>Ga0272442_10011083_pt1 | contig 11028 bp, 7 predicted proteins | sample SSMForm2O_FD_200262 | JGI IMG/M metagenome (GOLD analysis project Ga0272442, IMG submission 200262) | Marine sediment archaeal communities from Little Sippewissett salt marsh, Falmouth, MA, United States - SSM-Form-2O | ecosystem: Environmental > Aquatic > Marine > Wetlands > Sediment ... | reverse complement strand
CCGCAGACGCTATCTGGCCGATTCGCCCAAGTACGACATCAAGAACCCGATCATCAAGCGGGCGGTCAAGGAGTCCGTCGGATCGGAACGCAATCCCTACTGGATCGCCCGGAAGATCTACCGCCATATCCACCGGAATATGCACTATGAGATGGTGGGCGGCTGGGACGTGGCTCCCAAGGTGCTCAAGCGGGGTTCGGGATCCTGCTCCGAGTACTCGTATGTCTTCATCTCCATGTGCCGCGCGGCGGGCCTGCCGGCGCGTTATGTCGGATCCCTGGTGGTGCGCCGGGACGACTCTTCATACGACGACGTCTACCACCGCTGGGTGGAGGTATACCTGCCGCCCTATGGCTGGGTGCCGGTGGATCCCTCCCGTGGCGACAAGGCCACCGAAGCCGAGCGGGCCGATTCGTTCGGGCACCTCTACCACGATTTTTTGATAACCACCCACGGCGGCGGCGGCTCCAACCTCCTGGACTGGAACTACAATTACAACCAGAGTTTCACCTGTGCGGGGCGCTGCAGGGTCGATGTTGAGAGCATCGCCGAGTGGTCCCCGGAGGATCCCGGCAAGTAGTTTCGGCGGCTTTTTCATTCAAACTTGACGCAGGCGGCTTTCTGTTGTTATATCGGGGCTGTCCGCGAGATTCCCCGGGCCAACCAAGGAGAAATCCATGCCATTTTGCATTTCTTGTGGAGCCGAGAATCCCGAAGGGGCAAAATTCTGCGCCAAGTGCGGCGCCAAGCAGACGGTCGAAGAGAAGCCCGCCGATCTGCCCATGCCGGCGCCTCCGCCGCCGACACCGGCCGCCCCGCAACCGGCCGCCCCGCAGCCGGAGCCGGAGCATATCACTCTGAAGCCGAAACCGGCGCCGGCGCCCGAGCCAGAACCGCCCCCGCCGGCCCCCGAGCCGGCAGCGAAACCTGAGGCGCCAACCGCTCCCCCGGCGCCCTCCGGCCCGGTGACCGCCAAGGAGGCGCTGAAGTCTCCACAGGTAAAGCCCCAGCAGGGCAGCGCCAAGGAGCCCATACCCGGCGCGCCGGGCCAGACCCAGTTCTTCATGGCCGCGGCCCAGGTGTCCACCGGGGCCAAGATCCGGCGGGTGCTGATTTTCGTACTGGGCGCCATAATCGTGGGCACCGGGTTGTTCTTGCTGATCCGCTTCGCCATGCAGCAGCAGGAGCAGAAACGCGAGGCCATGGGCGAAGACAAGCCGGCGGCCGAGGCAAGCACTGCGCCGGCGACCACCGCCCCGGCTCCGGAGGCAGTAGAAAGCAAGGACGGCGGAGCGGCGGCAGACGGCGCCGCCGCGACCGATGCCCCCAAGGAAGAAGCCAAGGCCGAAGAGAAAAAACCTTCCGCGGAAGAGAAAAAGCCCGCCAAGAAAAAGAAAAAGAAGAAAAGGCGAAAACGAAGAACCCGATGACAATCCTATAACCCGGCCGCACCGCTTTACGCGGTTTTTCAAGATTGCGAGCACAATGGCTCTGGTTGCCCTGGACAAAGTGCAGCTTGCTTACAGCGGGGAGACGCTGCTGAAGGACGTGTCCCTCCAGGTGGACCGGGGAGATCGCCTGGTGCTGATCGGGCGCAACGGATCCGGAAAGACCTCGCTGCTCGAGATGATCTCGGGCGCCCAGCAGCCGGACAAGGGCCGGGTGTCGCGGGAGAAGGGGCTGCGCATCGGCTATCTGCCGCAGGTACCCGACATCGGTGACGAACCCACCTTGCTGGATGCGGTAGTGGCCGGCCGGACCGAGCTGCTCACCCTGCGCCGCAAGATGGCCGAGCTCCAGCAGGCGGCCGAGAGCGGTGATACCCACGTGGTGACCGCCCTGGGAGAGCTGCAGGAACGCTACGAACGGGAGGGCGGGGACGACCTGGAGCGGCGAGCCTCGGTGGCCCTGCAGAATGTGGGCTTCGACCAGGGGCAGTTCGATCAGCCCACCAACATGCTGTCGGGAGGCGAGCGCAGCCGGCTGTTGCTGGCCCGCATCCTGATCATGGATGCGGATCTGCTGCTTTTGGACGAGCCCACCAATCACCTGGACATTCCGGGGACTGAATTTCTCGAACAACATCTGGCGGCTTTTACCGGTGCGGCCATAGTAGTTACCCACGACCGGACGTTCGTGGATCGCTTCGCCACTTCAATAGCCGCCATCGAGCCGGATCACACGGTGCAGGTATACCCGGGCAGCTACGAGCGCTACGCCCAGATGCGGGCGGAGCGGCGCGAGCGGGCCCTCAAGGAGTACCAGCAGCAGAAGGAGGAGATCGATCGCGGGGAAGAGCTCATCCGCCGCACGCACGCCGGGATGAAGAGCCGCCAGGCCAAGAGCCGCCGCAAGGCCTTGGACAAGATCGAACCGGTCGAGGCCCCGCCGCCCGAGGAAAAAACCATGAGCCTGCGCTTCACCGAGGTGGAGCACAGCGGCAAGGTGGTATTCCAGGTCAAGGATCTGATCCTGCAGCCCGGCGGCCAGGTGCTTCTGGACAAGGTTTCTTTCCGCATCGGCCGCGGCGAGCGGGTGGGCATCATCGGGCCCAACGGCTGCGGCAAGACAACCTTGCTCAAGACGCTGGCCGGGCAGGAGCCCGCCGCCGGAGGCAAGCTGCAGCAGGGCTACAACACGCTGGTGGGGTACTATGATCAGACCCTCTCGGGCCTCACCACCGGCCGCACCGTCCTGGAGGAGCTGGCGGCCTGCCGGTTGGATCTGGGCGAGCAGGCGCTGCGGGACATGGCCGGGCGCTTCCTGTTTCACGGCGATGATGTTTCGAGAAAGGTGGAGTCGTTCTCCGGCGGGGAGCAGAGCCGCCTGGCTCTGGCGCTTCTGGTGCTTGGCCGCCACAACGTGCTGTTGCTGGACGAGCCCACCAACCACCTTGACATTCCCTCCCGGGAGATTCTGGAAGAGGCGCTGCAGGCCTATCCCAGCACGGTGCTGGTGGTCAGCCACGACCGCTTCTTTCTGGATTGCGTGACCGAACGGATTCTCTCCTTCGAGGACCGTACCCTGATAGATGATCAGGGCAAGTATTCCGATCTGAGGAACTCCGGCCGGATCATGAAGGCCGTACCGCAGGTGACCCCGGGAGTGAGTCCGGAGAAGCAGAAACGCCGGGAGGAATACGAAAAGCGCAGGAAGGGACAGCGGGCCAAGGAGAGCAGCCAGAAACGCGCCCAGGAGCTGGAGAAGCTTATCCACGGTCAGGAGCAGGAGATCGAAAGGCTCATGGGGGAAATGGCCGATCCCAAGCGGGCCCTGGACTGGGAGGGTCTGGAGAAGCTCCAGACCGAGAAGCGCGAGTTAGAGAAGCAGCACGAGGCATCCCTGGCGGAGTGGGAGCAGTTGACCGCCCAGTTGGAAGCGGAAAAAGAAGATTAAGGGGCGAGGTATGAAGATCCAGGTATTGGGTGTCCTGATTCTGGCGGGCGTTTTTCTGTCCTGCGGATCCTCCTCGAACGGCTCGCCGGACGGGGGCGGGGACGGCGGCGACGGCACGTGCACGGGCTCGGAGACCCGCTGCGTCGGCGACGTCTACCAGATCTGCCAGAACGGGGAGTTCGTGGATTCGGAGACCTGTGCGGCACCGGAAGTATGCGTTCCCGGCATCGGTTGCGCGGAATGCGATCCCCGTTTCAACAACCGCGTCTGCGTAGGCGACGACGTCTACACCTGCAACGCCGACGGCACCATCGGCGATCTGCTGGAGCACTGCTGGACCGAGTCATGCGTCAACGGCTACTGCGGCAGCGCCGCCTGCAGCCCGGAGAGCCGGCTGGTGTACGTGGTCGACCAGGACTACCAGCTCTTCAGCTTCGATCCCGCCGGGGGCAACGTCTTCCTTCCCATCGGCAACCTGAACTGCCCGGCGGGAGCCTCCTGGCCCAACTGGGGGAGCCCGGCGACGCCCTTCTCCATGTCGGTGGACCGCAACGCCGTCGCCTGGGTGCTGTACACCAGCGGGGAAATATTCTGGGTAAGCACCAACGATGCGTCGTGCGAGAAGAGCCCGTTCCAGCCGGGGTTGTCGGGATACGAGCTGTTCGGCATGGGATTCGTGTCCGACGCGCCCGGCTCGGATCAGGAGAAACTCTACATCTCCGGCGGTTCTTCCGCGGACCTCAACTCGGGAAACGTCGCCTACATCGATCCGGTGTCCTTGCAGATAACCACCGTGGGGCCCATACCCCAGGCCGAGTACAGCCCCGAGCTCACCGGCACCGGCAACGCCGTCCTCTACGCCTACTTCCCGGGGTTGACCAACTCCTTCGTGGCCCAGCTGGACAAGACCACCGGGCAGATTTCCGGGCAGTGGGCCCTGCCCGCGCTGAGCGGCCAGGTGCGCGCCTGGGCCTTCGCCCACTGGGGCGGCAAGTTCTATATCTTCATTACCACCCAGGAGGGAACCGGCCTGCACTCCAACGTGCTGCGCCTGGATCCCAACAGCGGGCAGACCGATACGATCCTCACCGACACCGGTCACGTGATAGTCGGCGCCGGGGTTTCCACCTGCGCCCCGGTCTACGAGCCTTAAGTTCCGGAAGGTTCTTTTCAGCGCTCGACGATCATGGCGCAGCCCATTCCCCCGCCGACACACAAGGTTGCCAGCCCCTTCTTGGCGTTGCGCTTCTTCATCTCGTAGAGCAGGGTGACCAGGATACGTGCCCCGGATGCTCCGATGGGGTGCCCCAGGGCGATGGCCCCGCCGTTGACGTTGGCGATGTCGGTGTTGATCTCCAGATCGCGGATCACCGCCAGGCTCTGCGAGGCGAAGGCCTCGTTGAGCTCGATCAGATCCATGTCGGCAATTTTCAATCCGGCCCGCTTGAGCGCTTTCCGGGATGAGGGAATCGGGCCCAGGCCCATGACCTTTGGATCCACCCCCGCCGCCGCGTGCGACCGGATGCGGGCCAGCGGCTCCACCCCCAGCTCCCGGGCCTTCTTGGCGGTGGTAACCACAACCGCCGCCGCCCCGTCGTTGATCCCCGAGGCGTTGCCGGCGGTCACCGTGCCGTCTTTCTTGAACGCGGGCTTGAGCGCGGCCATCTTCTCCAGGCTGGTCTCGCGGGGGTGCTCGTCGGTGTCGAACATCTTGGGGTCACCCTTCCGCTGGGGCACCGGCACCGCGATGATCTCGTCCTTGAACCTTCCCGAGGAGATAGCCTGCTTGGCGCGCTGTTGGCTCTGCAGCCCGAACTTGTCCTGCTCCTCGCGGGTGATTTTGTACTGCTCGGCCACGTTCTCGGCGGTGATGCCCATGTGGTAGTCGTTGAAGATCTCGAACAGGCCGTCGTGGATCATCAGGTCGACGAAATCGGTCTTGCCCATGCGCGCGCCCCAGCGGGCCTTGGTCACGGCGTAGGGAGCCGCGCTCATGTTCTCGGTGCCCCCGGCCACCACAATCTCCGCGTCACCGGCCTGGACCGCCTGGGCCGCCAGCATGACCGATTTCAAACCCGAGGCGCAGACCTTGTTCACCGTCATGGCCGGGATCTCAACCGGGATGCCCGAGTGCACCAGAACCTGCCGGGCGATGTTCTGGCCCAGCCCCGCCTGCAGCACGCAGCCCATAATTACCTCGTCCACCTGGTCGGGCTTCAGGTTGGCACGGGTCAGGGCCTCGCGCACCACGATCTCCCCCAGCTTGACCGGGGGTACGGTCTTCAGGGTTCCGCCGAAGGTCCCCACCGCTGTTCTCACGCCGGAAAGGATCACCGCTTCGTCTGCCATCTCGAGTCCTCCTTAAGGTCTTTCCACAATCAGGCTGACCGCCTCTCCGCCTCCCAGGCAGAGCGACGCCATTCCCCGCTTGAGCCCGCGGTCTTTCAGTGCATACAGCAGCGTGGTCAGCACCCGGGCGCCGGATGCGCCGATGGGATGTCCCAGGGCCACCGCGCCCCCGTGGACGTTGAGCCGGTCCTCGGGGATTTTTAAGGTACGCATAACCGCCACGGTCGAGACCGCGAAGGCCTCGTTGACCTCGTGCAGCTCGATGTCGCCGATCCCCAGGCCGGCTTTTTTCAGCACCTTGGGGATCGACAGTATCGGTGTGACCAGGACGTCCTTGGGATCCTGGGCGGCGGATCCCTGGGCGCCGACGTGCGCGAGGATCTCCGCACCCAGTTCCCGGGCCTTCTCGGGGGTGGTCACCACCAGGGCGCTGGCCCCGTCGGAGATCTTGGAGCTGTTTCCCGCCGTCACCGTGCCGTCCTTCTTGAACGCGGGGCGGATCTTCAAAAGCGCCTCCAGGGAGGTCTCCCGGGGGGTCTCGTCGCTGTCGAAGACCTTCGGCGGTCCCTTCCGCTGGGGTACTTCAACCGCTACGATCTCCCGTTTGAACTTTCCGTCCGCCTGGGCTTTCAGCGCCTTCTGGTATGAGGAGAGCGCGAACTTGTCCATGTCCTCGCGCGAGACGTTGAATTTCTCGGCGATCAGCTCGGCGGTGTAGCCCATGTGGAAGTCGTTGAGCACGTCCCACAGTCCGTCGTGCACCATCCCGTCGACGATCTCGTTGGTACCCATACGGTAGCCGCTGCGCGCCCTGGGAAGCATGTAGGGGCACAGGTTCATGTTCTCCATCCCGCCGGCCACCACGATCTCCGCGTCGCCGCAGGCGATGGCCTGCGCCGCCAGCATGACCGCCTTGAGCCCCGAGCCGCACACCTTGTTGACGGTCAGGGCCTCCACCTTGAAGGGAAGCTCGGCGGCGAAGCAGGCCTGCCGGGCGGGGTTCTGGCCCAGGTTGTGGGGCAGGACGCACCCGAAGATCAGCTCGTCTACCTGCTCCGGATCCACCCGGGCGCGCCGCAAAGCCTCGCGGATCACCACCGCACCCAGCCGGGTTGCCGGGGTGGTCTTCAGGGTGCCGTTGAAATCCCCGACGGGGGTCCGGCAGGCACTGATGATCACTGCATCGCGCATTCTGGATCTCCTTGTATCCCCCGCGGTGGACAACATAACACCGCCCCCCCGGGGGCGACAAGCGACTTTTTCAAATCCTGGAAAATGTGATAAGGGAAACCGCATGGCTCGGCTGGAGCAGCTCGGCAAGTATCAACTGATCAAGCGCATCGCCGTGGGGGGCATGTCCGAGATATATCTGGCCTCCCAGGGCGGTCTGGAGGGGTTCGAGCGGGCGGTGATCGTCAAGTGCATCCGGGACGATCTGATGGACGAGCGCGAAGTGCTGGATATGTTCCTGGACGAGGCACGCATCGCCGCCTGTTTGAAGCAGGCCAACATCGTCCACCTATACGACGTGGGGGTGGACGAGACCGGAATTCCCTACCTGGCCATGGAGTACATTTTCGGCCGGGACTTGATGGAAATTGCCGACCGGGCGCGGTCGCTGGGGTGGGAGTTGCCCATCCAGTTTATCCTCAAGGTGGTCTGCGACTCCCTGGCCGGGCTGCACTACGCTCATATGGTGGCAGAGTTCGAGGACCGGCCGCTCAAGATGATCCACCGGGACGTCAGCCCCCAGAACATCATCGTTTCCTTCGACGGGGTGACCAAGCTGGTGGATTTCGGCATATCCAAGGCCGAGGCGCGCCTGTCCGAGACCCGCGCGGGGGTGCTCAAGGGCAAGTACGCCTACATGTCCCCCGAGCAGGTACGGGGCAAGCCGCTGGATCACCGCTCGGACCAGTTTTCGCTGGGGGTGGTGTTCTACGAGGTGATCACCGGGACGCGCCTGTTCCAGCGGGACACCGATTACTCGACCATGGAGGCGGTGGATCGCTGCGAGATCCCGCCCATGAAGGTGCTGCGCAAAGATGTCCCCCGCCGGCTGATCCGGGCTCTGCGCAAAGCCATGCGCAAGAATCCCAAGCGGCGCTTCAAGTCCTGCATGGACATGGAGCGCTACCTGCACCGGCTGCTGCGGGGCAGCACGGTGGAGCGCACCGACGAATCCTCCCGTTACATGCGCAAGCTCTTCGCCCAGGAGCTCGAGGCCCGGGAAAGCGCCATCGCCCTGGCGCCCGAGGCGGAGCGCGAGATCATCATATCCACCGGCTTCGAGCTGCTGGAGGAGGGCGCCACCAAGATCGACCCCATTCCCGAGCCGCCCATGGCCCATAAGCGCTATGAGGAGATCCTGGCCGAGCGCCAGGCCGAGGGAACCCAACTGCGCGCCCAGCCCCTGGACGACGCCCCCGCCATGGAAGATCTGGTTGCCACTGACCGGGAGGGAGGCCCGGCGGAAACCACGGTGCGCAAGCCGGCCCGGCCCGGATTGTTCAACGACTGGCGCTTTCTGGTCCTGGTGTTCGTGGCGGTGATGGTTCTGGCCCTGTTCGCGCTGACCATGCTCGGCGGCGACGACGAGATCGCCCCGACGCCGCCCGATCTGGGCAAGCCCCAGCCCATGGCCACCACCGCCCGCCCGGGCATAGACGGTTTCCTCTCCGTCTCGGTGGCCCCCCGCGTGCGGGTCTTCGTCGACGGCGATGACAAAGGCACCGGCGCCTTCCGCAAGTACCCCGTCGAGCGGGGGATCCACAAGGTCAAGCTAATGGACCTCGAGTCGGGAGACACCCGCACCATGACCGTCAACGTCAAGGCCGACGAGGAGTTCATCGTCTCGCCGATGGACTACCAGTAGTTTTTCAGAATTCCCAGCCCAGTTCCACGTCGACCAGGTAGTTGTGGGCCGGCTCGTAGTAGCGGTACTGCCGATCGGGGATGTCCAGATCCGCCCAGCCGTCGAGGATCTGGAAGGTGTGCTGGTAGCGCAGGTTTATGAACAAGAAGGGCAGCAAGCGCAGCCGGGCGGCGGCGAACAGGATCTTGTCGTTGGCGTCGGTAGAAAACAGGTCACCCAGGTCCTGCATGGCGCGCTGATGGAAGGAAAAGAAGAACTGCAGCCAACTGATGGCCGGCACCTCCAGGTGGGCCATGAAGTGACTGCCTTCTTCGGCGTCGGATCCCTCCAGGGCCAGGGTCAGCGTCATGTAGCCGACCATCGAGTAGTTGAACTCCAGGTAAAATCCCAGGTGGCGGTCGTCCCCCTTTCGATCGATGAAAACGTCGGAGAACTTGGTCGGGGGGAGGCACTTCTTGTCTTCCACCGCTGTTCCCGGATCGGTGCAGGAATCGAGGTTGGCGTAATGGGGGTAACGCTGGTTGGACACGTACTTCTGCACCTCGTAGAAGATGTCGAAGTATCCGGGCAGGTAGGTGGCGGAGAACGAGCGGAACTCGGCGATGGTCCGCAGGGCGTGAACGGTCTCCTTGCCGAAGTTGAAGCGGCCCAGGACGCCCAGGGTCAATCCCCCGCCGCCTTCTGGCTCTTCGATGCTTCCGCCCGGGGAGTCGGGCATCATCCACGAGTAGTCGACAAAAGGCTTGATGTCCACGCTCTCGGTCTTGAGTACCTTGATCTCCGCGTCGATGCCCATGGCGTGCAGGAAAGCCTCGTTGCGCACCCGGGGGCGCCCGTGCTCGGTGGCGATCACGAAGGGGTGGATGTATTCACCGGTCTCTTCCTGCGCCAGCTCCAGTTGAACCGGGGCGTGCCGGTCGGCGATGTAGGTGAATCCGATGGAGAAGCTGCGGGCCATGTCATTGTCGGAAAAGAAGCTCAATGGCTTGACGAAGGCGATCCCGCCGAAGAGATCCCAGTCGATTATGCTGTTGCTGACGAACTCGAAGCCGGCATAGTCGTTGTACATGTCCAGCTCGCCGCTGACGCGCGAGGAGTCGGGATCGATGTTGTTGCTGTAGCGGCGCATCAGCGTGCCGTGGCCGATGGAGGTGGACGCGAACTGGCTGAGGTTGAAGAAGAAGCGGTCTTCCTTCTTTCCGTACTGCAGGTAGCGGATGAAGCGCACGTACTCGCCGGGTTCGTCCCAGTCCTCGGTGCGGATGTCACCGGCGTTGCTGAAGCCCACCACGTCGTCGTTTTCGTTTACTGAGCCGTCGAAGATTTCCAGGGCCAGCGGGACGCCCAGGCCGAAGGTGAACTTGCCCAGGCGGATGTCGGCCTCGGGGTTGATGGTGGCGTAGTGGACCACGTCTATTGCCCGGTAGCCCAGGCGGACGCCGAAGCGGCTGTTTTTGGTGACCAGCTTGGTGCTGCCGATGAAGTTGGCCAGCTCTCCCTTGATAAAGGCCTTCTTGGGTTTCTTTTCTTCCTCGGGTTTCTTTTCCTCTGCCGGTTTCTTCTCCTCTTCGGCTGCGGTTTTTTCTTCTTCGGCCGGTTTCTTGGTCTCTTCGGGGGGCCTGGTTTCCTCCGGGGGCTTTTTTTCCTCGATTACCGGCACGGGCGCTTCGGCCGGAGGCGCGACCGGTGGGCGCAGCGGCGGACGGCCCGGCGCCGGGGGCTTGACTTCCTCCGGGGGTTTTACTTCCTCCGGGGGTTTTACTTCCTCCGGGGGTTTTACTTCCTCCGGGGGCTTGGCCGGTTCCGGAGGTTTCTTGATGCAGAAGCCCTTCTCGTCTTTTACGGTGCCCTCGGGGCACTTGCCGCTCTTCAGGTCTCCTTTGAGGTTGTCGGGCAGCTCCCATTCGTCGAGATCCTGGGCCCAGGTTGCAGAAGGGGCTGCGAGCAGCGCGATTGCGGCGAGGGACAAGAGGATAGTGCGCATGGAGCTCTCCTTACAGTCGAGAGAATACTCGCCCACCCCACCGCCGTCAAACCGGACCGATTGCCATTGGATGCGACCCGTGATATGTGTAAGGCCCGGAAAACGGTGGTGAATGCAGGCGGACGGACCTGCGTCAACTCCTGGAGGAAGAATAAACCTGGGAGCAGTCATGCGGCGGATGTGGGTAATGCAGATTCTGTTGTTTTTCACGCCGTTGGGCGCCTCGGCGGGAGAGATTCTCTATGTCAAGAGCAACGGGGATTTTCAGGGGCGCGGACACCCGGGCCGTTACAGCGCTATGAACATCCTCGACGACGACCCGTCAACGGTATGGTGCAGCCGGGGCACCGGCAAGGGCGCGGAGATCGAGGTGGTGTTTTCCGATCGGGTTCACATCGAGAAGATGAGCGTGGCCACCGGCAAC
>Ga0272442_10011081_pt1 | contig 11030 bp, 4 predicted proteins | sample SSMForm2O_FD_200262 | JGI IMG/M metagenome (GOLD analysis project Ga0272442, IMG submission 200262) | Marine sediment archaeal communities from Little Sippewissett salt marsh, Falmouth, MA, United States - SSM-Form-2O | ecosystem: Environmental > Aquatic > Marine > Wetlands > Sediment ... | reverse complement strand
ACAAGACGTTGCAGCCAGCCGGGCTCCCTGTGGAAGCGTCGTGGAGTGATGTCCACACAGCGACGCTTTCATCGCAGTGCCGATTGTCGCAAAAGGCGTCCTGTGGTATCTTATGCAGGCCCCCGTATGAATCTGAATGGGGATTCCACATGAAAGGACACGTTTGATGATCGACCCAATTGCGCGTCCAAGACGTACGCTGGCGGTGGCTGCGTGCCTTCTTGCTATGTGGGGCTGTGGCGCCGCGGGCGAAGATCAGTCGTCGTCCTCAAGTCGGGGCGACTCTCTCGAAACCACGGCGCAGCAACTTGTCGATCTGCTGGCAGCCGGGCAGTTCGACGCAGCCACCGATAGGTTTGACGAGCAAATGAAGCGCGCTCTTCCGCCCGAGAAACTCAAGGAAGCGTGGGAGTCCATTACGGTCCAGGCCGGGACGTACCAACGGCGACTTGGCGCACGGACCGAAAGCCAGAGCCCCTTTACAATTGTGCTGGTCACCTGTCGTTTCCAGAGAGCGCCGCTCGACGCGAAGGTCGTGTTCGACAAGCAAAGCCGAGTGGCTGGCTTGTTCTTCATCCCCACGCCGCCGGATGTCGTGACGCGGTACGAGCAGCAATCCGCTCGTAGCGACCAACCTGGCGCCACCACGAAAAACGCCGCTGTGGATGATGACACCCCCGTGGGCAGGTGGCAGAGCGTCGACTTAGTAGCAAAGCCCGAGGACTTTACGCCTGGTAAAAGATCGTTCCGCGGCGAGTTGTTCCTCAGGGACTTCGAGTTCATGCCGAACGGGAAGACGTCGATAGGATGGCGCTGGCACGACGGATGGCTGCTGCACTCGAACGGGCAGACCAAGGCGCAGTACCACCTCAAGCGGATCGGCGACAAGAGGTACCTGTTCCTGCCCTGGCTCAGTGGTGATGTGGTGCTGCGCGGCAAGCAGCCCAAGTACTACGTGCTCGAGTGGGCGGGGGCGGGCAAGCCCCGTGGAGAGGTTTCTGCCTCGTTTCGGACAGTGCAACCAATCGAATCGGTTGAGCCCTTCGACGATGTACGCTTCAAGGACGCGAGCAAGCTTGACCTTTCCGGTAAGAAGGACCTGATCCCCACCTTGACCTTCAATCAACAGACAGTCTGGCCGAGCGGGCCGAAGATGCCGCCGGGCCCCGCACCCGACCAGATTCTGACCAGCGGAATGAACCCGGGACTCGGCGTGCGGTCGCTTCACAAGAGGGGACTCACCGGCAAGGGTGTCAGTGTGGCGATTATCGATCAACCTCTTTACCTCGACCATCCCGAGTACGCCGGCAAGATCGCAGCCTACCACGATGTGGGTTGTGGCTCGGCCAGCAGCATGCACGGGCCGGCCGTGGCCAGCCTGTTGGTGGGTACTCAGTGCGGCACGGCGCCTGATGCACGGCTGTACTACGTGGCCGCACCGTCCTGGAAGAAGGACGCGGCCTACTATGCCGAAGCGCTGGACTGGCTTATCGAGCGCAACAGGAATCTGCCGCCGGCGGAGAAGATCCGCGTCGTGTCGGTCTCGGCGGCGCCGTCCGGCACGGGCTTGCCGTTCGATGCGAACCATGGCATGTGGGACGCAGCCTGCGCCCGGGCCGAGCAGGCGGGGATGATGGTGTTGGACTGCACAGAGCATCGAGGATTCATCGGTCCGTGCTGGTACGACCCCCGGTCCCCCGAGAGCGCGGGCAGGTGTACGCCCGGGTTTGCGGGCAAGGAGGGTACATTTGCTTCCGAACGGCTGCTGGCCCCAACCTCAGGCCGGACAACTGCGGAACAGTATGAGCAGCGCCACTACGGATACCAGTATTGCGGACGAGGCGGGTTGAGTTGGGCGATTCCCTACGCGGCCGGGGTACTAGCCCTTGGCTGGCAGGTGGACCCTGATCTTAACCCTGAACAGATGCGCCAGTTGCTTTTCCAATCGGCGCAGAGCAAAGATGGCGCGAAGATCATCCATCCCAGACGCTTCATTTCTCTTGTGCGAAGATCCTCGGGCGACCGAGCATCCCGTACCCGTTGAGGCGGCCTCGGCAGGCTGCGACGTCTGTCTCGCGGCACCGAGCTGCGCCACGCAACCCGTCCCGCCGGGCGCCTGCCCGACCAAGACCCTGGGGGGCCGCGAACCAGTAGGAGACCGTGGCTACAAGGGTGCCCTATCGGCTGGCGACGTGGTATCCTGCGTCCGTTGTGACGGCGGTGCCATGGGAACGCAACCTGCAAAAGCAGCGCCACACGACACGCTCGGTCGTGTCGGCGTGAACCGACAGCTTGCCAATGCCAGGAGTGTAGCGAATGCGGATCATTCTGTTCGACATCGACTGTCTGCGGCCCGACCATCTGGGCTGCTACGGGTATGACCGTCCCACCAGTCCGACGATCGATACCATCGCCGGGCAGGGCATGTGTTTCGACAATTACTTCTGCGCCAGCTCCCCATGCCTGCCGTCGCGAATGGGATTCGTGTCGGGTCGGTTCGGCATCAACAACGGCGTGATCTCTAACGTGGGGGCGGGCGCAGCCTTCCGCATCCGTACGCGAAGCTACAGCGGCCCGAACCCCGAAAACGAAATGCTGATGCGTCACCTGCGCAGCGCCGGCTGGGACACCATCAGTTTCTCCAACTTCGCCGACCGACATAGCGCCCCGTGGTTCATGTGCGGTTGGAGTGAGTTCCACACGCCGAACCTCAAGGGAGGAGGCGAGACCGCCGACGAGGTCAACGAACCCCTCCTTCGCTGGCTGAAGACCAACGCTCGGCGGGACAACTACCTGCTGCACGTGAACTACTGGGACGCCCATCGGTGTTACAAGATGGATCCGTCCTGGGCCGAGCCACTCAAGAACCATCCCGTCAACCAGCCTTGGCCCGACGAGGAGGCGATTCGCCGGCACCAGTCTATGGACGCTCCTTTCACGGCCCGCGGGCAGTTCAAGGATGGCAAGAGTCCTTTCGCGCTCATGCCCGATGCCGTGACTAACCGCAAAGACTTCGAGCATATGATCACCGGCTACGACGCGGCCATCCGCTATGTCGACCACCACGTCAAGATCGTGCTTGACGAACTCGACCGCCAGGGCGTGCTCGACGATGCGATTGTCATTTTCACCGCCGATCACGGCGACGCGTTTGGCGAGCACGGCATCTATTCCGACCACGTCTGCGCCGACGAGTGCATCCATCACATACCGCTGATCGTCCGCTGGCCAGGCCTGACGACGCCTGGCAGCCGTTGCGACGACCTGCTGTATAATGTCGACTTGTCCGCCACGCTGAGCGAGTTGCTTGCCGAATCGGTCCCCAGTGAGTGGGACGGCACGTCGTTCGCGCCTCAGTTGCGAAGCCGACAAGGCCCGCAACGAGACTACGTGGTATGGGACCACGGGCTGTACACCGTCCAACGTGCGGTCCGCACGAAGCAGCACCTGATGGTCCGAACGTACGATGCCCACGGCTACGACTTCAAGCCGGTCGAATTGTACGACCTCGTCGAAGACCGCTTCCAGACGCGCGATCTCTCCCAGACCGAACCCGATACCGTCAAGCGGTGTCAACGCCTGCTGGACGAATGGGCCGAGCGGCAAAGGGCACGACACGGCACGCTTGTCGACCCCGTCGAAAGCATCCTGACCGAACGACAAGGCTGACAGTTCAGACCCGTGTCGAGTCCGTACAAGTAGAATGGCGGCTCACGAAGGCCAACGCCCTTAGGAGGCAACGAAAGATGGCACGGCGAATCTCACGACTGTTTTTCGGTTTGGCGTTTTTCTTCTCGTGTCAGACCGTTGCTCATGCCGGCCTAGGTGATGAGCGACCGTCGGAAGCGAACAAGGGGGCAAGTGCCATGGTCCGGCAGATCAAAGTGACTGCCGACAAGGCGCCGGACTGCTCGTCGCTCAAATCGATCGTCGAGAGTGTCACCCGCGGCTGCAAGACCAACGACGAGCGGGCCATCGCCGTCTACAACTTCGTGCGCATGACCCACTACCACCGCGATTACCCGCGCGAGGAAGGCGGCATTGCCGCACTCAAGCTGATCAACTCCTACGGCTGGAGTCTGTGCGGCGGCCTGCATACGGTGCAGGCCGCCCTGTGGCGCGAGCTCGGCTGGCCGTGGCGGTACATCGGCTGGACCAGCCCGGGACACACCACGGTCGAAGCTCAGTACGACGGTCGCTGGCACTACCTCGACGTGTTCCTGAAGGTCTATGTGTGGAAGCCAGCCGCCGATGCGCCCGGCGGACGTACGATCGCCAGTCAGGCCGACATTCGAGCCGTACCCGCCCTGGTGACCGAAGGACTCACATACGACACCGCCAGGAAGGTCTGCTACCACGCCGATTGCCGACCCGTGTCCGCCGATGGCAGTTCCAACTGGCAGGCGCCGGCGTTTCTGGTCTGCGGCGACGACATGAAGGGGGTCATCAAGGGCGTCAACAACGGTCAAGACAGGGGCTCGCCCACCGCGTGGAACGCCATCAAGTTCGATGACCACGGCTATTCCACCGACGTCAATCTCGCACCCGGCTGCTCCCTCACCCTCACCTGGGACGCCATCGAGGGTGCCCACTGGTGGAGCGGCCGGACCGAAGCGCCCTACCACGGCTGCACCGACAAGGACTACCGCAATTGTCCTTCGCTCGGCCCGGTCCTCGAACCCTACGCTCGCAGCGGCGGCCTAAGGCGAAGCTTCGCCAACGGTAAGCTCATCTTTGCGCCCGAGTTGAAAAGCGACACCGTCCTGACGGCGTTGGCGTCAAAGCAGAACGTCAAGCTGCAAAACGGCAAGATCGTCCCCGCCGACCCGACCAAGCCGGCGTCGATCACCGTCGCCCTAAGCTCACCTTACGTCATGACGAAAGGCCGCGGGCGGGCAGCCGGGGCCGATAAGGTCGAAGTGTCGGTCGACGGCGGCAAGACGTTCAAGCCGATTTCCATAGATGATTTCTCGCAGGCCGTTGCCGGCAAGTATGCATGCCTGGTCCGGCTCACCTTCACTTCTGCGCTACAGTCGTTGGAGCTCGAAGCCGTCGTTCAGTGCAATCGATGTGCGCTGCCTTACCTCTCGCCCGGCAGCAACACCATCACCGTGTCCACCTCCGACCCGCGCGAGCTGGGCGACAATCGCCTCGTCGTTACCTACGCGTACCGGCCCGGCTGGCGCGACTGCTCGTACGATCAGCTGTGCAAAGAGGGAGCGACCATCGGATCGGCCCGGAAGGCCCACTGGACGTCAACGCCGACAGTCGTGCAGAAGGTGTTTGCCGCCAAAGACTTACCGGCCACGTTCCGGATCGACGCGCCGACGCCCAAGGACAAGTATCCTGTCTATCCGAGGATGCTGCTGCTGCGTCGCGAAATCGTCGCACCGGGCGATCGGCCGCTGCCCCTGCCGAGCGACGCAGCCGCCCCGAAGGTCGGGCCCGACGATGTGCTCAAGACGCTGCCCAGTCCGTTCCTTATGGGCGCCCGGCGGTAGGGCTGACTGGCTTGGCCGGTGCGTGTGACGCGAATCGTCCGGGGCCGAAAGCGTGCGATCGGGTTCGGCAACCGTCGTGTGTCAGTACGATACCATCGACTCGTATCGGCAGCCCGGACAGACGTGGTTTTCCTCGTCGTATACCGTCGGGTCGTCCTTGAACGTCTCCCAGTCCTCCATGAACCGCGACACCTGCTGCTGATACTCATCCGCCAGATTCGGGTCGAAGAACCTGAACGGGCAATACGATAGGCCGGTCTCGCTGTTGTTGATCATGATCTCGAACCGACCGAGCTGTTCGCTCCATATGCCCGGGTTGCCGAGGACATCGCCGGCCTCGACGCTATCGCCCGGTGACACCGTCGGGTTCAGCACGTGGTCGTAACCCACCTCAAACGCCGGGTCGCGATCCGATTGCACCGCAAACTCGTAATCCTCCGTATCTTCCTGAAACCCGAACCGCGTGACCGTCCCCTCGGCTATGGCGAAGATCACAGCCTCCGGCCGAAGCTTGTATTCAAACGTGGGCAACTCCTTGGTGCCGCCCTCGCCGTCAGAGACGATCGCCCCGAACTCCAAGAAGACTTTCTGCTCGCGCTCGAGGAACACAAAGTCGCCGGCTCTGTTCGACCCACGATCCCACGCGCCGAACGTCACTCCCAGGTTGCTTATCACGAAGTCATCCGTCCGTGCGTCGGTCGCGTCGTCCAAACACCCTGCAAGAACCGCCCCCACTACAAGCCCCGCACCGCCCAGAAGCGCAATAGATTTGCTTCGCATCATGGCCCCTTGTCCCACCCGCTGCGCGGTCGCACAGTCGGGCTTGGGCTGGTGCATACCCCGTCGTACCTGGCCCGCCATCTCAATTGTAACGTCGTCCCGGTGAATTGCCTCATCCCACGTGGCCGATGGCTGCTAAACCCGGCGCTGCCCCGAGGTCGGGGCTTTCTTGGCAGTTTTGGCTCAGAGGCCCCAAGAGGGTGGCGTCGCTACAGCACGTTCGCCGTAGCGACGCCACCGCTTTGCAGTACCTGCGTCCGTTCGACCTACTAATCAGGCCGCTGGACGCCATCGCGCCGTCTGGCCAATGGCCGGGCGGCTCAAACTCACTACTTGGCGCCCGTCCTGAAGCTCCACACCACACCCGTGGTGGTTCCACCGGCGTTCACTTCGTCGATCCGCCAGTAGTGCCACGTGTTCTTGGGCAGATAACCAGGGTCGAACGTCGTCTGCGGCTGGTTGCCCTTGAACTCCGACGCACCCGGGTTCGGGTTCGTGCCGAAGTACACGTCGTGGCTGTCGGCCCCGCTGCCGGCCGTCCACCACAGGATGACATTCCGGCTCACCCGCGTCTCGCCATCGGCTGGACTGGGATTACTCGCCTGACCCGGCGGCGAAACGCCGTCGTTGTCCAGAATCGTGTACGTGTGAACCGTATTCGAGCCCAGCGTTGCGTTACTCGGATTGCTCAGCGTAACCTCGATCGTCTCATCCGGCTCGTCGTCACCGTCGTCCACAACGGTGATCACCACGTCCTGCTGCGTGACGCCCGGATTGAACGTCAGCGGCGAAGCCGCAATCGTGAAGTCGTCCGGATCGACAGCCGACCCACCCGTCACCGCAAAGTCCACCGTCACCGTCTCGACGTACGACGCACTCAGCGAGACGCTCAGGTTCACCGGTGTGACCGATTCGTCGCCACTGGAGGCGGTCAGATCGAACTCGACGGTCGGATACACGTCATTGTCATTGATCGTGTAGGTGTGAACGGTGTTGGCACCGAGCGTCGCATTAGTCGGATTGCTCAACGTGACCTCGATGGTTTCATCCGGCTCGACCTCACCGTCGTCCACGACCGTGATCACCACGTCCTGCTGCGTGACGCCCGGATTGAACGTCAGCGGAGAGGCCGCAATCGTAAAGTCGTCCGGATTGACAGCCGTACCGCCCGTGACCGCAAAGTCCACCGTCACCGTCTGCGTCGTCGACTGATCCAGCGACACACTCAGGTTGACGTTGGCTACGCCTTCGTCACCGTTGGAGCTGGTCAGATCAAACTGCACTTCCGGCACGACCGCATCGTTGTTGTTGATCGTGTAGGTGTGAACCGTGTTGGCGCCGAGCGTCGCATTGCTCGGATTGCTCAGCGTCACCTCGATGGTCTCATCCGGCTCCACGTCACCATCGTCCACAACGGTGATCACCACGTCCTGCTGCGTGACGCCCGGATTGAACGTCAGCGGAGAGGCCGCGATCGTGAAGTCGTCGGGACTGACGGCCGTGCCGCCCGTCACCGCAAAGTCCACCGTCACCGTCTGAGTCGACGACGCACTCAGCGACACACTCAGGTTGACCGGCGTGACCGATTCGTCGCCATTGGAGGCCGTCAAATCGAACGCCACCGACGGCAGACCCGTGTCGTTGTCCTGAATCGTGTACGTGTGGACGGTGTTGGCACCGAGTATGCCGTTGCTCGGGTTGCTCAACGTGATCTCGATCGTCTCGTCCGGCTCGACGTCGCCGTCGTCCACCACCGTGATCACGATATCCTGCTGCGTGATGCCCGGATCGAACGTAAGCGGCGAGGCCGCAATCGTGAAGTCGTCCGGACTGACGGCCGTCCCGCCGGTCACCGCGTAGTCCACCGTCGTCGTGTACCCGTGCGTCCGGTCCATCGAGACCGTCACGTACACCGTCGTGGCCGACTCGTCGCCCGACGACGCGGTTACGTCAAACTGCACCACCGGCGGCGACAGGGCCGTCTCATCGGCGCCCAGATCGGGCGTCGCACTGCGGGCGTCGCCGTCGTAGTCGTCGGTTACCTCCGGTAGCGACGGCGCGGCGTCCAGCGCCGGGGTGGCTTGGCTGGTCAAGTGCAGATCGCCGTTGAGCGGATCGACGAACCAGCTCGGCCAAACCGTCGGGCCCGTGATGTTGCCCGTCAGTGTGTAGCTGCCCGACGCGCTTTCATCGATCTGGCCGCGGATGAGGTTGTAGGCTACTTCCAGGTTGGTCGTCTGCCCGGCGCTGTCGTAGATCTGCACCGTCCGCCAGTAGCTGGCATCGTCGCTGTAGACGGTGTTGTGGTAGACCTTCAGGTTGGCCACGTAACTCAGCTCCAGGCCGATGCCCACGCCGCGGACGACGAAGTTGTTGCGGACGACACCACCGTTGACGTGGTTGTTGCCCGCGTAGGCGTGGCTCGGCGGTGAGGCGTTGCCCATGGCAATCCCGCGGTCGCAGTTGATCATCAGATTCTGCTCCACCGTCGGGTTGGTTACGCCCTGCCACCAGAAGACCCCGCCCCGGCCGCCGCCGGTCGCACCGTGGATGTTGACCGCGGTGCAGTTGCGGACGGTCCAGTTGTGGATGCCCATCGCGTCGATGCCGCCGATGTAATCCATATCAGCATGGGCTGAGGACAGATCCTGCGTCTGCTCCATGTAGACGTCTTCAATCAGCGTGTCCTCGTTGATGCTGTTCGGATCGCTCCCGTTGGTCGAGCCCTTGATGTAGCGCTCGCCGCAGTCGATCAGCCGCAGGTTGCGGATGACCGTGCGATCCGTATCGACCTCACCACGAACCTGGATGCCGTTCCAGAAAACGCCGGTGATCATCAAATCCTCGATGGTTACGTCATCCGAGCCGACCATCAGACCGTTCTTGGGATCTACGTCGGTGTTGATGCCCGGCCCCTGGAGAACCACGTCGCTCGGGTTGCCGGTTGCGCCGTGGATCAGCACCTGACCGTTGTTCAGGTTCAGGTAGGAATCCAGCACGTACGTGCCCGCGGCAATCAGAATCTCATCACCGGGATTGTAGTTCCGTGTGGCAGTCTCCAGTTCGCTAATGGTCGTGACGTTCCACGTCTGCGGCTGCGCCTCTGTCGTCGTCTCAGTTACCACATTGGACAGGCCCGACTCGTTGGGCACCTCGTCGCTGGTCTTGATCGCGAAGAAGTAGGGGGTCTCCGAACTCAACCCGCTGACGGTCATGCTCTCGGGTGAGCCGGCCGCCGACGGCGAGGGCTCGCCGCTGGCCTGTGAGGCACTAGCCCAATTGGCCTCATTGATCGTGGACGTCGAATACCGCACGTCGTAACTGCTGGCCGTACCGGTAGTTCCGTCATCGCCCGGCGCGGTCCAACTCAGATCGACACTATTGGACTGCGGGTTGCCGGCCGCCAGATCGGTGATGTCGGCCGGCGGCGTGGTGTCCGGCGGTCCCGCGTCGATCACCTTCTCCTTGATCTCCCTGATCTTCTGTACGCTCAGCCAGCACCGCAGCAGGTAACCCACCTCGCTCAGCGCCGCACCGTTGCTGGTGTACGGATCACTGCTGGAAGTGAAGCCCCCGCCCGATGTGCTGGGGTGTACACCGTCGCTGCTGATGAGCGTGCCGTCCCAGCTCGTGCCGGGCCGACGACGCAAACACTCCTCGTACAAGTCGATCATCGGGAGCTTCTTCGTCTGCGCCAGGGCGCGGATCTCGACGTTGTAGTTCTGCACGTCGGTCTGATCGTTCCGCTTGGGCGGAAGCGTCGACAGACAGACGATGATGTTCTGCGCCAACATCTTGTCCACGATGGCTTCCAAATCAGCGATCATGGCCGCCGGCGTGCGGTTGCTGCTGGCGTCGTTGGTGCCCAGCATGAGCACTGCGATCACGGCGTCGTTGTACTGCTTGCCGTCGGGGTTGGTGAACCCCGGGGTGTACATCTCGTCCATGCTCGGCAGATCGGCGGCGCCCACCAGGTACTGATCGGCACGGATGCCGCTCTCGGCCGTAAAGCTCCGCCCGCCGGGCTGGTCGTACGCCGCAAGGTACCAGCCGTTGGCGCTGTTGTTCGTTCCGTCGCCCCAGACGTCCGAGTGCATCCAATTGCAGATGGCGACGTCCTCAGCCGTCTTGCCCGAGCCGTAACGGGCCCATTGGCCGAAGGGGTTGGCATAGGTGATCGAGTCGCCCAAATGCACCACAAACCCGCTGGTGCCCGACCAGCCGGTGTAGAGGCCCAGGCAGTACTCGACCCATCCGCTCGGGCCGCTCTCCCACGCGTCGTCGTAGCTGTTGGCCGTCGTGATGTTGGCGTCCTGATCGCGAATCTCGAGGTTGACCGTCAGCGTCTGTGGCGAGTTCGTCGCGCCCGAGTCGGTCACGTCGACGTAGCCGGTGTGCACGCCGCGCGACAGACCGCTGTGGTCGATGACCACGTTGAACGCGTCCCCGTCGCTGCCGCTCGCATTGGTCAGGCTCATCCACGTCTCGTCGGGGTTCTCGGCCGCTGTCCAACTCAACGTGCCCAACCCGACGTTGTTGACGGTCACCGGGATCGGCGCCGGGGCCGGGTCGACCGGCGCCAGGCTCACGTCGAGCGTGTCGGGCACCAGTTCGATGACCGGGTCGGCTGACGGCAGCACCGTGACACTGACCGCAACCACCTGCGGGCTGTTGTTTGCGTTGTTGTCGGTTACCTCCACCGAGCTGCTGTAATCGCCCGGCGAGAGCCCCGTCACGTCGACCAACACG
>Ga0272442_10011079_pt1 | contig 11031 bp, 17 predicted proteins | sample SSMForm2O_FD_200262 | JGI IMG/M metagenome (GOLD analysis project Ga0272442, IMG submission 200262) | Marine sediment archaeal communities from Little Sippewissett salt marsh, Falmouth, MA, United States - SSM-Form-2O | ecosystem: Environmental > Aquatic > Marine > Wetlands > Sediment ... | reverse complement strand
CAATAATCCTCTGCTCTATTATGATTCCCTTCTTAGGAATCACTTTCCGAGCTTCTATTACCTTTAACAACACTGGGACCAAGATCGCACTTATCGCGCTTATTATCAGTGCTATTATTGCTGTTCTCTTTTGAAACTTTGTCATTAGTCTGGTACCTTCCTTATTTTAGTTATATCAAAGGGTTCTATTATGGATTTATAGCTAATTGGGATTAAGAATGTATATTCCCAGTATTTATCATCACCTTTCAGTCCTTCATTATCCGGGTGAGGATCATGTACTATCTGTGCATTTTTACCAACTACAGAGTGGTAACAATTCCTGTGGCGCGGACTTGGTCCTGAGACTATATAATGTACATCAGGTAATAGGGTTGCATTTGTGATACGCATGTTAATCATTTGGAGTCCAATAGTCCTAAACCAGTTTTGGTACTTGACATGCCAGTTGCCATTCATCATATTCGGTGGTATCTTCTCTATATCGATCTCCAGGATGCTGGCAATACATGCATCAAAGCAGTTACCTTTCTTCTCCCCAAGTTTGGTTTGCATTACTTTACGCATTCAACTCCACCTTCTTCATATTCCAACCATCGTAGAACCCCTTTTTGAGATTGTGTTTCTTTATGGAATAGAATTTCTCTGCTTTTTCTAGGTTACCGGCAAAGTGTAGATATGCGTTATAACCGGTCCACATTTCTTTAGGTATCCTTTTACTCATATATCCTCCTATACCTTCATAAAGCAAAATTCCCTTGCTGCCGCTTGTGGTGTTAGGCTATCACATAAATCTGGTTCAGATCTTTCTACTGGATAGACAGGCCTCATATATTTGATTGGGAATTTCGATGGAGTCAATATCGCCCCCATGAAGTTCTCAGCAACTCTAGGATTGTCAAACACATCATATAGATTAAAAATACACTCATCAACATAGAATGGATACCGCATCAAGTATTCTTCTACAAGTCCCATAATATGACGTGACATAATTCTATCGCCTTGTAGACTCGTTTTAAACTCCGGATAACTATGTAGTAGTCTATTCGCTTCTGTTGATGTATTAACAATTAATATTGAGTTTGGAGTTTCTCTAACTAACTCAATAAGGGCGGTTGTCTTACTCTGTTGCCGTCCAGTAATAATAGCACATCTATACTTTTTGATGTACTTCTTTATTCTTTGTATTCTGGTCATTCTATTGTCCCTCTTCTCCGGAGCTCTTTGATTACTTCCTTATCCTAGTCCCTTTCATTGGGTAGTTTTAATATCCCATAATATAGCAGAGTATCAAACTGCTTGCCATAATCATCAAACATCTTTCCTCCATCCCCTATAGCATCTGCATCACATGACCATTCCTCTGGAATACTGTTTATACTTTCATTATCCGCATCCATAAATGCCAAACCCCCTTCTTTGAAGTATAGCATCAGGTTGTCCTTGTTATCAGGTAAACCCTTTTCATGGTCGTATTTGATCCAATCCATATCAGTCTATGCCTTTTTAGCTCGTTTTACTTTTGGTTTTACTTTTGGTTTTGCTTCTGGTTTTACTTTCGGTTTCGACAACAATGCATAGTATAACAGAGGATCACGGTTTCCAAACTTGTCATACAATTCACAATTTGGTCCAAGTGAAAAAGCACTACCACTCCAACGTTCTGGTATACTGATGATATCCTGACTAGCATTATCTAGATATGCAAGTCCCCCTTTTTTAAAATATAAAAGCATAACGTCATGGTCATTTGGTAATCCTTTATTAGGATCATACTCTTGCCAATCCATATTTACCTCCTTATGGATACACAGGCAGTGTATCTATTTCGCAGCTGACCTGCGGCCTGGTCCTAGTAATCGTTCAACTGTCTCACCGTTATCACTTAACAGGTATGTCTCTGTCTGCGTTGCTATCCGCATAGAGGACCCATCCGTAAACTCAACTTCAATCACTTTAACCAATCCACCATCTTCCAGATTATCCCACTGTAGGAATGATTTGTCGCAGTTAATCTGATGTTCTTTTGCTTCTTTCTCTTTGCCACGTTCCCCAAACATGATTCTAATTGCGTCACCCTCAAATGGACCATCTTCCTCTTTGCGCACACTTAACCAGTTATTGGTCCAGTCATTGGCGTTGATTTCCCGGATATGGTCTATCCAGCACCACCCCAAATTGTCCTTATTAAGTTCTCGTCGTATCTTTAGTATCATAGTGTCTGCCTCCTTGTATACTATCTATTTGTCTATTTGTCTGCCTGTGTATCTGTATAATATAAATAGAGACCAAGTGAGGGGAAGGTAGTCATGCCCTCGGTGCCCTATAAACGCCGGCGTTCATAGACCTCTCGTAAATTCGACATGCACATTTAACTTGGTCTCAAATGGTATTATATCATGATTGCGCAAAAATGTCAAGATGTTAAAATTTGGTCTTCGGTCCTATATATAACCCGCACTATGTCGTCCCTATTCGGAGGGCGCCTAAATGTAAATTCATCTTTACTCGCGATATACCAATTCTTCTTACCGAACCACCCAAATAGGTAGTCTATAAGGCGCTTCTTTTCTATAACTACCCCATTAATTGTAACCTGTAGAATCCCTTTGTGTTTCCTACCCTCTTTAGGGCTTATATTAGAATGAATAATCATATCTTATTCCTTCTCTCTCTTTTTTTTGCTCATACCATAATTACTTTGGGGGTTGGGTGATTGTATCCTTTCCCCGAGAGCTAAAGCTCTATGGCCTACGCACGTCATTACTTAACGAAGTTTGGAATCTTATCTAAAACTCCAACTTGGTCCAGTATTAGGGCAATAATAGCTACTGCAATTATAGTACCATGTAGTATCCAGAATAATGTCCAGGACATTCCTTTCTGTCCCATATAAGGATGTATTGGCATATTGATCACCTCCTTGGGGGGATTGGGGCAGCAGGAAAAATCCAAACCTACTGCACCAATATAAGCTACATAAGGAGTAATTATGTAGATTCATTATACTATGATTTCGCAAAAATGTCAATAGGGAGATTAACTATTAAAAGGCGGTTGGGTCCCGTATAGAGGGCGATTTTATTTATGTAATTTTTGACCGCACTCCAACAGCAAGAAGTGCCAATATCAGGGATAACATTTGGGTGGACCCTGTAGGGTCCAAAATTCCATTTATGAATGACCCCCTATTGAATGATTCTCATTATTGGAACGAAAGTTTCATGGATGGGGGTCTTTCAAATATAAAAATAAGGAGCGTACTATGAGTACAACAATGATTAAATTAGTTAAATCTTTATTAGTGAAAGGTGAGAAGGAGAAAGCAAAACAAGTGGCTCAAATAATGCAACTTGATAAGGGATTAAGAATAATCCATAAAATGCAGATTGATCCGCTTGTTAGATTACACAATCTAGCAAGATAATCAAAAAACTACAAACCTGGGTATAAAAACCCAGGTTTTGTAGGTGAATGCGTATGACTACACGTTATATAACATCAGTTTCTGTTATAGAACGGTTCTTGAATAACCATGCGTATGTGCTTAATCCACACTGTTGCTTACGATATCGTAAGATCCGTAAGGAAAAGGACATACATAATGGTCTTCAAGTTTCGTTTGAAAGAACAGAAACACACCCTATCAGAGCTGAGTTCGCACAGTATAAGTATGGCGATATGGTTGGTGGGAGTAATGAGCTCCTCCATGTAGATTGCTATAATGAAGCTGATGAGCTCATAGCCTCTGTCACAGCGGATGCGCCTGATCCGACTATGATGGATGGCTATACCCGCGACTAGTGGGAAGCTATATTAGATAGGACTAACCCTATATACATAGGGTACACAGCCATAGAGCTGTACCGTGGATTTGTCTCGCCACATAAAACAAAATGGACACTACATACCTGGGAGATTGGCACCCAGGTTTTGTAGGTGAACAATAAGGAGGATTCTATGATTAAAAAAAGAATCAATGCAATTATTGAGAGACTGCATGTATTAGCAGCTATCAATAAGAAGAGTCCATCAGCTACTAACGAGTTGAGGGCACACAAGCTACTAGTAAGCTTACAGCTATTACTAGAGCGTTAATTAGACTAGGACCTGGGTATGCAAGTGCCCAGGTTTCCTAGTTGAACAAGGAGGAATCTATGACACTAAATAGATTAATCAAAGTCTTAGTATCCTATAGATGGAAAGCTAAGCCCATGGCTGATAAGGCTGTGGTACACCTCAAGTATGAGGTAGTGGATGGTATATGGAAGCATATGCCAATACCAGCTAGTTTCTTTAGACTAGCACAAAAGGAGGTGGATTATGATACACATCATAATTGACACTCCCTATGCACGTGTGGTAGGTAGGGCCTTTCTACCTATCAATGAATTCATCAACCTAATACCAAGGTATCTTAAGGCCAAGAAGAAGTATGATTGGTATAGGCGAGATGGGTATAAGCATAGGCATGCAGTAGCGTACACTGCAAAAGCGCTGGGTATTAGCTATGAAGAGGCTCAGCACAGGATAAAACTGAAGCTAGAGAACCTGGATTCAGTCGACGTACCTGAGAACTTCGGCCTATAAGGTCGACCTACAGCCTGGGGAAACCCAGGTTTTGTAGGTGAACAAATAACCATAAAGGAGGTTCTATATGGTTAAAACAGATCTACTAAGAAGATTGGGATTCTCAGTGAATTCCGAAGATGAGTTTGTCACTGGAACAATTACAGTGGCAAAAGGTGATCGAAAGGTCACTTTCAATTGGTTTGGTCCTCAGAGTCTACATGGACCAGAACGTGGTAAAGTTACCATACATAAAAGGGACTCTATCATGAGTGGACCTACAGAGATTGAAGGTATGCAGACTTGGTTCGACACCCTTACACAAAAGAAGGGTTTCGCACTTGTTGCAGATTTCAAAACTTGTAGTGTATGTGGGCGTATAATTAAGGCACAATATGATACATGTATAGCTCACAGACAAGAACAACAATCTTCAAATCCAAACAATGATATGCAGAACATCTTAGCTGGATTATAAGATCCAGTACCTACAATTCCTGGGGAAACCCAGGTTTTGTAGGTGAATGTAAGTCCTGATCCTGGAAAGGCAGGCAATTCGTGGAGGTTCAAATGCTAGATAAAATCAAACTTGCAATCGGCTTCATCAAGAAGAAGCTGACAGCTGAGGTCAATGACCTTGGCAGAACGGATCGCGGCCTGAAGCTGGATAGAGGCCGATGTCCTGAAAGGTCTACTCTTAGAGTAGATTGTGTTCCAGTGGGCAAATCATGGACTATGAGATTTGCTAGTGTGATGCCAAGTGCCCTAATGGATCTATCTAATAGATTCATCACAGGGCTACATGGTATGATACGTAATGGTAAATCCATAGTCGACGGGCAAATCTTTATCGATTCTAAACTCATACCCGGTGTTGTTCCAGATAATGGGACGACAAAGACATTCAAATCCAAAGAAGATTCTGACTCTTATCTCAACAAAGTAAGGAAAATCATGAGCACAAACTTCAATGTAATTGAGAATCAACTCGATATCTTTATCATGCCGAAACTCAATGGCACTAGATCATTCAGATTCAGAGGAAAAGACTATTGGAAATTCTATTTCATTAGGAAAGATGGACACAAAAGCTATAAGGAAACACGAAACACAAAGATAGAAGAAGTATTCGGAACGAAACCAAATGCTGATTTCGCAGAGAAACATGTAAAGGGAGACGATTATCTAGGCACTCAGGTATATCACAAATCATTCTCCGCAAAGATTATGGTGGTAGATCCAGAATGGGCAACCAATCCATCCTCATTTGATGGAGATGGTATATGTCTGGTCCCAAAAGGAGATCCTGTGATCTTTCATCATGACGAATGGAATTTCGATGTGAAATGGAGTAGCGTACTTCACTTGAGGTCAAGCATAACGAACGGCACAGTGTTTAAAGGCACCATCGTACCGGTAACATATCACAAAGCCAAGATCAGATTCAAAAAGAAGTATCGAAAGCTAATTATCGCAGCAATGGAGGCAGGATGGATTATCTGTACTCCAGACACTTTCAAAGATCAGAAACCAGGAAGATATCACCACGTAGAACTGTGGTGGCACAACGATTCCTCTCAAGTAAGCTTCTGGCAAGACGTGAAGCTTACCTTCTCTCAATATGATATGAGACGAATGTTCAAATCGATAGGCGATATCAAATATCTAATTGAAATCAATGTTAAGAAACTGGGAGATGCAATGAAAGATGCAGTCTCTCTATGCAAGTATATCCTAAAGAATAAGGAAATGTATAACGATGAGAACACTCCTGTACAAGGGATTGTTGAAACTCTACTGCAAGTAGTAAATGGAAGAAAGTTCGGACTGCATAGGTCTGACGAATATCACATACTAAAAGCACTAAGGAAGATAGTAAAGGCTCTCATAGAAGTGAGAGTTGGTACACGTAACATGAAACATTGGAAACTCGAAAAGCATAATGGATTTGGTATCAGGGCATTCGTAGTGGGTGACCCTGAACTGAAGAACGGCGAGCAAGGTATACCATTGTTCGCAGCACACACAATCATAAAGAAGCTAGGCAAAACTAACGCCTGGATAACAAAGAAAGATGAAAAGACATATCTCATAATACCGAGATTCAATACAGAGGCTAGAAGGCATCCACACACTCAAACATCCGCTCTACCAGTCAAGGTAGTAGTAAGAGACGACAACTTCCCATATCTTACAATTCCATGCAAAGATGGACAAGGAATCAGCGATATGGAATATTATAGCGCTGATTTTGATGGAGATCAAATGGAATTACTCGTATATCCAACAGAACTGTTCACGATAGTAGATCCTCGAGGTATAGAGAAACAGTCTATACCTGACAATCAAGCTACAAAGAAACCTATGAATGTGGGCAAACTAATGCCTACACGTAACGCGATTGATAAAGACATTCCAGAACATCACAATGCGATATTCAATTTGTATTGTGGCGAGCTAATCGGTCAACTCCACTATTTTATTGAAGTAGTGGCACATAGAATGGCTAAAGCTGGATACAACAGAAAAGAGATTGCCCGTGTGGTTGAAGAGCTGGAACTAGGACCTCTCACATTAGTGATCAAGGAAAAGAAACACAACCTCAAAGAAGGTATTCATCCTGCAGAAACTGCAAGGATACAAAGACTAATGACAACTCCAATAGGATCTGGCTATCGAATATCTAATGCGAAGATTGATTTTACGGAACAGAAAGCCCGTGATAAGGAGACTGGAGATATATTCAGACTCCCTCTTAGGGTATTCCCAAAATGGCTAAAACTACAACTACAAAACACATTCAATACAGAAATGTGGCCACTACATAAGATCATGTTCGATGCGATGATGAAATATCTACCAGATAAGATAGAAGGAACAGAATGTAGAGATGAATATCTACCGCTCGAGAGAATTGAACAATTTGCTGACACTCTGCTATGCAATTGGCCAGAACTCCTCGAAGACAGAATGGGGTTCAGCAATCTGACTGGCAGACTATCTCACGAAATACTCAACAAGGCATTCAAATTCATGATGGATAAGAAAGGTGATGAAAGACAAACGTGGATCAGAAGAGCTATACCAAAGATAATGGAAATGGTAATGAAACCGATAGAAAATGAAGAAGAAAGAGCAGTCGCAGAGCTTATGCTTATGGCATTCGCATATCTAAATAGAGCCACAACTACGACAAACGCAACCAAATTCCCTTGGATATTCGCAAATGTAAGTGCGCCATCCTTCAAGAAGTTCATCGATATCATATATGAAACAGATTCAGAACATACAACTATGAATGAAATCATAGACGACATGGAATTGGAATACGATGAGGACCTTGCCGACGAGCTGCTAGATTAGCAGTTCGTCCCTACAATCCTGGGAGTGCTTCCCAGGTTTTGTAGGTGAACAATTTTCGATACTCTGTATCGCACTACCCCAGGTGCTGCACATAACCGAGAAAGAAAGGGTCTATAATGGTACTAAATGGTGGTTTCTCAGGCTGATACTCAGGTTGCTTTTTTATTCTTCTGAAGTAGCATTCGTGTTACTATCTTAATTACAAGGAGTCGATTATGACAAAGAAGAACGACGAAGGAATTCAGAAAGAAGATTTAGGAATGGAAGCACACGTAATTGATGAGACTGCTGGTAATGGCAGTGACAACAATGAAGACCTCACACTGCAGAACGGTGGGGAGTTTCAGGAGAACTTCAGAAGGGTCATCAAAGTTAAATTCGAAGGCGGGCAGAACAGCCCTCTTCAGTTAACAGTAGAAGAGAAAGCTGGTGACTTAAGAAAGGCTGTTATCAACACAATTAATGGTGCCAACATTACCCTGAACAATGTTGAACACAGATTTAACTATGATGATGACAAATGGGCAAGGGCTCGTGTATATGAAAGGAATCTGACTGACGGAATCTATGATTTCGATAAGGGTCAGACCGTTGCCAAAGCTACACGCGAAAAGCAGATAATCGGCACTTTCAGGCTCCCAATTGAAGGGACAAACCTGATAGTTCGCGACATCTCGCTTGGTAAAGGTCACTATGCATGGGTTTATTATTGTCATCCAAACGCACCTACTGGGCGTTCCAACGCAACAACAAATCGTAACGACATCGACAAACAAATCGAAACCATCTGATATCCACAGCCCCCTCAAGGGGGCTCTTCTTTTTATCCTCTTGGACTGTTATCCGTACAACTGTCGTGAAAGTATCGACATACCCGTGATGAACAGTTAACCGGCCCAGCAGGCACAACAGCCGTGGGCACACTTCGGTGAATATAATCCCATTTAATAATCATAGAACCTCCCCTGAAGGAACCCCCTAACGGGGTTTCTTTTCTCATAGTAGGACTCTCGGGGTTCATCGCCGCCTTAAGGGTGCACCTGAAACAGTGGCCGCTTGGGGGTTCCTGCTCTTTTTTATCTCTCAGAATAGTTTAATCCAAATACCAAGGAGGTACTCATGGGCAAAACTATAGGATCAATGATTGGAAGATTAGGCTCCGACATAAGCCAACTCGCAGGAGCAATAATCGATGACGCAACAACCCTAGCAACCAAGGTAGCAGGTAAATCTAGTGATATTGCACTCGGAACAGCATCTCGAAGCGCAGCAACAGGGTATTCAACAGCAAAAGGTCTCGTTAATGAAGTCAAGGAAAGAGTCATCAATGCAAAGAACGAATTCACAGACGAGAATAGCGAGATAGTAGAAGACCTCAAGCTTGTAAAGGACAAAATGTCAGGCGTTCTCAGCAAAGTAAAAACCAAGATCGAAACAACAGCAAAACAGCAACCGAAAAGAGAACAGAAACCAAACGCCAATATCACAACTAAAGACATCGAAGATGCAGAGAAAATGGCAGAGAAATTCCTCAAAGAAAGGGCAAAAGAGAACCAGAAATCACAGAGGAAACAGACAACCACACCCAAAACCAAAACAGACAAAGCCGAATCCAATGCACCTGAGAAACCAATTGAGGCTCAAATCAACACACAATAAATCATCCAATCACCAGCACCAACCTTAGTCGGTTGGTGCATTTTTATCTCCCGAATAAGGAGGAGCATATGGACCCTACTTACATACAAACCCCCGGAAATATAGCCACCCCATACGAGTGGAAATATTTCAGGGCAGGTTTCTTCCTGATACTAAGCGGACCAATCCAACTATTATTCTTTCACATCATAGTAATGGAAAGCGATATGGATATAGTAGCAATACATCCAATTGCAATAATGCTGGCACTAATGCTACCATCAATTGTACTGCAAACTATCGGACTCACAATAGCTGCAGGTGGATACCAATATGCCAAACATATGAACGAAACATTGGGAATCACCAGAATCCCACTATTCGCATTTCATGCTGGCATTCTAATGGTATCCAGAATTATATTCATTCTATTGGTACGCACGCTATCAGGCAACTACAAGTTCAGGCTTAACGAGCCATATATATTATGGACTCCCGACATTTAAGGAGGAAGCATGGACCAACACACTATTAGCGTAGCCCCTAATATAGCTGACGCACTCATAGGCTTCGCAAAACTACTCATCGCAAAGAAATTCGTGATTGCCGCAGGTAGCGCACTTGCAATCGCAGTTATGACTTACAGTATGCTAAATCTATTCATGAACCCAGGACTGAAATTCGCATATGGTAAGCGCAAAATGTCAGAAGACGTGGCCGCAAAGTTCAAAATCGCCGCACTTATGGTATTCCTATGCGCACTACCACTAATCGCAGCCATCGCACCAATGTTCGCAAGCTTCAGAAGACCCGCATTTAGCGCATCAATAAAGGGAATACTAATCGCATTCCTAATATCTGCGGTAATATGCTGGCTAATGTCAAGAATACTTGCGCGTTTCGCACCAGAAGAAAAGCGCAAACATTTCATGATAATAGAAGCATTTGCGACAATATCCAGTACAACAAGCGACTATATTGCGGAATGGATAACCCGAGGCATAATGTGGATAGTTAACACCTGCATAAAGATAATCCATAGGCCATTCATACTGGAATATGCGATTGTCGCAGTACTGTTAAACCTAACCTTCAGTTTCATACTGATAGGTATCATAGGCGTAAGTCAGGAAGCAGGCTACACGAATGTGCTAGGCAGTCTATTAGGAGGCACAGCGCACTATTTATTCAAGCGCAAGCAAATCGCAAAACTGCGTGAAGAATATGTCGCAAATGCCGCAAACGCCACACTCTACGCAGAAGAGGACCAAGATGATTAGGCTAATATTCGATGTATTCCGCACAACAGATCCCTCATACCGCACCCTTCTAAAGGTATTACTATACCCATGGGCAGTAGTAGGTCGCATAGGACAGCTCACATATTATGCTTACCTTGCGGAATGGGCATTTAAGAACAAAGTACCGGCGGAATCAATGTACCTATTCACATGCGTC
>Ga0272442_10011075_pt1 | contig 11035 bp, 12 predicted proteins | sample SSMForm2O_FD_200262 | JGI IMG/M metagenome (GOLD analysis project Ga0272442, IMG submission 200262) | Marine sediment archaeal communities from Little Sippewissett salt marsh, Falmouth, MA, United States - SSM-Form-2O | ecosystem: Environmental > Aquatic > Marine > Wetlands > Sediment ... | reverse complement strand
TACGAGTTCGACCTGCAGGCCTCCAAGGTCGTGGCTGTTCAGGGAGCACAGATGGAGATCATCGAGGCGCGTCCGGACCGGCTGGTGTACAAGGTCGTCCGGCAGCTGTCCGCCGAGTAACCGGCCCAGGCAGGGCTCAGATATATCCCCGATGGATGCACGGCATAAACATAATTTGCGTTTCGGCGTACCGGTCCTGCTGCTGGCCGTCATTTTCTCTCTGCTTCCCGGAACGGTGTCGGCCGGAAGCGCACCGAACGATCCGGACGAACTGGTGTGGACGGACAGATCGACGAACCTGATGTGGTACCGGCAGGGATACCGGTCGTACCGGAAGCTTTACGGGGGGGCTCAACCGGCCTCCTGGAAGGCCGTCAATGCATGGATCTACTCTCTCAATGCGCAGCGGATCGGCGGATTTTCGGACTGGCGCCTGCCGACCGCCGAAGAATACGCCACCCTCTTTCGAGAGAGAGCAGGCGCCCCCGTATTCGATCACCGAAACAGACACCGGGACGTCGAGCTGTACCGGCTCGGCTACCGTCCCGAAATCAAGGGCCTGAGACGAAACGCCTGGTCCGGCGAGAAACAGGGAGACAGGATTGTCTGCTATGATTTCGTTAGAGATCGACCGGCAGCGTACGACCCCTCCCTGGATATGACCTACGAGTTCGATGCCCTGGCGGTACGCGCCCTGCCATGACCGGTCGGGCACCTTTTGAAAAGGAAAGGAGGAACATGAAGCTGCCGTACCTTGCCGGGAGAGCTCGAGGCGCCGGTGTTCCGGTCTGGGAAAGGCCTTCGGCGGGATTTTCCGTATTTCTCCTGCTTGCGGCCTTGTGTGTCCCGTTCGGGGCACCGGCCGTCATGCCGCCGGAGCATTATGCCGAGCGGGCGGCGACTTCGAAGATCAAGGCCGTTGCCGTGGTGAAGGATGTTATCGCCCTGTCGGAAACGAAGCGACGCACCCATAAAAAGGTGGTCTTCACCCTCGAGAAACCCCTCGAGAAAAACATCCCTGAAGAGTTTACCGGCACCTGCTATTCGGTGGATCATGCATGGCAGCAACCCGGGGTCGGCGGAACGATATACTATTATCCCGTCAAAGGGACACGGGTGCTGGTCACCATCACCGACAACGGCACCTCCATCACCAGTCTCACCCTCCTCAATCCCGAACTGGAAAGGGAGATAGACAGAAGCGGCCTCGCGAATATCTCTTTCGCCACGGGGCGTGCCGCCATAAAGACCGCTCAGGAACAAGACGCTGCCGGGGAGAAATGGTTCCTCCTGTATGTAAACGGCAGGGCATCGGGGTACCTCAAGATCACCAGCCGAACGGATCGCCGGGACCCCGGTATCAGACAGTTCAGCTATGAACTGCTCGTGGGCGAGGTTGATAAGGACCGTCGGCTCTTCCGCATCGACACCCGCTCACGCGACGGCGGTCTTCTTACACCCGAATGGATTACCATCCGGGCAACCGACTATCTTCCCGAACAAACCATAAACCACCCCGAAAGAAGAATCGGACTTCGCCCCGTCGATCGAACGGATATCGAGGAGGGGATCCTGACACACAATGCCCGGGACGCCTCTGATGTGAGCATCCCGCGCCAAACCGCCACCGACCTCGCCCTGCTTACCCTGATCGAGACATTTCCCTATGAAGAGGATTTCTCCGTCCGTCTCCACCTCATTGAAACGGTGGAGCTTCGTTTGAAAAAGGATGTGCGGATCTGGTATAGGGGAAAAGACTCGGACAAAGACAATCTGCACCTCTTTTCCCAAACCGGTACGGCGACCGCCGCCTACTGGCTTGACGACCGGCACGAACTGATCGAGGTGCAATGGGATGGGGGCAGACGATTTGTCAGGGGCACAGAAGGTGAGGCAATGACAATCCTGCAATAAGACAGAGGTAATGGAGCCCCGTATCTATTGCGGTATGGTCAAGATATCCGCGACTATCCGCGCCGAAAGGATCGTACCCATGACATACGACGAGATCGTCCGATTCCACGGGCACCGGTGTCCCGGCCTCGCCATCGGATACCGCATGGCATCCGCGGGGCTCGAGGCTCTCGAGTCCGTCCGGGCCGAAGACGAGGAGCTCGTCGCGATCGTGGAGAACGACGCCTGCGGCGTCGACGCCCTCCAGTGCCTCACCGGCTGCACCTTCGGGAAGGGGAATCTCGTGTTCCACGATTACGGGAAACAGGTCTATACGATCTACTCGCGGCCCACCGGCAGGGGAGTACGCGTCCTGTTCCACGGCCGGGGAGTGCCGAAGGGGGCGCGGGCCGATCGCGAGGCCTACGAAGAATGGGTCCTCTCCGCCCCGCAGGGGGAGATGCTCTCCGTCACCCCGGTCTCCGTCCCGGAGCCTGAACCCGCGAGGCGCATCAGGTCTCTCACCTGCGCGCTGTGCGGCGAGGTCGTGATGGAGAGCCGCGCCAGGGACCTGGACGGAAAGCCCGTCTGCATCCCCTGCTTCGACAAGCGCCGGGGCGCCGAATAGCACGCCGTTCACAGGGGGACAGCATACCGGTTTTCTTAAATATCATCGCTTTCGAAGATTGAACTCGTACGGTGTTCCTATATTATGAGAAGTGCATGCGGGAATCACCATGGACGATCACACCGTCTTAAATCTCCTTGAAGAACTGGCTGACAGGCTCGGCATACCAATACGATACGAGAAAATCGAAGATGAGTTAACCGGTCTGGGCGGGCTGTGCCGGATAGACGGGAAATTCATTCTGATTATCAGCTCAAAAACTACAGCGAAAGAAAAGATCCGGATCATGACAGAGACGTTCAGGCGGTTCGATCTCGGCGACATCTATGTAAGGCCAGCCCTTAGGGAATTGTTGGAAGAACATGAAAAATAGCTTTCATGAGCATCAAAGATAGCATACGCCAGACTTCACCCACTAGTCTTCAAAAATACTTTCTATAGAAAATCAACGATTACCAATTGAAAGTCTCACTGTAATATCTCTTGACAAGATACCATAATGGAGTTAAAGGCTTAGCACATTCTACTGATCTTGAACGTATCATGCGTGCTTCTGGACAGCTGTACCCGTGGGGATTATGGTCTGATCATCGAAAGCCCTGTTTCTCAAAATGAGAGGTGGAGCTTTTTTTGAACAGCTTCAGGAGGTCTTATATTGCAAATTTGCAGTGTTTGGTTTTTATAAAGCAAGTATATATACACTGTTAGGGAAAAGTTAAAGGAGATAAACGATGCGAACAAAATGGCTTCAATTCTTGACGGTAGCAATATTAATTTTCGGTATCTTTGGGTGCCAGCAAACAAAGGTCCAACGTTACACCCGTGGTTATGGGTTTGGACCACCATATTGGGAAAAGTTAGAAGTTGCGCTTGTAGGTGGTACACTGAAAAGAAAATTAGATAATGTATCTTTCTCTAGAATTGATGACAATCGTGTTAAAGTATCTGGTTCAATTACGAATACTTTTGAAACTGTTGATGTAGAAGCCCTTTGGCATAATAATTTAAATCCTCACATCAACAATCGCTTTCATATAACTGAAGGACGTGATGATAATGGCACTCGGTTTGTTAACAGAAGACTAAATACTTGGCGCCCAAAACGTATCATGGTTTATGTTTGTAATTCATCAGAATATATTGATGTCGACAACGATACAGGTGTGTTTAATGGCATTGTAACCGTGCATCCACCGCGTAAACTTGACCATCCAGCGTTGAAACTACCTGATGACACCAAATATGTGAAATGGAAAAAATTCCAACCAGAAAAAACCTATATTCAAGTTTCTCCTAACGTTCGGGAATACCCTGCCCTTAAAATATACATCCCGAATAGACCGGATAAATATGGTTTATTTGGAGGCGATAAGTCTTACTGGGTTAGCAATATGTGTAAATATTTGCAAGAGTTTAATCCATATTATTGGATGCCTGTAAAGGAAATTGATAAGGCTAAAAGTTTTGCAGTCAAATGGGTTGAAGACCGAATATGCGTAGTTGAGATTACAACAAAAGAACAAATTACAAGACGCATTGTTTCTCCGGAAATAACAGTAACTCCGATAAACACAAAGAAACAATTGCATGGGGCCGTAGCGCGAGCTTTAAATGCCGAATTTGAAGGCGATAAAGAATTGCTAAATGCAGGAATGGATGCCATAAAAGATCGTCTTCAAAGACCTTTAGTGAAGAGACGTAAAGAGGTGGCGCAATCGCTTTCGTTTTGTGCATGGGCTGGGCATAAATATAAAATTGAAACTGTTCATGGTGAATATTATTATTTCAATGGGTTTATCACCCCCAATGCCAACTCTATAAAAAAGACAATACTTCTTGTTGAAAAAGGAGACAAAATCAGAATACAGGGAGTACGTGAAGGAGAGGGGGGGGTCATCGTTGATGACTAACCTCTAACAAATCACTTCACCTGACCACCAACAGTTCGACGGTTTTTGAAAGGCTCAGCCGCGCATTAAAGCAGGTAGTTTTTCAAGGCTCAGTGCCCCGCAGTCTTGGCGGCAGGTGGGTTTGCCGTTACTGATTATCAAAAGTAATCTACAATAAACAATCCAATACAAGTTTTGTTTGTTACAGGAAGAAACTCACGAAAACCGCCATCCGCTGAGGAAACGATAGACGAGTGATTACCGGTTCCGATTAACTCCTTTTTTTAATTCCCAGCATTGTGTAGAGCGGGCAGTATCCTGATGCCACGCTCGACAGAAGCATGCCGGCAAGGACAGCAAGGACGAGACCTGTAATGCCGGTTACCCACCCCATGGCATTGGCGATGATAAAAAGAGTTGCCGCTATGAGCCGAATTACCCTGTCAATGGTGCCCACGTTCCGCTCCATAACAATTCCCCTCCGTCGTTTCTTTAAAGTTATTAACGATATATTAAAACTATAGCAAGAAAATGTTTACGCGTACATCACCTTCGATATATGGACGAAGGAGATGTCGAAGGTCCCCGGTGCCCGCAGGAAGTGTTTGATGGCCCGCGCGGTCTTTGGCCCGCCTTGAAGGTCTTGGAATTATTGAATGTTCATTTGTCAACAAAGGGGAAACCCGTCACCCCCTTGACTTTCAGGGCTGTTTTCCTTATACTCTTTCCACAAAAAGGGATTCCTTGTCAGGGCTTTTCTTATACTCTCTTTGTGAAAAAGAGGGTTCTTATCAGATTCTTATCAGAAAAAGTTCAAGGGAGATAAAGACGGGGAAAGGCGCCGGTCTTGGGTGTGTTAAGGCGAAGCGGGAAGGTATATGCGGAGGGACCCGACTTGAGCCGGCAAGTCCTATAATCTGTTGTCATAGGTAGAAAGGATTCGGGCATCGGTATTCATAGTGATATTTTTCAGTTTTACGATGGTTTTGTTGATCCGGGGCGCGTAAGAAAACAGCGCCGAGAAAACAACGACCATGGCGAATGTACCAGGGAGAAGAGCCGTGCTGCCAGCGGCATGAACCCCTTCCCCTTATCTGCAAGACAAAATCTTATAACATCTTTCAATCAGTCTTTTTTGACTTTCACCCTCACGCATGCGGGTCGCAGTTTAACCACTGTATCGACGATATCTCAACATTTTCGTTAAAGAACTTCAGAAATAGTCCGCTGTCTTGGTTAAAAATTCTCAGCCAGAGGGATGAGGATTTGTACCAATCGTTGTTCAGGCTGCTCGGGGCAAAACCTTTAAAGCTGCCGTGAATTTTATTGTTAAGGGATAGGGATTTTCCATGTCAGAAGCATGTTGTCATAAAGAAGAAAACGTATATTGTTTCCGGGAACCGCGCGTTGAGGACGGCCTGAATATTCACGGCCTGATTGAGCGTTCACGGCCGCTGGACCTCAACTCGCTGTACTGCTACCTCCTGCTCGCGGAGCATTTTCGTGAAACCTGTGTGGTCGCGGAACGCGACGGACATCTTGCGGGGTTCATCTCGGCATATGTGCATCCCTCAAGGAAGGACACGCTCTTTGTCTGGCAGGTGGCGGTGGATGAAGCGGTCCGGAAACAGGGAATCGGAGGCAGGATGCTGGAGCACCTGGTAAGGCGTCCCAGCCTGAGTTTTGTCTCGTATCTGGAAACCACGGTAAACCCTTCAAACCAGAGCTCTCGATCTCTTTTCGAGTCGGTTGCCAAACGATTACGGGCACCATGCACCACAGCGACACTCTTCTCCGAAGAGCTCTTCGGAGACACAGACCACGAGGCGGAGGTTTTGTTCAGAATCGGTCCATTCGGCACTCTACACAAGGCATCTGTCGAATAACGCGATCTGCCCCAGGCAGCAACAAGCGGCAGAACGGGACCATAACAAAAGGAGCAGGGATGAGAATATTTGATCAGTTGGAATCGCAGGTAAGGAGTTATGTAAGGCATTTCCCCACAGTGTTTCAGAAGGCAAAAGGGTCGTATCTCTACGATGAACAGGGCAAGGAGTTCATTGACTTCTTTGCCGGGGCAGGCACACTGAACTACGGGCACAACAATCCCCTGGTCAGCGAAGCACTCATAGAATATATCAAAAACGACGGGATCGTTCACGGCCTCGACAAGGCGACAAGCGCAAAGAAGAAGTTTCTGGAGACCTTTTATACCACTATCCTGGAACCGAGGCATATGGAGTACAAGATCCAGTTCTCAGGACCCACCGGCACGAACGCCGTCGAGACCGCGCTGAAGCTTGCCAGGATGGTCAAGGGACGGTCGAATATCATCAGCTTTACCAACGGATTTCACGGCCTGACCATGGGGTCAATGGCGGTCACCGGCAACGCCTTTTACCGCGACGAGGCATTCATAAACCGGTCAAACGTCACCTTCATGCCCTATGACGGTTATTTCGGAGATGAGGTCGATACATCCGTCTACCTCAGAAGGTTTCTCGAAGACAAGAGCAGCGGGGTGGACCTGCCTGCGGCGATCATCCTCGAGACGGTCCAGGCGGAAGGAGGCGTAAACGTGGCCTCCGATCAGTGGCTCAAAGAGATAGAGCAGGTATGCAGAGACTTTGACATCCTGCTCATCGTGGACGATATCCAGGTGGGGAACGGGAGGACGGGCACCTTCTTCAGCTTCGAGCCTTCGGGCATCAATCCCGACATCATCACACTCTCGAAGTCCATCGGCGGCGGGCTCCCCCTCTCCCTGGTCCTGATCAAACCCGAACTCGATCAGTGGAGGCCAGGCGAACATACCGGCACGTTCAGGGGGAACAACCTGGCCTTTGTGGCCTCCACCGAGCTGTTCAGCTACTGGGAAAACGACAACCTCACTGAGGCGGTTCGTTATAAGGAAAAGATCCTCAGAGACGGCCTCGAGAAAATCGCGCAGAAGTACCCCTCCATCGAAGCTCAGATTCGCGGCAAGGGATTAATCCACGGATTCCATGTCCCCTTCCAGGGGTTCTGCCACGAGGTGTCCTCCGAGTCCTTCGAACGAGGCCTCATTATTGAACTTGCCGGCGCGAAGGATGATGTGATCAAGTTTCTGCCTCCCCTGATCATTGAGGAGGAACTGCTGGAGCGAGGACTCCAGATTATAGACGACGCCATCGGGGCCGTCCTGGATCAGAGAATGGCAATGATCAGGGGGGAGACGGCATGCTCGTAAGAACACTCGATGAGATCAGGGGAACCGACCGGGAGGTCTTCGCGGAGAATCGCAACTGGGTAAGCGCGCGGCTTCTTCTCAAGGACGACGGCATGGGTTTTTCCTTCCACGAGACCACTATTTTCGCCAACACCGAGACCAGGATCTGGTACAAGAACCACCTCGAAGCGGTTTACTGCGTCGAAGGCGAGGGAGAGGTGGAGACCATTGCAGACGGAAAGATATACCCCCTAAAGCCGGGGACCATGTATGCCCTGAACGATCATGACGAGCACTACCTGAGGGCCTTTTCCGAACTGCGGCTCGTATGCGCCTTCAATCCGGCCCTCGCGGGAAGAGAGGTTCACCTGCCGGACGGTTCATACCCCCTTGAGGGGAAATCATAAGAACGGTGGAAAAAAAGAGATACCGAGGAGTAACCGTTTGATATCCGCATATTCAAACCGGATATATCAAAACACGGTTCGCCGGTTTCACGCGTACATAACTTCTGATATGTGCACGAAGGAGATGTCGGAAACGCCCGGATTCCTCACAGGGACCCCAAAATTTTTCTCGGTTCCCTTTTCTTCCGATCGCATAAATAGGGAAACCCGCATCCTGTGGGGGAAAAGACGCGGGCTAGGGGTAAAACGGGACCCTATAGAAGGTATGATAAAGTATAATTCTGTTATTCACATCCGCCTTGGCAATATATCATATCCCCTCTCCCAAGAGAACTACCTCGTCACGACTTAATATGCGATCGATATCGAGAAGGATCTTGACCATTCCCTCGATCTTGGCCATCCCGAGGATAAAGTCGGTGTTGAGGCTCGTCCCGAAGGTGGGCGTTTCTTCGATATCCCCCTCCTTGATGTTCAGAACCTCAGAGACGGCATCGACAACAATCCCGATCTGCACCCGGCCATGGTGACTTGTCACCTCGACCACAATGATGCAGGTCCGTTCCGTATAGTTCGCTTCATCCATATTGAATTTCAATCGCAGATCTACCACGGGGATCACCTTACCCCTTAGATTGATTACTCCTTTGACAAACGCCGGCGTTCGGGGCACCGATGTAACAGACATCATCCCGATGATCTCTTTTACCTTCAGGATACCGATTCCATATTCTTCACCAGCCAGTGAAAAGGTGAGATACTTGCCTTCCTTTACTACATTCTGCTGAATTCCTTGCGCCTGTTCATTCATGTTATCCCGACCTCCTCCTTAAAAATCACGAAATTCCCCGTCGTCCAAGGGAATTACCTGGTCCGGCCGCACCTCTTTTTTCCGCTCGACAACAACCATGTCTTTTGCAGACACGGGAAGCGCCTTCATCGCAGGCCGTTCCGCTTGTTTCAACCAGCGCATCTCCATGCTGCCGTTCCCGTTCCCGTTGCCCCCAATGATCTCCAGGAGCTGGTTTGCTATATCCTTCAGCTGGGCCGCCTGGGCGTTCATCTCTTCCGAGGCCGAGGCAGTCTCTTCCGCGTTGGAAGCATTCTGCTGGGTCACCTTGTCCATCTCGGTGATCGCCTTGTTCGCCTGGTCGATCCCCTCGGTCTGCTCCGCCGACGCCGCGGCGATCTCACCCACCAGCTGCCCCACCTTAGTCGAACTCTCTGTCACTTCTTTGAATGCCTCGTTGGTCTTCGCTACCAGTTCCGAACCTTCTTTGATCTTCTTTACCGACCCCTCGATGAGGTCGCCCGTGTTCTTTGCCGCATCGGCCGACCGCATGGCCAGGTTCCGCACTTCTTCGGCCACCACGGCAAACCCGGCTCCAGCCTCGCCGGCACGGGCCGCTTCAACCGCCGCGTTCAACGCCAGAAGGTTCGTCTGGAAGGCGATCTCGTCGATGGTCTTAACGATCTTCGTGGTCTCCTCACTCGCCCTGGATATCTCTTCCATGGACCCCGTCAGTTCCGTCATCGACTGATCGGCCCGGGTCACCACTTGGCTGGCATCCTTCATCAGGCTGTCCGCCTCGCTGGCGTTGCCCGCGTTCTGTTTCGTCATTGAGGCCATCTCCTCCAGCGAGGACGAGGTCTCTTCAATGGCTGAGGCAGATTCGGCAGATCCCTCCGCCAGGGACTGGCTCGCTGACGAAACCTGGCTCGACGCCGAGGCTACCTGATCGGCCGCGCTGTTCAGCGAGGCGACCGCACTCGTGATCGGCCGAGTAATGCCCCGGGAAAAGTAGATTACGCCCAGAACAGTCAGTGCCAGAAAAATGCCGCCAATGATGAAGATAAAGTTGCGAATGGAATGTGCCGATGCAAGAAACTCCGCCTTATCCTGGGTAACCGCAACGCTCCAGCCGGTCGATGCGACCGGAGCGAATGCAGCCATCTTCGTCACTCCCTTGAACACGTATGACTCGACTCCCGTTTCATGGGCAAGCATCCTCTTGGTGAGCGCTTCCATCCCGTTCTGCACCTTTAAATCCATCTTCAAAATAAAATCACTGTTGGGATGCGCAATGGCGATGCCCTCCTGATTGATGATGAAGGGATATCCCGTTGTACCGAGTTTAGTGTTCGCTATCTGCTCGGACAGAAAATTAACATCTATTATTGTTGCAATCGCCCCGACTAGTTTTCCCTCCCGGGAATAGACGGGCGCACACACCGGGACTATGGGATTACCGCTTGCCTTGGAGAGAACCACCGTGCCGATATTTGCCTTGCCCTCTCGTGCAATCTTAAAATATTCTCGATCCGCCACCGAGATGCCGGAAAGTTTCCGTGTCCCATCAGCCACGATGATTCCGCTGGTATCGGCAAACAAAAGGCTCTCATAGTCTTTTCCCAATTTATCCATCGAAGCGGCCAGCAGATCCGTGGCCTTCTGGATCTGGAAACTGGCGGCAGCCGTGCCCATATCGGCTACCGTGGTAGCCGCTTCAATGATAGTATCATTAACGGACAGCTGCGCGACTATCTTCATCTCCTCCTGCATGACAAGATCGGCCATGCCGGCGACATCCTTAGTGATATTAAGGCCCTGCTCCTGCGAAATACTATTGAGGGCACGGGATGCCTTCACAATGGAGAATAATCCAACGACCACAAGTGGAATCAGTACGATTATGATCCCTCCCGTAATAAGTTTGAAACCAAGCGACCTCTTGCTCCTTCCCATGTACACATACCTCCTTCTTCTAGTATTTTATCGCACTACTTTTGTATTCATATGATCGAGGATGCACCGGATCTGTCCGATATCGAACGGCTTTATCATGTAGTAAATAACCCCCCGCTTTCTGACTTCCTTCTCAAGATCCCGTGAATTATAGCCGGTCATGCCGATGATATTACTGTGTGGGCACCTCTTTTTTATCTCGGGTATCAGCAGATACCCTTTTATGTCGGGAAGAAATATGTCGAGTAAAATCAAATCAAAACA
>Ga0272442_10011074_pt1 | contig 11035 bp, 10 predicted proteins | sample SSMForm2O_FD_200262 | JGI IMG/M metagenome (GOLD analysis project Ga0272442, IMG submission 200262) | Marine sediment archaeal communities from Little Sippewissett salt marsh, Falmouth, MA, United States - SSM-Form-2O | ecosystem: Environmental > Aquatic > Marine > Wetlands > Sediment ... | reverse complement strand
GGATAGGAATAATCCCATATAACGGGAGACTCATCCTGAGCTCCCTTAGCCGGTACAGTCGTCTTTATTTCCTCCTCCGGGACCCGAGAGGTAAAAATACCTTTAATTAGGTCTATGGCTCCGGGTCGAGATTCACTATTTTTCTCCTCTCCAACGGAGAGGATTCAGTCGCCCTTCATTCGAAGGGCTCCTGGACCTGCAAGGAAGAAGCTGAATGTCGGCAAGTCCCTTCGGGCTTGCCTCCTCAGGTTCGCCCCCCCGAGTTCACCCTTGGTGAACTATCAGAGCTTCTTTACCTCTCCCCTCCGTGGCCAAAAAAAAATACGGGGAGAGGATTCCGTCGTCGCTGCGCTCCTCCGGGACCCGAGAGGTAAAAATACCTTTATAATTGCGGGTACAAACGCCCCTCCGCTTGCCCTTGGCAAGCACGGGCGTTCGATCCGATCCACTCCGTAGAAAACAAAGAGCCCATTCTAAAAAAAGAATGGGCTTTTATTTTCTATGGCGGAGGGGAGAGGATTCGAACCCCCGGTGGGTATAACCCCACAACGGTTTTCAAGACCGCCGCGATAAACCAGACTCTGCCACCCCTCCACAGGGGCCATAGACTTATTATCCTGATTGTAATGAACAACAGTACGAAAAAATATTGTACCGTATTTCAGCAAAAAATCAACAAATTGCACAGTTTTTACCCGATTTAAAACCCTACCCTTTTCCCCTTTAAGATACGGGCAGACACATGGGTCTGCCCCTACAAACAGACAACAGATGTAACGATCAGATAAATACCGACAAAGGCCACGCTAAGCCCGGCAATGATCATGAACAGTCTTGCGCCCAGAGCGCCTAAGGTGGAATGACAGGTTTCCATGAATTGGGAAACCTGGCTGGCCCAGTCCGGCCATTTTTTCCAGGATTTTTCTTTAAAGGCTTTTTCTGAAGAGATACCGCCCCAGATCAAAGCCAGGCCTAAACAGATAAAAAAACCTGCTTCCAGATATAGATTTATTCTCTGATTCGGATCCATATTTATAATTTACATTTTTATAAACAAATACAATATCTGATTTTTTAAAAATGATTAACACAGATGAAAGACCATGATGAACACAGATAAATCAATCGGCGTAATCCTCTTTAATCTGTGTAATCAGCGCTGTACTCAGCGCACGACCTGATTGAACATGGTGCGCAAAATCATGGTGGAATCGCGCACACTGTCCAGGATGACCTTGCCCAGCCGGAAATTATAGGCTACGCGCAGATAAAGGCCCAACAGCACAATGGCTACGATAAGCAGCATGGAAAAGGTAAAAGCATAATTGATGAACCCGGCAAAACCTCCGGATTTGTTCTGGCGGGCAATGGAGATCAGATGAGTCATGAAGATATATCCGCCGATAAAGACATAGACTTCCTTGTTAAAAGTACCGCCCATAAGTTTGGGCAGGATCAAATAACCTAAAGCGACAATAAGCATTGCTGCCGGGATGATCACGCTGAAAAAAGAAGAACGGAAAAAAAAGCTCTGGGTTTTATTGTAAAGCGGGTTTGTATCGGAAACAAATTCATTTAAAAGAAAAGGAGTGATAAAAGCAGAATAAAGAGTAATAAACCGGAAACTTTTCAGGATATGAAGTTCTTTGATAAAGCTCTGGCTCAATTCAACGCTCAGGCAGAGCAGCAGGATAAAGCCGAAAGCCCGGGATAAAGTCACCAGAAGATTACGCGATCCGAGACTTTCCATGCATATACTTTCTTAATGGTTCCGGTATTGTTATGGTACCGTCCTCGTTCTGATAATTTTCCAGGATACAGGCCACTAATCTGGCTAAAGCTACGCCTGAACCGTTTAAAGTATGGACAAAAGCAGGTTTACCCGTATTTTTGTCCCGGTAGCGGATATTACCTCTGCGGGCCTGAAAATCCTCGAAATTGGAAACACTGGATACTTCCAGCCATTTATCCAGTCCCGGAGCATAGATCTCTATGTCATAGCATTTGGCTGCGGCAAAACTGATATCCTGAGAAGCCAGGTTCAATATACGGTAAGGTATATCCAGGCGCTCCAGTATGGTGCAGGCATTCTGCAGCAGTTTTTCGTGTTCCTGATAAGAATCTTCCGGCTTGACGAATTTGACCATTTCCACTTTATCGAACTGGTGCACACGCATCAGGCCCCGGGTATCTTTACCGTAAGAACCTGCTTCTTTTCTGAAACAGGGTGTATAAGCCACATAACAGACAGGAAGCTTATCCTCGTCCAAAATCTCGTCTCTGTGGATATTGGTAACCGGGACCTCAGCCGTAGGTATCAAAAACATATTGCCCTGGTCTATGGAATACATATCATCTTCCATTTTAGGCAGCTGGCCGGTAGCAGTCATGGAATCACGGTTAACCATAAAGGGAGGAAAAACTTCTTCAAACCCGTGCTCTTCTGTATGCAGATCAAGCATGAAATTGATCAAAGCTCTTTCCAGCAAAGCCCCGTCTTTTTTATACAAAATATAATTAGACCCGGTCAGTTTCACGGCCCGCTTAAAATCAATAATATCCAGATTCTCAGCCAGTTCAACATGAGTTCTGGGAGTAAACCCCGGCTGGCGCGGCTCTTTCCAGGACCTGACCAGAGCATTCTTGGACTCATCCCCTACAGGTACGGATTCATGGGGAATATTAGGTATGGCCAGGATCTTTTTATCAAACTGTTCTTTGATCTTTTTCAGATCTCCCTGCAAAATGCCTGCTTTAACAGAAACCTCTTTCATTTCCTGTACTTTAGCAGACATGTCTTTTTTTTCTTTAAGCAGAGCTTTTATTTCCTGATTAGCTTTGTTCTGCTGTTCGCGCAGCAAATCCAGGTCATGGATCAGATTTCTCCTTTTCTCATCCAGAGATAAAAGAGCATCAAAATCAAAAGGGTTGTTCCTTTTTTCCAAAGCCTGGCGCACAAGGTCGGGATTTTCGCGGATAAGTTTAATGTCTAACATATCCTCTATGATACTAAAAGAAAGGCGGATTTTCAATATATAAATTATGGCCTTCGGCCAATAAAAGTCCTAAGTCTTAAGTCCGCCTGCCTCCCGATAAAACAATCGGGAAGGGCAGGCTGTAAGTCGTAAGCAGATATACGATTAGATATAAATATACCTTTCACACCCTGAACTTCCGGGTGGGAATGTTAAAATACTGAGTGCAGAAGCACGCAGAGAAGAACCTGGGATAGCTTACGGCTTACTGCTATCTCCTGCCTTTTGCATTGCTTAGGACTTAAGACTTACGACTTACGGCTATTTTTTCAGCCCTTAACTACTGCCAGAGGTCTCATGCGGCAGATCCTGCGGGAAATACCGGCTCGATGCACCACATTGACCACAGCATCGATATCTTTATAAGCTGAAGGCGCTTCTTCCACCACTGTTCTTTTGCCTGCGGCCCTGACCTGTATCCCCTTAGCAGTCATCTTCTGCATCAGATCATCAAAATCAACTGTACGCAAAGCTTCGTGGCGGGATTTAACTCTGCCTGCACCGTGACAGGTACTGCCCCAGGTCTCTTCTTCTGCCTGCTTTGTGCCCAGCAAAAGATAAGAAGCTGTGCCCATATCACCGGGTATGATCACAGGCTGACCGATATCCCTATACCTGACCGGTATTGCCGGATTGCCGGGCCCGAAAGCGCGGGTAGCCCCTTTTCTGTGCACGCAGAGATTTTTTTCTTTTCCGTCCAAATTATGTTTTTCAATCTTGGCGATATTATGAGATACATCATAAATAAGATCAAGGCCCAGATTCTGCCAGGACGTATTAAAGACCTTGGCAAAACTTTTTCTGGCCAGATGCATCAAAACCTGGCGGTTGCACCAGGCATAATTGGCAGCACCGTTCATGGCTGACAGATACTGCTGAGCTTCAGGGCTGTTTACCGGAGCACAGGCCAGCTGACGGTCAGGCACCTGGATATCATATTTAGCCAGACATCTGACCATTGTTTTCAGATAATCGTCACAGACCTGATAACCGAAACCGCGCGATCCGGAATGGATCATCAAGGTGATATTACCTTTTTCCAGGCCGAGTCTGGAAGCTATCTCAGGTTCATAGACCTGATCGATCACCTGAACTTCAAGGAAATGATTGCCGCTGCCCAGAGTTCCGGACTGGGCTCTGCCTCTTAGATAAGCGCGTTCGGATATGGCATCAGGATCAGCCCCGGGCAAAGCTCCCTGTTCTTCGCAGCATTCCAGATCAGATTCCACACCCATGCCTCTCTGCACTGCCCAGTCAGCTCCCTGAATGATCAATTTTTTTTCATCTTTTCCTGAAGCTTTGACTTTTCCTTTGGAACCCACACCTGCAGGCACCAGGTTGTATAAAGTATCGGCCAGACGGGAAAGTTTCGAGATTATTTCGTTTTGCGAAAGATCAGTACGCACCAGTCTGATCCCGCAATTTATATCAAAACCCACTCCTCCGGGAGATACCACTCCTCCGGCATCGATATCAGTAGCAGCTACTCCTCCGATAGGAAAGCCATAGCCCCAGTGAATATCCGGCATAGCCAGAGAATACCTGACTATTCCGGGAAGAAAAGCCACATTCGCCACCTGTTCCAGAGCTTTGTCTTTTTCTATAGCCGGGATCAAAGTCTGATCAGCATAAATTATCCCCTCGACCTTCATGCCCGGTTTATATGATCTGGATATTCTGTACTTGAATTCAGTTATCTTTTCCATAGCAAAACAAGGTTGAACGTTTTAGGGTTACGATGCCCGTAACGTTTATCGTTTAACGGTTACGTATCCGCTCCGCGGTAAATTTAATTTAACATTTGCTGCGTAATCTGTGTAATCGTGATCTAATCTGTGTAATCAGACCGCCTTTGGCGGTCAGACGTCAAAGACAATAGTAACGCTGTATCCTTTATCATCATGAACAATATGAACATTATGATAAGTGGCTGCTTTTACCTCTAAGTTTATTTTAGTCTTCTCAGGATCGAATTCAATACCCTGGACAGATGCTTTAAGCCTCTTTTTGCCGCCTTTATCCTCAAGGTCCGGCAGAGCTGCCCCTGATAAAAAAGAAAAAGTAAAAAAATAAAAAATAAGCTCATTAAGCCAGGCAACAAGCAGATCTTCCCAGGTATCAGCCTCAAGAACGATCTCTTTATGGACGGACTTTCCTCCTGCTTTTTCCACCAGCAAGACGGACAAAGCTTCCAGAGAATTCAAAAACAGGTCTGTTTTGGAATTGCCGTAAACTTCCAAAGCCACATCAGCAGTATGGTCGAGAAAGCGGTATTTCTTTTCCATAATTAATTATACCCCCGAATAGAAGAATAGAACAATAGAGCAATAAAACAATAGAAGAATATAGATAAAAGGAATGGTGGGCCGTGAAGGAATCGAACCTTCAACCTTGGGCTTAAGAGGCCCCTGCTCTGCCGATTGAGCTAACGGCCCGAATTTTAAGTTCAGATTATTGATTATACTGGGTTTGTGAGATATTTCAATACAAAAAAACAAGGCGACAAGTCACAAGTCACATGTCACAAGTACCGCCTGCGGCGGAAGGCTTAAGACTTACAGCTTACGGCTTAGGACTATTACTCAGCGGTCCTGGTATTTATGGTGGCGGCTGATCGCCCGTTCAGCTTCTTTTTTAGCCAGTTCATCTTTTAATTTCTTGCGTTTGTCATAGGATTTACGGCCTTTAGCCAGAGCGATCTGGACCTTGACCAGGCCCCGGTCATTGAAGTATATTTTCAAAGGCACCAGGGTCAGACCTTTCTGCGTAGTCTGGCCGATAAGCTTTTGTATTTCTTTTTTATGCAAAAGCAGTTTACGTTTGCGCCTGGGATCAACTTTGAAAAAAGAAGCCTGAGGGAATTCAGGAATATGAGCATTAAAAAGAAACAGCTCTTCCCTGTAAATACGGGCATAACTCTCGTCTATAGAACAGCCCCTGGTGCGCAAAGACTTAACTTCCATGCCTTTGAGTTCGATACCAGTCTCAAAAGTATCGATTATCTCATAATCCCGGCGCGCTTTTCTGTGTGTAGCTATTGCTTTGCCCATAAATATCAAATCATAATTTAAGGCCTGAAGAAAGTAAAAACAGGTCTACCCAGACCGGTATAGTGATAATTCCTGCGAAATGGGAAAAAAACACTCCTCTGGAAACAAAAGTACTGTTGCCTTTGCGCATATCCACCACGATCGGCAAAGTAGCTGCGGAAGGCATTGCTGCTTCCATAAGAATAAACAATCCCAATAAAGAAAATATCTGAAAATGCCTGAGCAAAAGAAAAACTATTCCGGGAAGCAAAACCAGTTTTATCAAATTTATCTTTAAAACAGGTGAGAACTCCTGAAAAAAATGAGACATTTTGCTTTTAGCCAGCCAGGCACCCAGAATGATCATGGACAAAGGAAAAGTTGTATTTCCAATCAACTGCAAAGGAGAAAATACCAGATCAGGAATAATTTTTTTAAACCCGGCAGCCACCACGACCAGAGAAAGCAAAACACTGACAATGGGCGGTGTAAATAATGACCGGAAATCAAAGGATTCTTTTTTCTTTTTAAAAATAAAAAAAGACCCTACAGACCACATCAAAATATTAAAACCCAGAGTATAAAGAAAAATATAAAGCAAAAATTCAGCTCTTATTTCCGGCGAAAACAAAAATAAAGCCAGATTCATGGGCAGATAAGCACAATTCTGAAAACAGATCAGGCTGATACTTTCCCGGCGCACATTTTTAGGTATAAAAAATAAAGAGGATAAGGCAGAGATCAACGCCAGAGAAAAAATACCCAGGCTCACACCCAGAAAAGTAAGCACACCCGGTTTTGTGCCCAGATCAAGATTACTGACAATATTGGTAAAAATAAGAAAAGGCAGAGAAATATTAATGACCCAGAAAGTGAGAAAAGACAAAGCATCCTCTTTCAGGACTTTCTTTTTATAAAAAACAAATCCCAGAGAAGTGATGAAAAACAGTTTGATTATGGCAAAAAATACAGTAGACATAATTTTCTTAAAGTCGTAAGTCGTAAGTTTTAAGCCGTAAGCCCAACCGCCTGCGGCGGAAGAAAGCAAAAATTTGTTACTACTCTTGGTGCCGACAACGCTGCAATCGTAAAACCGAGCAAAGCGAGTAGGCTTGGCGGAGGGGAGAGGATTTGAACCTCCGGTGGGCGCAAACCCACAACGGTTTTCGAGACCGCCGCCTTAAACCGAACTCGACCACCCCTCCAAGAGCCACAATGCTTCGCATTGCCCAAGCAAAGATAAATACTCTTATTTTCAATGAAGCCTTTTCAGGCACTTTCTCTCTATTCCTGCCACTCAGGTACACGTGGCTCTTCATAGGGGCGCTGCCCCTCTGACGTTCGCCTGTTAGTTTATCACAGAAGAAATACAAGGCTCTCTGTCACTCGCACGAAGACTTTCACCGAAGAACACCGTGCTCCCGGATGTCCGAAGAACACCCAAGAAGAATTCGCCGGACATACACCCACGAAGTATTACCAAAGAAGAGAACTAACAATTCCAAAAAGCAATAAACTTTATCGCTCCGGCCTTACGGCCGCTTTTAATACTTATTCCCAAAAGCCAAAGGTTTGTTCCTAAGGCTTTCGTAAGGGGCCAGCCCCTTTCTGGTACTTCGCTGTAAGACATTTCACAGATGCCAAACACGCTCCGTGTCCCTCGCCCCGAAGACCTTCATAGAAGAAAAACGGCCTCACGGATGTTCGAAGAATTACCAATGAAGAATAAACCGAACATACAATCCCCGAAATAAATCCAAAGAAGAAATATCCTCTCCTCTATTAGCCATCAGCCAATTTTGCGCCGCCAGGCGCTATCTACTGTCTTTTCTTACCATCGGCCATCGGCTATTTGCGCGATAGCGCTATCCGGAATCTTCCTTGCGCGCATTGCGCGCTCACTATCGACTATCCCGATGCTACGTTCGGGACAAGTCGGCTATAGACCATAGACTGATTTACCATCTGCGCAAAGCGCAAGCCTGGTAAATTATAGCATATCTACGCTATTTTGCAATTTTATAGGCTCTTATTACAAAAGGATTAAAGAGTGAAAGGTTGGTGCGCGGGGGGGGACTTGAACCCCCACGGATCTCTCCATATGCTCCTGAAACATACGTGTCTGCCATTCCACCACCCGCGCTTTCAAAGAATCAGAAATGTATATAATACCCGAAAACACTCGTGTTTGTCAATAAAATATAGAAAAAAGATAACGGATTAAAAAGATGTTTGAACAGAAGTTAAAAGATCAATCCCAGCCGCTGCAGCGGCAGGCAATCCCTTTGGTGCCATCACCGTAAGGCCATACTGCCCCGCGGTTAAGCACAGCGATCCCGCACTGGGGGTTACGTATACCGCTCATATATCTCTTGGTTTCACAGCCCAGGGCCTGAATATATTCTCCCTGGGCCCAGCCTGCTGCTTTACATTTCGCATCACAATCAAGGTTATTTTGAGCAATTGAGCAGTCTTCATTCCGGAACAGGATATAAGAAGCATCACATTGCTGAAAAGTATCAATCACCCCGTCGCAATTATTGTCTTTTCCGTCCCGGGCAGGAAAAGTAGAACGTGCCGGATAACAGGTAGGACAGGTCTCGTCACAGTCTCCGTCCCCTGCTGTAACTCCGTCTCCGTCACAGTCTTTCCATACCGGGCATTCTGATTCAGCAGTGCTGTTTAAAGATTCCCACTCTATACCGTTAAAAGCATAAAATCCTTTTTCAATGCCCGGGGTTGATCCGTCATCATAATAAATCTCCCCTTCCTGAGGATTTGAAATAGAACTCCTCTGCGCCGGCACCAGACGCATTCTCTGATAAACTCCTCTGGGAGAAGGATAAAAAGTGGTCAGGTTTATACTTTCACTATTGGACTGGGGAAAACAGGCCTGAGGCAGGAACAAAAAACCAAATATAAAAAAAATAGCTACCCTTTTCACCAATTTAAATTTATATCATATTTTACTGAAAGTCAAGGATTAAGATTAAAGACGGCCTTATCTATTCATTAATATAATCAGAAATGCCGATAGGCAGGCCCAGAAACTGTTTGATATGTTTTATCCGCTGAGGCACATAAGGATGAGTACGGAAATAGGACAAAGGACGGGAAGGATTTTTTTTACTTAACAAGTAAAGTTTTTCCAGAACTTCTATACCTGCCTCAGGATCAAATCCTGATTTTTCCGCATATTTAACTGCCATTTCATCCGCCGTATATTCGTCCTGACGGGAATAAGCGGAAAAAAGCTGACCTACGGCAAAATTTACTCCTTCATAAAATCCCGGTGATTTTTCCGCAGGCACTGTAGCCAGTAAGGCCAGGTTATATCCCATTACTGCCTGCAGTTTTTTAATATGGTGTCTGGCCACTACATGACCGATCTCATGGGCCAGGACAAAGGCGATCTGATCGTCATTTTCCAATTCGTCAAGCAGACCTCGAAATATATAGACATATCCTCCGGGGATACAAAAAGCGTTTTTTTCCTTGTCCTCTATTACCTGAAAATAATAAGAAAGTTCGGACCGGTCACAGACCTCAGCCAGTCTGCTGCCGATAAGATCAATTTTTTTCAATAATGCAGTATCAGCCGATAATTTATATTGTTTAGCGATCTGCCGGTCCAGATTCTGTCCCATAGCCACTTCTTTTTCCGTGGAATAAACAAAAAGGTCTTCAGTGTGAGTGGCTACATTATATTCTGTGGTAATACATCCGGAAAAGACAAAGGCAAGAATAAAACAGATCAGTCGGCAATATCGTCTATGGTAAGCAGAGGGCATAATTCGTACCCCATATCAGCCAGGCGCTCGGAAGCACCTTCTTTGCGGTCAACAATGACCATTACCCGGGAAACAGTAATATTGTGTTCTTCCAGGACCTGGATCGATTTGACCAGAGAACCTCCGCTGGTGGCCACATCATCCACTACAACCACCCGGTCCTGTTCATCCAGCTCTTTACCTTCGATCAATTTCTGTCTGCCGTGTTTTTTAGGCGCTTTGCGGATCAAAAACCCTTTAAGATCATGGTTATCAGTATAAGCAGCCATACAGACCCCGGCCACGATAGGATCGGCACCCAGAGTCATGCCCCCGATAGCAGTGATCTTCTCTTCTTTGATTTCATCCCAGATAAGGTGAGAAGCAAGATAAATACCCTCTCCGGAAAGAGTCACCCGGCGCAGGTCCACATAATAATCGCTTTCTTTGCCTGAAGCCAGAACCACTTTCTGGCGGAAAACAGCATCTTTTTTAATCACATCGATCAATTGTTCTTTCATGCTAATATGATTATACCCTCTCTTCAGCCAAGGTCAACCGTTAAGCTGAATAAAAAAACCGCCTGAGAAAAACTCAGGCGGTTTTTATTATCATTAGCAGTACTCAAAAACGGATTCAAGGCTGATACGGCGAAGGATACTTAAGGAAAAACATGGCAGAAAAAATCTTTACTGCTTTGCTTCCATCCATCTTCAGCAAAATATTGTAAGCTTCTCCGAATTCTACCTCATTTAAGATCTTTGCTGCATTCATCACGCTCATGGCATCCTGATCAAAAATTTCTGCCACCTTTTCAGTACTCAAGCCCTCCAGGACCTGGGCTGCTTTATCTGCTCCGGCCTGTTCGGAAAACACAGAAAGAACAACTGCCGCTAATTCAGGTGCCAAATTTTCCAGAGTACTTTTTTTGATTTCATCGGATAAGTCATTGAAATCCAGGATATACTTAAGAGCACTGACATCACCTATATCAATTACACCGTTACCGTTAAAATCAAAATCAGCATTATATCCCCCATTAAACAGCATATTTGCTAAAGTTTCAGCGTCCTCTTGTGTGAACTTGCCGTCTCCATTGACATCAAATTTCTCCACCAGTTCAGGGGAATCATTCCATCCTGATCCGTTCAGAGCCAAAGCTTCTCTGATTGCATCAGCTTTTTCCGGAGATATCTCATCC
>Ga0272442_10011071_pt1 | contig 11036 bp, 8 predicted proteins | sample SSMForm2O_FD_200262 | JGI IMG/M metagenome (GOLD analysis project Ga0272442, IMG submission 200262) | Marine sediment archaeal communities from Little Sippewissett salt marsh, Falmouth, MA, United States - SSM-Form-2O | ecosystem: Environmental > Aquatic > Marine > Wetlands > Sediment ... | reverse complement strand
TCTCTTTACCCACAAAAGCGATATACCTTTTGACAATAGCATCGCAGTATTTAGGGTCTATCTCTAAACCAAAGCATCTCCTAGATAGGCTTTCGGCTGCTATTAGAGTTGAGCCAGAGCCAAGGAATAGGTCTAAGACCACATCGTTTCGCTCGGAACTATTATTGATGGCTCTTTGTGCTAATGCTATGGGTTTCTGGGTAGGATGCACGCAAATTTTGGCAGCATCGCGCTTAATTTCCCAGAGAGTGCTTTCGTTGGTGGGACCATACCAGATATGAGCACCGTTATCCTTCTTCCAGCCGTATAGGCAAAATTCTGTCTGCTGGTTGTAATCGGCGTAAGAAATGGCAAAATTAGGCTTTGCCCAGGTTATGACACAAGCTACATGGCAACCTAACCCCTCAAGCATCTCATGCATGGGGCCGAATTGCTTATGCCCATTCCAGATATAGAATGGCGCTCCTTCTTTAAGGAAGGACTGCATATTGGTAAATATCTTCTTCAGCCAGTCTTCATACTCTTTTTGACATAAGTTGTCAGAGTATATGCGTTCCCAGTTTCGTGATTTCTTCGGCCTTGCATTGGGGACAGGACGATTGCCGCCATAATAATTTACGTTATAGGGTGGGTCAGCATGGACAAGACTTATTTTCTCGCTTGCCATGAGTAGCTTTATGTCATCAAGGGAAGATGAATCGCCACATAAGAGCTTATTTTTCCCGAGTTCGATGAGATCACCCTTTTTAGTAATAGGTTCGGTGATCGATTCTACCGCGGCATCAAAATCAAAATCATCCGGGTCTTTAGGTTCGTGATAATTGTCTAGGATGCGGCTTATTTCGGGGGAGTCGAAAGCTGTCAAGGCAAGGTCAAAATCAGGAGTCTTTTTTAAGTCCTCAAGAAGCACTGCCAGTTTATCCTCATCCCAATCGCCTCTAATTTTATTTAAGGCAAGGTTAAGGGCCTTTTCCTGCTCAGGAGATAAGTCAACAACACTGACTTCGATTTCGGGTATTCCTTGCTCTATGAGGATTTTTAGGCGTTGGTGGCCTGAAATGAGGGTTTTGGTGCGCTCGTTCCAGACAAGAGGTTCAACATAACCAAAAGTGGTTATGCTTTTTTTGAGCTTTTCATAATCTGGGTCTCCAGGTTGGAGATTGATGCGAGGATTGTAAGCTGCGGGGTTAATCTCTGAAACCAATACTTTTCTGATAACCATTTTGTCCTCCTTGGTTAAATAAACGGTTCATGAGATATAAATTTTTGATATCAATCTTCAATTTAAATCTTCAATCTCAATTTTTGATATCAATCTTCAATCTCAATAACCGCCCAAGGCGGACAAAAAAAGACCTAGCTCTAAATTTTCAATGTCAATCTTTAGCTAGGTCTTACTCTTTCAGCAGTTAGCTTCACCTGCCACTCATAAATATACCACAAAATTCAGAAATGTCAAGAGAGAAGCCTAATTAACCTACTGATTTTGTTAAAGTTAAAATAATTTAACTTTTAGTGTGCTCTGCCTTTGAAGGTGGAGGGTTACTTATCTACCACAAACAAGCACTGTTGTCTCTAAGTTAGGCCTTAGTTGCATCTAAAAATTTAATAATCTTTCTTGCAACACTGTCAAGCTTAGTATTGACATCTGATTCCCAAAATCTTAAAACCTTCCAGCCAATTTCCTTTAACTCTTTATTATTTCTCTCATCCCGCCTAATGTTATCTCTAATCTTTTTTATCCAATAACTTCTATTATTTTTGATAGTTTTCTTTTTTTTATTTAAAGTTTTCCCATGCCAAAAATCGCTATCGCAAAATATCGCAAGCTTTTGCACTGGGAAAACAATATCCGGACTTCCTGGCAATTTCTTATAGTTAACCCTATAACGCAAACCTAACCTATATAATTTCTTCCTTAACTTCAATTCAATAGATGTATTGCTACCCTTAATGGCTCGCATAACTTTTGACCTAGTAAGAGTGACATTTTTAAAAATATAAGCCATTTTTCTATGCCTATAGAGGGCTCCTCTCAAGTATTAATTCTTCAAGCAAGCCTTTCGCCTGATTCAATTTTTCAATTCCCGAACCCGCAAATAAAATGCGGCTCCACACCAAATCGATAGGCCTTAATTGCACATTATATAAATCTAGGAAGTTAGCCCCCTTCATTCCCTTTTTAATTTCTAACTTAAGTGATTTAGGTATCTTAGAAAAATCTGGGATTTTAATGTTCCCAGCTTGCTCCTTCTCAATCTTCCTAGCACCTTCTTGGTCTTGAGCCATCAATTCAAATTGAAGTTGCCCAAAAATGCTTAATAGCCAGGATAACAACAATAGCCCTTGTTCCGCATCAGAGGGGTAGACTTCGATAAAATTGGTTGATATATATGCTTCTCGATTCAAAACAAAAACACTAGCTAATCTACGTATATTCCTAGGGATTAAAAGTGTTCCTGATCTTGACACAAGTTCCGATGATTCCTTTAGTATTTTTAAGGCCTCCTTAACCCCTTTCTCCTTTTTCTTTTGCTTCTTCCCTTTGATATGCCCAAGTCTTGAATGTTGCTCAATAATATCTAACAAAACCCTATGATGCTTTGCATTTTTGTCTAAAACTTTATGAGGCACTTTTAAAAAATAATAGAAATCGCCATCTACACCGAGGAAAGGGTGGTCTGCCTGATCAGAATTTTTTATGCCAACTTCTATCCATGAGGATGGAAGTTTTGCTTGGCATGCTTTCCATAATTTGTTATTAGATGAAATATACAATAGATCAGATAATCCTTTGTTACCTAAGCGCCCCCTTTTAATACCCAGCCCCATCTCTTTCAATAATAAAAATCCCTTAAAATGCCCGTCTACCCAATTCTGGGCCAGTTTCCCTGCCCCAAAGAATGAACGCCAACCTTTTTGTACAGACTGACACAAGTGCTCGCGGTTAAGCACTCTCTGCAGTACACCAAAGGCTGGTTCAAAATTATCCTTCTCTTCATTTTCGTGCAAGTTATGAATTAGTTTTTGCAAATCTATTTGATCAATCGAGGTATCGACAGAAATACCTCGGACAATTTTTGTCGCTTCACCTTTTACCCCAACCGCAATCATTGTACCTTTCGTTACTTCTTCAAATAGCCCTTCTCGAGGGTACGTGGCTAGGGCAGTCAAGCCAAATTGGCCAATCAAAAATTTCCTAAAATTAACTGCTTCTTTACCCTGAGCTGTTAAATACCTCTTAGGTATTATAACCGCTATTAATGCCCCTTTCCTTGCTAAAGCAGTGACAAGCTCAAGGAATGGCCCTTCGAGACCCATTTGACCAATATTTAAGATACTGTCCTGGTTAGTTATATTTCTAATACTTTTCGAAAAAGCGTGCTTTTGCTCTCCAACATTTATCCCCCTCGAAGTTGATACAAATGGTGGATTCATAACTATCACTTTTACATTATCAAATTGTTCCTTTTTTAGCTCTGAAATGCAATTCGCCGTAACAGTTGGTGAATTATCCTCTGATAATGTTGTAAGGAATAAGAGGCCTAAACGCAAAGATAAGATTTCTTCAAATAAATGTTCTTTATCATTAGCCCATATTTGATTTGGTTTCAACTTTGGGTAAAAATCAAAAAGGCTAGTCAATAAAGAACCTATGCCTGCAGCAGGATCGCATGCAATTTCATGATTTTTAAATTCGCTTCCCAACAATGCATTTATTAATGCCGCTAAAAATCTTCCTAATTCGATATCTGTGGTTACCAGGCCTTCTGCCTCTCTCCCTTTACTCGCAACGAAATGAACTAATTCGGCAAAGTCATCACCAGATCTCCTAGTCAACCCAGCATTGTATAATTCTCTAATTAAATTTGGATCCCAGACATCATTATCAGAAGAAGATGGTTTAGGGTCTTTGAATATATTTCTGAAATCAACGGCTTTACCTAATTCAAGCAATCTTTGGGGATTAGGGCTAAAAAATGTTGCTGTTCTCCACTTTTGCGTAGGGGAACTCGTATTTTTAAAAGCCCCTCTAATATATTCAAAGCAAGTGGGTATTAGAATTTCATGCCATCGGTTGTTTTTTCTTAACCCCAATAATGTCGATAGGTTCCTTATTTGATCTTTGTAAGAATATTTATTTGATGAAATTGTACTTAAAAAATCTTCTAATACTTTAATTAGTCGCAGTAAGAAATCATCGACATTTGTAGAATAGAAAGACCCTATATTTATTGCTCCGGGCTCTACTATTTGCTCAATTACTGAGGAACGCTTTGTATCATGCCTGTACAATTCTGTTATTTCCAAGTTGGTGAGGGCATAAAAAGGTGTTTGGCACAGCTTGCCTGCCTCCGTGACATACATTCGAGCTTGATTCCTGTATCTAGTACTACTAATACTTGCGGGGGTTCTTTTCACTTCAATAGGTAAGACAATCCTCTGTGTTTTTGAGTTGATAACAGCGAAATCGACCGTTAATGACCCTATGTTCTTATGGTGCTCGATTTTTAATTTTGTGGATAACTTAAGATTACCTATCGCTTTGTTTAGGCAATAACCTAAGATAGGATGGAATACTTTGATCTCATCATCTGTATGGCGTGGTAAGAACTGAGGTTTTTTAAAATACACATTTACACCTTTAAATTATTTTTTATAAATGCATCGGAAACAGCCGTTATTTGCTCGAGTGAGCATTTATTTTGTATGCATTTCAAGGCTGCATTTCGTAACTTACTCAGGCTTTTATTGCTTAAACACCGCCAGTCTGGTGCGATTGCATTTCTATATTCATAAACCTGAACTTTACTCAACCCATTCCCTTGCGGGCGAGCAACTTTCATAATTGAATTTTTATAATAACTGCTATTTAGCAAAAACCAAGCACATATAAAATCAAAGTCTTTTGGAGAAATAGCATAAAAATTGTCCGCAATTGGTAAACTATGCGGATTAAGATAATGTCGTGGTGTTGAACGTATATAATAATTAAAAATTACTTTTGCCCGTACCGTTGAGTGCAAAAACCATCTCTGGGGATACTTTCGTTTGATGTTTAACAAATTAGTTAATCCATCTTTGCACCCATTTGCTATCATTGATTCGACTTTTTCTTCAAGCCAATTAATTAATGACTTAGGGGGCATCGATTCTTTATTAAAAACATATGCACTTTCTTTGTGTTTTTTATTAATAACTATATCCGCAATTCTTCTACTTTTCTTAACAAATGGGGTAGCAAATTCATAAAATCTATCTGAGGGGCTAGCCATAAATACGTGAGTATTTAACAAACCAGTACCTCTTTTAACATCAACGAGATCTCGCAAGTAAGCAAAATTTCGAGGTAATTTAGTTTTGCAATCTTCATCCTTGTTTGATATATTTTTCTGGATACTTCTTTTTCTAGCAATCAATATCGAAGCATCAACTAGAACGTTATTAAACGGCATTGCAACGTCTTCTATCCTTAATATTTCACAACAATTTTTGATTACATTAAGAGTTTTTCGCCCATAAAAACTGTGTTTAAAAGCATCGTAAATAATTGCGCATAGAATGCCATCTTTCTTTAGATCGATAATCGATTTTAACAGGAAATATATATATAGGTTACTTCTACCATTTACTCTAACTCCTAGATTTTTTTGGATAAAACCAAGATAACGATATTTTAACTGTTGAGAAATCCTTTCATGTCTAACGTATGGGGGATTCATGATTATAAGATCTACTTTATCGATATTAGATTCAAGGAGGTAGTCGCCTAACCTTACTTCTCCATCAATATTATTTTCTGATAGAAATCTTTTTGATAAATCTACAAATTTTTTATCAATGTCATATGCGAGAATGCGATGATGCTTTGAAATCAACTTTTTATTATGCAAAGCTCGTAAAAAAGTGGTTGGCCCAACAGCAGGATCCAGGATAGTTTCCGATGGCTTGCTAATAAACCTTGACGCCAAGCTTACCATTTTCGATGCAATTGGATCAGGAGTCCAGACCTGACCCGCCTCGTTATTCTGTTCACGCAAAACTTGTCTACTCATTTAAATAATCTTTTTATACTTTCTGCAATGCCTCTTGCCATTAAAGGAGGTACCGCATTGCCAATTTGCTTATATAAACTGCGTTGTGAATTATAAGTGGGTATAAATTCATCTGTGAAAGATTGTAACCTTAACCCTTCCCTAGGAGTTATTAACCTATCTTGTACAAAATGATAATTTGTTCCGACATTAGGGCGATTAAAATAAGTATTTAAAGTATATGCCGGCCTATCCGGATGCAGCCTACCATAAGTTGTAGTCCTGCCACCTGTTCTCTTAAAATTCATGATGCGTTTAGTGCTAATTTCATCAGGTATATTTTTATAATTCCCCCCTGGGGGGATGTACTTGACAAATAACTTATCTTTGCTTGACATAGTAGGGATAAAATGCAAAAACACGTCTTTGCTTGCACGCAACCTCATAAGCTGAGCATACTCTGATACCTTCTTCCTGGGATAAGGTACCCCTTTTTTATCACTCGCAGTTGGATTAGGTAAATCATCAAGAGCGTCTTTGCATTTCACAGGCAGGGATTGCTTTTTAAATTTTATTATTTTTGTTACAAATTCACTACCACTTGATAAATAGAAAGCAGTTTTTAGCTTATGCCCGATGAGGAAAACCCTTTTCCTTAGTTGAGGAACGCAAAAATCAGCAGCGTTTAATCGCAAAAGATGCACTTTATACCCAAGTTTTGATAATTTTTTAGATAAGTAAATATGCAACCTTTCGCCATTAAAATAAGATGCGCAAAGACCGGGCACATTTTCTATTACGAAAGCCTTTGGTTTAATTTTTGCAATGGCCTCGAAATAAGAGAAAACTAGTTGGCTTCTTGGGTCATCATAAATCCTTTTCCCAACTAATGAAAAGGATTGGCAAGGTGGCCCACCAATTATAACATCTGCCTTTGGTATTTTATTTAAAAGTTTAACAATGTCCCCTACAACAATATTGCTGTCGACAAATCTCGAGTAAGTACTGGCGGCGTCTTCATCTATCTCATTTGCCCATATCAACTTAAATCCTGCCTGCTTAAAACCTAAATCTAAGCCGCCGCATCCAGAAAAAAGACTACTAATGGTAATATCTTGTTTCATTTAATCTCAATTAATTTGTTGTACTGTTTATAATTATTTGAAGTAGCGTATATTCAATTTACAAAAATAAAAAACCCTCGGACATATTGCCCGAAGGTTTTACTTGTTTTTATGTGGAGGTTCCCCCTTCGAAACACACCACTCATATATTCTCTCTACAAAATATACCATATAAAGTTGCCCCTGTCAAGACCACTTGGTTTTCTATGCTGATTTCTTTTCTAAGCTTTTTATACCTCTATTATAAATTTTTTAGCGGCTTTTAGCAATTAAAAACTTATCTCAGATATAACTTGCTATCTCTCGGATTGTATGGCTATATGTGTACTGCCAGAGATATAACGCTCTTAGGAAAAAGGAGTCTTGCTAATGGAAAATGACGTTCTAAGCCGGATTTTGGCACTAAAAGAGATGCGAATTGAGGGGCTTCTGGCGAAATACAAGGAGATCTTCAAAGATCAGAAGCCGGGCGCGGTTAACGCTGAATATTTGCGGAAGCAAATCGCGTATAGATTACAGGAATTGGCTTATGGCGGGCTTTCCAATCAAGCAAAGACACGCCTTGAGCAACTTATAACCGTATATGACCCTATAAATAACCGCCTGCTGCGAAAGGTTAAGAATCCGAATGGATCAAAAGCTCCGGCAAATCGTGATAGAAGGCTTCCGATCCCGGGGTCTATCATTACTAAGATCTATAAAGGTAATACCATAAAGGTCAAAGTCCTTGAAAAGGGCTTTGAATGCGAAGGTAAATATTACAGATCGTTAAGTAAAGTAGCTAGCACTGTAACGGGAGACCATTGGAACGGTTACTTATTCTTTAACCTATGAAAAATGACAAAGAAAAGACAATAAAGCCGGTTTATTGCGCTATCTACACGCGCAAGTCGACTTCTGAGGGTCTTGATCAGGAATTTACTACTTTGGATGCACAGCGTGAGGCTGCTGAGAGCTACATTAAGAGCCAGAAATCACAAGGCTGGGTAACTCTTTCTGATAGATACAACGATGGCGGTTTTACCGGAGCTGACACAAACAGGCCGGCGCTTCAGAAACTTATCAATGATATTAAATTAGGACATATCAACTGTGTAGTAGTTTATAAAGTAGATCGTTTATCGAGATCGCTTTTGGATTTTACGAAGCTTTTAGAATTCTTTGATGAATACAAGGTTACATTTGTCAGCGTAACGCAGCATTTCCAAACAGACTCATCGATGGGTCGGCTAACACTCAATATTCTTCTTTCTTTCGCGCAGTTTGAAAGGGAGATGATTTCAGAGCGCACCCGGGATAAGATGGCGGCTGCGCGCAAGAAGGGCAAATGGGTCGGCGGTATGCCGCCACTTGGCTATGATGTCGATCGTGAGAAGCGCAAGCTCATAATTAACGAACAGGAAGCGAAGCTTGTTCGTAAAATATATAACTTATACCTAGATACTGATTCTATACTTAATACGACATTACTCCTCAATGAACAGGGCTATACGGGCAAGAAATATGTCTCAAAAACTGGACGCAGTTTCGGAGGCGGCAAGTTTGACAAGAATACCGTGCATAGATTGCTCATGAGTTCTCTTTATATGGGTAAGGTTAAATATCATGGCATCCTTTACAATGGAGAGCACGAGGGCATCGTCAGCCCTGAACTCTTTGAAAAGGTCCAGGAACGCATCAAATATAACAGAGTTAATCGCAAGATTCGCAAGAACGCGCAGTGCGCTGGCCTACTGTCGCAGCTTTTGCGCTGTAAGGCGTGTGATTGCCCAATGATCCATACGTATTCAACTAAGAACAAGGTGAAGAAATATCGCTATTATGTCTGCCTTAAAGCGCAGAAGCTTGGATATGCCACATGTCCCACCAGATCCGTCAACGCCACAGAAATCGAGGATATTGTTATAAAACACCTTCCACAGATCGGTATTAAGGATAATGTCTTGTTAGAGGCTAAATATAGAAAAGTTATTCCAAAAATTCTGTCCATTTGGGATACGTTAATACTTAATGAAAAACATCGCGTATTGAAGCACATCTTTGAATCAATCGACTATAACGCCGAAACAGGCTCACTTGGCTTTAACTTGAACGAAAAAGGCATATATGAGCTTTATGCCGAACTCTTACCGGAGAAGAAGCCATGAGGGCTGAGTTTAAGATTAATCTAAAGCAAACGAAAGCGACTTATATCCGACGGGATATGGGGAAGTTTAAAAACGAGCCAACGTTGCGACAGTTTCTTGTATTGGCCTACCAGATCAGACATGAGCTTGATAAGAGCCCACACAGAACACTACGCGAAATATCCGAATGGTTAGGGCTTACACGCGGAAGGATAAGTCAAATCCTGAATTATCTCTCTTTATCGCCTCGTATACAGGAGGAAATCCTGCTTTCTGACAACAAAACTCTGCATCAAATTCCTGAACATCAAATACGAAAGATTATGAGAGAAATTAACTGGACTAAACAACAGGAAATGTGGCGTCAGTTAATTCTCTGAGTTAATGCTCCCATGATTTATAGTTGCACTTGGTTGCAAAATATGTTATTTTAAATAACATGATTGCAAAACTTATCGTTTCATTACCCTTCACGTTAATTGTACCTGAAAAACAAGAATTTCAATTATATGAATCTCAGGATTCCGGATATAGTATTTACTTTTATCCTCCTATAAAAATAGAACCTTCTCAAGATAACGATAGTATAGAAAACATTCTAATTAATAATGCTCCTGCATACCGTGCAAACGGACTACAAATTAATTTTAAGAAAGATTCTTTTGATCGTTCGTCAGGAATTGCTTGTGATCCGCCAGAAGAATTTATTTCAAAAACTATAAGTTGGTTTTTAATAAGGCTTCGATTTGTTACACAAGCCACACAAATTAGACTAATAGATTTTCCACATATATCTTGGCATTTAAGATATTTAAATGATGACGAAAGTGAACTAAAAGAGGAAAAAGGTCAGGTTAGAGGAAGAGGCGCTAGGACCTTTAAATTCTCTTATACTGCGGTGAATAATAGCATTTGGAAAGATGTTTTTACTCTATCCCCTGATTATGAACCTCCTCAATGGAACATGCTTCTCTTGGATGCAAACGCGGCTCTTCCTGAAATAGGGCCTTCCATTGTTTTAGGAGCAACAGCTCTGGAAGTATTTATTGCTGATATTCTCAATAAATTAGCAAAAAATAGTACTGTCCCTGCAGAATTATGGGAATGGCTAAATAATAGAGGTAACTGGTTAAAGGATCCCTCCATGGATGAGCAGTTAGATACGTTATTAAAAATACTCTTAGGATTTTCCTTAAAAGATGATGGCTCTCTTTGGGAAGCCTATAGAAATCTTAAAGACGCTAGAAATTCATTTGTGCATGAAGGGATTGCCTCAATTGGCAAAGGAAAGAAAATATTATCAGAAAATGATACTCGTAACTTAATTCAAAAGGTACGAAAAATCATTGAGCTAATCCAGAGCAAACTACCTGAACCCCTAAAATGTCCTGTTTATAAACATGACATTAAGGTATCTTTTAGCACGCGCATTAAGTAACCGCACATTCTTATCGAATAAAACATAACGTTTCCATATCTTGCTTACAAATTGTCATTAAACAGAGATAAGTGCGCTCATATTTTCTAGTAACCACCAGACTTTTCGGGCTGACCTTATCAGAACCAGAGATATTAACCTTGAAATACGCGGGTTACTACAAAGTGGTTACTAGGCGGCATATTGGAGATAAAGAGATAAGTCTAGTCGGATTTTTTCAGGAAGTGTTTTTTAGAGATAAGCCAATCACCTCAGGCTATTCGACTGGATTAAAATCCCACTTATCGGGTAATTTCTCAGGATCCTGCAGACT
>Ga0272442_10011069_pt1 | contig 11037 bp, 4 predicted proteins | sample SSMForm2O_FD_200262 | JGI IMG/M metagenome (GOLD analysis project Ga0272442, IMG submission 200262) | Marine sediment archaeal communities from Little Sippewissett salt marsh, Falmouth, MA, United States - SSM-Form-2O | ecosystem: Environmental > Aquatic > Marine > Wetlands > Sediment ... | reverse complement strand
CCCTGCCGCCATCGGCGGATGAGGCGGCGCGTCCACGTGAGGGCAGCCTCGCTCCTGCCGAGGACGGCCAGCGACACCCCGCTGTGGAGCAGCGGCGGGGTGACGTTGGCGAACGACAGGTTGCCGCCCTTTGCGGGGAAGGGCACGGCGATGGCATCGTCGAACGTGTGGTCCCACTGGGGGCGGATCTTCCTTGCGACGCTCGCGTGGCGGTTGTAGTCGAGCCGCGCCCAGTCCAGGATGTGCCCCGCCCACACGCCCTCCATCAGCCGCGTGGTGGCCTTGGGGTCGAGCCGCCACATCAGCCGGAAGTAGGGCTGGTGGGTCTTGAGCTCGTGGACGTCGCGGTACTGGCCGACGCCCTTGTTCTGCTCGAGGTCCCAGGCCAGGTGCCCGCCCCAGTAGAGCAGGCCATTCGGCCCGGCGAGGTGCTCGAGGGCGTAGCGGGCGGCGGCCTCGCCGGCCTCGCGGTACTTCGGCTCGGCGGTGAGCGCCGTCAGGCCGTCGAGGCATCGGAACAGCGGCTGCTGGCTGGCCACGTTGCAGAGCACCCACGTCTCGCCGCGGCAGAGCCAGCGGGCGGGCTCGAGGGTGCTGGCGTGGAGGCCGTCGACGAAGAGCGGGGTTTTCTCCCTGCCATACACGTCGCGCCCGTGGGCGAGGACGGCGTCGGCGAAGGCCCGCACGGCGCGCACGTAGCGTTCCGCCCTCGGTTCGCCCGCGCCGGCAGGGGGCGACACTGCGGCTGCGGCCAGGAGCAGACCCGCGAGCAGAGCGGGCTCCCTCATTTCTCCTCGCCTCCAAGGCAGGCCACGTGCCCGTCGCGCGTGGCGATGAACAGCCGCCCGCCGGCGGCGATGAGGCCGTCGAACACGGGGTCGGAGTCGAGCTTCAGCTCGCCGAGCTTCTCGCCGTCCTTCGTGGCGAAGGCGCACAGCACGGCTCCCTGGCGCCCCTCGATGGCCGCGTAGGGGGCCTTCGGGTCCATGGCGTCGGGCGGCCCGGCCACGAAGAGCGTGGGGCCGGCAGCCACCATGGCGCGGATGCGCAGGGGCAGCCAGTGGAACCACCTGGGCGGCGCCGAGCGGGTGAAGCCCATCCCCTTGTCGCGGCCCCGCGCCCGGTCGTCGAGCACGGGCTCGTTGGTGTTCGCATCGGCAAACAGCAGGTAGCCCTTCGTGGCGGGCTTGAAGGTGGGGCTGTGGATCGTCCGCGAGGGATAGGCCTGCACGCCGTAGGTCGTCGTGGCGTCCACGGCGAGCAACTGGCCGGCCTTGGCGCTCAGGTGGGCGATGTAGTAGCCGGGCCAGATCGCCGCGTACATCCAGTAGGTGCGGTTGAACCACGAGGCGTCGAGGAAGCCGCCCGTGGCCACGAGGTGCAGCCCCATCTGCTTGTCGCCCATCGGGCCGCGGAGAACCCCGAGCGACGGGAAGTCCGTCTTTCGCCTCTTCTCGAGGCCCATCTTGAAGATGCCGGTGTCCACGTAGGGGGCGGCCGTGAGGTCGCTGCCCAGGGTCTTCCCCTCGGCGGGCACGATGTAGGGGGTGGGGAGGCGAGCGAGGGACTTGTCGAGCTTCAGCGGCCCCATGTAGATGGCCGTGCCGTCGGAGACGAGGAGGTCGGAGCGTGCGCCCTCGACGTGGAAGGCGGGGACGAACTCGGGCTTGTCCGCCGGCGGCTTCGGCGCCCCCGCGGCGCCTTCCAGGCGTGCGTGGTGGACGACTCGGCCGCTGCGCGGGTCGAGGCCGTAGGCGTGGATGCCGCCATCGAGATGGGTGGAGCGGCCGGCGGTGAGGTAGGCCACGCCGTCGAGCACCAGCACGCTGCCGTGGGCGGGCCACGCGGATTCGAGCTGCCCGAACGCGCCGACCCGGCGGTCGGCCGGCGCGGCCTGAAGCCTCCAGGCGAGCTGGCCGTCGGACGCCTGCAGGCAGTAGACCCACCCGTCCGCGCAGCCGAAGAGCACCAGCCCCTCGTGCAGCGTGGGCGGCGAATCGACCCTGCCGCCGGCGATGAACGACCAGCGCGGGCGGCCGTCGGCGGCGCCGAACGCGTGCACCGAGTGGGCATCGGATCGGGCCACCACGAGCAGGCCGCCCGCGACGACGGGCGGCGTGAGACGGCCCCCGAGCTTCGCCGTCCACACTGGCTTCACCGCGGCAGGCACGACCGCGGCCGTGGAGCCGAGACGGCCCGGGCCGTGGCGATACATCGGCCAGTCATGAGCATTTGTGATTTGTGATTTGCGATTTTGGATTGCGGAGTAGGCGGGGCCGCGCTCCAGGCGGGCCTGTTCATCCCCTCGTCCCTCGACCTCCGACCCTCGACCCTCGTCCCCTTCCGCCGCGAGGGCTTTGAAGCCGGTGAGCATCACGCCGCTGTAGCAGAAGCACTGGCAGGGCGGCGCGTAGAGGAGGCCGTTGGCCGGCATCACGCCGTGGCCGCAGTTGCCGCGCACCCAGTCGTTGCCGACGTGCTCGTCGGAGGTGAGGCTGACGAACTCGGCGCCTCGGTTGGGCGTGATGATATAGCGTTCGGTGGCCTTCGGCGGGTAGCAGCGTGGATGGTGGCCTCGGCTGAACACGGCCGCGGCGTTGCGCGTCGTCTTCACCTCGCCGGTGGCGGGGTCGTGCCCCGCCATGGTGCTGCCCTTGGCTCGCCACACGAGGTCGGGGGCGACGAACAGGCCGCCGCGCCCGCCTCCCGAGTCCTTGCGCTGCCAGAGCATCTTGCCCGTGGAGGCTGCGAGTGCGGCGAGCCGGCCGCCGCCGAGAATGTGGACCGTCTGACCCCGGACGACGAGCGCCGTGGCCGAGCGGCGGCGGCGCCCCGTGGGCTTCGGCTCCGTCCACGGCGTCCGCCAGGACTCTTTGCCCGTCGCGCGGTCCAGGGCCACGATGGCGTTGCCGGCCTTGAAGACCACGCGCCCTGGGGCGAGTGCGAGGGTGCTCCGGGCGAGGCCGCGGGCGGGAGCCGTCCACAGCACCTCCAGCGTGTCGGGCCGGGCGGCGACCAGCGTGGGCGGCTGGGCCTGGCCGCGGCGCGCATCCGCACCGCTCTTACCCTGCCAGGCGGCGAGGACCACGAGGAGGCCGTCGGCGCACAGCACCTTCGTGGTGCCCCGCGCGCCGTCGAGCGCCTTGAGGGTCCTGCCCGTGGCGGCATCGAGGGCCGTCAGCACGGCGTCCTGGCCGAGCGCCAGGAAGACCCGCTCGCCGTCCGTGGCCAGGCGCTCGGGCCGGAAGCCCCGGCCGAAGCCGCCCAGGCTCACGGGCGGGTTCCAGTGGGGCAGCGGCCGCTTCCATAGCAGCACGCCGTTGAAGGCGTCGCGAGCGACCAGCGTCCACCTTGACGGGAGCGTGTAAACGCCCGGCTGCCCCTCGTCGAGCGCGTAGAAGATGCGACCGCGGGCGGACACGCAGGCGCCCACGCTGGAGATGACCTCGTGGCCCCGCGACCACAGCGGCCTGGCCACCCACTGCATCCGCCGAGGCGGGCCAACCCGCGTGTCGGCGGCCATCGCGTTGTTCCCCGCGTCGTGCATCCAGTGGGTCCACTCGTCGAGCTCCTTCGGCCACGGCTTCGCCGTCTTCGTCCACTGCCCGTTGTGCCGCACGTAGGCGACGCCGAGGGGAGCGAGCACGCGCTCGACCTCGGCCATCGGCACGCCGCGCAGATCCTCGGCCACCAGCAGGCTCACGAAGTTCTCCCCGTAGGGCAGACGCTTCCCGTCCCACCGCGCGACCGACACCGGCCCGTAGAGGCCGAGCGACGCGATGTGGCTCCTGGCCTTCGCGACCAGCGCGGCGTCGGCCTCGAGCCCGTGAACGACGATGCTCTCGCTCGCCCGCAGTGCGGCCGTGAGCGTTCCACCGCCGCAACCGAGGTGGACGATCAGGCCGCCCCGGAAGCCCGTGGCCGCCAGGATGCTCTTCGCGTCGGCCCGCGCGTCGGCCCCCGCCGAGGCCCCCGCGAGGCCGAGCATCAGCATGGCACACAGAATCGCACACTTTCTCGGATTCATCCGGCTCTCCTCATCTTCTCAGGAGCGCGAGCCGTCGGGCCGGGGGCCAGCGGCCCGTCGGCCCCGCCGGCTCAGTAGGTCACCAGGTAGTAGGGCGTCTTGTCCCTGCCGCCGTCGATCTGGAACGTGCCGTCGGCCACGGGCAGCGTGGCGTCCGTGGGCAGGCCGTCGTGGTCGAGGAGGACGACCTTCGGGCCGCCCGCCCGTCGGATGGTGATCGTGGCCTTCACGGCCTCCATGAGCACGGGGCCGTCGCCGCGGGCGAGGAGCTTCGTGCCGTCGTCGCTGACTTTCATCCCCGTGTTTCGGGCGCGTGCCACCGCGACGACGAGCAGGGCTTTCGACGACGCGATGTCGTCGTGGCGCTCGCGGGCCGTCACGTAGATGGCGGCGAAGGGCGAGTGGGGCTGGATCGTCACCGTGCCGAGCCGCTCCGTGCGCCCGTCCGCAAAGCCCACCACCGCCTTCGTGGCCGGCGTGTCGATCGTGAAGTGGCCGTCGAGCTTGCTCGTGCCCGCCGTCCAGCGGAGCTGGCCCGTCGTGGACGTGAGGACGCCGGCGCGCTCGTGCTTCGAGAGGGCGAAGGCGGGCGTGGCGCGCTGGGCACCGGCGAAGGCCACCACGCTGCGGGCCACCGCAAGAGTGCGGCCGGGGACCTTATCGCTGTCGAACGTCTTCACGTCGTGCTGCTGGGTCACCTTGTCCTCGAAGTCAAGCGTGCCTTCGGCGAGCGAGGGCACGTGGACGTAGCGGGTGGCCAGCACGTCGGACTGGGCGATATCGCCTCGGAGCACGTGGCGGGCCACGGCGGGAAACACGCCGAGCACCTGCGGCGCCGTGACCTTCCACGCCTCCCCGAGCTTGCTGCTGAACGCCCCGGCGTCGCGGTTCTGGAACATGTACGAGACGTCCCAGCCCTGGAGTCCCATCCCGTATGCGCCGATGATGGCGGGGCCTTCGACGCCCCATTCGTTGGGGAACACGTGGATCCACTCGCTGAGCATGAACGGGCGGTCGGCCACCTGCTGCATGCCCGCGCTGAGCATGCCCGAGCCGGGCACGCGGAGCATGGAGGCGTTGTTGATGGCGCCCTTGCGTCCGCCGCCGAAGTAGTTGTGGCGGTCGATGGTGCCCACTCGGTAGTCGGCGTGGAGGTTGTAGTAGTGGCTGAGGGCTCGGCCGGCCTGCCAGTTCGAGCCGAGGATCTCGCCCGCGTAGTCCGCCTTCCGCATCGCCTGCACGTAGCGGTCGAACGCCTCGCACTGGAGCCCGTAGAGGAACTGGAGGCTGTCGAGCAGGCGCTGCCTTCGGGAGGCCTGCGAGCCGGCGAGCTGGGCCGGGTCCCAGAACCAGGGGTTGCCCAGGGGCAGGATGTTGCGCTTGTCGAGATGCTCCCCGGCGGTTTGGGGCACCTCACGCGCGAAGCTGCCGAGCGCCTTCGCCCCCCATGCCTTCACAAGCCCATCGTGGCTCCCGTACTTCTTCTTCAGCCAGTGCGAGAAGCGCTCGCCGACCTTGCGGCGCAGGGTGGCGCTGCGCTGGAGCGGCCCCATCGAGGTGTAGAAGAGAATGCTCTGCTCGTTGATGATCTCGACCACGCAGATCGCGGGGTCCTGTGCATACGTGAGCCCCGTGTGGGGGTTGCGGTGCCGGAGCAGGTTGGCCATCTGGCGGATGTGGAGCGCCTGGAGCTCGGGCGAGTAGAACAGGGCGCTGTGGGGCGCGCTCACGCGGTTCTTCCGCGCGTCGAACGCGCCGAACTCGTCGAGGTAGGGCACGTCGCGGCGGTCGGCCGGCCCCATCTTCATCGTGCCGAAGTGGGCCGAGAGCTTCACGTAGATCCCCGCCTCCTTGAGCTTCGCCACCTGGTAGTCCATGCGGTCGAGAGCCTCGGCGTCGAACTCCGCCACGCTCTGTGCCGACTGGATCCCCGCCCACCCGTGGCCGTCGGCGAACTTGTGGAGCCGCACCGCGTTGATGCCATACTTGGGGTAGAAGGCGGCTCGTCTGTCCGCCAGCTCCTTCGCCGGCGCACACGCGCTGTAGCACAGGTTCAGGCCCCAGAGCTTGATCGGCTTGCCGTTGTAGACCAGCCGGTCGCCCTCGCGCGCGATGCGCCCGTGCTTGCCCGCAGGCTTCTCCAGCCAGTCCTGCATCCCGATGGCACCCGCCTCGGGCGTGCTCTTCGCCTGGAACGCATACCAGGCCGGCTCCTCGGCTCCCAGCGCCTGCACGGCGACCACCCCACACAGCAGCGCGGCCGCAACGAGAACCTCGATGCCTCTCATAGCGCTCTCCTCCTGGAGGCGGACCTTGACGATACGCCCCCATTCTAGCAGAATGCTCAGGGACGCAAAGCGGCGATCCAATCGCACCCACCAGGAGACGACCCGATGGCCAGGCACTTCCTCGCCCTTTTCCTCGCGCTGGCCGCGCTGGCCGGCGCGGGCGGCACGAAGCGGGTGTACCTGATCGGCAACAGCCTCACGGACAACGTCCGCTACGCCGGCCTCCAGGCGCTGGCCGAGAGCCGCGGCTACACCCACACCTGGGGACGCCAGATGATCCCAGGAGCACCCATCTGGTGGCTCTGGCAGCATCCCAACGACGGCTTCCGCCAGAATCCCTTCGGCACCTATCCCAAAGCCCTCGGCGAATACGAGTGGGATGCCATCACCCTCCAGCCGTTCAGCATGTACAGCAAGGAGCACGACCACGCCCGCAAGTTCATCGAGCTGGCCGTGAAGAAGAGCCCGAAGGTGCAGTTCTACATCTACGCCCAGTGGATGACGCGCGACCGCGACTTCGATCGCTACTGGCTCACGACCCGCCTCGAGAAGACCAAGTGGGGAGCGGGCTTCAAGGAGCATTACGAGACGCTCGTCGAGGAGCTTCGCAAGGAGTTCCCCGACATCAAGCCCCCGCGCCTCATCCCCGTCGGCCACACGATGTTCCTGCTGAACCAGAAGATGAAGGCGGGGCTGGTGCCCGGCTACCGGGAGATCCGCCAGGTCTACGCCGATGGCATCCACTTGAACAACGTGGGCTCCTACATCGTCGGGTGTACCTTCTTCGCCACCCTCTACGAGCAGACGCCCGTCGGCCTGCCCCTCACGGGCTACACGGCGCAGCACCCGCGGGACGCGCCGCTCGGCGATGCCCTTGCCCGCACGATCCAGCAGACGGCGTGGGAAGTGGTGGCCACGCATCCCCTCACGGGCGTGACCTGCGGCCTGCCCGTCCAGGTGGCCACGCCCGTGCTCCACGAGGCCGTGGCCGGCGAGCGCTACGAGATGGAGCTGCTCCCCGCCTTCGGCCGGCGGCCCTGTCGCTGGTCGCTCGCGAAGGGCACCCTCCCCAATGGCCTCGCACTGGCGCCCGACGGCACCATCGCCGGCACGCCAGCCGCCGCAGGCACCAGCGAGTTCGAGGTGCAGGTGGCCGACGCGAGCGGCGCCACGGTCCGCAAGACCCTCTCCCTGGCCGTTGCTGCGGACACCGCGCCCACCATCACCAGCAAGGCGCTCCCGCCCGCAACGCGCGCCGAGCTCTACACCCATCGCCTCCAGGCCGACGCCGGCAACCGCCCGCTCGTGTGGCGCATGCCGCGCGGCGCCAAGCCGCCCGCGGGGCTCCGGCTCCAGGCCGACGGCACCCTCGTCGGCCTCCCCGCGCAGGAGGGCTCCTTCTCGCTCAAGGTCGAGGCCACGGACGCCGATCTCTCCGACCCCGAGACCGCCACCGCCACCGTGAGCCTCACCGTGGGGCCGGCCAAGCGCGACGTCCTGGCCGTCAGGGAGCTCGAAGGAAAGGTCGCCGTCGACGGCAAACTCGACGAGCCGTTCTGGAAGCTCGACAAGAAGGTGGCCAAGCCCGTCGGCGGCGCGTCGAACAACCAGGCCGTCTTCGACGTCGCCTGGAACCGCGGCGGCCTCTACGTGGCCGTCCAGGTCACCGACGCCGCGCTCAAGCGCGACTCGAAGGAGCCCTGGAACGACGATTCGGTCGAGATCTTCATCGATGCCCTCGGCAACCGCGAGAAGCAGTACAACGCCGACGACCGGCGGATCGTCATCGGCGCCGACGGCCGCGCCGAAGTGGTCGGCCGACGCCACGGCGTCCGCAGAGCCGTCCAGAAGACGCCCGACGGCTACATCGTCGAAATGTCCATCTCCTGGTGGGATCTCCGCGTGAAGCCCTACGGCACGGTCATCGGCTTCGACGTGGCCGTCAACGACGACGATGACGGCGGCGACCGCGACAGCCGCCTCCTCTGGCAAGGCACCGAAAACAACGAGACCGACCCGAGCGGCTTCGGCACCCTCATCCTCGAACTCAAGCCCCAACCAAAGAAGTGACGGGAAGCTCAGGAGGAAACCCATGATGCGATGCACGCGGACGCTCTGCCTCATCACTCTCGTCGGCGCGGCAGCCAGCGCGGCCGAGCTCACCACCGTGACCCTCACCGACAAGGTGCTCGTCGAGGACACCATCCGCCTGGGAATCAACACCTGCGGCGACAACTACTGGGATAGCGCCATCGTCAAGACCCGCGTCGCCGAGAACTTCGAGGGCGTCCGCTACCGCATGATCACCTGGGGTCCCGAGCAGGACGCGAACGGGCTGGCCACCTGGTTCTCCCCGCCCCAGGAGGCCTGGGACGCGATGAAGGGCACCGTGAAGTACCGCATCCTCGGCGGCCCGGCCAAGGGCATCACCGGCACGATCAAGGACTTCGGCAAGCGCAAGATCCGCGACGGCCGAGAGCTCACCTACATCGTGTTCGACAAGAAAGTGCCGCCCTCGAAGGGCAGCAAGAACGGCCTGCTGCTCGAGCTCGAGCGCCTCGACCAGGGCTGCATCGGCGAGACGAGCAACACCGCTTACTGGAACGCCGCGCAGAACACCGCCCACATCGGCGACGTGCCGCCCGGCTCCTTCGGCAAGGCCGCCCTCTGGCTCAAGGCCGCCGAGAAGAAGGCCCACTACACCTTCGTGCCCATCTGGGCCAACCAGATCGAGCCCAACGGCACCTGGCGGGTGCAGTTCTGGGCCAAGGCCAAAGCCGGCACGCCCACCCTCCGCCTCGGCCTCCGCGCCGCGAAGATCCCCGCCATCCAGCCCACCGCCCAATGGCACAAGCACGACCTGACCATCCCGATCGCCAACTGGCCCGCCAAGGACGAGAGCATCGCCATGCGCTTCGAGGCCACCGGCGGCGACGTGCTTCTCGACGACATCGTGATCTGGAAGGATGAAGAGCACCGCAACCCCACCCCCTTCCGCGACACCATGGTCGACGTCATCAAGAAGCTCAACCCCGGCATCCTACGCTATCTTCAGATGGGCGGCAGCGACCTCGAGACCAACCTCCGCCCCCGCCTTCAGCAGGTGGCCTCGAGCCGCGACTTCCGCGACCTCCTCAAGGGAGCACGCAACCGCGCCCGCCACTACAAGTTCAACCTCCACGACTACTACCTGCTCTGCGAGCACGTGGGCGCCGCCCCCTGGTACTGCCTGCCCGGCACCCTCCACCCCGAGGAAATCCCCAGCTTCATGGAATACCTCGGCGCCCCCGAGGACACCGGCTGGGGCAAGCTCAGAGCCCAGCTCGGACACCCCAAGCCCTGGACCGACGTCTTCCCCACCCTCTACATCGAGTTCGGAAACGAAGCCTGGAACCCCGGCGGCTACGCCACCGGCTCCTTCAACGGCCCCGACCACTGGAAAGACCTCATGGCCGCCGCCAAGGCCTCCCCCCACTACAAGCCCAGCGTCGTCCTCGTCGCCGGCTCCCACGCCGCCAACCCCTGGCTCACCGGAAAGCTCCTCGAGGACGTGCCCAACGCCGACCGCTACGCCATCGCTCCCTACCTCATGAACCAGACCCCCAAGACCACCCTTGCACCGCTGGACACCGACGACAAGCTCTTCCGCTGGGTCTACGCCTACACCCTCCGCCGCGTGCTCGAGCCCGCCGGCAACGTCTTCAGGCAGTTCCAGCACGTGAAGGACACGGACAAGGAGCTGGCCCTCTACGAGCACAACTTCCACATCACCCTGCCGCAGGAGAAGAACGGCGGGGCGCCCGTGGCCGTCCGCAACCGCATCATCGCGTCGCTCGGCGGCGGCATCAACATCGTCAACGACTCGCTGCTGATGCTGCGCGAGCGGCGGATCCGCGCCCAGTGCCTCTTCAACCTCAACCAGAAGCAGTTCTACGAGGGCATCAAGCTCTGGGGCTTCTGCCCCGGCCTCAGCCTCCGCGACCAGCGCTACCGCCCCGTGTTCCTCGCCACCGAGATCGCCAACAGGATCATCGCCGGCGACCTCGTGGCCACCGAGCACACCGGCGCCCGCCCCACCTTCGCCGCCACCGGCCTCTTCGAGGACACCCGCCGCAAGGGCACCGTCACCACCTACGGCGACATCCCCGTCCTCTGGAGCTACGCCTTCGCCGACGGCCCGCGCCGCGGCCTCATCCTGGTCAACCTCGACACCCAGCGCCGCCACCCCGTCGCCGTCAAATTCGCCGGCAAGGCCAAGGACGCCGCCGCCACGGCCTGGTGGCTGGCCGCCGACGACATCGGGGCCAACAACGAGTACGAGACGGGCAAGCCGCAGGTGGCCATCCGCCAGGAGCGCCTCGCCGACTTCGCCTCAGGCAAGACCCTCGACCTGCCGCCCTTCTCCCTGCTCGGCCTCCAGTGGGAGCTCGAGCCCTGACCCCCTCCCCCACGGCCACACCCGTGGGAGGGCGAGGCTCCTGCCGAGCCGACGATGGGCCAGGAACGACTCAGCGTGGGGGCCGGCACGGCGGAGATGAGCAGCTTGCCTGTGGGTCATCGAGGCGAGACGCGTGCCATCAGGTACACAGGTGCGCTGGGACCGGGCTTGACTCCAGCCCATGGAAACGCTATCTTCCGGTGCATGAGTAACCTCATGAGAGTGTACCTGGATGCATCCGTTGTCGGTGGCTTCTTCGACGAGGAGTTCGCCGAGTCATCGCG
>Ga0272442_10011068_pt1 | contig 11038 bp, 11 predicted proteins | sample SSMForm2O_FD_200262 | JGI IMG/M metagenome (GOLD analysis project Ga0272442, IMG submission 200262) | Marine sediment archaeal communities from Little Sippewissett salt marsh, Falmouth, MA, United States - SSM-Form-2O | ecosystem: Environmental > Aquatic > Marine > Wetlands > Sediment ... | reverse complement strand
GGCAGTGGCATAGAAATCATTTGGAGCCAGAAGCCCACGCAGTGGAGTAACAACTTCTTCAATAACCTGTTCAGTTACGAATGGGAATTGACCAGGAGCCCTGCAGGGGCGTATCAGTGGAAACCGAAGGGTGACGCCGGCGCTGGCACGGTGCCGGACCCCCACGACCCGTCGAAGCGTCGCACGCCAGGCATGCTGACCACGGACATTTCCTTGAAGGTCGACCCCATCTATGAAAAGATCTCCAGGCACTTCTACGAGAACCCGGACGAGTTTGCAGACGCTTTCGCCCGGGCGTGGTTCAAGCTGATTCACCGCGACATGGGCCCCCGCTCACGCTATCTCGGTCCGGATGTCCCGGAAGAGGAACTGATCTGGCAGGACCCGGTTCCCGCAGTGGATCATGAGCTGATCGATGCACAGGATATCGCAGACCTCAAGAGCAAGATCCTTGCCTCGGGACTGTCTGTCTCTCAACTGGTCTCGACCGCCTGGGCATCGGCGTCCACGTTCCGCGGCTCCGACAAGCGCGGCGGGGCAAACGGGGCACGCATTCGTCTTGCGCCGCAAAAAGATTGGGAAGTAAACCAGCCCGAACAACTTGCGACTGTGCTTGAGACCCTTGAGGGAATCCAAAAGGAATTCAACAACGCCCAGTCAGGCGGGAAGAAGGTTTCGCTTGCCGACCTGATCGTCCTGGGTGGATGCGCGGGTATCGAGCAAGCGGCAAAGAATGCAGGTCACGATGTGATCGTTCCCTTCACGCCGGGACGCACGGATGCGTCAGATGAGCAAACCGACGTTGTGTCATTCGGTGTACTCGAGCCCAAAGCAGACGGGTTCCGCAACTACCTCAAAGCCAAATACTCTGTACCGGCAGAGGAACTGCTGGTGGATCGGGCTCAACTGCTGACACTGACCGTTCCTGAGATGACCGTTCTCCTGGGCGGTATGCGCGTCTTGAATACCAACTACGGACAGTCCAAAAACGGCGTCTTCACCAAAAGGCCGGAGACTCTCACCAATGATTTCTTCGTGAATCTGCTCGACATGAGAACGGAGTGGAAGGCAACAGAAGACGAAAACGTGTTCGAAGGTCGGGACCGCTCCACGGGCGAACTCATGTGGACCGGCACCCGGGCCGACCTCATCTTCGGTTCGAACGCCCAACTCCGTGCCGTGGCGGAAGTCTACGGATGTGAGGACTCCCAGGAGAAGTTTCTGAACGACTTTGTAGCGGTGTGGAACAAGATAATGAACCTTGACCGCTTCGATCTCGCCTGATCGTAGCATCAACATCTTCGAGGGCTTCTAAAGCATATTTTGAACGCCAAAGGAGGTGATCAGGAAGCGATAACCGCCTTGAACCGACGGATGTTTGGAGCTGGATTTGAAGGAAGTTGAGCGTCTTGCCAATATTGACCCACGAAGAGCGTGCAAAGGCTACTGAAAAGTAAAACTGGATTGTGGTCAACTACCCCTGAGCTAAAGACTCAGGGGCTTGTCTAACAAGCTCTGGTTGACCAGATCCCCGATTCGGAGCTTAGGAAAATAATTACAGTTTAAATATTATTCCTTTGAATATAACCAGTATCCTTGAAAAAAAAATTTCTGTAACATCAGGCTCTGATTTCTGGCTCTCCTTCAGAATCAGAATCTTTCTTAATTTTTCTAATCACCGGCCAGGCAATTAGGGCAATTATTCCAATTATAGGTGCTATAATAATCAATAGTAAGGCAGCAGTAGCCCCTGGAGAAATCATGTCTGCACGAACGACTGATGGTAAAATGGATACGCTTAGGCACAATGATATTATGATAATATTTGCTTTTTTCATTTTTGTACCTTCTAACTTTCTTTTCTTTTTTAGAAATTTAGCTTTTTGCTATATAAAAATAGTGCATAATACAGGACTATTGCTGAACTGATGATTATCGCGAATACTGAAGGACTTTGTGACAGGAAACTGCCTGCGCCTGCGTATGTTGGGAGAACTCCGATTATTAATGCCAGCGTCGTCAAGCCAAATGAGAAGCCCGGTCTTCCTGGAAGCGTATTTGAGATTGCTACCAGAGTAATCGGCATTGTAAAATTGAAGAGGAAAATTCCGAGTATTGCTGCCTCCGGTATTGCGGCTCCAAATGCGAGTAGTGGAGCAGATATTAAAAGAGATATGACTCCTACCTTTTGCCAGCCGTATTTATCTCCTATAATTCCACCGAAAGCTTTTCCCAGGACTATACCTGAGGTTAGTGTTGCTAATAGAAAGATGTCTGATTTCCAGGGCAAAACGACCACTGAGCCGATTACTGATCTTGCTACGATTGTCATTAGAAGCAAGAGTATGATTGATTCAAAATAGTTTGTGTTTATTTTCTCGTCTGTGTTGTAATTTATTTCCGGATATTTTGTATAATACATGAGGGCACAGAGAATAGCGATTATTATCAGCAACGGCCAGGCAGTAAAGGACCCGCTTTTTCCGTAAAGCGTTCCTATTAAAAGTCCCAATGCTCCGGGAGCTACAAATATCCCTGGTGCTGCGGCCTTATTTTTTGTCAGGTTGAGACTTATTATCCCGCCGCCTACGTGAAATAGGGCATTTCCGATGCCTGCAAGGATTATTGCATACAGGGGCGATAGAAAAGAGACAGGTATTGCTGATGCTGTTATAGTAGAACCGGAAATTGCGGAGAGTTTTGGACATCTATACTTATCTACCAGAAGGCCGACTAAAGTCTGGGAGCCAAAAGCAATAACATTATACATGATGACTAGCTGGATAAAGTATTCATTAGTTATTGATTTTGAAGATAATAATGAAAATGCCACTGCAGCACAACTTGCATCAATTGCTGCGTGAGATAATCCGTAAACTGTTAGATTTTTTGTAAAATCAGAAAGCATAAAATATTTTGATTGATTTTGATATATAAGTCTATGGCAGGCCGAATAGTAATATACCTGTTAAAAAAGAAGCGAGATTCATTATTATTGAAAGGATTAAATAGGATTGTTTTTCCTGATCTGGAAGAGCGTATTCCAGTATTTTCCACTCAATGAAAATAATCAAGACTTCAAGAATGATTAACAATGAAATATCAGGCTTTATGATATTGAAAATATTGTTTGCCATTACAATGAAATTTGCAATTGGATTTGTTATTACGTTGACTAAAGAGACTACTAAGAATGTGTTTTTATTTCTGTAGCCGAGAAGAAAAGTAACAGTCTCTTCTATTAATATTGTTAAAATCAATGCTGTTAAGAGGCTAATAATTACCATTTGATCACATATTTTGCTTAATGGTTGTACAACCGAGTTTTCATTAAATTCTTCACCAGGAGACGTTAAAACAGTGGTTTATTCCAGTACAATGTCATAGATGTCTAAAAGGGAGAAAACTTCAGGGATAGAAAATATTGTCTTTCTTAGAAAATTGTTATTTGGATTTATATCGTAATTTTTTGCATTCCTGAAAGATGTAAAGCTAAGGTTTGAATTTTGAAAGAGACTGTTCTTAAGATCGGAATTTTCAAAATTCGCATTTGTAAGATTGGTATTCACAAAATCACAGTCATATATCTGGCAACTGGTAAAATCCGTATTTTCTAAATTCATACCGGAAAATACTGACAGGGAAAGAAAAGAATCTTCAAATCCGAAAGCGAGTATAAAGTCATTACATTTTGAAAAATCCAATCCCAGAATTTTGCAGCTCTTGAACCCTATATTCTGAAATTTTGTGTTATCCAGATCGACGTTTGATAAGTTGCAGTTTTCAAAATCACAATCGATAAACCTTGAATTTTTGAAAGATACGTCTGAAAGATCAATATCTTTAAAGGTTTCCGCTTCAAACTCTTCGTTCTGATATTCCATTATTTAGAGATGTTGTTGCTGTTTTATATGATTTCTTATCACATGGAGGAAATGAGATCGTGATTCCAGAAGCAAAAAGATGGAGAATTTGCGGCGACATTGAGTATTAAATTAATCTGATGCAGGAAACAAATTCAGTACTTCCTCTCCCCGAATATGGCAGAACCCACACGCACCATCGTGGCTCCTTCCTCGATTGCAACCCTGTAGTCATTGGACATGCCCATTGACAGTTCCCTGATGTCGAGATTATCCCGGTTATCCTGCTTCATTTCATCAAAAAGGGCCTTCATCTTCCTGAAATAGGGACGGGTTTGTTCGGGGGGTAGAAAAGGAGGGATGCACATGAGGCCTTCCAGACGGAGATTCCCGAGAGAGTGAATCTCATCTATTGCTTTTTTTATTTCGCCAGGTCCGAATCCGTATTTTTGTGACTCGTTGCCGATGTTAACCTGAAGGAAGACCTTCTGTACTTTGTCAATATCCCTGGCTCTCCTGTCAATATTCCTTATTAGCTTCAGGGAGTCAACTGACTGGATAAGATCAAAGAGATCTACGGCTTTTTTGACTTTATTTGTCTGCAGGTGGCCTATAAGGTGTATCTCGCAGGGCAGTAGATCGGCACACTTTTCCTCGTACTCCTGAACCCGGTTCTCTCCGATGATAGCGGCTCCGGCCCTGATAGCTTCGTTTATCTTTGCAGGTTCAACCGTCTTGGTAACACAAACTAGTTTTGTGTTTCCGATCTCCTCAAGAGTCAACTTCATATTTTCATAGACTGGCATTACGGTCCCTAAAACTGTTTTTATTCAAAACTAGGTATATTTAAATGATTCCAAAGATGACGAAAACAGAATAGATATAAAAAAGTAAAAACGCCTGATAAAATAAAGCGTTTTATTTTGCATTTTCAATGCTTGATCGACTACCGACCTTTAGCCGATGACAAATCTTTAACCGACTACAAATCTTTAGCCGATGACAAATCTTTAGCCGATGACAAATCTTTAACCGACTACAAATCTTTAATCGATTACCGTTTCTTATGATTTTTATTCCGTAGTCACGCCGTCAAAATCCGCTTCATTGGCTTCAGCTTCTTCCTTTGTGGCGCGCACGATTCCATCCTTGTGGTGCGCCGGAGAATAAATGGTATAGAGTTTCAGGTCCGAAGTTGCCGAAGTGTTGATAACATTGTGCTGGGCGCCTGCTGGCACCACAACCGCAACTCCGTCAGCGAGTTCATATTCGTTGCCGTCAATTATGCACTTTCCCTGCCCACTCTCAAAACGGAAAAACTGGTCATTTTCCTCATGCACTTCCATCCCGATTTCTTCCCCGGGTTTGAGGCTCATGAGTACCAGCTGGCTGTGCTTTGAAGTATAAAGCACCTTGCGAAAATTCCCATTTTCCAGAGTGGCATCTTCGATATTGATTGAAAATCCCCTCATGCCCTTAAATTAATAGTTAATTGTATTAAAATCATTTGATATCAAAATTTACTATAAACTAAATAAGTAAAATCAAATTGCGGGCGGCCACCCCACCCTAAAGGATGGGGTATGCTTCGGGCCGCCCGCTCGGATTCTTGGGAAGTGCTTAGTATCATTTAACAAGGTTCCCTTGATATTAGAGTAGCATTTCGAACTCCTGTAATCATGATACCAAGAAACCTCATATTAAAAAAGAGTAAAGGTTTATCGATTTAAAGGAGCACAAAAAACGTGCGAGGGTTCACTTCATCCCCGACCTGAAGGGCGGGGTATTCGTGACCCTCCGCGCTCCCGATGTAATAAATAGATAAACTGAGCCACTAAAACAGATAAGTAAAGACCTTTTATCCCCAGCGCCCAATTTTACGTTTCCATTTTTACTTCTCAGAGTATCTTTTTACTTTTGATTCGGGGAATTCCGGCGAAATGACCGAGAGATCATTTATTATTTTCAATATATCGGGATTTAGCTTCCTGGATTATATTAACTGCTGCTTCGAGACCTTCCCAACCAATAACCTTCACGTGTTTATGCTCTAAATGCTTATAAGTTTCAAAAAAGTGAGTAATTTCTTTTAAGAGATGAGGAGGGACCTGGTCGATTGATTCTATATAATTCCATAAGGGGTCACCCTTTGGAACACAGAGTATCTTGTCATCTATTCCCTTATCATCTTCCATGGCAAATAATGCAATAGGATGTACATCTATTACACATCCCGGAAATGTAGGTTCCCACATTAAAACCAGGACATCTAAGGGGTCACCGTCAAGAGCCAGAGTATCAGGGAAAAAACCATAATCACAGGGATACATCATTGAAGAAAAAAGCATTCTGTCGAATTTAATCACTTTCCTTTCCTTATCGTACTCATATTTGTTCCGGCTTCCCTTTGGAATTTCGATAATCACACTTTCAACCTGTCGTTCAGTCATACCAGCACTTCCCATTTATTAACTAACTGTTTTGTAATGATTTTAGCCACTGTGTGTTCTGATAGCACTATGAGATAATATGTTATGATATTATAATATGCTCTCATGCTTAATATTCCTGAGATCTGAAAAGTAACACCGCAAGGAAAGGAGTTGAACGATGGAACATGAAGGCTTCACCATACAGCATCGCATGCTAGGAAGAGCTGCAGCCTTTGCAGTGTTTTTCCTCCTGATAACATACGCGGTTACGCTGGTTCTTGGATTTCTCTCACTCAAGTCACCCCGGGACCCGATCGGTGATCCTTTCTTCTCCATATTGGAACTGCTTATCGTCGTGATAGCGCCGTTGATGGTCATCGTCATGGTCGCAGTTCACGCTTATGCCTCTTCAGGGACCAGAATGTATAGTTTTACTGCGCTTGCATTTATGGTCATTATGGCGAGTATTACCTGCAGTGTCCACTTCGTTATCCTCACTGTAAGCCGTCAGATCGAAGCTGCGGGATTCCCGGAAGCTTCACTATTCTTTTCCTTCAGCTGGCCGTCCGTAGCATATACAATGGACATACTCGCATGGGACTTTTTCTTTGCCCTCTCAATGCTCTTTGCCGCACCTGTATTTAAAAGAGGCGGGCTGGAGAAAACTGTCCGGATCCTTATGATTGCCAGCGGCGTACTGAGCCTTGCGGGGTTAATCGGGGTACCACTTGCAAACATGAATGTCCGAAATATCGGAATCCTGGGCTACGCAGGGGTCTCTATCTTTGTGTTCCTGCTGCTGGGGATAGTTTTCGGGCGTACCCAACCGGTACCGGGGGAGACCGGGTAAAGTCCGGTTCTCAACCGGGAGCCTGATATAAATCAGACAGCAGTTTCAAATCAGACAACAGTTTCAATCCCCGCCTCCGTTTCCATTAATTGTGAGCATGATCTCCTTGAAACTTGCCAGCGAAGCCTCCATATTCTCAATTATCTCATTTGCAAGAATATCGGGGTCCGGAAGGTTGTCCAGGTCTGCCAGGCTTTTGTCTTTGAGCCAGAAGATGTCCAGGTTCGTTTTATCCCTTGCCACGATCTCATCATAGCTGAATTTCCGGAACCTGCCTTCGGGAGCCTCCTCACTCCAGGTCTCTGAACGGCTGAAGCGGTTTTCGGGGTTGTAGCATTCGATAAAGTCTTCAAGGTCCGAAAACTTCATCGGGTTCTTCTTCAGGGTGTGGTGCACATTGGTGCGGTAGTCGTAGATCCACACTTCCTTTGTCCAGGGCTCTTTAGCTGCGGGTTTTGCTTCAAAGAAAAGCACGTTTGCCTTTACGCCGTTTGCATAAAAGATTCCTGTCGGCAGGCGCAGGATTGTGTGCAGATCGGTGGTCTCAAGAAGTTTTTTGCGCACGGTCTCCCCTGCTCCGCCTTCAAACAGCACATTGTCCGGCAGTACCACTGCAGCCTGCCCGCCTGTTTTGAGAATGGTGTGGATGTGCTGCACGAAGTTCAGCTGCTTGTTGCTGGTAGTTGTCCAGAAGTCCTGGCGGTTGTAAGTGAGCTCTTCTTTTTCCTGCTCGCCTTCCTCGTTGGTGAAGGTCATGCTGCTCTTCTTTCCGAAGGGCGGGTTTGTAAGGATGTAATCGTAACGGTAGCCGGAATCGGCTATGAGAGCATCGGAATTGGAGATCATGGGCTCCCCGTCTATTTCCCCGATGTTGTGCAGGAACATGTTCATCAGGGCAAGCCGTCTGGTCCCTGCAACGATCTCGTTGCCCCCGAAGGTTTTGTTTTTAAGGAAGCGGCTCTGTTCCCGGTCCAGCCGGTGCTGTGAGGTAAGGAAGTCGTAAGCTGCCAAAAAGAACCCGCCCGTACCACAGCAGGGGTCTCCGATTGTCTTCATAGGTTCGGGCTGCAGGCACCGGACCATGACCTTGATGAGCGGCCTCGGGGTGAAGTACTGCCCGGCTCCGCTTTTTGTATCCTCTGCGTTCTTCTGCAGGAGCCCTTCGTAGATCTCTCCCTTGGTATCCACACCCATCATGACCCAGCTTTCCTTATCGACCATATCAATGACCTTGTAGAGCATGGCAGGGTCACTGATCTTGTTCTGAGCCTTGAGGAAAATCTGCCCGAGCATCCCCGGCTTTTTCCCGAGCTCGTCCAGAAGCTCCCTGTAATGGGTATCGAGTTCCGCTCCACGCTGCTGTTTAAGTTTGTCCCAGGTGTATTCCTCCGGGATGCCGATATCCCTGTTATACGGCTCCTTCCTGTACTCCTGAGCCATTTTCAGGAAAATGAGATAGGTCAACTGTTCCAGATAATCGCCATAGCTCACGCCCCCGTCCCTCAGGACGTTGCAGAAGCTCCAGACTTTGGAAACGATGGATGAGGTATTTTCAGACATGGTTTGGATCCTTGAGATGAGAGTAATATTTTTGGTTAGGGCTGGTTGGTTTTTCAGGGATTGTGAGTAAGAGTTTTCCTTCCTGAATGAGCGGATTCAGAATTTCCAGCCTGAAGTATTCTCTGTCCTTCAATCCCATGAACTCTTGAATTTCAACTCTGCTTCTTGGTTCAATGCAATATTCCAGTAGTGCAGCGATTTTATTTGTTTCGCTTTCAGGAGTAGCTTGCGGGGTAGCTTGCGGGGTAGCTTGCGGGGTAGCTTGCGGGGTGACAGGAACAATGATCTTAAAAATGTCTCCTTCAAGAAGCTGCGGGTCAGATCCACCGGAATAAATCCTTGTGTACTTGTAGAGATTCCTGACACCTGAGCCTAACTCATCCGCCCTTCCGATTTCTTTAAAAAAGCGTGCTATGACCGGATTTTTTGGATATGGAGTGAAATTAGAGGGATTTATCCTTCCGTGCCCATGCGGACGAGTCGCATTTTCAGATATAACCTGATTATTCCCAATTATGAATTTTGCAGGAAAACCGTTTATGTACTCCCTGTGGATGAGTATATTTGTAACAACTTCTCTGAAGATATGATCCCTCAGGCTGATTCTCTGATCCTTTTCCAGATAGAACGGGTCTGGCAGATGTTTTGCGACAAAAGCCATCAGCCTGTCATAACTTTCGATAAGGTTGGTGCGGATGTCGTCCCTGTCGTCATAACGGTCAAGGTTTACTCTGCGAAGGATGGCATCAGTCTTGAAATGGGGCAGTACGCTCTGGATAACTTCGTCTTTTCCCAGCAAAAGAATGGCAGCAAGAGTGTAACCCTCCTTGCCAGTCTGGTAATCATGCTGATACAAACGGGCACTGCTTAAAAGCTCCTCATCAGTCATTGTTGCCCACGGATGATTGGGGTTTTCGGCACGTACCATTTTCCGTACTCTCTGGATAAGGTCACTCCTGAGGTCTTCAAGCCTTACATAAGGATAAATGCGGTTCTCTGAAAATGAGCTCTGTTTTCGGATATAGAGGTGAGCCACAGCATCGGGATGGTTGGTAACATCCAGGTCCCCGTCTTCATTCCTGTCAAATATCTTTCCTTTACAGCGGTGAACCTGTGAACTTTCAGGAATGTTGAGATAGAGAAGGATTTTTCCTTCGATTTTTATTGTCTCCGGCAATATGTACAGAGGAGGATTGATTATCTGCGGGTTATTCAGTGCAGTAACAAGATCCTTTTTGATCTGGGGCAGAGCATCCACATCAATTCCTGTGATATTTCCATTGTCATTAACTCCAAGAACAATATGCCCTCCATTGCGATTTAGAAAAGCACATACTGTCTCGTACACATCACGATTTATCTGAGTCCTGCCCTCTTTAAACTCAACAGTCAGCCCTTCGCCGTCCCGAATGATGCTCTTCAATTGCTCGGAGATCATGCTTACTCACTTTTTTATTTCTCGAATTTCGATAATGTATCACTTAATTTAATTTTTAGATTATCCTCAACAGATGAGTGACCATCAAGTGACCAAAAAGGTACATCTATAGCTTTGATTTTAATAGTTTCATCCTTTGTACCCTTATTTATTAAAAACACAGAATCATCTGCCAGTTTTTTAGAGGTATTCGGATAGAGAAGCAATACTTTATCTGTTCCTCTCCTGTAGGCATAACTGATCATTTGATACATATCAGATTGGGATATTCCTTTCTTTGAATCACTCTTTTCTAAGTCCCATCTTGGTTTATATTTAGTATCAATAATTATCTGCTCATCAGTTTCTTTATTTGTGAGCAGAATGTCATGTTGAATATTAAACGCTTTAGGATTAGTTTGCAGATAAAGATCCGATTTTTGAACTTCGACTTTAAATAAGTCGCTAAAATGTTTTTGGATATAGCCTGCTATAAACTCTTCAAAAACAAGTTCCATCGGGAATAATAAGCTCCAATTTTTCATTTCATAATCTTCGTACGAATAAACTTGATTCTCTAATATCATGCGACATATCTGAATTATTTCTTCGTAATCGCTATATATTGGAGATATTTTGAGTGTTAGTAGTTGTTGTGTGGAACACACCTGATCATCCACTTCATCTAACACGAAAATAATTTCATTCAATATTCTTTGAGTTTCAGGAACCCTGGATTTTGAAAGCAATAATCGAGTACAATATTTGATTATGCGATTTAAAGAATTATCGTAACAATTCACGTTTAAGAAGCTGAGGTATTTCTACTCCTTTCATTCGGAGGTATCTCAAATTTTTCCTTCAACATTTCCATAAATCTTTCTCCCCTTATCTTTGACGTTTCATAAATGCTCAG
>Ga0272442_10011067_pt1 | contig 11039 bp, 10 predicted proteins | sample SSMForm2O_FD_200262 | JGI IMG/M metagenome (GOLD analysis project Ga0272442, IMG submission 200262) | Marine sediment archaeal communities from Little Sippewissett salt marsh, Falmouth, MA, United States - SSM-Form-2O | ecosystem: Environmental > Aquatic > Marine > Wetlands > Sediment ... | reverse complement strand
GTTGGCGCCGTCTCCGTCGTGCTTCACAAGGGGCTCCACATGTACGTCCCGGCAGCGTTCGCCAAACGCTTCTCCGACCGTGCTGGCGATGGGATCGACTTCACCGCGGTCAAGAAGCCGGTGGAGATCGTTCCAGGCGTTCGCTCGATCGGGCAATTCGGACGCAAGACCCCGGAGCAGGCCATCCTCGTCGATGGAAACGAAGGTCCTGTGTTGATCACCGGGTGCGCACACGAAGGCATCGTGAAGATCGCACGCCAGGCAACGGAGCTCGCCGAGCGTCCCCTTTCGCTCCTTCTCGGCGGATTCCACTTGTACAAAGAGGATGAAGCCGATATCGGACGCACCGCGGATGCACTGCTCAAGCTGAACATCCAACGGATCGCACCGTGTCATTGCACCGGGGATACAGCCACCGGCGTGCTGCGCGAGACGTTCGGTGGGCAATTCGTCGAGATCCAAGCGGGAAGCCAGATCGAGCTGTAGCGGGCTACGTGCCGCGGCTTCCGAGCTGATTCGCTTCTTCCTCGGTGACATCATCCAGCCAGCCGTTTCTTACCGGTTCATCCACGCCAAATCGGGCGATGTGCGGCTTGATGTCGATGACCGGCGTTCCATCGAGCATATCCACGTCACAGATATGCAGGATTCGCCCCTCGCGCCGAAGCAGCCTCACCACACTCATCCCCAGCGGGTTCGGCCGCGAAGGAGAACGGGTGGCGAACACACCGCGCGGCGTGCTGTCGAGAAAAGGAATCACCGTCAGCCTGGCAGGCCCTGCCCGGTGGAGGTGAAACAGGACCACGATGTGAGAGAACCCTTCCAGGTCGGCCAGTCCCGCCTCCAGCTCCGGATCGATCTCGATCCGCCCCTTGATCCCCTTCGCGTATCGCGGCTGAATCGGCGTGTGCGACGGATTCGTGTGCGGCGAGCGAACGATGCCCACAGAGCGGAAGACGATGTCTCTTCTTTCAGCGTCCATGCATCAGAGGTTCTCCTTTCCCTGTCTCCCATGCAAGGCCCCCGCCACACAAGGCCCAAAGAGGTGGAGACAGGCCGGGCTAAGGACTACACTCCGTCGCGAGGAGGTTACTCACGTGAAAATCGGAATCATCATCTGCGACCGGTACCGCTCTTGCGGTGGCGGCAAGTGCTTCCGCGCCATGCGCGAACGGACCGGTGGATTCGCACACTACTCCAAGAATGAACCTCTCGAAATCGTCGGATACTCTTCATGCAACGGATGTCCCGGAGGCAATGTCGAGTACGTGCCGGAAGAGATGATCAAGAACGGAGTCGAGGCGATTCACCTTGCGACAGGGCTTGTCGTCGGATACCCCCCATGCCCACGGCAAGCGTACTTCAAGGAGTACATCGAGTCGAAGTACGGCATCCCTGTCGTCATCGGTACACACCCCATTCCGCAGAAGTACTACACCGTCCACAAGGAACTTCCTTCGTGGTCCGGAATGAAAGGCCTGGAGGCACTTCTCGCCACCGAGGAGATCCGCAAAGCCTACGACTGAACACTCATCGGGCGATCGCCGGAGCCACGCGCTGGGCGATCGCTCCTTCCTCCTCCCACCAGACCTATCCTACAACCTTGGTGAAGACCGGCACGGCCGCGACGATCAACACGAGGCTGAACGCATGAAACACGATTCGCTGCCGAATCCCATCATCCATCAGGCGAGATCTGAACGAAGGTTTTGCCGCGTCCGTCGGAGGACACGCAGCCACATAGAACGCATCGCGCTTGTGATGCATCCACGTCGTATGAAATGGGAATCGATGCGCCCTCTGCGATGCATCGATACCAAGCCGGCTGTAGCGCTCTTCGGCTCCACTTCGCCCAAACAAGAAGGAACAGCGCACAAGACGTTCACCGCCCGCCGCCAAAGCGAAACGGAAAACAGAGAAGCGGGACGAGCCGAGTCGTATCCTTCACGCGTCTTCCAACGGCCTACGGATACTGTGGCAAGACCCGGCTCGTCTCGCCCAATTCGTGCGTATGCTCAGCGCAAACGCACCTCGTTCTACTCCGACTCCTTCTCCTCAAGCGCTCGGATCTGCTGTTCGATTCTCGAGAGCGTATGCCCAAGCTGCTCGGCTTGATCTCGCAGGAAAGCCAGTTGGTCTACATTGTCCATCGGCGCACGCACGGGACCCATCCACGGATTCGCCGGGACTGCCGGGTAGACGGGCGCAACATAGCCGTAACCATGCGCGGGCCCGTAACCGCGTCCCCAACCCATGCCGCGACCCCGGCCAGCCCCCCGGCCGTACCCGTAGCCCGCGCCGCCGACCCATGGATTGGCGTATCCCGGGGTCGCGTATCCTGCGCAATATCCTGCACCTCGTCCCGTCATCGGCCCCATTCCCTGGGGACCCATCCCATCTCCTCTTGGCATTGCAGCCTCCTTCTTTGTCAAGTACCTGGCGAATCACTGCAAAGGATTCATCGCTGTCTTCGGCCGCCTCGACGACCCGCCCGCTGGCCCGCGCCACGACCCATTCCGCTGCCTGTACCGAAACCGGCTCCCATAGCGGGCTGTGATCCACTACGTGGTGCACGCTGGAATAGCCGTCGAATGCCCCTCCCCACACACGTACCCAATCCGCGGCCCGTCATCGGCCCCTGTCCCGCAGGCCCTGTTCCGTCTCCTCTGGGCATCTTGCACCCCTTTCGAGCGTGATCTTCTCGTTCTTTGCATATGCACATTACTGATTCCGGCCCGCCATGTCAATGCCAGAAGCCTTCACCGTGCTCGCGAATCCCTGTGGGATGCACCGGTTGCCATAGAAGACAACTGATCCAGAAGCGAAGACTGCTGACACTGCGGAAGACAGCCCACACGCCCGGTGATGTGGTTCGAAAGGAGAGCGATCGCTTGGCCGAGGAGCAGGAAGATGGTTCCGCGATGGATTCAGCTCTAGAACTGCTGTGCTAGAGAAAATCGCAGGCGATTCTCTCCCGATCTAGAGATTACGTGGTGTTCGCGCGCAAACCACCGAAGTGAGCACATACTCTCAGCCCATTCCAGCGAATGCCTACTCGCCTTGAATCGACTGGAGCTTGAGTGATTGCGCGAAGTGGCAGGCCGCTGTGTGACCATCGCCAAGATCCACGTGCTCAGGAGCTGTCCTGCTACAAATGTCCTGCGCGTACAGACAACGCGGGTGAAAGGCGCAACCGGAGGGAGGATCCACCGGACTAGGGACATCACCCTCCAACAGGATTCTCTCTACGTCAAACGCGGGGTCGGGGACAGGGACGGCCGACATGAGCGCTTCGGTGTATGGATGCGCTGGATCGCTGAACAAGCGCTCGGATGAACACAGTTCCACGATCTTGCCCAGATACATTACTGCGATCCGGTCGCTGATGTGCTTCACCACGGAGAGGTCGTGCGCAATGAACAAGTAGGTCAATCCGAACTCCTGCTGAAGGTTCTCGAGCAGATTGAGCACTTGAGCTTGAATCGAGACATCCAATGCGGACACAGGCTCGTCACAGATGATGAACTGTGGTTCCAAGGCCAGAGCACGGGCAATCCCGACGCGCTGCCGCTGCCCTCCAGAGAACTCGTGCGGAAATCGCTTCATATGATCGGCCTTCAAGCCCACCGCAATCAGCAGATCGCGGACACGCTTCTCGCGCTCCCGGCGCGAGAACCGCTCATGAACGAGGTACGGCTCGCCGACGATGGATCCGACGTTGAGACGCGGATTGAGTGATGAGTAGGGATCCTGAAAGATCAACTGCATCTCTCCGCGCAGCGCCTTCATCCTCTGCCGCGGGGCCGCGGTTACATCGATCCATTCCCCTTCCAACCGCTTGCTCCGAAAGAGAACGGTTCCATCGGTCGGCTCGATGAGTCGAAGAATCGTGCGGCCGGCCGTGGTCTTGCCACATCCGCTTTCGCCAACAAGACCGAGGGTCTCTCCTTCAGTCACCGTCAGATCGATGCCGTCTACGGCCTTGACCCAATCGGCGGTTCGCCGTAGCACCCCTTTCTGAACCGGGAAGTGCTTCTTCAGACCCGTAACCTCAAGAAGCGTGTTCTCAGCGGGCACGCGGTTCACCCTCCTTCTTGATACAGCCAGCAGGCCGCGGTGTGCCGCGACGATACTTCTTTCAGATCTGGCTGCCGTTCTCGACAGATCGCCATCGCTCGCGGACACCGGGGCTCAAACCCACACCCGGCAGGGAGCTGGAAGAGATCAGGAACCGTCCCTTTGATCGGCTCCAGCTGGCCTTGCTTCGTTGCCAGTGATGGAATGGAATTCATCAGTCCCTGCGTGTATGGATGTTTGGGGTTGTGAAAGATGTCATTGACCGAACCACCCTCGACGATCTTCCCCAAGTACATCACCACAACATCGTCGGCCATGTGTGCAATAACCCCGAGATCATGGGTGATGAACTGGATGGCAGCCTTGAACTCCTGGCGAAGCTGATTCATGAGATCGAGAACCTGGGCTTGAATCGTGACATCGAGTGCAGTCGTCGGCTCGTCCGCGATGAGCAGTGATGGGTTGCACGACAACGCCATGGCAATCATGGCCCGTTGCCTCATTCCACCGGAGAGCTGATGTGGAAACTCATCCACTCGCTGCTCCGGCAGTGGGATACCGACCGCACGGAGCATTTCGATCGCTTGCTGTCTCGCTTGCCTCTTGCGAAGATGCTGGTGAAGGCGGATCGCCTCGATGATCTGATTTCCGATGGTGTAGACCGGATTCAGCGACGTCATCGGCTCCTGGAAGATCATCGCGATTTCGTTGCCGCGAATTGACCGCATCTCTCGCCCATTGGGACGAAACTTCATGAGGTCTACGACATCTTCGTCACGACGGAACAGGACCTCCCCACTCTCGATCCGGCCGGGCGGCATTTGGACGAGCCCCATGATGGAGAGCGCCGTGACCGACTTCCCACATCCGCTTTCGCCGACGACACCCAGCGTTTGCTGCGGAGCGATTTCGTAGTTCACACCGTCCACTGCGCGCACTACGCCGTCCTCCGTGTGGAAATGGGTTCGAAGATCCTTGACTTCGATCAGCGACACAGGCATTCGCTCCTCTCACGCATCACGGCGCTGCCGACGATCACCGCCAGCCCAATTGCCTCACCTGTAAGATTATCATGCTGCATGACTGCTCGCAATCATGCGTGTCCAACCACAAGGTTTGCAATGCGAGATCCAATATAGCTTTTCGAGCACTTTGCGCCTTGCGGCCTGCCAAGCTATCATACAGCTTGGCAGGTTGACCGGTGAAGGAGATGATCCGTGTACGCCGGAATACATAGCAGAAGAATGCAGCCGCAAGAGGATCCGACCGGATCAAGACGCGTTCAAACGACTGTGTCGATCATCCGATTGCATTTCCCAGCCTGTCTCATCCAACACATCCGCAGCCCTTACCGCAGAACATCACGAGGGATGTCGCACGCACAGCAAGCCATTCAATCACTGCAACATTCGGAAGGAATCTTCATCGAGTCATCGATACCAAGGGAGGTGATCGCGAGAAATCCGAGATCGCGTTGGGCACGCACAGCAAACAATAAAAGGGAGGAACGATGGACCGTTTGAATCGCGCGATAGCCACCCTGCTGGTTATATGTCTCGTGTCAGGGTTGACGTGGATTGCGCTTGCTCAGGATACGGCTCAGTACGGAGGAACCCTTCGCGTTGCGCTGGCTTCGGAACCTGGCAAGTTGGACATGCCATTGGATACGGGCGTGGCGGCAAGCATCCCCGCCCGCCACATCGTGGAAAGCCTGTTTGCGTTCGACGAGAATTACGCGCCTCAGCCGATGCTTGCACTCAGCTGGGACTTGGATGAAACCGGTACCGTGGCCACGTTCTACCTACGCCGCGGCGTTCTGTTCCACAACGGCAAGGAGATGACATCGGACGATGTCGTCGCGTCCCTCGAACGATGGGGCAACTACGGGCTCACGGCCGCCGCACTCTGGGACCACGTGCTGACGGTTGAGGCAGTCGATACCTACACCGTGCGCATCACACTCGACGAACCATTCGCCCCAATGACGACGTATCTCGCCAACATCTACGGCGGCCCGAGCATCTATCCCAAGGAGATCGCTGAGGCAGCCGGCGCAGAACCCGTTGCCGCGCAGGATCTCATTGGAACGGGTCCCTACCGCTTTGTCGAGTGGCGAGCCGGTGACTACATCTTGCTCGAACGTTTCCCGGGCTACTCCGCTTCGCCCGCTGAAGCCAGCGGGTTCGTCGGACAGAAGGTCGCCTACTTCGACGAGCTTCAGTTCTTCTTCGTTCCCGAAGACAATGCTCGCCTGGTTGGCGTGGAATCCGGAACCTACGACTACGCCGTGAATATCCCCAACGATCTTCTCGTCAATGTTTCCGGCAATACGAGCATCTTCCCGATCATCACCGACCACCCACCGATCTATCCGATCGCGCTGGTGAACAACCGCACGGGCTTGATGACCAATTCGGCCCTCAAGCAAGCGATGATCACCGCCATGGATATGGAAGCGATCATGCTTGCCGGCTACGGCGATCCAACCTTCTGGAGTCTCAACGCGAGTTACTTCGCGCCGGGAATCCGTTGGTACACCGAGAACGATGGTGAAGGGCTGTACAATGCAGCCGATCCAGCTGCTGCACAGCAGATGGCAGCTGCTGCAGGCTACAACGGCGAACCCATCAGGATCATCGTTGCTCAAGACATGACGTCGCAGTACAACCAGGCGTTGGTGGTCACCGATCAGCTGAGCAATGCCGGATTCAACGTCGACCTTCAAGTCTACGACAAGGCAACGTTCTTCGATATCCGCAACAGCAAGTCCGATCCGGACAATCCGCAATGGGAGATCGCGTTCTCCTTCTACAGCACGACTCCGGATCCTTCGCTTGTGCTGATGCTGAACCCGGCCTATGCCGGGTGGTGGGACACGCCGGAAGTTCAGGCTCTCCGCAATGAGCTGAACCAGATCACCGATTTCGCTCTTCGCTATGCGAAATGGGAAGAAATCATGGATCTGTGGTACGAGCAGATTCCGGCATTCAAGTTCGGCGATGCATTCCAGCTGCACTTGATGCAGGCGGAGATTGGAGGAGGCTACGGGACACCCGAGAATCCGCCGATGCTTTCGCCGTTCTTCTGGAACGCATGGAGGAAGTAGCACCGGCAAACACAGGAGGCCCCCGGTGCTCCGGCGCCGGGGGCCTCCTGTACCCTGATGTCGGCAGCAATGCGGAACCACGTGGGGAATCCGACGGATCTTCCCGTAGAACGGAGTAATGAATGCTCTCTTACCTTGTTCGACGAGTCGGCGGGATGGTGGTCAGCACGATTCTTGTCATCACCATCACGTTCCTGCTGCTTCAGTTGATCCCGGGGGATCCTGCCACGGTTATGCTTGGGGCCAATGCAACGCCGGAACAGGCTGAGCAATTGCGTAAGACATGGGGCCTGGACCAACCAATTCCGGTGCAGTTCGCCCGCTACTTCGAGAACTTCGTGCGCGGCGACTTCGGTCAATCGCTGTTCCACAGGCAGCCCGTACTGACCATCATCCGTCAGCGTGCCGAGACAAGTGTCTGGTTGAGCGCTCTAGCCCTGATCGTCGCCCTCGGAATCGGGATTCCGGCAGGCATCCTGTCGTCGGTCAAACCGAACAGCCTCATGGACAACTCTATGTTGCTCGTTGCGCTTGCCGGGGCATCCATCCCAAGCTTCTGGCTTGGTCTCATGCTCATGACATTGATCGCAGGAAAACTGGGTTGGCTACCCAGTTCCGGATTCACGTCCGTCTTGGCCACCGGGAATCTGGCCAACCTCAAGAACCTTATCCTTCCCGCGTTCTCTCTCGGATTCGTGAATGCGGCTCTGCTCGCACGCACAACACGGTCAAGCATGCTCGATGTACTCAATGCAGACTACGTCACAACCGCACGAGCGAAAGGATTGCGCCAGCGTTCCGTGATCGTGAAACATGCCCTGAGAAACGCGTCGATTCCCATTCTCACTGTGGTATCGTTCACGTTTGCGTCGCTGCTCTCCGGCGCCGTTGTCACCGAGAATGTCTTCGCTCTTCCCGGCATCGGGAGTCTCATTGTGCAGTCGGTGCTCAAGCGGGATTACCCCGTGATCCAGGGAATCATGCTGGTTGTCGCTCTGTTGTATGTCCTAATCAATTTCGTCACGGATCTTGTGTACGCCATGCTGGATCCACGAATTCGGTATCGATGAGAGAGGAACGGATGACGAAACGCACGCATTCGAACAAACGAGATCGCGACGCGTCAGATTCTCGTACGTACTCCGTATGGAAATGTCTCGTTCCGCCGGGATTTCGCAAGTTCGCGACCGGGCGGCGAACCACGCTCGCTGCCATACTCATTCTGGCCGCCCTGATTCTTATTTCCGCCCTCGGCCCGTGGATCGTGCCGTACGATGCCGACAAACTCAAAGTGACCGACCGTTTACAGGGACCAAGCGGTACGCACTTCTTTGGGACAGACAACTTCGGGCGGGATGTCTTCAGCCGCGTGATCGTCGGAACTCGAATCACACTCCTTCTGGGGTTGTCCATCTCCGCATTCTCCTTGCTCGTAGGCCTTCCAGTCGGAGCCATCTGCGGTTTCTACGATCGGGTAGGACTCGTTGTCATGCGTCTGGTCGATGCCATGATGGCCTTCCCGGCGATCATCCTTGCCCTCGCCTTGATGGCGATTTTCGGCAAGCCCGGTGTACTCAATGTGATCCTCGCCGTTGGGATGGTTTGGGCTCCGCGAATGATTCGCGTGGTATACAGCGCCACACTTTCCTTACGAGAGAACACGTATGTCGAGGCCGCCAAAGCTCTTGGAATGAGCTCAACGCGCATCCTCCTCCGACACATCGCGATCAATCTGCTCTCGCCAGTCATTGTGCAGGCGACCTTCACGTTCGCGTTCTCTATCATGGAAGTTGCAGCGCTGAACTTCCTCGGCGTTGGGATTCCGCCGTACGTTGCGAGTTGGGGCGGAATGATGAACGAAGGCCGGACCTACATCATCCGCGCTCCGTGGATCATCCTGTTCCCCGGCCTGTTCTTGGCAACAGCTGTTCTGGCATTCAATCTACTCGGCGATGCACTGAGGGACCGCCTCGATCCCAAGTTGCGTCGTACCGTGTAATCATGGAGGAAGACGTGCTGAATCCGACACACTCAACGACATCGAATCCCATCTCGCTTCTCTCATCGCTCATCCAGATTCGCAGCGAGAACCCGCCGGGAAACGAAGATGAGATCATCTCGTTTGCCGAGGCGGTCCTCACGGATTGCGGCATCGCCTCGACTCGGGTTCCTCTGGAGGAAGGGCGCAGCTCTCTTGTCGCACGGATTGCGGGCCGGAATCGAGGCAGCATCGTCATGTGTGGCCACGTTGATACCGTTCGCGGTGAAGTAGAGCAGTGGTCCTTCGATCCGCTGTCCGGCCAGGTGCATGATGGCCGGATCTGGGGACTTGGTTCGGCGGACATGAAGGGCGGCGTCGCCGCCATCCTGCACGTCGTCTGCGAGCTGAAGCGCCAGTCGGTGGTTCCCGCGCAAGACGTGGTCCTCGTCCTCACCGCCGATGAAGAACGTGCGTACCGAGGGGCCGCATCTGTAGCGAAAGCCGGCCATCTCAAAGATGCTGCCCTTCTGATCATCGCGGAGCCGACAGCTGAACGTGCCTACATCGGACAGAAGGGTGAACTGTGGGTTGAGGCGACATTCCAGGGACAAGAGGCACATGGCTCGATGCCCGAGAAGGGCGTAAACGCCATCCTGCCGGCCGCTCGCTTCGCCATCCGAATGACCGAAGAGGCAAGGAAGTTCGCTTTCCAGGCGGGCCGCGGGAGGACCTCCCTGAACATCGGGGAACTCCACGGAGGGAGACAGATCAACATCGTTCCGGACTCCGCCACGGTCTCGCTGGACACAAGGGTGATCACCGAGGAAGATCGTGAGCAATTCGTTCGCTGCATCACAGACGTGGGGAACGAACTCGCCGCGGAAAGCGGCACAACGTTCTCGTTCAAGATCTCGAATGACAAAGCGCCCATCGTCAGTGACTCGCAACATCCACTGATATCGCAATTCTTGCGCGTGTTCGCCGACGCACACGCCACATCGATCCAACATGAGATCGTCCCGTACTCTACCGATGCCGTAGAGATCGTTCCTCGGATCGGCGTCCCACTCATCGTCTATGGTCCCGGGAATATCGAGCAAGCGCACCGGCAAGACGAGTTCCTCGAGCTTGCATCGTTCGAGAAGAGTATCGAGGTGTTCGCCCGCTTCGTGGCAACCGCAACGATGGCGGCGAACGCGACCGAATTGAAAGAACACAGGGAGGAAGCTTAAAAATACGCTCAATGGCAAGTGCGCAAGAGCGCAAAGCGAGCACCATCTACTCTAGGAAACCATGGGAGGTCTACTAATGTCCAACACGACGATTCGAGGCAGAGATTTCGCAACCTGGCTGGATTTCTCGCGGGATGAGATCGAGGCAATGCTCGACACCGCGCACGATTTGAAGCGGAAATTCATCCGGAGAGAGCCACACCGCGTGCTCGACGGCATGACGTTGCACATGCTGTTCTACAACACGTCGCTCCGCACGCGAAACTCGTTTGAGGCCGGCATGACCCAGCTTGGAGGACACGCCCACTTCTTGCAGCCCGGCGCGGTGTATACGCCGGCGCTCAAGGGGGAGGAAGTTGCGTACTCCACGGAACGGATCAGTGATGTCGCACGCGTCCTGGCAGAAATGGGCGATGCCATCGCCATCCGCATCTACGGCAAGCCGACCGGATGGGAATACGGCAAGGGACACCGGATCATTCGAGAATTCGCCGAGTGGTCGAAGGTACCTGTGATCAACATGGAAGACGATGTCTACCACCCGTGCCAGGCGCTGGCCGACGTCATGACGATGCAGGAGAAGTTGGGACACAACCTGCAGGGGAAGAAGTTCGTCATGAGCTGGGCCTACTCCGGTTCCGTC
>Ga0272442_10011066_pt1 | contig 11039 bp, 7 predicted proteins | sample SSMForm2O_FD_200262 | JGI IMG/M metagenome (GOLD analysis project Ga0272442, IMG submission 200262) | Marine sediment archaeal communities from Little Sippewissett salt marsh, Falmouth, MA, United States - SSM-Form-2O | ecosystem: Environmental > Aquatic > Marine > Wetlands > Sediment ... | reverse complement strand
CAGCAGGTCCTCGCCGGGGCGCCACGAATGTCCGGCCTGTACGTAGAGCGCCATCTGAAGGCGATCGAGCCGCGCCAGGTTGAAGATCGCGAACCCGATGTCGTCCATCAGCGGCGGGAGGCGCAGATCGAGGCGGATCAGCCCGCTTCGGTCCCCGACGAAGTCCTCCGTGAACGCGTTCAGCGACGAGAGGGACGGCTGAAACGACGTCGGTACCGGACCGAACAGACCGGTCCCCACGGTGATCGAGGCGTCGACGTAGAGCGACGGGAGCAAACGGATTCGCTTGATTCCATGCCAGGAGAGCGTGCCGAAGAGCGACGCGTTTCCGGGGGCCCAGCCGCAGCGGAGCGTGAGCGCGTGGGTGAGGTAAGACGAGAGCAGGTCGTTCCGCGCGTAGGTGAGGCCGGCGTAGGGAACGACCGCTCGCAGATCGCCGAGGCCGCCGAGCGTCACGCGCAGGCGGTTGGCGGGCCACCAGAATCGACCGGGTTGTCCGATAGAGGGATGCTCGAAGCACGAGAGGTCGTAGGAGACGGCGGCATCCAGGAATCCCGTCCAGGTCTCGGGCGCGAATCCCGAGACGAGCACCGTGCCGGCCAGCGTCTGACCGCGATCGAGGTTCGCGGCGAGGTAGCCCGCGACGTCCCAGCGCCATTCGATGTCGTCGAGCGTCTCCAGCCACTCGGGAACCGTGGGATTGGGCGCCACCGTGAGCCCCCAGAGATGGTCGTCGCGGAACGAGCCGGAGACCCCGAGGGGCGTCACCGAGATGACGTAAGCGTCCAGGGGTCGGCCCACCGGCTCCTCGTCCTCGCGCATCGGGTGCTGAAGGATCACGCGCCGGGGGTAGTGGTTGTCGAAGCGGTTGGCGTCGAGGTTCAGCTCCTGCGGATCGAGGGCAACCGTCTCGATCGGAGAGGCGCTGGCGAACGTCACGCTTCCGGTTCCCTCCGCGGCGTCCCAGACCGCCTCGAGCACCTCTCCGTCCTCCATCGTCGCCTCGATCGCCACAGGGAGCTCGGCCTCTCCCTTCCTCCGCAGATGGACCACGGAACGCCAGCCGTCCGCCTCCTCATGGGTCTCGATCCGTTCGACGCCGGCGTCGAAAATATCGTCCCCGTACAACCAACTCTCGAAGAACCACTCAAGATCGCGCTCCGACACCTCCTCGACCACGGCGCGGAAACCCTCGACCGTCAGGATCTCGCGGTGATAGCGCACGTAGGCCTCGCGAAGCGCCTCGAGCGACACGTCGTGACCGAGGACTCCGTCGAGGGCCCGCAGGACGAGATACCCCTTGTTGTAGGTGCGTACCGTACGGCCGTTCAAGTACTCCACGTCGGCGGGTGCCCGGACGATCGGCTCGTCGAACCGGTTGCGGAGGAGCGAGAGGTAGCCCCGCTCCGCGAACTCGTGCCGCAGATTCCACCACCCCAGCTCCTGATGGAGCACGTCCTCGACCACGCCGTCCCGGACGTGTGCGAACAGGTTCGGCTCGAGCGCTCCGTACTTGTCCTCGAAATACGTGTGGGACAGGTACTCCGCGAACCCCTCGGACAGCCAGTTCTCCGCAGCGAAGTCGGTCCCCACGCCGATCCCCCACCAAAGGTGGGCGAGTTCGTGAGCGAGCAGGTACTCGACAAACCGATCGAGCACCCCTTCCGCAGGGATGTCCTTGTACCGGTACGCGTGCGTGCCGACGAGGACCAGACCGTTCGCCGCCATCCCGTAGAATCCGGGAACCGGGTTCTCCACGACGACGATCCGGCGACTTGGCGCCGGACCGAACCGCTCCACGAAGTACTCGAGGATGTCGACCGCGAGCGTCGCGAGCCAGCGATTGGTCGACTCCGCGCCGGGAAGGGCGTAGGTGTCGATCACGATGCCCTGCGACGAGGACAGCGTGTACCGCTCCAGCGTCTTCCCGATGACGAGGGGGATCGATCGGACCGCGTCTTCGTTCTCGAGCCGGACCGTCGTCGACCCGTCCTCGTGCTCCGTCCGCTCCTGGATGTCCGCGCCGCCTGCGACGACCCACCCCTCGGGGACGTTGAGTTCCACCACGTACTCGGCTGCAGGAAGCTCAAACCGGCTCTGAGACGTCGCCTGCTGCGGGATCGCCACGGGATTCCAGGCGAAGCGCCAGACGAAGACGTCGCGGTAGAGGCACTGATCCATGATCAAGCCGGCCGAGAACTTCGTCGCGAAATCGACGCTGAGCGTCACCCGCTCGCCCGGGGCCAGTGAGGCGGGGAGTTCGATCCACAGGAGGCCGTCCTCCAGGGAGTAGGTCGTCACTACCTCGGGAGCCGACGCAAGGCGGTAGGCGAGATCGGCGCCCTCGGCGTCGCGGACCGCCCGAATCTCCGTCCACGAGGGATCGAACCCCTCCGGGTACTGGACATCCTGGATCGCAGGGTGGAGGTACGGATTCGGCTCGCGCCCCAGGTTGCCGATCAGCAGGAACGGGACCTCCGAGAGTGGGCCTCCGGTGTCGTTGACGTAGTCGACCCGCTCCGTACCTGTGAGCGTCCGCGCCTCCGGATCGAGCGTCATCTCAATCTCGTAGCGACTCGGCGCGTCGGGCGTCGCAGAGGCGGCCGTCCCAACGCACACCAGTCCCAACAACAGACAAAGCCCTGCAGTGATCGTGAACCGTGGCGACATGAACATCCCCCTCCTCGATGATGGATCCGGCCCTCGGGCGGGGTCGCGTGGCTGTTCGACAACCCGGCCGACGGACTGCGGCGCGCGTGCGCGCCTAGGATCCGGGGGCACCGCGAAGGCGCAGCAGGTCCTCGGTAAGCTGCGCCGCGTGGCCCATCTCCTCCCGGATGATCTCCATGACACGCGCCTTGCCCTCGTCCCGGCCGACGCTCTCCCGGATGCCGACGTAGAAGGCGATCGATTCCCTCTCGAGGCCGATCGCCGTCTCGAAGATCTCCTCGGCCGACTTCCCGGCCACGAGCTTCTCAGGGGACATCGCCTCCTTGAAGATGTAGCTCCCGGCCATGACCTGGAGGTAGTGCGTCGCCTGGTCGTTCGGATCGAAGAACTCCGAGGCGGCCTCCCCCGCGTTCAGCGCACAGCGCATCTCGGAGAACGTGCGTTCGTGCGCGTCCTCCATCTCAGCGAGATCGAGAAGCCGCTGTCGAATCGCCGGTTCCAGATCCAGTTCCGCCGCTGCACGATAGAACGCCGCCCCGTTGCGCTCGATGTGTTCCGCGATTCCGAGTACGTCGTCCGCGGTGTAGGTGAGTCCCAATACGGCCGCTCCTTTCCCCACCGGATTATACGGGGACGCAGCGCGCTCCGCGAAACCTCCCCCCGGATCCTCGCGGACACGTGGATCGAGTACGGTCCGGCGCGACTCCCCGAAGGCACCCAGTGTCTACCGGAAGTAATTGTAGCGCTTGCTTTTCCATCCGTTCCACGTATGATAGTCGTTGGAGCACCGCACGCACTCGGGTGGCCCCGCCGCCCGAACGCCGACCCTCAACGAGCGGCCGAGCCGGCCGAGAGCGCGGGCAGCCGAAAGGGGGCTCGGCGAATGCAGTATGTCCTCCTGATGACCACATGCGCCACGCGGGAAGAGGCCAAGTCGCTCTCTCTCCATCTGGTCGAGCAGCGGCTCGCCGGGTGCGTCCAGGTCGTCGGGCCGATCGCGAGCACCGACCGCCGGGAGGACCGGATCGAGTCGGTGGAGGAATGGCTCTGCTTGATCAAGAGCTCGCACGAGCTCTATCCCAGGATCATGGCAGCGATCGAGGGAAACCACAGCTACGAAACCCCGGAGATCGTCGTCTTCCCGGTTCTCGCCGGCAGCGAGCGGTACTTCGACTGGCTGAGGACGCAATTGCAGCGGGATTGAGACGGCGCGCCGTCCCGCGCGCTATTGACATCCGTCGATCCGCCTCCTATGATGGCTGCGTCATGAGAGAGACGTGGAGGGTGCAACGAAGTCTGAACGAGACGCACGCGTCACGTTTCTTCTTTTACTACTTCGATGTCGGCTTTCTCGGGCTTGGCTAGCGACTAGCGCCGACCCGCGGGAGAGCCGATGAACGACGACAGGCAGTGCCTGGCGTCGTTTTTCTTTGGGTCGGATCGACCCCCGGGCAGGGCGCTGAAAGGAAGGACGAGCAGATGAACTGTCGAGGAATCCGCGGCGCCGTCAGCGCCGACCGGAACGAGCGCGAGGCGATCCTCTCCGCGACGCGGGGCCTGCTGGAGCGGATCGTCGAGGCGAATCAACTGGAGATCGACGAGATCGCCGCCATCACCTTCACCGCCACCCCGGACCTCGACGCTGCGTTTCCGGCGGAAGCGGCGCGAGGCCTCGGATGGAGCGAAATCCCGCTCCTGTGCACTCAGGAAATGGCGGTTGCGGACGGTCTCCCTCGTTGCGTCCGGGTCCTCGTCCTTTGGAACACGGAGCGCGCCGCGGAGGAGATCGCTCACGTCTACCTCGGGGAGGCGCGAGCCCTCCGTCCTGACCTCGAACGAAAGGAGGTCCCCGCATGACCTGTGTCGCGTTCCAGGGCGTGGTGGGCGCCTACTCCCACCAGGCGATCCGTCAGTACTTCGGGGAAACGGCGACCCCCGTATCGTGTCGAACGTTCCTCGACCTCTTCCGAGCCGTCGAGGAGGGCCGCGCGGACTACGGGATGCTCCCGGTCGAGAATGCCGTGGCAGGCTCGGTGAACCAATCCTACGAACTCCTCATGGAACACGACGTGCGCGTCTTCGCCGAGGTGATCCTCCACGTCCGACACATGCTCCTCGCGCGTCCCGACACGGCCGTGAGCGATCTGGTCCGCGTGCGATCCCACCCCCAGGCGCTCGCTCAGTGCCAGCGTTACCTGGCGCGGCACGGCCTGCAGGCGGAGTCGGCGTTCGACACCGCCGGGAGCGCGAGGTCGCTCGCTAGAGAGGAGTCCCAGGGGACCGCGGTGATCGCCAGCGAGCTCGCGGCCGAGCTCTCCGGACTGGAGATCGTCGATCGGGACATCGAGGACTTCCCCTTCAACTACACGCGGTTCTTCATCCTCTCCCTCGAGGACGCCCCGCGGGCGCAGCGGAACAAGACCTCGGTGATCTTCACGACGCCCCATCAGCCGGGAGCGCTCTACAACTGTCTCGGTGAGTTCGCGAAACGTCGGATCAGCCTGTCCAAGCTCGAGTCGCGGCCGCGCCTGAACCGGCCCTGGCAGTATGTCTTCTACCTCGATTTCGAAGGACACTGCCAGGACCCCGAATGCGAAGCCGCCATGATGGGCCTGCTGCGACGTTCGTCGTTCGTCAAGATGCTCGGCTCGTATCCTGCCGCAACGACGCCCGTCTTCGAGACCGAAGTCCCCCCGGAGGAGGAGGGTTCCCCATGATCGTCGTGATGAAGCCGACCGCCGGCCGTCGAGAGCGAGACGACGTGATCGCCAGGATCGAGCGTCTCGGGTACCAGGTGCACATCTCAGAGGGCGAGGAGCGGACGATCATCGGGATCGTCGGCGTCGTCACCAGCGGGCGTCCCATCGACCTGGAAGAGCTCGAGCGGCTCGACGGCGTCGAACGTGCGGTCCGCATCGCGCGCCCGTTCAAGCGGGCAAACCGCGAGTTCCACCCGCTGGATACCGTTGTGGAGGTGAACGGCGTCCGAATCGGCGGACGCGAGATCACCCTCATGGCGGGGCCCTGTGCGGTCGAGAGTCGCGATCAGATTCTCGCCGCCGCGACGGCGGTCAAGGAGAGCGGCGCGCAGGTCCTGCGAGGCGGCGCATTCAAGCCACGCACGTCACCCTACAGCTTCCAGGGCCTCGGCGAACAGGGCCTCCGATTGCTCGCCGAGGCCCGCGAGGCGACCGGTCTTCCGGTCGTCACCGAGGTCATCGCTCCGGAACTGGTGCCGCTCGTGGCGTCCCACGCCGACATCCTGCAGGTCGGAGCTCGGAACATGCAAAACTACGCACTCCTGAACGCCGTCGGTCAGGCGCATCGTCCGGTCCTTCTCAAGCGCGGGATGATGTCGACGATCGAGGAGCTCCTGATGGCTGCGGAGTACATCCTGACCCACGGCAACGAGCAGGTCATCCTCTGCGAGCGCGGGATCCGCACGTTCGAGACGTACACGCGCAACACGCTCGACATCAACGCCGTGCCGCTGCTGAAGACGCTCAGCCACCTCCCGGTGATCGTCGACCCCAGCCACGGGACCGGAAAGCGGGATCTCGTCGAACCGATATCCCGCGCCGCGGTCGCTGCAGGTGCGGACGGCCTGCTCGTCGAAGTGCACCCGTGTCCGAGCGAGGCGCTGTCGGACGGCGATCAGTCCCTGACCCCCGCCCTCTTCACGGCGCTGATCGAGGGGCTCCGACCGATCGCGAGCGCGGTCGGCCGGTCGCTCGGAGGCGCAATCGAGTCGACCCGCCCGCTCGACGAATGAGCCTTCCTGCCCGCCCGGGCCTCCCGCCTCCGTACGCGTTCGCGGGCTGGGACCGCGTCGTCGCGGAGGCGCGGGGCCGAGGCCTCGACGTCATCCGCCTAGACATCGGGAACCCGGATCTGCCCCCGCCACCGAGGGTGATCGAGCGACTCGTTCGTTCGGTGCGGCGTCCCGACCGTCACGGCTACGCCGGCTATCGCGGTCGGACGGAGCTTCGGGAGGCGGTCGCGGCGTACTACGAGCGCCGCTTCGGAGTCGTGCTCGATCCCGATCGAGAGGTGGCGATCCTCCTCGGCTCGAAGGACGGGATCGTGCACCTCACCCGGGCGATTGCAGGGGCAGGCGACACGGTCCTCATCCCCGATCCCGGATACCCGGTCTACGCCGGAAGCGCGCGGCTCGCCGGCGCCCGTACGCACCGATTCTCGCTCCTTCCCGAGAAGGCCTACGCCCCGGACCTTCCGTCGATCTCGGAGGACGTCGTGGAGGCAGCGCGGCTCCTGTGGCTCAACTACCCGAACAACCCCACCGGGGCGGGGGCCTCGCTGGAGCTGTGCGAGGAGGCCGTCGGGTTCGCCGGGCGCCACGGTCTCCTCCTCGGCCACGACGCCCCGTACTGCGAGGTCACCTACGGGGACCATCCCGCGCCGAGCGTTCTGCAAGTCGATGGGGCCGTGGGCACGGCCGTCGAGTTCAACTCGTTCTCCAAGACGTGGAGCATGGCGGGATGGCGAATCGGAATGGCTGTCGGGAACGCCGACGCGCTCGCCGCCCTCGCCCGCGTCAAGTCGAACGTCGACTCGGGGTTGTTCCTGCCCCTCCAGGACGCGGCGATCGAGGCGCTCAGCACGGACCGCGACTGGATCGAGGCGCAAAACGCAGTCTACGCGAGGCGGATGACGATCCTCGTTGACGGGCTGTGCTCCGCCGGCCTCGCGGCGCAGCGCCCATCGGGAGGGCTCTACGTCTGGCTTCCTGTTCCCATGGAAGAGCCCTCCGAGGGATTCGCCCGCAGGCTGCTCGAACGATCCGGCGTCGCCGTCTCCCCGGGGTCGTACTTCGGACCGGCCGGAGAGGGGTTCGTGCGCCTCTCGATCACCGTGCCCGAAGAACGACTCACCGAGGCCGTCGCCCGGATCGGGGCCTTCACGAGGACCGCCTAGCCCTGGGCCGGCACCCGGAGAGCGGGCGTGCCACAGCCCACGCGCTGCTTGGGCTCTTCCCTTGCGCCCGCGCTCGCCACCGCCTATCCTTGCGCGGCACGCCCGGGGCCTCGCGAAGCAACGCCGTCCGCGGGCAAGGAGTCCATGACGACCCGACCGACGCCCGAGACGATCATCCGCGAGTCGATGCAACGCATCGGGTATCTCCCCTACGGGGAGGCGTCGCCGGCAGTGTACGAGAGACTCGGCTTCCGCTGCGGCCTTGAGATCCACCAGCAGCTCGCCACCGCGAAGAAGCTGTTCTGCCGATGTCCGACGGGCCGATACCACGGCGGGGAGGACTACGACGCGGAGCTGGTGCGCCACATGCGCCCCACCCTGAGCGAGCTCGGCGAGTACGACGGCACGGCGTTGATGGAGTTCAAGACGCGCAAGGACATCCTCTACCGGATCAAGAGCGAGTCGGCGTGCACCTACGACATCGACGATACCCCACCGTTCCCGCTGAACCGCGAGGCACTGGGCATCGCGATCGAGATCGCGCTGCTGATGCGCACGAACATCGTCGGTGAGCTCCATATCACGCGGAAGCAGTATCTGGATGGGAGCATCCCCACGGGCTTCCAACGGACCGCCATCGTCGGAATCGAGGGAGAGATCCCGCTACCAGGCAAGCGGGTGCGGATCATCCAGCTGTCGCTGGAGGAGGACTCCTGTCGAGAGGTCTCCGACGTCGGTCATGTCCGCGTCTACACCACCGATCGACTCGGGACTCCGCTGATCGAGACCGTGACCTACCCGGATCTGACGACGCCGCACGAGGCCGCCGCCGCCGCCGACGTCATCCGCTTCATCACCCGGAGTACCGGGAAGGTCAACACGGGAATCGGGACGGCACGCCAGGACGTCAACGTCAGCATCGAGGGCGGGACGCGGGTCGAAATCAAGGGCGTCCAGCACATCCGATGGATCCCCAAGCTGACACACAACGAGGCGTTCCGGCAGCGGGCTCTGCTCGAGATCCGCGAGGAGCTGCGGTGTCGCGTCGGGGATCCGAAGGCGTGGGCGTGCCGCGCGGTCGCCGTGCGGCCCGAGCAGATTGGAGCCGTGTCCGCAACCCCCGACGGCCGCCCGCCCGAAGCTCTCGCATGGCGAGCCGTCAACCTCCCGCACTTCGGCGGCCTCCTCGCGTTCTTCACGCAGCCCGACCGGGTCTTCGCCGACGAGATCTCGGACCGTCTCAAGGTCATCGCCTGCCTCGATACGCCGAACATGACGCACCCCGAGGCCGTCGATCCGCCCCTCTCCTCGGACACCTGGGCGAGGATCGGCGCGCTGCTCGACGCGGCTCCAGAGGACGCCCAGCTGCTCCTCTGGGGCCCCGAAGGCGACATGCAGACCGCGCTCGAGACGATTGACGAGCGATGTCGCTGGGCGTTCGAAGGGGTTCCCAACGAGACACGCAAGGCCCGCCACGACGGGACCACGGTCTTCGAGCGGGTCCTCCCGGGGCCCGATCGCATGTACCCGGACACCGACTCCGCGCCGATCCCGGTCCACGAGGAAATGATCGAGGGCCCGAGGAAGACGCTGCCGACGGCGATCGAGGACCGGATCGCCTGGATGGAGCGAGAGGGAATCCCGGCGGACGCCCAGCGCACGCTCCTCCGGTTCAACCTCATCCCGCTGACCGAACGCCTCGTCGCGGAGAGCGGCGAGAGACCCGCTTTCATTGCGACGCTGGTCGCCCACACGCTCAGGCGTCACGTTGGACGGTTGAGGCCGCTCGATGGTTCGCTCGCGGCGCGTCTGGCGGCGCTCGTTCGTTTCGTCAGCGAGCGGAAACTCGCACCGGACATCCTGAAGGCGATCGCACCAGGGGCGCTCGCCGATCCGACTCAGGACTTCGCGACCTTGCTCGACCGGCTCGGCTACCGGCCGGTGCCGTCAGAAGAGCTGATCTCTCGAATCCCGGAGCTCGTCGCGGCCTTCGAGACGCGGGGAAGGACGCCCCGCGCCGGCGCGACGCGGGACTGGGTGATGGGGCGGCTGCGGTCAGAGGCAATCGGGAACGTCCGCCTCGCCGAACTCGCGGCCGCCGTGGCGGAGGCCTGCCGATGAGCGACACCCACAAAGGGTATCGGGGACACGCCCTGGAGATCCTGAAGCGATTCGAGGTGCGCGTGTGGAGCGAGGTCGTCGCCGACACGACGCGCGGGGAATTCCGGGGGATCATCCTCCCGCGATCGGAGAACGACGACGATCTGCATCTCGTCCTCAAGCTGGCGACCGGCTACAACGTCGGCATCGCCGTCGACACCGTCCGCGACCTCCAAGAGATCGGCCATCGCGAGGCCCACTACAAGATCCCGGAGAAGGAGTTTCCGACGTCGCCGGACAAGCCGAACGTGAAGCTGTTCGGGACCGGGGGCACGATCGCATCACGACTCGACTACCGCACCGGCGCGGTGATTCCCGCGTTCTCGCCGGGCGAGCTCTACGGCGCCGTCCCCGAGCTCGCCGACATCTGCAACCTGACCACCGAGAAGCTGTTCGCGGTGTTCAGCGAGAACATGGGCCCCAGCGAGTACATCGAGCTGTCCAAGGCGATCGGCGAGGAGATCCGCCACGGCGTCGACGGGATCGTCATCGGCCACGGCACGGACACGATGCATCACACCGCGGGTGCGCTCGCATTCATGGTGCAGAATCCCCCGGTTCCGATCGTGATGGTCGGCTCTCAGCGGTCCTCGGATCGCCCGTCGTCGGACGCGGCGCTCAATCTGATCCACGCGACGACCACCGCTGCGACCTCAGACATCGCCGAGGTGATGGTCTGTATGTTCGGCCCGACGTCCGACGAATACGGGCTCCTGCATCGCGGGACCCGCGTACGGAAGATGCACTCTTCCTACCGATCGACGTTCCGGACGATCGGCGACACCCCGTTGGGGATCGTCACCGCCGCCGGGGTCACCCCGCTGCGTGACGACTACAACCGGCGACGCACCGATCGACAGGTCGAGATTCACCCGTACTTCGAGGAGCGCGTCGCGCTTATCTACTACTACCCGAACATGCATCCCGACATCGTCGATTCGCTCGTGGAGCACGGCTACAAGGGGATCGTCATCGCTGGTACCGGGCTCGGACACGTCAACAAGCCGGTCTACCCGGCGATCGAGCGGGCCACCCGCGCAGGGGTCGCGGTCTACATGACCGTACAGACGTTATGGGGCTACGTCCACATGTTCGTCTACGATACCGGGCGGGACCTGATGGCCAGAGGGGTCATCCCCGCGGAGAACATGCTCCCCGAGGTCGCCTACGTGAAGCTCGGCTGGGCGCTCGGCCAGACCGACGATCTCGAGCGCGTCCGGGACATCATGCTCACACCGCTCTGCGACGAAATCACCGAGCGGGAACCCCACAAC
>Ga0272442_10011065_pt1 | contig 11039 bp, 8 predicted proteins | sample SSMForm2O_FD_200262 | JGI IMG/M metagenome (GOLD analysis project Ga0272442, IMG submission 200262) | Marine sediment archaeal communities from Little Sippewissett salt marsh, Falmouth, MA, United States - SSM-Form-2O | ecosystem: Environmental > Aquatic > Marine > Wetlands > Sediment ... | reverse complement strand
CGGGAGATCGGCAACCCCCGTTTTTTCATCCGCATCCAGTGGACCCTCAACAGGCGCAATCTCCCCGAGTTGGCGGAATTCATGGAAATCGCCGGGGAGGCGGAAATCCGGCACGTTCGGGTCCACCCCCTTGCTCCCCATCATCCTGATCTGGAATCCCTCTGTTGCGATCCATCCGCTCCTGATACGATCAGCCACCTTCTGAATGCCCTTGATGTGGCCAGCTCAAGAGGCGTTATCCTCCACCTCCACGAGCACCTGATCCAGGGGGACGCATTGAAACACGCGGTTCACATGAATAGAAGGGTCATTCTGGGAAAGCCCAATGTTTTCTGGCATCATCACATGCCCAACCTCGAGGGTTGCAGTTTCCCCTGGACCCAGTTGAACATCGATTCCTCGGGGCGTGTTCTGGCCTGCTGTTTCTCCGATTTCGAGATGGGAAATATCCTTACCGGCGATCTCGGGGAGATATGGAACAATTATCATTTCGGCCGGTTAAGGAGCGAAGTGAACGGAATCTCGCCCAGTCCCTACTGCGTCCGTTCCCCCAGCGCCGGAGTCTGTTGCCCGAGGATCCAGGCCATGGAGTATCGAAAGGAGGAGAATCGATGAATCCTTATGAAGGAACAGGAAGCGATATCATCGGGAGATTCCGGGAATCGTTCGAGGGACGGCGGATCCTGGTGACCGGGGCAGATGGTTTCATGGGATCCCACCTTTCGGAAACTCTTCTCGAATGCGGGGCCGATGTGGGTATTGTGGTTCGAGGAAGCGCCAGGCTCGGGAGCGGAACCTGGGATTTTCGATGCCTCGAAACCCCTGCCCACGCCTTTCACACTGTTATTGCGTGCGATATCGCCTCTCCCGATCTCCGTACCAAGATCTCCGATTTCAAGCCCGAGATCATCTTTCACCTCGCGGCTGTGGCCTATGTCAATTACTCCTTCGATCATCCGGATGAGGTCTTTCGTGTGAATGCGGTCGGAACACTCAATCTTCTCGAGGCGGCCCGCAGCCTCGAGGGATTGGAACGTCTTATTGTGACATCTTCCAGTGAGGTTTACGGTCCCGCCCTTTCTGAAGCCATATCAGAGCAGCATCCCCTGAACCCTACGTCTCCCTATGCCGCATCCAAGCTCGCCGCGGATCGACTGGCCTATTCCTACAGAATGACCTATGGAATGCCCATTGTGATTGTCCGCCCCTTCAACACCTATGGCCCGCGTCACACCTATGATGTGATCCCGAAGTTCCTCAGACTCGCCCTTTCCGGAAATCCCCTTACCATATACGGGGATGGCCTTCAGGAGAGGGATTTCAGTTACGTGGCGGACACGATTCAGGGTTTTCTCCTGGCTGGTTCGCACCAGGCGGCAAAGGGGGGTGTTTTCAATTTTGGAACGGGTCGCTCGATCTCGATCCGGAAGCTGGCTGAGGCCATTCGGGATCTTTTCGAAGGAGCCATCCCCATTGTTCACACGGAATCGAGGGCTGCCGAGGTGGCCCGCCTCAGGGCCGATATATCCCGGGCGAAAAATATGCTCGGATTTCAGCCCGTGATCTCCCTCGAGGAGGGACTCCGTCGAAATGTGGAATGGATGAAGTCCCGGATAGCCTGAGCTTGAATGAATCTGGAAAGATCGCGCCCGGAGTCTGGTTGCTGACCCGGCTAAAGTTGTTTCACCTTGACCTTATAGCCCCTGTCGTTTCATTTTTCCCGTGAGAAATGAGAAAGAAAAAACGTAAAATCCGTTTTGTCATCCGCCGCTGGATTCATGGTTTTATCGCAGTAACAGCGGTTCTCACCCTCCTTTTTTCCGTGGGGATCGGGATCCTGATCGGTTATATCCATACCCTTCCCCCCATCGAGCAGCTCGAGCGCTATTCCCCGCCCCAGGCCACCGCTGTTTACGACCGGACGGGTGAGATTCGAATTGCCACCCTGGCGAGGCAAAACCGCGATGTGATCCCCCTGGATAAAATGCCCGAAATCCTGAAAAAGGCCTTTATCGCGGTGGAAGACAAGCGCTTTTACAATCATTTCGGGGTGGATTTCCTCCGGACCGCCCGCGCCATCATGATCGACATCAAGCGCCGTCGGGCCGCACAGGGCGCCAGCACCATCACCCAGCAGCTCCCGAGAAATATTCTGAAGAGCGTCTCACGCCGGAAAATCATCAGCCGGAAAATCAAGGAAACCCTCCTGGCCCTCCAGATCGAGAGAAGATATTCCAAGGATCAGATCCTCGAGTTCTACCTGAACCAGATCTATCTCGGGAACGGCGCCTATGGCGTTCAGGCCGCGGCCCGGACCTTTTTCGACAAGGACGTCTCGGAACTCAACCTCTCCGAAAGCGCCGTACTTGCGGCCATCCCCAAAAGACCCGCCAGCTACAGCCCCCTGAATAATATCAAGGCCTCCACCAGGCGTCGCAATATCATTTTGAACCTCATGTACAAACAGGGGATCGTCTCCCGGACCGAGTACGAGGATGCGGTGAGCTCATCGATTCAGCTCGCGCCCCCCCCTCCACCCGTTTATCGCGCCCCCTATTTCATCGAGCATGTCCGCCGCTCCCTCGTTAAAACCGAACAGCTGGATAACGAGAGCCTGTACCGGGATGGTTACATCATTCACACCACCCTGGACGGCGACCTTCAAAAAATCGCGGACGAGGAGCTTGGAAAGGGGCTCCGGGCCGCTGAAATCCTTCGAAGAGACAACGCCGTCAAGCTGCGCCTTCCGGTTGAAAAAAAAGAATATGGAAATCTGCCTCCGGTCCCGGGTCAAAAGAGACTGGCGAAGGTTTCGCGCATTTTCACCGATACCCTCAACGTGGAACTGGGGGGATATTACGGATCCATCACCCTGCCCGACCACCCCCCCTATTACCAGCTGGGGGAGATCCTCGAGCCCGGGAAATGGATCGACGTCATCCCCACGGACGTGGATAAATCCTCACGGACGTTTTTCGCCGAACTCGCCGATGACCGTCCCCTCCAGGGCGCCGTGGTGATCCTGGACGCCCGATCCGGTGAGATCCGGGCCATGTGCGGGGGGGAAAATTTCTACGACCTCGAAAACAACGGCATGTGGAACAGGGCCACCCAGGGACGGGGCCGCCAGCCGGGCTCCGCCATTAAACCCCTCTTTTTCTCCTGTGCCCTGGAAAACGGGTATACCCTCGCCTCCACCTTTAACGACAGAAAAATCGTTTTTCCCGACGGCTATTCCCCCCGGAATTATGAAAACATGTTTTTTGGAAAAACCACCCTCGAAGAGGCACTCGAGCACTCACGGAATGTGGTCACGGTTCTTCTCTACAGGGCCCTGGGTCCCGAAAGGGCCCTCCCCTTTGTGGCCCGGTTCGATATTCTGGGGGAGAGGCCCGAATGGGTATTACCCCGCGATCCCACCGTTTCCCTCGGTTCCCTCACCGCCACACCCCTCTCCCTTACCGCCGCTTATTTCCCCTTTGTGCACCGGGGTGTGGGCATCCGCCCCATTGCGGTCACACGGGTGATCGGACCGGACGGAAAGGAGGCGGTTCGTTTGAAATCCTTCGAAAGGGAGGTCATATCCCCCCGGAACGCCCACATGATGACTTACGCCCTCCAGGGTGTAATGGAGCGGGGTACCGGACGGAAATATATCGGGGAGGAGCTGAAAGGGGAGCCGGGCATTCCCGCCCTGGCAGGGAAATCGGGCACCACGAATAACTGCGTGGATGCCTGGTTCGTGGGATTCACCCCGGATCTTGTAATCGGGGTTTGGGTGGGATTCGATAAGAACATTTCCATGGGGAACAAAATGACCGGATCCCGTGTGGCCGGCCCCATCTGGCGGGAAATCGTTCGTCGAGCCAGCCGGCTCGATCGCGATTGGACCATGGACTTTCCGGATACCGGGAACATCGTTTACAGGGATATCTGCAGCGAATCGGGGCTGGTCGCCACAAATTCCTGCATCAGATCGCCGGATGGCGTGATTTACAAAAACATGCCTTTTCTAAAGGGAACCGAGCCAACGAAGGTTTGCACACTTCACTAACGCCCGGAAACCCGGGCTCACCGCGCGATCAGGAGGTTTTTTCCTCCGCATGGATCTGGTTCAGGAGGGCATCGATATTACTCACCTTCTGAAGGGTGTTGTCGTAATGGAAGGTGAGTGAGGGGAGGTAACGGAGGGCGACCTTTTGCCCGAGTTCCCTCCGGATATACCCCGCGGCAGCCTCCAGCGCCTCCATAACCTCGCCGATTCGCTCTTCTGTTTCCCTGTGCACGGTAATAAACACATTCGCGTTCCTGAGATCCTTGCTCACCTTTGCACCGGTCACTGTAACAAAGTCAAGACGGGGATCCTTTACGGAATGCTGAATGATCAGGGCAACCTCTTCCTTCACCAACTCTTCAACACGTTTCATACGGGACGGAATCATCTTTTTCTCTCCCAACAGGTGTAGGATCAAATGTCCTTTTCAAAGTATATAACGTCCATGTTCTCTTAACCCGTAAAAAGTCGCGGAATGGATGATGCTCCACTATTCCCCTCGAAACATCCGGCAGGATTTTATCCTTCAACCGTAAAACAGGATCCTTAATGGATTTTCGGGAGGACGCCGTCAAGGAAATTACTTGGAAGGCGGCTGGCGTCCTGCGGCTGGCGGCTGGCGGCTGGCGGCTTGCGGCTGGCGGCTGGCGGCTGGCGGCTTGCGGCTTCCGCCTTCGTTGAAACTTCGGCGAGACAGGGGCGGCTTGCGGCTTGTTGGTTGTTCCGAGACAGGGGTAACACTTTTGACCTTGATTCGCCATCCATTTGATAGTTGACGGGGGATGGTGAAAAAGTTATGAAATTATCCAATCTAAGATACAGGAGCCGCGATCCTTGTATAAATTATCCCGTTGGGTATTCACCTGCATAATGACCGCCTTTCTTTTCATGATTGCGGGTAAGGGTTGGGCTGCCACCGCAGCTGATGACATTCCCGCCACGGACACCGCTGCTCGAGGGGTGGAACTCCTGAAAAAAATCGAGGACAAATACCGGGATACAAAGACCTTTTTCGGGCGGTTCGAACAGGTCAAGATCTCGGAATTGTTCCTCGAAGAGATCCATTCGGAAGGGGAGTTCTGGTACCGGAAACCCGGATTGTTCCGGTGTGAATATCTCCCCCCAAACGCCCAGGTGAATCTTATCATTGAAAATAAGGCCTACGTCTATATTCCCGAGATCAAGCAGGTGGAGATCTATCATTTCAAAAATGAAGACAGCCCCGTGAAAAAACTCAATCACATGCTGCTGGGATTCGGGGTTTCCGTGAAAGACGTGCTCGATGTTTACGACGTTTTCTCCATCCCCGGGGAGGAAACGGAAGATTCCTTTGCCCTCCTTTTTAAACTCAGAAAGATGGAGGAGGGGTTTAATTTCGAGAGCATCAGGATCTGGTTCAAAAAGAAAAGCCTCCTCCCGTTTCGGCTCGCATTCCAGGAACCCGGAACCAGCGATGCCCCCGGGGACAGAACGGAGATCGATCTGAAAAAAGTGGAATTCAACAACAAGATCAAACCTTCCGTGTTCGAACCCGTGTTTCCAAAGGATGCGGAGGTAATCGAACAGAATTGACCATTGCATGTTGCTTTCAAGGAGTTTTGTTATGAGGCCAAATCCGATGATCAGGATTATTGTCGCGGGAATCGTGTTAACGGGATGCTTCCTCAACACCGGATGTCACGTCACACCCCGCACCCGTACCCTTCCCGAGGAGATCGGGAGCGTTTACATCCCCATGTTCCTCAATATGTCCTATGAGCCGGGCCTCGAGGAACTGGCCACCCGGGCCACCGTGGAATCCTTCCTGGCCGACGGACGGCTGGACCTGGTTCATGCCGGCCAGGCCGACGCCATTGTCCAGGGCATTATTACCAGCTTCGAGGACCAGGTGACCAGCACGGAATCGGACGAGTATCCCATGATCAGCACCATGCAGGCAATCGTGCTCGTGAAATTGTACTCCCCGCGGGATCGGCTCCATCCCATGAATGCCTACAAACCCTTTACCGTCAGACGCTCTTACGTCAGCGATATGCGTCGAATGACCCAGACGATTCCGGAGGATGCCAAACGGAGCCTGATGGAGGCCGTGGGCGATCGGGTGGTTCTCGAGGTGTTGACGGGCGATTTCGAGGAGATGGCTCCCGGGGAACAAACAGAGGAACCGGGGGAGCAGGAATAAAACATAATCCGGGGGAAAACTTGTTTTCCAAGTTAAAACAATATCATATCCTGATCCTCTCAATAGTTGTCTTTATCGCCACACTGGTTCTTATTCTCCTTGAGTTGGACCGCCAGAACTACCAGATCCGGAAAAAAGAGATCATAGTCAACTACTGGGATGAGTTTTTTCCCCTGGACCAGGAGGAACTCACCCTTCGTTCCCGTCTCGTGCTCCAGGCCAGGGGATTCGAGGAACGGGAAAAGGCCGCCGCCGCACTCATGAAAACCATCCAGGAGATCGTCCAGGGCGATGCCAGTATTTATAAAATCGCCCTCGAAGACGCCGAACACCAGATCATCCTGAAAGAGGAAGTCAGCAAGTTCCGCAAATACAACACATTCTCCAATTCCCTTTTTCTGAAAAGCTTCCGGGGGCAAACCAGTTTGAAAATCTCCGATCCGATTAAAAACGTCCCCCTGGGGCGCCTGATCGTCGCTTATACCACTCCGAAAAACGATACCCGCATCATCGATCTTACCACCCGGTACCGCACTTACGCCCTCATGATTTTCGTGGCTCTTTCCCTGGTTTACGTCTATATCCTGAAGTACCTGATCCTGCCGGTGAAACGCGTGGTGGCCAACCTGGATCTGGCGAGGGGGAAGCCACCCGTGATCTTTCCCCGTCCCAAATCCCTCCTGGAAAAGGAATATAACAACCTCGCCCGGGATTCCCTTCTGATCCGGGTGAACCAGAAGCTCAAGGATTACCTGGCCACCAGCACCAACCTGGATCCCGGCCAGATCCTGAAAGAACTGCCGGGATTTCTGAGAGACATTTTTCATTTCGATCTTGTGTTATTCCTTCAGCTGAAACGGAAAAACGAGGCCAGCTTCGATGTGGCCGGTCAATCGGAGAGCGGGGGAGAGGGTCATTTGGCAATCGTCAAATGTGCCGTGGATTTCGTGCTTTCCCAGACCTCCACTCCGGCGGCTCCCCTGATCGAGCAGAATTTGAAAGATCGCCACCATATCCTGAAGCAAGGCTCCTCCCCCGTGTCCGTTTATACGAATATCGTGGCTTCGGGCGAGGATTTCAGCGATTTGACGGTCTGTTTGTTGATTCCCGAACTCGGGAAAAACGTCCCTCCGGGCAAGTGGAGCCTGGAAACCTTCCGCATGCTTTCCGACGAGATTCGACTCGGACTCCAAACCATTGAGAACCAGCGAAAGGTCATATTCAAGGAAAAGAGCGAGGCCACGATCAGTCTCTCCAGAAATCTCGGCCATGATCTGACCAATATCATCGCCACCAGCAAACTCGATCTCCTGGCCGTCAAGTCGTTTCTGGATATGAACGAGGATGAGATGAGGCAATCTCCCGAGAAACAGAACATCTTCAAGGAATCCCTGGCCGCCGTGTTGAACAACACCATGTTTCTCCAGCAGATCGTCAATGTTTACCGCTCCTTCTCCTTCATCAAGCGTCCCCGCTTCGAGGAGGTGGATGTCAATCATCTCCTCGAGGAAATCGTGGATCTCTTTCGCCTTTCCACATCCGCGAGCATTGTGATCCGCACCAGTTTCGCCGCGGATCCGCCCCCCTGCCAGATGGAGGAAAGGCTGGTGAAACTCGCCGTTTTCAACCTTTTGACCAACGCCCTCGATGCCATCAAACGCAAATCCGGTACCGCCGGAGTCAGCGGCTTCATCAATGTGAAAACACTTTTCGATGAAAAAAAGGATCAGGTCATCATCGCCATCAGGGACAGCGGTGAGGGCATCCGAAACGAAAAAGGCGAGCTCGCCTCTCCCCTCGAGATCGACCAGATCTTCAACCTCGGATTCACCACCAAGAAAAACGAGGAGGGGGAGGGGTTGGGACTCAGCTGGGTCTACACCATAATCGCCGAGTTTCACAAGGGAAGAATCGTACCGCGAAACCACCCCGAGGGGGGCGCGGAATTCCAGATCTATCTCCCTCGCGTTATTCCCGATTCCAGCGAGAAGGAATAACAGGTCGATTGAAGAGGAAGGCCCGTGTCCCCGACGGATAACCGGGCGAGTGGTCAACTATTTTTTGGGGGTGATGCCAATGGCAGTCAAGGTCTTGATCGTCGATGACAACAAAATATATCGGGATGCCTTCAAGCGAAACATGCTTCTTCATAATTTCGAGGTCTGTGAGGCGGAACACGGCGGCGACGCCCTCGAGGTTATGAAAAAGGAATATCCCGACGTCCTGGTCACGGACCTTTGCATGCGAACTCCCACCGAGGGACTCGACCTGATCCGCCAGGCCAAGGGCATGGATCCCCTCCTTCCCATTGTCATGATAAGTGCCGTGGGCACATTCGAGGAAGGGGCCATGGCCACCAAACTCGGGGCCTCCGATGTGATCAGCAAGTCGAATATCGAGGAAAGGCTCGAACGTCTCTATGAAAGCATCGTGCAGGCCCAGGATTCATACGGAAAAAACCGCGCCATGCTCGAGGAAATCCAGGGCTTTCGTCACCTCGAGGATCCAAATGAGAAAATAAAGGCCATTGAACGGCTCGAGGCCATTCTCTCCATCAGGGATCTTCACCCCCACCTCCAGAGCGAGGCATATGACACCCTCCTGACCCTCCAGGCCAACCAGCTCCGGCGCGACACCGAGAAGAATGCCACCCAGATCCTCAGTCAACCCGGCAGGGCCGGATTCCTTGAAAAAGTCGAGGAATCCCTCAACAGTGAATTCCCGGGTTATAATACCTTTCATTCCGATTCCAGGGATTCGCTTCAAACCGCCGAACTCTTCTACCAGATCCAATCCTCCGGGGATGCCCCCGATATCGCCGAGGCCTTTTCACGCAATATCGGCTTTTCTTACTGCTTTGCCGTGGAAAACGAGGCCAAACTACGCCTGAAAAAGAAACTCTCCCGCTTCCTCTCCACTCCTCAGACCTTTTCACTCATAAGGCAGATGCTCGATCCCAAATCGGGCCATGTGGATATCTTCTATCACCAGTACCTGCTTCGACTCCAATCCTCCGGGGGCAAGGATTATGATTTCACCATCGACAATGTGAAACAGACCTTTCACCGCATCCTGGAACACGAAAGCCGGTACAAACCCGACGGCCTCAAGGCCCTCGGCATCATTATCCTCTGCTTCGGGCGGAGCTATTCCTACAACAAGATGAACCAGCCCATCGAGGTCAATAATCCCCTCGGAATGAAGGGGATCGAATCCAATGAGGATGTGATGACCTTCTCCGATTTCCTGATCAGCCTTCAGCATTACCGGAATCCCTACATCCACCCCGAAATCAACGAGATGGAAAAAGTGTCCAAGCTCAGGGATACGGCCTTCAATTGCCTGAAATACATCTGCCAGCTCGTGTGATGCTCCGGTCTGTTCCGAAAGGTTAATCTGTATGGACCGTGTCCTGGGTATTGATGTCGGAACCAAGCGAATCGGGCTGGCCGTGAGCGATCCGCTCGGGATCACGGCCCAGCCCCGCGAAATTATCGTCCGGGACGGCCAGGGATCGGAATGGAGGCGTTTTGTCGAACTGGTCGATGAATTGAAACCCGCCCGGGTCGTGATCGGATTGCCTTTCAACATGGACGGCACGGAGGGAGAGCAGGCAGCTGCGGCCCGCCTTTTCGCCAAAACCTTCTCCAGGAAATTCCCCGGGGTAACCGTCGATTTTCAGGATGAGAGACTCACCACGGCAGCCACGGAAAAGCTCCTGATCGATGCGGGAATGAGACGGGAAAAAAGGAGAAAGAGCCGCGACGCCATTGCCGCGGCCCTTATCCTTCAAACCTGGCTCGATGCCGGGAAAAACGACTGAATTAATGCGGGATGGGCACGCTTGCCGATGTACAGAGAAACCAGATGTCGTTGTCGTCTACTTCCTTCATCCCTTCCCCCGGTACCCATACGTAAAGATCATCGCCTGAATCCCAGATCATGAGGGCGTCGCCGCCGCTCGAGGAAATCCGGTATCCATTGCTTTTGATCGTTTGAAAATCGTCGGTAAAGGGATTCCATACCTTGACGTCACCATCCTTTTCAAGGTAGGCCACGTAATGCCCGGCCACCGCGATCTGGTAGGTGTCGTTTTTATTCACCCATGTGATCTTGTCGTTCGCCCAAACGTAGAAATCGTAAAGCCCCTGGCTCGAGCTGTAGGTGACGATCATGGCCGCGATCTCGTCGTTATAGCAGGCATCGTAGCAATCGCCAGTCAGGGCGACCCTGTAACCGTTGATCCAGGCCTTGGCATCGGAATCATCCTCCACCCACACTCCGTCCACCAGGAAATCGGGAAGCGCGGGAGGGCCGGTTTCGATCAGGGAGGCCTTCTGGATCGTGACCGTGGCCTCTGGATCAGCCTCCGTGGTAAAATAGATATAATCCAGGGAAAGGGTGTACTTGCGGTCGGTCTGGAGGCGGTTGGTGTCGTACTTGCAGGTGATGACACCGCTTCCCCCGGCAGGATCGAGGTTCCATCCATCGTACAGGTACATGGCATAATCCTGGAAATCCGTGCGGTTGAAGCGAAGTCGGAGCGTGGGAAGGCGTTTTCCCGCCCCCACCCCGGAATAGGAATATTCCACCCTCGCGATCAGGGCGTTTGAGTCGCTTTTATCCGCGGGTTTTTGAATGGTGAATTCCCCGCTTTGCCAGAATCCGAACGTGTTATCCGGCTCGATCGTACTGCCCTTGAACTGGAGATATCCCTCTGTGGTTCTGGAGAAGCGGGGAAGGGCGAAGAAGTCTGTTGCCCCGTGTTCGGTCCATTTGCTGAGGTTCAGTACGGTCTCCCTG
>Ga0272442_10011063_pt1 | contig 11041 bp, 6 predicted proteins | sample SSMForm2O_FD_200262 | JGI IMG/M metagenome (GOLD analysis project Ga0272442, IMG submission 200262) | Marine sediment archaeal communities from Little Sippewissett salt marsh, Falmouth, MA, United States - SSM-Form-2O | ecosystem: Environmental > Aquatic > Marine > Wetlands > Sediment ... | reverse complement strand
GATACTCATGGAAATGGGTTACCTCACGCGGTTGCAGTTGGAAAGGTCCCTTGAAAGGCAGGAAGCAAGGATAATCAATCATATGCTTAACACCAAGCACCAGCGATTGGGTGAAATCATGGTGGAATCTGGTATTATCACTCAAAAGCAGTTGCAGAATGCTCTCGCCAGGCAGATGGAAAGACTTAACGGACGGCGCGAGCAAAACACATAGCGCAGAATACTCGCATTATTGAAGAGCTGGAGTTTAGAAATGGCAAGCGTAAACATGGAACAAAGCGATTCAATAAGTGAAAGAATGAGAATACTGGAAAACATACTGAGAGATCCAGACGAAGGAGTGCGGCAGAAAGCTGCCGAATCTTTATCGCGGATTGAGGCTATGGTCAACTTCGATACCTACGTAAGTATGTTGGACAGCGATGATCGAGCAGCCAGAATACAGGCCATCTACCTCCTGGGTGAATTAGCCACGGAGGAAGCTGTCAAACTACTGCAATCCCAGATGGGCGATCCCTACGATGATGTCCGAGCCGCTGTGATACAGGCGTTGGGGGATAGCGCGAACAGCTATAGAGTTCGTGAAATCCGTGAGAAAGCTGTGGATATTGTCCTTGTAGGGTTGGGGGATCTGAACCTATCTATCAGAGCATCCGCAGCAGATGCGCTGGCCAGGTTTAAAGATCCGCGCTCTGCTATACCTCTGTTAGCAATCGCGAAAGACATGACGGATCATGAAGGTGAGGATGCTCAACTGATGATAAGCGTCATCCTGGCTCTGGGCGAGATAGGGGACAGGGGAGCAGTGCCGGATATGATTGAAAAGACCAGGACTGACAATCCGGATATAAAGGAGGCGGCTCTAAAAGCTCTGGGTATGATGGGTGATCCTAGCGCGGAAGGCTGTCTGATCGAATCGCTAACCAGTGATAATCCCAGAATCCGAATGCAGGCGGCGGAATCACTGGGTAGGATCTAAGGGCATAATGCACTTAGAGGAAGTTTGCTATGTTTACCCCTTTGGATATGGGATCCAGAACTTGCACGATGGATCTTTCATAGTTTCCGGTGTTCGTATCTTTATCTCTCAAATCCACTATCTTAACTGAATCCAGGCTTTGACCTTTAGAGTCTGTTATTACCTTCACTGTGGGTCTTTCGCCATCTTCCGTGTTGACACTATAGACCACAGCAAACTCATTTGTGTCCAACCTTACAAACGAACCTACAGGATATGTCCCGATCATCTCCACAAAGCGGTTCATCAGTCTGGGTTCAAAGTCCCTACCGATCAGCTCAAGCATGATTTTCAGAGCCTCAGCCGGCATCCTGGGTTTTTGGTATGGCCTTAACGTGGTCATCGCGTCATAGCAGTCGGCTATACCCACCACCAGGCTGTAAGAACTCAGTGGCCTTTGTTTAACCAGGCTGGGATAGCCTGTCAGATCGTATTTGATGTGATGCTCGAAAGCTACCACAGGGGCGCAGTTTGAGACTCCCGGTGTCTTTCGCAGAACTCTTGCCCCATCCACAGGATGACCGCGCATTATATCCCATTCATGATTGTTAAGCCTTCCCGGTTTATTCAAAATGCGCTCAGGAACAGAGATCTTGCCAATGTCGTGCAGAAGACCACCAACTCCCAATCCCTCCAGCATGTCCTTTTGTAGAGAGAGGTGAGAACCCAGAGCCAGAGCCAGGATACCTACGTTTACAGAATGATGAAACGTGTATTCATCATAGTTTTTTATGGAAGTCAGTCCCAGAAGAGCGGACTTCTTGTGTAATAGGCTTTCCATCATATCGTTGACTGCCTCTTTGACGCCTTCCACATTGGTAATGGCTTGCCCCAGTCGGACGCTTTCCATGGCCTCTCTAACCTGTGAAATGGTTCGGGTATATAGCTGCTTAGCCAGTTTCCTCGCTTCGTCTTCGCTGAGTTCGTCCTCCTGATCTGCCAGCTTCTCCACTGTGATGTGTGATACACCATGTAAGTTAAGCTCCTCCTGCATACCTCCCCTGTCCTGCAATTCCTCAGGGGACATATTCATAGTTCTCACGAATTCAGTGAGTTCCTCCACGCTGAGTCTTCTGGAGAAAGTGAATCCCTGAAACTGTCTGTTGAAGCACAACTGCACAAATCCTGATATGGCTCCACCTATTTCATACAGTGGAGTGCTGTGGAATACCACTTGATTCTCGAGGAATCTTATTACTATATCTTCTCGCTGTTCTATGTGTTTCCGCAAGATGGAAAACAGCTTGTCAAAAGACTCCTTAAGCCGGGGATGTCCCTGAGGGTATAATCGACTGTTTTTTACCGCGGCGTTCAACTGCAAAAGGATTCTGCGCACTTCTTCCGCGTCGTTCTGGGACGATATGATAGCTTCGTTTTCTGTGGGGGTTGACATCTGGCTATTCCCTTTCCTTGTGCATTTCCCCGGTTTAAGAGCTTTGATAACGGGAATGCAGAGCTTTTTCACATGCGAGTTTTATAGAGCCTTTCTTTTTCTCGCTCATCTCCTGCAACACTTCAAACGCTGGTCGCGTAGCCATCCGGCCCAGTGTCTCTATGGCATATAGTTGTAGTTCCTCAAGCCGTTTTCCCAATATTGCGCGTCTCTGCCTGAGTATATCCGACAGAAGCGACACTGACTTTTCTCCACCTATATTGCCCAAAGCGTATATAGCCTCTCGCCGAAGCCCGGGGTTTTTCCCCTTTGTAAGCTTCACGACATCCTCAGCCGTCTCCTCGTTTCCTACCTCACCCAGGATTGACACAGCAAATTCCCTTATGAATCCCTCTTCACTTTTATCCCCGATTTTTTCCCATATCATCTCTGCGGCTCTGGAACTTTCGCTTACTGCCAGATCCACGATGGCCGACCTGCGTACATTGGGATTTGGATGATTCAGCCTATCTGACAGGGAATCCGGATCTTTTGACCCGCCGATCTCCATAAGGATAGGTATAATCTCTTTGATGGACTCACCCCATTGATCCTTGCGCATCCATTGATGGAGTTCCGACGCGACTGACGCTCCCATTGATACTAATATGCTCCTGAGCATCTGCCGCCTGTGCTGGCTGGCTGTCTCCAGGAGGTTTCTGATCAAAGGTGTTGCAGCCTTTTCACCCATATGCTGGACAAAGCGTTCCAGCATTTCCTGTTCCGGATCTTTAGTTTCCAACAGAGCTGTCAGTATCTGGTCTGTAGCATCTTCCGTACATATAACGGCTATGGCCTTTCCTGCCCGTTCCCGCAATTCAGGCGGTTTACTGTCCCCGGTATTTGTGTGCATTGATAGCGTGTTTACTATCTGGAAGACCATGGCAAAATACTGACTCCGCATATCGGTCATGTCACGGGAGCCTGTGATCAGGGAATTCACCGTTCCCTCCAGTTGAGTGGATATTTCCGAGTAGCCATCCGAGTCGGTTTCAGATTCCAGCATTTCCAGTAATACGGACGCAGAGCTGAGAATCTCACCCTCAGCAGCAAAAAGGCCTATTCCCTGAAACACTTCGCTTTCCAGCATCTGCTGTTGTGATAGAGTCAGTTCGTCCAGCAGACGCTCCAGTTCAGACTGCTCACCTGCCAGCGTGCTGACCTCGAACTCGACGAATGCCTCTTCCAGAAGCGGAGCGATAGTATTACTGAATACTTCCTCCTGTCCCCTTTCTATTGATTCTGCCTGGATAGCTGCCTCCAGCTCTGCAAGTCGCTCTTCAGGTGGTTTGGGTCGCGGACTTTCACCAGAAGCCAGCAATTCGTCAAACATTCTTCGTAGCGGGATGGCCGGATCATCAGTTGTACTTTCCTCCATTATGGATTGGGCCATCTCGTCGATGGAAAGGCTGTTTATAAGGCTTTCCAGCATATTCTTGTCATCAGGCGCAGAGAACAGGGCATTCTTCACAGAGCCTTCCATTTTAAGGATGGCTTCCAGTATCTTTTTCTGGAAGGCTCGTTTTTCTGTTTCGGTGTATTGCCCGCCCAGGTCTATCAGATTGTCCATGCAGCGCAGCAGATCGGCAATATCGGGTTCACCAACGCCATCATAGTCTATGCAGTCTTCCAGCAGGTGGGCCATCTGACCTGGGTCATCCAGCAGGGACAAGAGGTACATATATGCTGAATGCTCCAAATCCTCGGAGCCGCCTCTGAGATATAGAACCAATATCTCCTCAGCCGTCATGGAGCTTTGCTCATCATCGTCGGTAGTGAACTCCAGGTCCTCATACTCGATATCCACAATCTCAATATGAGAGACATCGTCGTCAGTATTCAAAAGACCACTTGCGGTGCCCTGAGCCATTATTTCCGTCCCGCTCAGCGTTACAATGTCCAGAAATCTCTCCATCTCGTGTAATTCTATACCGCTGGCAAAGGTAACCGATCTTATACCACATTGCCTGAATTTACGGGCAAGACTCGCATATATTCCATCCGATGCGACGTAATGATGTCCCTCCGAGTCTATTTCGCTCTGATCGATATAGAGTTCGTTATCAATAGAGGTAAGGCAGTGTTCTGTTTGGCTGGACAGAATTTGCTGAAGCCATTCATGTATCTCGCTGGCTGCTTTGACGCGGAAAGGATGTTTTTGGGGATACAGGATAGCCTTCTTAATGGCCAGATGAAGCTCCTTGATCCCGTTTTCCAGAATTTCCGGTATATCATCAGCTTGGTCTTTATCAGGTCGTCTTTGTGAAGCCATCGTCTTTTCAGCGTTTTAAGGAGAGATTATTTGGGGTCTTTTCCGTGGTCACTCCCATATACAAAGATCTTGTCCACGCGAATATTGGGTTTGGTATCTCCCAGCTCTTTAGCCATATACATGGCTTCGTCCGCATGTCTGAACAACGCCTGACTGTCGATCCCAGTACCGAGTTCGGCAATGCCGAAGCTCAGAGTCACGTCCTGGAAACCCGCTTCCCACAGGCATCTGTTTATCCTCGTGGCGACTTCTTCCGCATCATCAGCATGTGCTTCAGGGAGAATGACGGCAAACTCATCTCCGCCGTATCTATATCCTGAGTTAACGTTATCCTCTGTATTCTGGAACAAGCTCTGCGCGACTGCTTTCAGGACGTCGTTCCCGCCTGAGTGGCCATGAGTGTCATTGTATGATTTGAGATTGTCCACATCGAAGAAGAGTAAGCATAGCGAATATTTTTGTCCAGTGTCTTTTGCCACTTCCTCTTCCAGTCTATCATGAAAATGTCGCTGGTTATATAAACCGGTCAAATCGTCAGTGATAGATAGCCGCTTAAGCTCCTCATTCTTTACTTGCAGTGATTTCAGTTGCTTCTTCGCTTCCGCCAATTCTTCCTGAAGGTCTTTAATGAGAGCCGTGACAGCTTTTAACTGATCATCACGATCCGTATTTACTTGTGGCATTGTTGAGATTTCTCCCATATCAGTGTCCGTATCGGTCAAACCCATAGAGCGCCTATGGAGTATACTCTATCACAAATCAGTTTTTCAATCAACAAAAATCCTGCATCCCTGAATTTGCGAGTGCTGCATCGCTCCGTGTCTTTTGACGTAAAATAGCCGCAATACCGGTTTCAGAAAACGAAATTGTCGACATGATCACCAGGTCACACAATGACGAAAACGCCATCGGGAGGGCGAAGCTCCCGCTGAGCCGACACCAGAGAATGGTTCGACAGGAGTCTTGCCCTCCCGCGCTATTCCCGCAACTCAGTCTTATGTGCAAAATTGGATAGCCCTGTCATAGTGCACCGACAACTGAATTTCTGCCGGGTACATTTTCTGCCAAAAGGACAGGCAATTCGTAGAACGAGGCTGCCAGCCCGTTTCCGAACAAGCCAGCGGCATGTTCTACGGAAAAGTCACCCAGTCGTTGCCAGAATAGTTGGTCAAACCCTTGAGTTTGCTGCTCTTCTGATGATATTGTGAACTAAGTTGTCAGTGCAATAGTCTTCAGAAGCCTTGATCGTCAGTGTGTTGTGGGATATAATGCTCATTGTTCACCTTGACTTTCTTGATGTCAACTGGCTGAAGACCATAGGGGGTTATATAATGTTCACTTTACTGAGTCTTTTGGTCTTAGCTTTTTCGGAAGCACCTATGTCTGAACTACCTGTTCCTCCTGCGGTGTGGAAGGTTGCCCGACAAGAGGGTGGAAGAGGTCGAGCACTCTTCGCGCCGGATGCCGTTCTGCTGAAACTGGCTGAGAATCCGGATTTCGCACCGGATTGGGAAGAAGAGGCAGCAGTGGACGAGGACGGAACCGTGAGTCATCAGTTCCTCAGGAACGGTTGGGCTTATGGTGAATATAAATCCGACGAAGAGATTACAGTTTTCGTAGAAGGCAGTGGATTTCACTCATTCTTCGTCAACGGGGAGCGGTTTGCCGGCGATTACTATTCGCAGAATCTTCTTCGGATCCCGATTCCATTGAGGCAGGGAACTAATCGCTTCCTCGTCCGAGCCGTTCGGCGGGGCAGGTTTCAGCTAAGGCTAGTGCCAACGACGGGCACATGCTCCATCAGCCCATACGACGCGCTTCTGCCTGACATGCGCGAGGGCATTCTGATGGATGGCTTTGGCGGTGTAGTTATCCTCAATCATACTGGCAGCAATCTCGCTGGGGCTGTGCTTGAGGTGGGCGATTCACAGGTTTTTGAGCGGATCTCCGCTGAGATCGCTCCTCTGATCCCTTATGGACTGGCAAAACCAGCCTTCGCCCTTAAGCAGTTGCGCCAGCCGGAATCAGGCGAGCTTGATGAGAAGAATACCTACAAACTTCCGATTACCCTCCGTCATGGGCAAACGAGTCACACCGTTCATCTTCCCATGCGTTTCCGCGAGGCCGGGCAGCCCTACAAGGCCACAAAGCTGTCCGGGATAGATGGCTCTGTGCAGTATTACGCTGTCAGACCGCCCATCGACTTCCATCTGGAGAAATCCTACGCTCTTTACCTCACATTACACGGAGCCGCGGTAGAGGCCACCGGACAGATCGGCGCATACTCCTCCAAACGTGACGGATTCATCGTAGCGCCAACCAATCGCCGTCCTTATGGCTTCGATTGGCAGGAATGGGGAAGGCTGGACACTCTTGAGACTCTGGATCTGTTTGTCTCCAACAACCGCATCGACCCACAGCGTATCTACCTGACAGGTCACTCTATGGGCGGACATGGGGCCTGGTATCTGGGCGCGCTCTATCCCTCAAGATTCGCCGCGATAGGGCCGTCGGCAGGATGGATTTCCTTCTCGTCGTATGGCAGGAGGTCTCCGGAACCTGAAACCGACGCGAACCTCATACCGTTCCAGTGGGCCCAGTTGGAGAACGATACTATGGGATTGTTGGAGAATTACACCGACGTTCCCATATATGCAATTCACGGCGAGAAAGACGATAACGTCCCTGTCAGACAATCGCGCAGGATGATTGCTGAACTTGAGAAATTCCACAGGGATTTCATCTACCACGAACAGCCGGAAGCGGGACACTGGTGGGACGGCAACCCCGCTCCGGGTGCGGAATGTGTGGACTGGATACCGCTTTTCGAGTTTTTCCGACGCCATGTTAAACCTTTGCAGCCCCTTTCCATCAAATTCAAAACGCCCAATCCGGCCATTTCCGCCTCCTCCGGATGGATCACCATCTATTCGCAGGAAAGCCCCTCCAGACACAGTTCCGTCTCCGCTGATGCCGATCCGCGGGTGGGAGCCGTCACGATCTCCACCGATAACGTGGAGCGGCTTATGCTTGCGCTTGGGGAAATTCTTCCTCAGAGCGACGCGAAAATACAGATAGATGGTACAAGCCTCTCTGCACCTGCGCAGGCTCCTGTATATCTTCTGAAAACATCAGAGAAAGCGTGGGAGATCACTAAGCCATCCTCCTCTTGGGTAAAAAGCCCGAACCGAAGCGGCCCATTTAAACAGGCATTCGACAAACGGATGATCTGGGTATATGGGACTTCTGGTACGCCTGAAGAAAACGCCGCGGTTCTTGCTAAGGTAAGATATGACGCGCAGGTTTGGTGGTACCGGGGCAACGGAACGGCAGAGATCGTGCCTGATCATGAGTTCGATCCTGATCGATTTGTCGGTCGCAACGTCATTCTATATGGGAATGCCGATACTAACTCGTCATTTAGTCAGCTTCTGGAGGGATGCCCTATTCAGGTAAATCGGCATGAGGTCAGGATTGGGCAGAGGAACTACAATGGAGATTTAGGACTACTCCTCGTTTACCCGCTTAAAGGGTCAGGCGACAACCTCATGGGGATCGTCAGTGCTACCAGCACCAAGGCTATGCGGATGAACTTTCAGGCGCGCTACTTTGTTTCCGGCGCTGTTTGCCCGGACTATGTCATCTTTGATTTTGAAACTCTGTCTGAGGGTATGGCAGGCATTCTGGAAGCTGGATATTTGGATAATGAATGGAACCTGGAAGAGACATCACGTTAGAGTTCCCGGCTGTTTATCCTCGGACGGGGAAGTGTAAACTGCCATCACTCTGTATCCTGTTTCCGCCTCAATCTCCCTTTTGGTTTTTTCACTCAAAGGCTCTGGAGCAGCAACCACGAGTACTCGTCCCACCAGGTCTATGGGTGTTATAGCATGCTTGTAGGCCAACCTTGGAGATACTATCGTGGCAAGCTCCGGTTTACCGGAAAACTGCGAAGCTGATATATGGGGCATTCCTAATTGCAGGGCATAGCAGGAATATATGCTCTCTTCATCGGCATATCCCAGGTCAATGAGTATATCTGCCAGCTTTCTTCTTTCACGTCTTCGCAAGGCATCAGCCATTTCCAGTTCATCAGACGACGTGACTCCCATCTCTATAAGGGTTTCGTCCAGTCGCTTGCGTTCGGACTGCTGGACTTCCATTGCCATGTCCAATTGAGTCTTGGAGATTATGCCTTGCTGTATCAGAACTTCTCCTATAGGCTTTTCCTCTGCCTTCTGTTTGCGCAAAGCGGCTTCCAACTGCTCTGCTGAGATAATCCCGCTGTGTAAGAGGGCCCGGGTATGTGGTTCCCTGCTGGCAAGTGTTACTTCGTAGGCCTCGATGCCTTTATCAACAATGGCTTTCAACTCCCGAATATCCCATGGTTTATCTACGTATCCATAGACATGTCCGGCGTTGATAGCCTCCATCAGCAGTTTTTCATCGGTATACGCAGTAAGAATTATACGGATAGTGTCCGGGGACTTCTGCTGGGCCTTCTCCAGAAATGCAATGCCCGTCATGCCGGGCATTCTATGGTCAGTTATGATGAGTGCTATATCACTCTGATCCATTATGGCCAGGGCATCTTCACCGTTAGTTGCTGGAAAGACATTATAGTCGCACTTGAACGTCCGTTCCAGAGTATTCAGGTTACCCGGTTCGTCATCTACTATGAGAATGTTATGCAATTCCATGAATCGCCATTTCCCCAGCAATCACGCCAGCAGACATTTGTGGAGCAGCCCCAGTTTTATTTATTCTTTGCTTCGGTCGAAGGCTCCGGGGCCTCGAAATTGGTTGGTATTCGGATAGTGAAAGTTGTTCCCGAACCCTTTTGGCTGTCTACAAGGATCTCTCCTTTGTGTCTTTGAATGATCCCATAGCTTATACTAAGTCCCAGCCCTGCGCCCTCACCCACGTCTTTTGTGGTGAAAAACGGATCAAAGATCCTGCTTATATGCTCTTCATCTATCCCTGAGCCATTGTCTCTTATGGAAATTATGACTGTATCATTTTCCAGTTTTGCTGTGATCCATATATCGCCGCTTTCATCCACGGCCTGGCAGGCATTGGTGATCAGATTCATAAAAACCCGACTGATTTGATTGGCATAGCATTTCACCCTTGGCAGATCCGCAAGTTCCTTATGTATGGTTATTCTACCCTTGTAGTGATCCACCAATAGGTTTAGGCTTTTCTCTATATCTTCGTTGATGTCCGTATCCTCAATCCTGCCCTCATCTGAACGTGAAAATGTTTTCAGGTCCTCTACTATTCCCTTGGTTCTTCGCGCGCCTTCATCAATGTCATCCACCAAACGGTCTAGATCCTGCATGGTATAGGCAAGTTCCATTTTTTCTTTGAGCTTCTCGATGTCCGGAATGCGATTCTCGATCTGAGGTGCAGGTAGCATGGATACAGCGCTGTATTTGTCAAGAACCGTCTTCATGTCCTCAATATACTGCCGCAGATGAGAAACATTGCTGTATATGAAACTGATGGGGTTGTTAAGTTCATGGGCTGCCCCGGCAACCAAACGTCCCAGAGATGCCATTTTCTCCGATTGCACCAACTGCGCCTGAGCATTTTGCAGTTCTTTATATGCCTTGCTCAGTTCGTCGTTCATCCGCTCGATTTCCTTCATTCTCGTAATATCACGGAAGACGCATACTGCGCCAACAGTCTTATTCACGTGGTCTCTGAGTAGGGTCAGATAGAGGTTCACAGGGATCTTCCTGCCGTTTTTATCCAGTATTTCAGTCTCTGTCGTTACGGGTACCAAGAACGGCGATACGCTGCCTGCTTCACTCTTCTCTGCCTCCGAACCTTCGTTCTCTATGTCTAAAATGGCTTCATCAAAGAGACATGACTTATTGCACAGAGAAATACCAATAATCTCAGCGCACTTCTTTCCTGATACCTCCTCATAGGACATCCCAGTCATCTGACGTAGCGATTTGTTATAGGCAATTATTTCTTTGTCTGCATCTATAGTCAAAACCCCTTCACCCAAGCTGTCCAGAATTGTTTCCAGTCTTATCTTCTCTATGGTGGATTTGTAAAGCTCCCTGTCCAGTAACTGGCTCAGTTTTGACAGGACTTCCACCTCATCATCGGGTTCGGCGTCCTTCATATCGCCATCTGTGTCGCCCTGGGGTTGGCTGGGAATATCCCTGTTGGAAAGCAGTCGCTGAATAGAGCTTATGAGATCCAGGAACTCGAAATCCTTGGTCTGAAACTCGTCGGCTCCTGTCTCCAAGCTCCAGAATTTGTCTCCTCTTTCGGATCCTGTGAGCATGATTATGGGGATATG
>Ga0272442_10011062_pt1 | contig 11041 bp, 6 predicted proteins | sample SSMForm2O_FD_200262 | JGI IMG/M metagenome (GOLD analysis project Ga0272442, IMG submission 200262) | Marine sediment archaeal communities from Little Sippewissett salt marsh, Falmouth, MA, United States - SSM-Form-2O | ecosystem: Environmental > Aquatic > Marine > Wetlands > Sediment ... | reverse complement strand
GGGAGATGGCCAGGCCCTTGAGACTGCTGGTTCCGGACGGGTGGTACCACGTCTTCCACCGAGGAACTGAGCGTCGCACGATCTACCGCGACGACCGTGATCGCAGTCACTTTGTCCATCTTCTGAATAGAGAACAGCGCCTGGGCATATGCAGTCAGCCTCTACGTTCATCTGAATCCGGCAGTATCGAGAGGATGTGAAGAACTGCTTGCGCCACGGAGTGGACGAGGCCAAGAAAGCTTCTCGATAAGCCATCACAGTGTTGAATGTTAAGACCTGACCCCTGTGAGCTTTAACATGTTTCACACATCGAAGCCGTGCCCGCGCAGATCGCGCCACAGGTTACGGCGACGTCTGTATTTGTCTTGCCAGTAACGGAGCGTCTCGCGGGCTGCCTTGGGGGCGACCTCGCGTGCGGCTGCAAGCCAGCCGGCCGCTGATTCGTAGTCGCCGCTCATGCTCGCGGGCGACGGTATCAACTGAACCAGGTTGCCGCGGACGAACTCCACGGCTCGATCGGTCAGCCCGGCAACGTCGGTATTACCGAGCCATTCCAGGCGTGGCGGACAGTCGCTCAGTTTGCAGTATTGTGTCAACACGGTCTTCAATGCGGGGTATTGTTCCGGCGCGGCTTCAAGAGCGAACAGGTCCGCCGCAAGCGACAGTTGGGGAGGCCAAACGAAACACGGCTGCCTTGCGAAGATTACCTTCTTGGCCCTGTCTTCAGATTCGGCCTTCTCTCCCAGCCATGGCACGGCCTTTTTCGCGAACGCCTCGAAGCGGCCCGCGAAGCCGGCATCGATTAGCCATTCCGGCCAGACGGGATCCTCCCTCCGGCCCACACCCAGATAGAAGCTGCCATGCTGACGTTCCAGCGTCAGCTTCTTCCAGGCGGCGAAAAGAACGGCCGTGTTCGCTGTGCCGGCTTGGGCAAACGCGTACTTGACGGCCGTCCAGTCTTCGACCCGCGTGAACAGCGCTTCCTGGATGGTGAGCCGCTCCGCGAGCACCACGTCTCCGTCTTCGGCGGCGAGCTTCGCCCAGAGGCGGAGAATCCCGGCGACCTTCGGCGGTTCGTCCCCCACGCTTTGATGGCCGAACAGCGGGGTGATTCCGGGATCGAACCCGTCGCTCTCTCTTCCGCAACATCCCCGACGGTAGTAGGCGTCTACGGTCTTGCGGCAGAACTCCAGCGCTCTGGTCCGGTTGCCGTCGGCCACGGCCGCCTCGACAAGGCTCACGCCCTTGGTCCAGTCCTCCGCAACGGACGATTCAGCAATCTTAATCCGGCCGGCGGCGTCGAATTCACAGGCAAGGGCGTAGTAGATCTTGTGCCAGAGCATGTGTGGCTTGTCGGTCTCGCCACGGAATGCTTCATCGGATGCACGGCGGGCCCGGATGGCGTGGTATAGCGCACGTCGACGATCCTCGGCCCATCCCTCCAGTACATAGGTGCTGACGGTCCCATCGTGAAGTGCCACGAAGCCCGACGCGTCCATGAACTCAGTAAGTTTGTTCAAGAGGCCCGCCTCGGAGTCGGCGTGGAGATCGATCCAGGTGAGCACGCACTCTGTGGCCGTACGTTCCAGGCATACGCCTTCTTCCGTGTAGATGTAGTCCGGGTACATTTCTATGCCGTCGGTGATCTCGCGGCACAGGTCCAGGAACCAGTCCTCTTCCTCCAAGTCGAGTTCGGCCGCACGAGGGAGCAGAGGAAGCAGTTTCTCTGCGTGGGCATCGATGTCTTTTGCCAGCTGATACGCATCGAAATCCGGCGCATCCCAGTCATGTTCCTGGAAGACGTAATCACCATCCTCGTCTCCCAATTCGGCGACCACGTTCTCAAGACTGCTCAATGCGGCGCGGAACCGCTGTGCAAATCTTGCGTCCGAAGTCACGACGTCCTCGCTCTGGTCTTGGTCGCCGGCCTCAGACTGTGGCTCCAGCAGCCGCCGAAACACCGTGCCCGTGTCCGAATCGAGCTCGTCGCAGAACTCCGTCCGTTCCGTCTCAGATACCCGATCCAGAAGCCGTGCCAACAAACCAACGAGTTGTTCCGAAGCCAACCCGTCGATCAACTGCTGTGCAAGTAGCTCGTTGTCCACTATTTCACCATCCTGTGCCCACTACCTTGCCGTCCTGGCCGCATCCGCGCCCGCGGTTTCGTCATGCCTGAACCATAGCGCACGTTTCAGCACAATGCCACCATTTCGATGTGTTGCCGTCATTTTTCCATGGGAGAACGTTTTCTACCCAACGCCGAAAGGGGTCAGGTCTCAACAATAGGGTTGACTGAGGAGATGTGATTAAGCAAGCTCCGGGAGATGGCCAGGCCCTTGAGACTGCTGGTTCCGGACGGGTGGTACCACGTCTTCCACCGAGGAACTGAGCGTCGCACGATCTACCGCGACGACCGTGATCGCAGTCACTTTGTCGATCTTCTGAATAGAGGACAGCGCCTGGGCATATGCAGTCAGCCTCTACGTTCATCTGAATCCGGCAGTATCGAGAGGATGTGAAGAACTGCTTGCGCCACGGAGTGGACGAGGCCAAGAAAGCTTCTCGACAAGCCATCACAGTGTTGAATATTGAGACCTGACCGCTATGAGCTCTGTCCGTCCGGGCATGGGGGCGACGCCAGAACAGAATTTCCGAGAGAATTTCGATTTTTTCCGTAAGATTCCTCCTGTCGGGGTGAGTGGCCTATTGGGGAGGGGTCTGTCACATGACAGAAACGCCGAGAAACGAGCAGATTCGGGATGAGTTACTGCGGTGGGTGGCCGAGCACCGGACCATGCTGGGTGCCTACGTGTACGCTATTGTCCGGGATTCGGATGTCACCAATGACGTGTTGGGCGAGCTGACTGTGGTTATAGCTCGCAAAGGCGGGGAGTTCGATCCGGCGCGGCCCATTGCGCCACTGATGCGCGGCATTGCGCGTAATCTCTCTCTGCGCGTAATCAGGGCCAGAGCCCGCAATCGGATTGAGCCGACGGATCCGGTTCTCCTGGATGAGATTTCCGACGAAATCCACGAGTTGGATCACAGTGACGCCATTCAAGAACGGAAAAATGCGTTACGACGTTGCATGGAAACCTTGCCGAACAGCCGACGTCGCCTGCTGGAACTTCGGTACTTCAAGAATTTCGACTATGAGAAGATCTCGCAGCTCGTGAAGAAGTCGGCGAACAGTTTGCATGTTCGCATGTATCGGATTCACCAGGCACTGGCGGAGTGCATGAGACGGCGTCTGAGCGAAGGAGGCATGGCCAATGGCTGATCGCAATGAACAGACATGGTCCGTGCTCTGCGCCTACCTGGACGGCGCGTTGTCGGTCGAGGAGATCGCCGCCCTCCGCGAACGGCTGCAGCGAGAACCGGCATTGAGGACCGCTCTTGCCGAACTGGTCTACCAACGGCAGCTTCTTGTCGAGCTGGGCGAAGAACAGCAGCAGCGTGCCGTGGTGGACACAGCAGGACGTGAGAAACGGGTCAAGTGGTGGGTTCCCATGAGCGTAGCGGCGGGCATAGCCGTGATTGTCGGTCTATGGCTTACGGTCTACGGTCCACGGTTCGGGGACGCCGCGGAGGTCGTGGCGAGAGTGGAAAAGGGTGTCGGCTGCCGGGTGTCGGGTGTCGGGGGGGAGCGGACACTTGAACTTGGAGATGATGTCAGAGCTGGGGAGAAGATTGAGACGGGAGAAGGCGGAAGTGTTGTGCTGGCGTATGGTGTTGGGGCAAAGGTGGAAGTGGGGGAGATGAGCCGACTCCGATTTGAGTATTCAGTAACCAACAAGAGACTCCCAATCTCCAAGTTGGAAAAAGGAAAACTGAGCGCTGAGGTGGCGAAGCAACCGGCGGGCAGGCCTTTCATCGTGGAAACGCCGCATGGGAGAGTGACCGTTTTAGGTACACGCTTCACCCTTCGGGTGGAAGAGTCGGAAGGCGGAAAGGATCAAGTAACGGAGCAATCGCAAATTCCCTCGACCCGGCTTCAGGTTGAAGAAGGCTTGGTGCGGTTCACACGGCTGGGAGACGGTGTGTCGGTCGAGGTGCCGGCGGGGTGCGGGGTGTCGACAGGGGAAGACATGGCGATGAAGGTGGTTTCTCTGACGCCTGCCCTGACCGTGCTGGCAAATCTGAGGGGTCATTCGGCCGACAACATCAACGCGCTTCGATTTTCGCCGGACGGCACAAGATTCCTGTCGTGCGGAGGGGACCGGACGACGCGAGTCTGGGACGTTCAGACGCGGCGCGAGCTCTTTGCCCTGCGGGGCCACAAGAAGGCCGTCATGACGGCCGCGTTCTCGCCCGACGGAAAAACGATAGCAACGGGGAGTTTCGATCGAACGGTGCGGATCTGGCGCGCCCTGGACGGCAAACCGATCACCCAACTCGACGGCCACATTAACCAGGTCTGGTCCGTGGGCTTCAGTCCGGACGGTGCCACGCTGGCGTCGGCCAGCGAAGACTTCACGGTGATTCTCTGGGATACGGATACATGGCGCAGGAAGAAGACGCTCGAGGGTCACAGCGGTCCGCTGCGTGCGCTTGTCTACTCGCCCGAAGGCGACCTGCTGGCCACGGGCGCCAATGATAAGACGGTGAGGTTGTGGGACCTGCGGCACGGCGACCCTCCGGCGGTATATTCATCATCAAACTCGATCACTGAGATGGCCTATTCACCGGGAGGAGAGACGATTGCGGTGACCGACTACGGCGGAATGCTTACGGTTCTGGACGGCACTACGCTTGGGATGCGCGTGCGGGTTCAGGCCCATCCTGAAGGATCGCTTGCGCTGGCGTTTTCCCCCGACGGACGGATGATCGCGACTGCCGGGCCCGACCCCTCGATTGCCTTCTGGGACGCCGAGACGTTGGAGCTGCTGGTCAGGCAGGATACGCCGTTGGAGATAGTGTCACTCGCGTTTGGCAGGGATGGACGAATCCTGGCCGGTGGAGACTATGGCCGGAGTATCACCCTTTTTGAAATCGACCGGACGATCTTGACCAATAAGAACGTGGAGTCTATGCAATGAATGGTATCTGCATGAAGGCGGGGTGTGGGGGCAGGCAATGGAGTGCTGCAATATTGGCAGTAATAGCCTGTTCTACGGCCGCGGGAGAACCTTCTATATCGTCGGTTTCCGGATCCGTACGTCACGATGAAACCGTGACGGTTTCGGGCAGCGGTTTCGGCGCAAAGCCGAGCGCGGCTGCGCCGCGAGTATGGGACAATTTCGAGGGCGGCGTCGACGGCGAGGTCATTCACGGCCGGAAACCCATCATCGGCCCCAACTGGGATAGCTATACCAGCAATGGATTTCTACCTTTATACAGCAACGCGAGCAATCGGCACAACTCGGCTCTGTGCAGCAGGCATGACTTTGTCTCCGACGGGCAATACAACTGTTCGCTCGAATACCACAGCGCGGAGGGCCGGGCTTACTTTACCTTCTGGTGGAAATACACCCGACAGCAGGACTATTACAACAGGAACACAAAACCATGGATCGTGTACGGTGACAGCGGATGGGGTCCGTTGGCCTATATCGGATTCGGCAATCCGGATTACGGAGACGGCGTCGTTCGGAACAGCGTGCAGGACGAAGGTGGCGGCGCCGCGCCGACAATCTGGGGGGAGACGCAGCTGGACGACATAGACGGCGAATGGGTCCGCGTCGAAGTCTATCTGGAAGAGAGCACTCCGAATGCGTCTAACGGTACGTTCCAAACCTGGATACATAAGCCCGGGGGCAGTCCGGCGGCGATTACTTTCGACTGTAACAGCGGGGAACAAAGCTACATGACGCGCTCGAGCTCCAACCACTGGTTCCAATGGCATTTCGGGTCGTATTTTTCGAGGGATACATTGCCATCGGGCGGGGGGCAGGTCGCCAACGGATACATTTGCCTGGACGATTTCTATTTCGATGTCTCCCGCGCCCGGGTCGAACTCGGCAACGCCTCAACGTGGAGCGCCTGCACGCATCGCGAAATCCAAATCCCAACCAACTGGAACAGCGATAGCATAACCATCACCGTCAACCAGGGCGCGTTCCAGCCGGGTCAGACTGTCTACCTCTACGTCGTCGACGAGAATGGCAACGTGAATGAGAACGGCTACCCGGTCACGATCGATGGCGGCTCGTCGGGCGGAGTCGTATTCGCGAGCGGTTTTGAGGAGGGGAACAAGGACATCTGGGACGACTACGACGGGAACCCGGACACGGAGAACCAGATCATCCCGGACCCGGGCCCGCTCGGCCTGGCGAGCAACCACGTGATGCGTTTCCGCGTGCCGGCAGGCGAGAGGGGCGGCGCCGACCTGGTGAAGGTGCTGCCGGACACGTACGACAGACTCTACGCCCGCTGGTACATCAAGTACGAGGAGGGATTCAACTTCGATGCGCCGAATCACGGAGGCGGGCTGTTCGCCGGGAATCGCAACTATCTTGGTATGTCCGGGACCGCGCCTGAGGGTGACGACTGGTTCCAGGCGGTTGTGGACTATCACCCCGGTAGTTCGCACGTGCCGGAGCACACGCCCTACTGCTACACCTATTACGCGGGCATGTATATGGACAACAACGGCCCGGGGTCGACCTGGGGGGATTCCTTCCCGTGTGTTTATGGGACCAACTATCCGTGCGAGCCTCAGCATAAGCCGATCGGACCGCTGCCGAACCTGGAGGCAGGCCGCTGGTACTGCGTTGAAGTGATGATGGACGCGGGCACGCCCACACCCACACGGGACGGGGCGAACGGGACCATGGAACTGTGGCTGGACGACGTGTCGCTGGGCCGGTGGGACGACCTCTGGTTTCGCAGCACGCCGGATTTAAAGCTGAGCATTCTCTGGCTGAGTTTGTTCCATCACGACGGCACGCACAGCGTGGCGGGTGTGCTGTACGACGAGGTGGTGGTGAGTACTCAGAAGATCGGGCCGCTCGGCGCCGGTCAGCCCGACAACGACGGCGACGGCATTCCGGACGATGTGGATCCGGATGACGATAACGACGGCATGTCGGATGTTGATGAAGCTATCGCGGGGACGGATCCGAAGGACGAAAACTCGAAACCTGAAACTCGAGACGTGGCGCTCGGTGTCGGGGGATTCCACCTTTCCTTTGGATCTGTCAGCGGACGGCTGTATGACGTTCTTTACAAGGATGATCTGTTCGATCCCACGTGGCTCATGTTGGTGAATGATGTGGCGGGTGATGGGAGCGTGATGGAGGTGCTGGACTCAGAAGGAGTTCGGCGGAGGTTCTATCGGATCAGAGTGCGTTTGCCATAGAAGTGCTGGGCTTCATTCTGATGCTCGAAGATCCCCTTTGCCTTGCACGATTTGCCATTTCGCAAGGCGTAAACTTCAAGGCAACGCAGTGCCGGAGGAGCGGTCTCCCGGCGATGGGAGATAGCGCCAGCGGCCGATCTTGGTCTTCCGGCCCGCCACGGTCGCGGACTCTGGCTCGTAGCGCCAAGCTTTGCCCGTAGGCCCGTCCACAAGCATGAGCACTCGTGCTCGGTCAACGCCCTGTAGCGTTGTCAGCTTGTAGCGTCCTAGCCTGATCTATTCATCAACGTCTACTGCGAATGCACATCTCACGCCATATCAAGGACTTCTCGCCGAATGCCGATCTCGACGTGCCTTGGCACGCCTTCGTCCGGCATCCGGCGAGAAGCCCTTGATATGACGCAACCTGCACATTCTCGTTACGAAGTTGATGAATAGATCAGGCTAGCCGTCTTCAACAAACGAATCAAGTTTTGTGAAGTGTAGAGAGTTCCGGGGTGTACAAGATGCTGGATACTTGCTGCTGGATGCTGGGTTCTCGGACGCTCAAGCAGCGGGCATCTGTCGGGCCTTATGGAGCATATTGTCGATCTCGGCGTTGGGGGAAGGGCAGTAGGCTGGTTCCCGTCCAGCGGAAGTATGTGAATGGGAGGGGGCATGAGGTCAGCAAGATTCTAGAGATGGTATGCCCCTAAGGGGGGGCAAGCCCGTGTTAGTCGAAGGAGACGTCGACCGAGAGCTCCGTGCCGCTTGCCGGGCGGACGACGAGAATCGTTACCCTGCCTTCCAGGATGTCGATGTCGTCGGCGAAATTGCCGTCTCCGTCCTCCTCGTCAAGTACCACCCGGTAGGTGCCGGGGTCCAAATCATACGCGGTCTCAGCGTCTTCACGCGCATCGATCTGGACTGAACCGTCAAGGTAGACGTGGAGATCCGTCGAGAGCCTGTTGTCGATCAGCATGGATCCGAGGCCGGCAGGAGGAACGTGATCGTAGTCGTCGTCGTCATCATCCTCGCAACCCGTAACCAACGTGCAGGCCGCGATAAGAATGGCCAGGAGAGGAAGAGTCAGCCAGTGTCGTTTGCTGTGCGTTGTTTTCATCCAATCAACATCTCAAAGCCCGTGTCGTGTGACAAGTCGAGAATCCTATAGGATAGGACTTTCCCTTGCATTTATGTGTGCGCGGGGAACAAAATGCATCCGCGAAACGTCTCTACAACAGGGAGTCATATGGCGGCATTGCGAAGGATTGGCTTGCTGGTTGCGGTTCTGGCGGTATGGACGTCGGGCGCGCGGGCCGACGGGGTCTATTTTCCGCAGGAGGCCTACAAGAAGCTGCCTGCGATTCCGCGTCAGCGCGCGCTGATTGCCTACCGCAACGGGACGGAGCGGCTCGTTATTGAGTCGGCTTTGGACGCCGAGGGGCAGAGCTTCGGCTGGGTGATTCCGCTTCCGGCGGCACCGGAGACGTTCGAGAAGGCGTCGCCCGGGTTCCTTCGCACGTTGTCTCTGGTCGTCAAGCCCCGCATTACCAACAGGCTCGCGCGACAGCGGCACCGGTGGCGCGTGGTGGCGGTTCTGGCCGGAGTGTGGGCCGCTATAGTGTCGCTGGTTAAACGGCGTCGGCGCTGGTTTGCCGCGTTGTCGCTGCCGGTATTCATCGTGGCGGGACTGTTCCTCGGGCAAACGAGGCACTGGAAACACGGGAGGCCGATGGCGGCAACGGATATGGGCCGCGTTCCCGGCGTAACGGTGGAACAAACGGCAGTGGTCGGGAGCTACGAGCTGTCCGTGCTCCGTGCACGCAGCGCCGACTCACTCGACGAATGGCTTGGGACCAACGGGTTCGCCCGGCTGCCGGAGACAGGCAGAGGAATTGTCGGCGACTACGTGAGAGACAACTGGCGGTTCGTTACCGCGAAGCTGCGGCGCGAGGGCGCCGGTTTGTCGGTACCGCATCCTCTCGCGATGACGTTTGCCGCCGAGAAACCGGTATATCCCATGAAGCTTACGGCGCTGGCCGGTACATCCGTCTACCTGGAGCTGTTCGTATTGGCCGACCGCCGGGCCACCTGTGACGATTTAACGCTGGAATACAGCGACACGTATCGTCGTCGTGAAACGGATACCTGGACGGGAATGAACGGCGTGACGTTTGACGTCAATATCGCCCATCCCGTCGCTCTAAAAGAGATGTGGGATGGGTGTGTGGTCACGAAACTCACCGGGGAGCCGGCGCCTACGGACATGACGGATGATTTGATGATTGGATTCCGTTCGCCCGCGCCGTACCGGCAGCACCTTTACAGCGAACGCGCTGCCCGGGACATGGGCGAGATCGGTGCTTCGATCGCCTGCATCGTTGCACTGGCACTGGGCATTCTCGTTCCCTACGGCGTGACTATCGTTCGGCGCCCGCGCGGCTTTGCGATTCCTGCGGGTGTTCTTCTTGCCGCACTGGTCTACACCTGGGTTCCTCGTATCGTCTACGGCTTTCTGCCCAGGACCGAGGTCGAGATGCGAACGAGGGGGTTCGGCGGCAGGCCGGGCGGGGTCGTACCCGCGAGGATGCTGGCCGAGGCCTATGCGGGGTTCCCGGGAAAGACGCCTGCCGATGTGGAAGGGATCTATGCAAACTACCTGCACTGTTTCGGCATGTACCATGGCAACCCGTTCACGGGTCGACCGGTAGGGAACAGTGACGCGCCCGGCGACTACGTGATCATTGAGGACGACCGCGGGATTGTGTTGCGTACATTTGGCAGGAACGGCCATCCGAGCGACGTCATCGTGTCGGCGGACGGGATTGTGAAGGCTTACACGCGGGACCTGAAACGCGAGAAACGGCCGTACAACGAGCTGCGCGAGCTGGAGCTGGTACGTGATCCGAGAATCGTGGAGCCGCTCCTGGACCTGATGAAGTACTGGCACGAGAAAGACTACTGTATCGATACGGGGGCCCTGACAAAGACGACGGGTTTCGATTTCTACTGTAACCGTTGGGAGGACTGGTCCAAGTGGTGGGCTGAGAACAAGGACAAGTCACGTGTCGAGTGGCTGCGTGCGGCGATTGGCCAGAAGAAACGCAGGGCTGACGGGGGAGGCCCCAGTTACGCGGCCGTGACGGCGGCGATCGAGCTGGCTCTGCTGGGGGATGACGCCGGGGTTCCTCTGCTCCTGAGCCGCATCGAGGCCCGGGACCGAAGCCACGAGTGCGCGATTGCGCTGGTGTGGCTCGGCAGAGACGAGGGACTACAGTACCTTGGCCGCGAGCTTCGTGCGGGCTGGTGGCCGCACCCAACCGACCGGGTTGGCCTGATGTTTCTTCGCATGCTGGAGAAACAGCCGGGGAAGGGGATTCCGATCTTGCTGGACCATCTCAGGGAGCTGAAACCGAAGCTCGTCATGCGTCGCGGCGGGCACTATTTCGTGGACCGGGAAGTCGCGGCTCTCGCATACGTGACCGGGCTTGCACTGCCCCTTGTCAGGAACGAGCACGAACTGGACGAGTTCATTTCCGATGTCGAGGAACGCGCGAGATAGCCTGCAATGAGAAGGAGAGGCATCGTGGAGCGGCGTGTATTTGGCGGGCTGTGCATTCTGCTGGCGGGCTCGATTAGCTCCGAGGCCTGGAACCACACTGCGGCGGAGCTCGATGTGAAAGGGCGTTTCGTTCTTCAGGACGTTACGCCGGGCGCTCACCGGCTCTACGTCCGCGGCAACAGGCGTGTGCAGCAGCG
>Ga0272442_10011061_pt1 | contig 11041 bp, 9 predicted proteins | sample SSMForm2O_FD_200262 | JGI IMG/M metagenome (GOLD analysis project Ga0272442, IMG submission 200262) | Marine sediment archaeal communities from Little Sippewissett salt marsh, Falmouth, MA, United States - SSM-Form-2O | ecosystem: Environmental > Aquatic > Marine > Wetlands > Sediment ... | reverse complement strand
GCGTCTGGTCTACAAGGGCAAAGGTTATTCCCGTGGTCGACGATGATGCCGTGCTTCAGAGACTCGCATACTGCGCCTGTAACGTGGTCAAGGACAACATGGTTGAAAAAGCATCTCAATGGCCCGGTTTTTCTACATACCAGCAGCTCGCCTACGGAAAACGCCAGACATTCTGCTATCTTGACAGGACAGCGTGGCACAAGGCCGGAGGACCGAAGAGAAATATCCCGAAACAGAAGTACATGAGACAGGTTACAGTTAAGACATCGCCCCTTCCCGCCTGGGAGGACATGAAACCTCACGACAGGGAGTCAAAATACAGGCGTCTCGTAAAGGACATGGAGCATCATTACCGGGAAATCAGGGAACGGGAAGGCCATAATGTACTGGGAAAGTACGGTGTTATGAAGAAGGACCCCTTTGACAGACCTGAAAAAGAAAAAGAGAAGACGCCAATTCCGAAGTGTCATGCGAGCACGAAAGAAAAACGGGACGAATACATTGAGGAAGTACTGAAACCCTTCTGGGAGGCATATGGCACTGCGTCCGCCCTCTATCTGGACGGATTGATAGATACCGAGTTTCCACCCGGCAGCATCCCGCCCCCGATTACGACGATATATGCCAAATCACGCCTGAGGGCTGTTTAGAATCATCAGATCAGGGTCAATTACGGGCTCAGAATAATGAGTGAATGGACGGGTTTGTGCATAGCAGAGAAAATTAACCCGCACGACGCCGGGTTGAATCGTATTACCCTTTACCTCTCTCAATATCACTCATCCGCCGTAGTCTTCGGAGGCGGATAATCCCCCGTAATCGCTGATTGCCTCTGCCTCTCATTCGGTGTCTGACACCGGATGGCTACTGCTTCTGCATCTTTCTCTTGAACTCTTCCCTGAACTCGGGACGTATGAAAGTACCCTTTGTTCCGTCAAGGGGATTGGCATCGAGATCGCGCATTGCGCCCTGTGCGTTGCGCTCCGCTTCCTTCTTCATCTCTTCGTCCGTTCGCGCAAAATCTTCCGCCTTGACCTTCAGGCGCTCGATCATGTGCTTTGAAAGCAGGAAATGCTGCGGGTTTTTGTCCTTTCGCGCATACACGGTCCTGGTTTCCGCGTGTTCCCCGCCCAGGTAAAGAATGTGCTCTTCACTCGGCTCGGTCACACCGGCATCGCCCTCTTTCGCCGGTTCGAGATGAAACCACACGAAATCCGCATCAGGCGTAATTCCCGATTCCTCCACAGTTGGCTTTCCGTCCATAAAGTCGCGCGTGTTAAGACCGGACAGCGATGAAAGCAGTCCTTCCAGCTTCCTGTAATTGAAGTTCTTGATCTCCCGCCCCACGGGCGACCAGATTCCGTCTGTTTTTGCAAATTCAAGCACGCCGTTTTCGTTTGAAAATTTGACCCTGTCGATCCTTTTATCATCCAGCCTGAATATAGTCTTGTCCCTGTAGTTGCTGGGGGATGAGGAAAAGGCCGACCTCAGCATGCCCCTGAGCCTGAACACCCTGTCCTCGCCGGGCTTTCGCGCAAAGGTATGACCGTTACGCATGATGCCGAGCAGAAGCTCAATCTCCTTATCCTGTGCACCGGACGCCTTCACGTGAACTGCCAGATCATCCGTGAGCTCGTACTCCTGATGCAGATCGGAGCTCGACGCCACTACATCCACGGGATCAAGCTTTGCGATATGCCCGGCCATTCTATCCACTGACGCCTGTTTCGCGGCATACTCAACAGGCTTCGTCATCTTCCATTCTCCGCCGTCCTTTTCCAGAACGACATCAAATTCCTTTGCATTGTCTCCCGTCCCCTCCCGCCTGTGAATTTCGATCCGCTTTAAATCGTTCGCCGTGATGGCGGGAAACTGCGGGGTTTCTACAGGCTGCTCATCCGGAGTGTAAACCACGGCAACGACTATTATGAGTACGACAAGGACAACGAGTGCGATAAGTATACGCTTCATGCTCCTACTCCATTTTGAGCTTTGCAAACCGGGCTGCTCTGAACCGCCACCGGATCACGCCGAAGAGTATGAAAAGCAGCGGGATGCCGATGATGAGCCCGTACTTGACTGTGTTCCTGACTCCATCTTCCAAAGTCTTAAGCGGCGGAACCTCCACGCCCTTCGCCCGGACGGCTATGAGGTCGTCGTCCTGTACAAGCCAGTCGAGCGAGTTCGCGAGAAATACCATGTTGGAGACCTTGCCGCGTTCCATTCTTCTTAAGTAGCTGAGAATGCTGTCCGTGGGGACATAGCTCGATCCCACCACGAGGAGGCGTCCTTCCTTCTGAGAGACATCGAGTTTTTTATCCGCTTCATCCCCGCTTTCTTCTTCAGAGGAGTCTGAATCTTCAGGGGATTCCGCATCCCCGGACCCCGTGTCTTCGTTTTCGACCCTGATGGGGGGGGGAGGCGCTTCTTTGTCCGCCCACGCGCTCTTGAACTTTCCGCTCAGAGCCACGGCCATGGGGATTGCACTTTCAAAGCCCGGAGGCTGGCTGATCTTGCACGGGTTCACTTCAAAGTCGGACGTAAGCCTCCACGACTGATCACTCGTACTGGCCAGGACCGCGGCTTCAAGTCCCGAGTCCGGCTTTGTCACCTGTTCGGTGAGTTCAACGGACGTTGTCCACGGAAGCGTGAGCGAGGCAAGGCGGAATGTGGCCGGGTGCTCTGTAGGAAGCTCCACGGCGACGGGCCATGCAGGATATCTCCTTGGAATGGCCATGGGTATGGGCGGGCACTGAGTGGGAAACATTCCGCTGCGGGCATCCATGACCAGGTCACTTCCCAGCTTCACGCCCCAGGCGAGAAGAAGGTCCCTCAGGCCGGTCTTGTTCAGTTTCGCGTCGAAAGTGGGCGGAATGCCGCGGTACTGGGACTCGTTCATCTCCACGCGGACGCCGTCCACGAACACGGCAACGCTTCCGCCCTGCATCAGGTACTGGTCTATCCTGTAGCGCTCCCGCTCGGGAATCTCTTCCGTGGTTCCCGCAATAAGGAGGAGGTCCACGTCACCGGGAACACCTTCGTCCCCTTTCTGAAGATTCACCTCTGTAAAGGTGAACTGCGGAAGCGTATTGCGGAGTATGGAAAGAGCGCCCTGCGGCGGCTGCTGCTTCATCATCTGGGCCTGCTGCAGCTGCTGCTGCGTGGGCTTTATGTTGGGCTCCCCGTGCCCCACCAGCACGCCGATGTTCTTCTTCTCGCCCACCAGCTGCTTGAGCACGCTCGTGATCTCGTATTCGAGTCCCACCGTGCTCTGTATGACACTGATGGCCTCGGTCCTGGCACCGTAGGTAAATGCGAGTCCCCTGTAGCCGAGCTTGACCTCGCTCTGATCCTTGTCAATCACCCTGTGCCCCACCTTCTGTATGCCGAACTGCTGCGCCTCTTTCTCCAGCACCTCGTCACCGGTGGGGTCGATGATGTCCACCCTCATCTTTCCACCCGCGTGAACCTTGTACTCATCCAGCATGTCCTTTACGTACCTCAGGTGGCTGTTGAATGGCGGGGGCAGGTCCTCGGTGAAGTAAGCCTTAACCGTGAGCCTGTCCTTCAGGTTCTCCATCAGCCTTATGGAACCGGCGGATAATGAGTGGGCGTCGTTCTCCGTCAAATCCCAGCGGAAGAAGATCTTTACGGCCAGTATGTTGAGGACTATGAAAATGCCGGCCACTATAAGTATGAAAATGAGTGATTCGCGTTTCAGTTTGCTGACTATGTGCATGACCTCACCTCCACCGCCTGCTCTGAAGCGACCAGTGTGCGAACAGCAGGCCGATTGCGGTAAAGGACAGGAAGAACAGAATGTCCCTCGAATCCAGGACCCCTCTGGAAATGTTCCGGAAGTGGTACGAGAAGCTGAAGTACTCGATCACGGATCCAAATGAATACGGAATGAAAGGGAGAAAGGAATCCAGCATCATGAAGAGCATGGAAATGAAAATGGCCACAACGAATGCCACTATCTGGTTCTGCGTCAGGCTCGATGCAAAAAGGCCGATGGCGAGGTAAGCGCCTCCGAGCAGTATCAGCCCGATATAGCCTCCCCAGACCGGCCCCCAGTCCAGGTTGCCGAGAAAGGAGATAGCGATCGCATAGGGAAAGGTGAGCAGCAGGGCCACAACGAGGAGCCCGAGGGCTGCAAGAAACTTGCCCGTTATGACCTCACCGTCCCTCACCGGCATGGTGCTGAGGACCTCTATCGTACCCGAACGCATTTCCTCGGCCATCAGGCGCATGGTCATTGCAGGGGCGAAGAATATGTAAAGAAACGGCACCACGCCGAAGAAGTTCCTCATGGTCGTCTGGTCGGCGGTAAAAAACGGTATGAAAAAGAGCACGCCGATGAGCACGAGAAAAACCGTTATTACGATATAGGCCACGGGAGAGTTGAAATAAGAGCTCAGCTCGCGCCTGCATATTACCCAGGTTGTTTTCATGGCTCAGTCTCCCTCCTTGTGCGGTCGCCCACCGCCATCCTCGAGCGTGAGCTGACGGAAGATCTGTTCCAGGTTCACACTCTCGCGCTTGAGCTCGAGCATGGTCCATCCATTGTCCACGGCCGCCCGGAATATGGCCGGCCTGGGATCGCCGCCCGCGTCCGCGTGGGCCTTGAACCCCACGGCGTTTTCCTCGATCCCCTTCATCTCCTCCACCCGGCGGACACCGTCTATGGCACCGATAACGGCGGATGCGTCCTTCTTCTCAACGCCTTCGGCAGCCAGCAGGACCTCGCATATCTGGCCCTCCTGTGACTCCTGCAGGGATTCCTGCGTGCCGTCGGCCGCTATCTTTCCCCTGTGGATGATGATGACGCGCTGGCACGTCATCTGTACCTCGGACAGGTTGTGCGTGCTCAGTATTACCGTGCGCTCTTTACCTATCTCCTTTATTAGTTCGCGGATCTCCGCGATCTGGTTGGGATCAAGACCCGAGGTGGGCTCGTCCAGTATGAGTATCTCCGGGTCATGGATCATGGAAATTGCCAGGCCCAGCCTCTGCCTGTAACCCTTTGACATCTCGGAAACCGGCCTGCCGTAAACCTCGCCGAGGCCACAGGTTTCCACAACGCGGCTGATGCCGGACTTTGCTTTATCCGGCGAAAGGCTCCTCAGTTCGGATACGAACTGAAGATAGTCGCGCACTATCATGTCCTGGTAAAGGGGAGCGTTTTCCGGCAGGTACCCAAGCTCGCGCCGCATCTCGAGCGACTGAGTGACCACGTCGCGCCCTGCAACAGTGGCAGTGCCCGCGGTCGGTGAGATAAAGCCGGTGAGGATTTTCATGGTCGTGGTCTTGCCCGCGCCGTTGGGACCTAAAAAGCCCAGCACCTCTCCGCGCATGACGCTGAAGTTCAGCTTGTCTATCGCGCGCAGGGTGCCGTAGTCCTTTGTAAGCCCCTCGACCTCAATCATTGCGTTTGAATTGTTCATTTTCTTCTTCCTGCAATATGTCTTTTCCAGAGTTTGACGAAGTGTAGTATTTGTGTACTTCGTGTCAAGCATCTCTCCATGGGTGGGATAAAAACCTTCCTGAGGCCGGTTTTATTCCCGGACGTAATAAAAATCAGCAATATTGGCTGCTTATGCCTGAAGGAAGGGCCTCGGCACACAGAATGCGCGGGGGTGTCAGATTCTCATCCACTCGTCCTCGGGCGGGATAAACACGTGACCCGTAAACGCCTTTTTCGCCTGCGACAGAAGGAGATCTTCATCCACGTCTCCCTTGAGGTGCACGAGGCCGAGCTTTTTTACTCCTGCGCCTGCAGCCGCGGCTCCCGCCTGGACCGCATTCAGGTGACGGTCGCTTTGACTCGTTTCCGGAAGCGAACACTCGACCAGTGCGAGGTCGGCATCCTCAAGCACCGGATCGAGCCAGGTCCCGAAGCCCGTATCGCCCGTGTACGCGAGCGTCCTGTTATCATGAATCACCCTGAACCCGAGGCACACGGATTCTGCATCGTGCTTTACGGGCATTGCGTCCACGTCCATACCGGCAACCGCAAAGCGCCCGTTTCGGGCCTCCGTTATCTTAAGGTCCTGATCGTCGCGCGGAACTAAATAGCGGCCGTAAGCCGCACAAAGCCCATCGTAAAAACGGTTTAGACCCGGCGGCCCGATCACGGGCATTTCTCCCTGCGCGCGCGGCCGGTAGTAGCGCCTCAGAAACAGCACGTAGGCAAGGTCGCATACGTGATCCGGGTGAAAGTGAGAGATAAAGACGCCCTTGATGTCTCTTACCTGCAACTCAACTCCGGGCCAGTGCCTGCAGGATCCCGGGCCCGTGTCCAGAAGTATCACGCCATCGGGCCCGCGCACGGCATATGCGGGCGCGCCGCGGCCGGGATACGGATCCATGCTTCCTGTTCCGAGCACGGCTACTTCCATTTTCACACCGGCCTATGCTTCTTCCCTGTAACGCTTTTCAAGGACAATGCCCAGTGCCTCTGTGGCGCAGGCGTCGCAGTAGGAGTACCTTTTCTTAAGCACATCGAGCGCTTCGGATGCCCGCTTTTTATCATCCGCGCTCATCTCTTCCTCTGACAGAAGGTTCAGCATGAGCTTTGCAACCCTGCCCACCTTCTTTTTGTGCTCGGCAAAGTAGTGATCTTTGAGCCTTCTTAAGTATTCCGAAAAGATCAATTCGTAATCCACCGCCGCCTTCGGATGCTCTATGGCGTATCCCCCTATCCTGGAAAGAAGATCCTGCCTGAACCCCTCTACCTCTTTCTCCGCCTTTATCTGCTTTTCCACGTCCGCCATCATCTTTTCGTCCGGGCCCAGCTTCTTGCCCGTATTCTCGTCCACTACCTCTTCACCGTTTACCCAGTGCCTCACGTGGTTGATGTACCTGTCGAACAGCTCGGCATACTTTTCCTCGGGGACCAGTCCCGTGGCCGTCCTGACCTCGTCCTCCACCATGTCGAGCCATTTTTCCTCCACCGAATCCATCAGAGCGCCGAAGTCACCATACCCGCTGCCCTCGCCCTCCGCCTTTAAAAACGGATACTCGCTCACCTTTTTCAAAAGCGCCCTGAGCTCTTCCAGCATGGTGCCCACGGTAAGGCAGTTGTTCCTTGAATTCTCACTCGCGGACAGGATCACGGATCTGAGCTCTCTCGGAGAAGGCCCGTCCCTTCCCTCGTAATGTTCCTCGTCGTCCATCTCGTGGTAAAGGTCGCCCTCGGCCGCCCTTAAAAGTTGCGCCTCGTCCGATGCAAGCGTAGCCGGCAGCATTCCCTCGGAATATATGTCGCCCTTTTCCACCGCGCTGATCTTCTCGATGATGCTCTTCATTTCATCCGCGTACGCTTCAGGCTTCGGTTTTTTCAGCCTGCTGAGAACGGCCCAGCGGGCAGCGGTTTCAAGCGCATGGGGCGCGATGTGCATTTCCATGCCCGGGTCCATCCTGAGCCTGTAAACTTTTTCCTCGTCCTCGAAGCGCTTGAGGTACGGGACCTTTACGAGCGAGATCCTGCCTCTGAAAGAGGCGTATTCCGGATGCTGCTTGAAAGCGTCCAGGAGATCGTCGTTGGTCGTTGCGAACAGAACCGCGTTCGGCCTCAGTATCGACGTGGTAAGGGGAACCTCTCCCGTCTCTATCGTGCCCAGAAGGTATTTGAAGGAATCGAGCGGCCGCTTGAGAAAATCGCTGAACTCGAGTATGCCGCCGGCCGCATCCACCATGGGACCGAAGGGCTCTGTCAGCATTACGCTGGACAGTGTCGCCGGAAGCGCGTTCAGGTTGAGGTCGGCCGTCAGCTGCCGCTCGGACGCGTCCACTGAAAGCTGCGGTCCCACGACCACGGCCCCGCGCCTGTAACCGCGCGATATGGTATAGCGCTCCACGCGTATGTGCCTGAGCACTGCCGCCAGGTTGCCCCTGTATGAATCCATAAGCGCGTTGAATATCTTCCTGCATCCGGAGCACATGCCTCCGCGCGTGAACAGCTCGGGCACGGGCCTGTCCCTGAGAGTCGGATCCCCGCCACCTGACTCTGCAGCGTGCTGCGCAAGCTTCATCCTCAGGGAAACGGGCAGCAGCAGCAGTGGATGATCCCTGACAGGGCACTTGAGCACTGCGTCGATGTCGGACGGTTCCAGGTTTGCAAAGCTGTCCGAATCCATGACGTTCTCTACCCTGTCCCCGAAGCCGATGGCCGACCTGGAGTATTTTTCCGACGGAAAGATCCAGCTGTACGTGTACACCGCTCCCTCGTCCTGGTGGGAGTAGTTTTCGAGCGCCTGCATCATGCACAGCACAAAGGTGGACTTGGAGGAACCGTTGGGCCCGTGCAGGATTATGAGCCTGGACGATCTTCCTTCCTTTACAAAACCGTTTAAGAGCCTGTAGATCTCCTCCTGCACCCTCTCCTGCCCGATGAGCTTTTCCTGGCTTCGTGCAAACTGCGCGTCGAACAGGCGCCATCGCCTCTGTTCCCCCCAGGGTCTTGTAAGGGAATACGAGCCGAAGTGCCTGAACGTGTCCACTATGTATGCGGATGCATCCCTCAGGTGTCTCTCGGGATGTTCATTCAACAGCGAAATGAACCCGGCATAGGTCAGTATTCTCTTTTCCGAATCAAACTCCCTGCGGGCCTCTGTTGCCGCCTTCTCAAGAAATTCAAGCACGTTTTCCATGGCCGCCTCTTTCAAGCTGTGGTTTTCGTTGTGCGGGATCAGTCATCTTCCAGCGAATCGGAAAGCGCGTCCGCCGTCATCACCACCAGCGGGATCACGCTGCCGTAGTCCATCCTCGTGGGCCCGAGCACGCCGAGGGCTCCGCTGTGCTCCTTCGATCGCATGAAGGGCGCGCTCACCAGGCTCAGGCCCCTTACACCGAGCGCGTCCTCGGTCCCTATCGTTATCTGCACACCCGTCTGTATGCGCACGGTAAGTTCCAGCAGTTTCAGCAGCCGCTCCTGATCCTTGAACGTGGTCAGAAGCCTGCGAAGTTCTTCAGCCTCGGAAAACTCCGGCTGCTTCAACAGCTCGAGCTCCCCCTCGATAACGAGGTGGACGTCCTCCGCGTCCGCGTTTTCAAACACGCTTTTTCCCAGATCAAGCGCCCTCTGCCTGAACGAGTCCATGTCCTTTGTGGCAGAAGTGCGCTCCTTTTCTATGACGCGCCTCACCTCGTCAAGGGTGCGTCCCTCCACTATCCCGCCCAGGTAGTTGTGAATACGCTCGAGCTCCCGTTCGGAAAGCTCGAAGTCCGGATGAATGTACGCGGTCTGAACCAGCCCTGTGGACGATACAAAGACCGCGAGCAGCTCCTTCCTGCTCGTTCTTATGAACTTCAGCTGCTTGAGCACGGTGGAGCGTATGGAGGGCAGCACTAGAAGGGCCGCCTGCTGCGTTAGCTCGCTCAGGGTGCGTCCCACCAGGCGCCACAGCTCGCTTCCCTTCTGCTTTTCGAGCCTGCTTTTCAGGTTGTGGATTTCGCTCGATCCCGTGGACATGTCCCTGATTTCAATCAGGTCGTTCACGAAAACCCTGTAACCCGCGTCGGACGGGATGCGGCCGGCGGACGTGTGCGGCTGTATCAGCAGCCGCAGGCTTTCGAGCCTGCTCATCACCGCGCGTATGGTGGCAGAGCTGCAGCCGAGCGAGTACCTTGACGCAAGACGCCGGGAGCCCACGGGCCTTCCCGTGGCCACGTATTCCGTGATCACGGCAAAGAGCACTTCCTTTTCACGCTTTTCAAGCTCGCTGCGCTTTTTCCCCATGCGTCACCCTTTCCTAAAGAAAGGATAAGGCCGGCGGGTATGAGTGTCAAAGCAGGAGGGTGTACAATTGTTATACTTAATTGGTTGCTTTTTTGTATATTTTATATATATTATTTATATATGAAGTTCGAGTTCGACCCGAAAAAGAGCCTCGCCAATCAGAAGAAGCATGGTATTGATTTCATGGAGGCCCAGGCATTATGGGATGATGCAGACCTGATCGAGATTCCGGCAAAAACATCGGATGAGATGAGGTTCGTTGTAATCGGCAGGATAAAAAAGAAACACTGGTCAGGCATTATTACTTACAGGAAAAACAGGATTAGAATCATTTCAGTCCGCCGCTCAAGGCCCGAGGAGGTGAAAATATATGAAAGCGCATGATCTGGATAAAGAGTTTGACAGGGGTGAAGACATAACGCGTTACCTCGATATTCTCAAGGCACGAAGGCCTGCGCATGAACAGAAACGCGTAAACGTGGACTTTCCGGTCTGGATGATAGACATGCTCGACAGGGAGGCCGACCGCATCGGTGTGCCGCGCCAGTCAATCATCAAGGTATGGATAGCAGAGCGCCTTGAAAAGGAGACACAGCCATAAAATGGACTGCAGTATGAAAACGCGGCTTTCGACCATGGCCCTCGCCGCCCTTGTAATGCTGGCAGCACGGGATACGGGCGCGTACGACAGCGCGAAAACAAAGCACGGCATCTATTACGGAAGCGGGAGCATATCGGGCGGTTACGTGGGCATAAACACGCACGTGGACTTCATGGATCACGATGATGCCAACAAGGACGATCACGTGATACTCGACCTTGGACTGGACGCAGCGGCCCAGTACTTCGTGCACTGGTTCGGCATTTACGGATACGGTGCCATTGCGCCCGTATACTGGAACGACTGGGAATGGCGCGGCGACGATCACAGCGTGCACTTCGACGCAAGGGCGAGTGTCAACTTCGGCGACCGGACGAGCTGCCCGGATCTTACGTGGATTTGGGTGGACGAGGACCTGCACGACGTAACAGGCGGCGGAAAAGACAGGTACCAGTGCTTCTGGGGCGCCGAGATTGGCGCGTCCACTTCGAGCTACCGGGAAGATTATCTACCCTCGGTAGACGTGGGCGTTACAAGGTCGGGCCGCGGTCACGATTCGCTGCTGTTCCGATGGTTTCCCTCTGACAATGCGCTCGGTTTCCTGTTCTCGTTCGGATACTGGAGCAACGAAGAGGGTAACTTCGCCATCTACCTGAACACGGACGGCGCATTCAACCTGGACGGATCGATGCAGCTGT
>Ga0272442_10011060_pt1 | contig 11041 bp, 7 predicted proteins | sample SSMForm2O_FD_200262 | JGI IMG/M metagenome (GOLD analysis project Ga0272442, IMG submission 200262) | Marine sediment archaeal communities from Little Sippewissett salt marsh, Falmouth, MA, United States - SSM-Form-2O | ecosystem: Environmental > Aquatic > Marine > Wetlands > Sediment ... | reverse complement strand
GCTCCTATGAGCGACGAGGATGCCCACAGAAAACATTGGCGCAAAGGTCTCGGAAGAGACCCCAGTACCTGTATCCCGTTCTCGTGAACGTGCAGGGAAGCTCCCTTTACATGGAGAAGCTGCATGTGCAGGAGGCTGTTGAGTATCCGATAGATTTTTGAGGGATCCTCAGTACAGCGCAAAGCGGGAAAAACTTCATCAACGCGCTCGACGGTATTTTTCTTAAAGGTTCCGTCGGTCTTGATGGAAATATGCTGATGATGTACGTACGAGAGCATTCCCCATATATATTCCTCATGCAGCCATACCGGGGGCATAGAGGCTGTCTCCGAGGAGTATCCTGTTTCTTTTTTCCCGGCCGGAGGAAAAAGCAGACGGGGAGTGATTACCTGTTCCTTCAATGCCGTATAGAGATAAGGATTGAGGTAGAGGTTATGGTTTTCCGGACATGTATAAATGAGCAGCCTTTCGTGCAGGTTCATCAAATGGTTATGAAAGTTGAAGTAATCGCGCTCGCCTTGAAACAGCTGAAAGAGCTGAGCCGGGTCGGGATGCTGAAGTATTTCTATCGCTGTAAGGACCTCAGCATCAAAGGTATCGGTGAGGGCAGTAATACGCCGGGACGTATCACTGTCTGAAAGCAGTACTCCCAGTTTTTCAACCAGGCGGGGCTTGTGAAAAGGTGTCTTTATATCTCCCAGATATGTTCTCATCAAGGAAAAGAACAAATCGTCGGGTAATTCAAGAATACTTCGTTTCCACTCGTCGTGGATATGCGGCTGGGGCATCTTTATTGTGTTTCCTCCTTCTGTATTGTGTACGGCATCGAACCTCTAATGCTCCCAGAATTCGATGTGATATTTATATCCCTGCTCCGTGAGAAATTTCTGCCGGTTCATTCCAAAGACTTCTTCCACCGTGTGCTGTGTAACGATGGTATAAAAATAGGCGTTTTTCTTTTTGGGGCGAAGAATCCTTCCCAGGCGCTGCGCTTCCTCCTGGCGGCTGCCGAAGGTGCCGGATACCTGTATCGCCACCGATGCGTCCGGCAGGTCTATGGCAAAATTGGCTACCTTCGAGACTACTATCACGGGGACTTCGCCTTTCCGGAAGGCCGCATATATCTCTTCACGCTTGCTGTTCGGTGTTTTTCCCGTAATCAGCGGCGCCTTGAGGACCTTGGCCAGCTGATTCAGCTGCCGGATATACTGTCCAATCACCATAACATGATCATGATGATGATTCTGCACCAGTTGTACCGTTATATCATCTTTCAGCGGATTTTCGGCCGCGATACGGTACTTTCCACGTTTATCCGATACGGCGTACGGAACTTCACTACCCCTCGGCAGGGGGACCCTGATTTCATGACAAATTGCCTCGGCTATCCAGCCCTTGGCTTCGAGCTGCTTCCAGGGAGCGTCATACTTTTTCGGGCCCACCAGGGAAAAGACTTCATCCTCCCGGCCGTCCTCCCTGATCAGGGTAGCAGTGAGTCCCAGCCGGCGAATAGCCTGGATTTCCGCGGTGACCCTGAAGACCGGGGCCGGCAGAAGATGTACCTCATCGTAAATAATCAGTCCCCAGGGGTGCTTTCTGAAAAGAGAAAAATGGGGGAATTCGCCCTCCTTGTCCGGTCTCCATGTAAGTATCTGATATGTGCACACCGTGATGGGCAGAATCTCCTTTTTTTCCCCTGTATATTCACCGATTTGTTCCCGTGGAATATCGGTTTTATCAGCTATTTCATCGATCCACTGATGGACTGCCGCCGTGTTCGGAGTAAGTATCAGCGTATATGTCTGGGCGAGGGCCATGGCTTTCAAACCGACCACAGTCTTTCCCGAACCACAGGGCAGGACGATGGTACCGAAACCCGTTCCCCGGTTTCCGTTACCGTAGAAGGCGACCGCGGCTTCCGCCTGGTAATCTCTCACTTTGAAATCATATCCGTCACGGGTCCTGTCGAGAAGGTTCAGCCGGAATTCCTTACCCTCCCGAAGCGGTGCTTCATCCTTAACCGGATAGAAGAGTTTGATCAGCTCGCTCTTGATGGTACCGCGATGGATAAGCTTCAGCAGGAATCCCCGGCCGGTGGGGGTGAGATATTTCGCCAGCCTCTTTTGTTCACTCAGTTCCCGGTATATCAGGGGATCTTCAACCTTCAGCTCGAGGCTTTCATCATCGGAACCGGAGGTCAGGACCAGTTTTCCATATCTTTCAATGATATCGTGGATAAAAAAGATGGTGTTTTCCGGAATATCAAATCTGGACCAGGAGGAGATTTTTTTTATTATTTCATCCGGGCCGTAACCCGAAGAAGCGGCATTCCAGAGGGACAGGGGTGTAATGCGGTAGGTGTGCATATGCTCCGGGGATTTTTCCAGCTCGCAGAAGACACCGAGATCAGCTCGGGCGTCCTCGGACCGTGGATGATGAACATCGAGGAGAATTGTATTATCGCCCTGCACAATCAGCGGGCCGCTGCTGATTTCGGTATGTACCATAGCATTATAGAGTACGCCAAACAATAAAAATCTTCAAGGTATAAAAAATCACCATAAGATTCTTCTCAATCGTTGATAAACCATATAATATGAGAGTGTAGCTTTTGTTATCCACCGGGAGAAAATAAATGGAGAACGTAATAGTCATCGGCGCTGTCGCCGATAATCCTGTGGTCGAGGATGTGGCGCATCATCTTCGGCAGCAGGAGGATTACTCCGACTTAATATCATTAAAAAGTTTTCTGAATACAGAGTTCTGTCCGCGATTTATCATAGATGAAGATAACTGGGATAACATCGGGTACAAGCTGAAGGATAAAACGGTTCTTCTCATAAGCACCAATCAGGGCTGGAACACGAGGGATGAGCTGGCGATGAGGAATTTTTTAATCGCCAGGGCGGCCAAGGACAACGGAGCGGCGAAGGTCATTCTACTTGAACCCAATCTCTTTTACAGTGCCCAGGATCGGGGCCCAAGGAGGGAGCAGGGATGTACCGACAACCAACGCAGTGCCGAAGACTATAAAAAGTTTGACGGACAGCCTTTTTCCGCCAGGGTCTACGCGGACCTGCTCAGGACCTCCGGAGTGGATGAGGTCATAACTGTTCATAACCATTCAGTGTCGGTTGAACGGGTATTCAATGACCGGTTTTCCAACTGTTTTCATGATCTCCAACCGGCTGACTTGTTTGCGAGCTACATGAAGAACTCGGATGTGGTCAATGAGGATTCCGTCATACTGTGCGCTCCTGACAGGGGGGCCCTTGGATTTGTGCGGCGGGTAAGAGAGGAAATGCAGAGAGATAATATTCCACTGGTCTTTATGAACAAGGCCCGTACCGACGAGAGAAATGTGGAGATACAGATTTCTCCGGATTCCGATATTCCAATTGACCAGATAAAAGACAAGGATGTGGTGATCATTGATGATATGGTCCGTACGGGCAATACGATTATGGAAACCTGCCGTATTCTCAAGGAAGCGGGGGCCAGGAGACTGGTATTTTTCGTAACCCACTTCTATTCCAGCAGGGAATGCAGGGTCAATCTGAACGATAAAGTTCTGGATGAGATTGTAACCACCACCACCATACCTGATATTCTCAATCGTGATATTCAGGGCCGTCTCAGGCACAAAATGGTTGTACTGCAGATTTCCCGCTGGATGTGTAACTATGTTCTGGACCTGATTGGAAATACCGACGAGAAACTCTCACCGCCTCTATATACCGAGGACATGTCCTCCAAGAATCCTCGCTGGAAGGGGAATGTGGGACCGCTTTTCACTTCCGTAAAAATCTGATAATAGGTTGAAGGGGGAGGCTTTATGTCGAAACAGGTGCCTGATACTTTCCGGCTTGGAATCATATGCGGAAAGCTTGGTGATGTAGACGGCGTGTCCCTTGAGGTCCAGAAATGGATCCGGGTGCTGACGGAGCTTGGACACAACATTTATACCTTCGCCGGACATTATGCTTCCCGTGTCAGCGAAATACCCGAGTCACAGCAGATTACCGTTCCGGAAATACGTTTCGGCAGTCCCGATCAGAAGGAATATGAAAGACTTGTGTTTCCCTACCTGCAGAACAATCCCCCTCGACTCAGTGACGAGCGGCGTGATGAGCTTATTGAACAGCTGGAACAGCAGGGCACCGATGTGGCCAACAAACTCTTTGATTACATACAGCATTTTTCCATCGATGTGATAGTTGCCCAGAATACCAATGCGATGCCAATGACTCTCATAGGCGGTATGGCCGTCTATAACCTTGTAACCAAGCGCCGGGTCGCAGCCATTTTTCACCATCATGATTTCTGGTGGGAACGGAGCAGATTCAGTCAGAACTATATCGAACAGCTGCTGGGAAGGATTATGCCGCCGGTTGATCCCGGAGTGGAGCATATTGTTCTGTCCTCATATGCTGAACATATTTTACGGTCCATAAAGCGGGTACACCCGAAGGTCATTCCGAACTGCGAGGATTTCGAAGACGCGGTGACTCCGGATGAATATAATGGAAGGTTTCGCGAAGAGTTCGGCTTCCTGAAGGACGACATCCTCATCATTCAGCCCACCAGAATCGTCCGCAGAAAGCGGATTGAAGATTCCCTGGGGCTAATCGAAGCTTTCCTTCGTGTCTATCCGGAACTCCGCGAACGGATTCATTTTATTATCTCGCTTTATCAGGGTGATGAGCCGGATGTTCATTATATTGATGAAATCCGGGCCAGGGCTGAAACCGCCAATATTCCCCTTCATCTCATATCGGACAGGGTCAGTTCCGAAAGAAATGTCAATGAAAGGGGAGAGATCATCTTCACAAACCGTGATGTTCTGGTAAACGCCGACCTGGTGACTTATCTTCCCATATGGGAAGGATTTGGAAACGCCCTGCTCGAAGCGATCGCGGCGAAGGTACCGGTTGTCACCACTGCCTACCTTGTGTACAAGACCGATGTGAAGGTCGTGGGTTTCAGAAACATTGAAATAAGAGATACCTACGACAAAGACGGTAAGCTGGTTATTCCGGAGGAAGCGCTGTCGGAAATACACCGCGTTCTCACAGACCCGGTCTTAAAACAGGATATAGTGGAATATAACTTCGAACTGGGCAGGAGAGAGTTCGGTATGCAGAAGCTCAAGCAGCTGCTGGCAAATGTCTTCGATGAATACGGAGACGAGATCCGGGCCTCCCGCAGACGGATTGAAAAGAGCAAACGTCGATATCCCGTATAGGCCGCGGCTTTACAGGTAGAATTCGGGTTTTCTGTCTTCCATCAGATCATTCAGCGGGGTTACCTTCTTGTCGAGGGCCAGTGAAGGATCGATTTCAACTGCGGATATTTCATCCGAAGAAGACTCCGCCCGTATCAGAACTTTACCTTTTGGATCTACCACCTGACTGGCGCCGGTATAGCAGAGACATTGACCATGCGCAGATTCGTGGCCCCAGCGGTTGGAGAGTATCCAGAATATACGGTTCTCAAGGGCCCTCACACGGCTGGTCAGCTGTCCATATTCGGGAAGAACCAGATTGGATGGATGGCATACAATCTGAGCTCCTTTAAGGGTCAGGGTACGGGCGGCTTCGGGGAACATGTGGTCGAAACAGATCAGTACCCCCACTTTTATCCCGTTGAGCTGGAAGAGAAGAAATCCGTCTTCTCCGGATGAGAAATGATTTTTCTCTTCGTTGAACAGATGTACCTTCCGGTAGGTGCCGATAATACCGTTTGGCCCCACCACTACAGCGCTGTTGTAAAAATTTTCTCCGTCCCGTTCGGGAAGGCCAGTGATGATTGTACTCCCGGTATAGGATGCAGCCTTTGAAAGGGCATCAGTAGTCGGACCGGGAATGGTTTCCGCCATTTCGCGGACTTCAGCGCTTGATGAGAAAAAGTAACCGCTCGTGGCAAGTTCGGGTACCACCAGTAATTCCGCATCGCTCTGACGCACGGCGTCAGCGATCCGGGAACGATTGCTTTCTACATCTCCGAAAACCGGCGCGAATTGAAAATATCCAATCTTCACTACTGCATCTCCTTTATTACATAATACATTACACTACGGGCAGTATATGGTCAAATTGTATTCAACCGTGCAGGGCCGATTGTCTTTTTATGTGGTCCATCAATACAATAGCGCACATGGATTCCACCACCGGTACGATTCTGGGACAGATACAGGGATCATGACGTCCTTCGGTGCTGATTGTGATCGGATTACCCTGGTCATCCGTGCTGTGCTGTTCCGAACTGATCGACGCGGCAGGCTTTACGGGAACCCGGAAAATGATTTCCTGGCCCGTGCTTATACCGCCGATAATGCCCCCTGAATTATTCGAGGAGAAACCTCCAGGTATGATCGGATCGTTGCTTTGACTTCCGGTCATATCCGCGACCCGAAAACCCGCGCCGAATTCAATGCCTCTGACCGCGCCGATGGAAAGGACCGCCTTCCCGATAGCGGCTTCGAGTTTATCAAAAACAGGTTCCCCCAGTCCCGAGGGGACTCCCGTGATCCTGCATTCAACGATACCGCCGACGCTGTCGCCCCTGGTCTGTACCTCTTCGATCCGGCTCACCATTTTCGCGGCGGCTTCCATGTCGCAAGCGCGCATGGGATTTTTTTCAATAAGGTCCATATCTCTGGCCTCGCAGGTGATACCGCCGGCCCGGAGAGTGTAAGCCATGATTTTTATACCTCTCAAAGAGAGAATTTTCATAGCTATTGCCCCAGCAGCCACCCTGCCGGCAGTCTCCCTGCCAGAGGCGCGTCCGCTGCCCCGGTAATCCCGGATACCGTATTTTTCCTGATAGGTAAAATCAGCATGTCCCGGGCGGAAGGCGTGCCGTATATGCGTATACGCGCCGCTCTGCTGGTCAGTATTGTAGAGAATCATGCTCAGCGGCGTTCCCGTTGTTTTTCCTTCAAAGACCCCGGACAGGATTTGGACTGTATCGCTCTCCCTGCGGGGAGAAGTGATCTTTGACTGGCCGGGCTTTCGGCGGTCCAGCTGTATCTGGATATCACTTTCATCAAGGGCCAGACCGGGAGTGACACCGTCTATAACTACGCCTATGGCCTTCCCATGGGACTCGCCGAAGGTGGTGACCCTGAAAAATTCACCTATAGTGTTACCTGACATATGATCTCTCCTTGAGTTCAGAATAGAGCAGCTTGCAGTTTTCTTCGAGGGGCCGCGGGGCTAAACGCACGGTTGCATCCGCGTATTTCCGGTATAGATGGTCCCTGCGTGTATAAAGGCTATGGAACAATTCTTCCGGTGATTCAGTTCCCTGTAAAAAAGGAGGAGTACCGCCTTTCAGAATACGCCGCAGAAGGACATGTTCGTCAACATCCAGGTAGATCAGGCGGCCGAAGGTTCCCGCAATCTTCATGGCCGCCGGGTTGTCCACGGTACCTCCGCCCAGCGCGAGGATAAAAGCTGCTTCATCTTTGGAATCCTGCAATTTCCGCAAAGCATTCACCTCATACTCTTGGAAGTTTTTCAAACCCACTGTACGATAGAGTTCACGGATGGAAGAGTATCCTTCTGCCTGGGCTGTATGCATGATGAGGCGGTCGAGATCGGTAAAACCGATCTCCAGATCGGCGGCGATGATTTCTCCGATCGAGCTTTTCCCGCAATGTTTTAAGCCCATGAGGACCAAAGCATTTTCACCGGTAATTTTTTTCATACTTGAATAGTGACAGTAGTAGCTTGGATAAAAACTGTCAATAACAGGAGAGCGAAAGATGAAGAAAACGGAGTTTCGGGAAGAACATGACTCAATGGGGCCGGTAAAGGTCCCGGTTGGAGCATATTACGGACCTCAAACACAGAGGGCTGTCGATAATTTCAGTATTTCGCCTTACCGCATCCCTCTTTCGATGAGAAACTCCCTCGCTCTGATAAAGCAGGCCGCCGCCGCGGGCAACCGGGACCTGAAGCTGATCGAACCGTCCGTATGCGGAGCGATCATGGAAGCTGCCGGTGAAGTGCTTTCGGGGGGAATGAATGATCAGTTTCCCCTGGATGTCTTTCAGACCGGTTCAGGAACGAGCTGGAATATGAACATGAATGAAGTTCTTGCCCGAAGAGGGACTGAAATTCTCGGAGGTACACCCCTGGTCCATCCCAATGATCATGTCAACCGGGGACAGTCCTCAAATGATGTGATTCCTTCGGCCATGAATATAGCGGCGCGTATAGATGCCGGCACATTCATCTCTGAATTGCGTTCCCTTCGGGATTCCCTCTGCCGGAAAGCCCTCCAGTATCATGGGAGGATCAAGCTGGGAAGGACCCATCTGCAGGACGCGGTGCCCATGACCGTAGATCAGGAGTTCCAGGCCTGGGCTGATCAGGCGGGAAAGTGCCTCAGACACGCCCAGCTGCTTCTCGAGGACCTGGAGCAGCTGCCCCTAGGCGGGACAGCCATAGGGACCGGTTTGAACTGCAGCCCCGGATTTTCCGGCAGGGCCGTTTCCTTCATCGCCGAAAAAACAGGTATTCCTTTCCTCCCGTCCGACAATCCCTTCCGCCAGATATCAGCGAGAGACGAAATGGTCGCATTGATGGGAGCGCTCAATGAATGCGCTGTGGTACTGATGAAAATAGCGCAGGATATGCGTCTTTTATCGAGCGGTCCCCGGGCCGGTTTCGGTGAACTGAAACTCCCCGCGCTTCAGCCGGGAAGTTCGATCATGCCGGGAAAGGTGAATCCCGTCATTCCGGAAATGGTGATTCAGGCGGCCGCGTTTGTCATGGGCAAACAGGTGTCCGTGACCATAGCAGGGCAGAATGGTCCTCTGCAGCTGAATATCATGCAGCCGCTGATAGCACACGAAGTCCTGAGCTCTCTGGAAATTCTGAAGAACGCGGTAGTCAAGTTCCGCACTCACTGTATAGACGGGATTGAGGTACCGGCGGATGTACCAGAGGCGGCAGTGGAAAAAAGCCTGGCCCTCGTGACACCCCTGGCGCTCCGTCTCGGGTATGATCGGGCGGCGGGGATAGCTCACCGGGCTTATGATGAGGGGAAAACAGTCCGTGAAAAGGTGCTGGAGGAAGGGATCCTGGATCCGGGAGAAGCCGGAAGGGTGCTCGATCCGCGCGCCATGATCCGGCCAATGCCGAAGGATTCCTGACGGCATTGTTTTCCCTGAGCGGGTCTGTAACGGGATGGAATATCAGTTCAGGAGTTCTTCCAGCGGTACCGGTTTTCCGATGTGATAACCCTGCGCGAAATTGACGCCTATGGATTTAAGATCCTTTACAATCTCTTCATTTGAAACAAATTCGGCAATGGTCTGAATACCGATAAACCGGCCCAGACTATTGATGGCCTCAACCATGGCGTGACTGACAGCATCTTCATGCATGTTTTTTACAAAGATCCCGTCAATCTTCAGGTAATCAACAGGGAGCTCCCTGAGATAGTTAAACGAGGAAAATCCGCTCCCGAAATCGTCCAGTGCGAAGGTACAGCCGATATCTTTCATTTCATGAATAAACTGGGTCGCCCTGTCCATATTTGTAATTGCCGCGGTTTCAGTGATTTCGAAGCAGAAGGTATCAGGGGAGATATTGAACTCCTGAAATTCATAGCGGATGAAATCCAGTGAACTCTCATCGGCCAGAAATGCCGCGGAGAGATTGATGGACAAGGAGTAGGGATTTCTCTGTCCCTTAAACCTGTTTTCAAGCGCCTTGTATCCGCGGAAGGCCGCGTGAATGACCCACCGGTCAATGGCCGGCATAAGGTTATAGCGCTCCGCCGCGGGAATAAAATCAGCCGGCATAATGATTTTATCTTCGGTATCGATCATTCTGATCAGAATTTCACTCTTCCTGATATCATCTTTTCCGGGTATGAGCGGTACGATAGGCTGATGATACAGGACAAAACGGTCCTCCTCCAGTGCCCTGGTGAGACGGGAAATCCACTGCATTTCTCCCCGGCGCTGGGTAAACTGGTTTTCATCGGTGCTGTATATCTTTATCTTGTTTCCACCCTCGTCCTTGGCAATGTAGCAGGCGTCATCAGCTGCGGCCAGGACCGCGTGGGTGTTTTCGCTGTTACCGTCGATGGGTACAATCCCGATGCTGGTGTTTATGTTGAACACATGTTTATCCCACACGAGTTTGTCGTCCATCAGGCGGGCCTGGAGACGTTTGGCAATCTCTACAGCCTGATCAATCTTTGCATCCTCGAGCAGGATTCCGAACTCATCGGCGCCCAGACGTGCGGACAAGTCGCTGCTGCGCACCACAGACCGGATGATCCTGGTAGTTTTCAGCAGAAGTTCATCTCCCGCTGTGTGTCCGCAGATATCATTGATGACCCGGAACTGGTCGATGTCCAGATATACAAGAGAATGTATGGAGTCAAACTGCTGCGCGTTCTGCAGGATCTTTTCGAGATGCGCGGAAAATTCTTCCCGGTTTGCCAGGCCGGTGAGGGTATCGTGGCTCGCCTGATAACTGATGGTATCGCTGAGACGCTGCATTTCACTGATATCACGAAAGGCAAGCACCTGTCCTTCGGTATTTCCGTGTCTGTCCCTGATAATACCTATGGTGCCTTCGATGTGTATAACGGTACCATGTTTGTTGGTGAGAAAACAGTTTTTAAAAATAAACGGATAGATATCACTGGCCTCTTCACTTATTTCAGGAAGGACCACCGGCCGCTGGTCCCGATCGTGGACAATGGAGAATACATCACCCAGGGCGTGTGATCCGGCATCCTTTTCCAGCCACCCGGTTATAAGCTCCGCTACCGGATTCATGGACTGTATATTACCGTCACGCCCAGTGGCTATGATACCGTCCTCGACGCTGTTCAGCACTGCGGACAGCCACCGTTCCTGCTGCTTGAGCTGCCGGTTTATCTCGAATTTATAGAGGGCGATATCGATGGTAGTATAGAGTTCACGCTCCTTAAAGGGTTTCAGTATATAACCATAGGGTTCCGCGCTCTTCGCACGTTCGAGAGTATTCTCATTTGAGTACGCGGTCAGAAA
>Ga0272442_10011059_pt1 | contig 11042 bp, 9 predicted proteins | sample SSMForm2O_FD_200262 | JGI IMG/M metagenome (GOLD analysis project Ga0272442, IMG submission 200262) | Marine sediment archaeal communities from Little Sippewissett salt marsh, Falmouth, MA, United States - SSM-Form-2O | ecosystem: Environmental > Aquatic > Marine > Wetlands > Sediment ... | reverse complement strand
GGCTGGACCTGCTCGCCGGCAACACCAGCGGCTGGATCCTGTTCTACGCCAACGCGCAGGTTGAGGACATGACGGTGTTCGTGGAACCGACGCGGGTCGCGTCGCAGGGCGTGTCGATCGATCTGCCGGGCTCGCCCCGGTCGCGTCCGTCGGTGTGTCACTGGACCGGCGACGGCCACTTCGGCCCGGCGGACGGGTATTGGGACCTGCTCGTCGGCTCGGGCGACGGGCGCGTGCGTCTCTATCGAGGCATCCCGAAGGTCGGGGACTTCGACGCCGACGGGGCGCTGGACGCCGACGACTTCACCCTGCTGGTGCGGGCGCTGGAGAAGCCGCTCGGGCCGGAAGGCTCGCCCGCCGATCTCAACGCCGACGGCGTCGTGGACGACGCGGACCTGCGGATCTTCGCCGACCTCTGGCTCGCCGACCACCCCGAGTGATGCGGATTGGGGAAAATGCTCCTGCAATCCTGTCATCCTGAACGCAGTGAAGGATCCGGGTCGCGGACGGAGTTTGCCTCAAGGCCGTAGCCCAGATCCTTCACTTCGCTGCGCCACGTTCAGAGCCTGTCCCATTCGGCAGGCTCAGGGCGGGCTCTGCGCAGGGGTGACGGAGCGAGCACCGCATGGGGCAATCCCCAACTTCGGGCACGTTGTCGCGCTTGCATTCTTTGAAAAAGAATTCACATTTGCTGTTACCACATCGTCCCGGCGTGCCTTACACTATGGGGGTGGATTTGTACATGTGCATAGGAGGCGATGGGCAGTGAGACAGAGCGGAGTGTTTTGCCTGGCCGCAGCCGCGTTGCTGCTCTGCGGTGCCGGCTGCGAGAAGAGACGACCGGACTCCTCGACCCCGTTGCACCGCGCCGCCAGCGAGGGGGATCTGGAGTGGGCGTTCTCACTCATCCACGCAGGCGCGCACGTCAACGCTCGCGATTGGCACGGCGATACCCCGCTGCACGAGGCGGCCAGGAACGGCCATAGGGACATGGTCGAATTGCTCGTGAATTCTTTCGCTCAAGTCGATCTCCCCAACAACAAGCGGCTGCCGCCGGTGGTACTGGCCGTGGGCGAAGACTATAGGGAGATCGTCGAGCTGCTGGTTGACGCCGGCGCCCAGGTGGACATTCACATCGCGGCCTATCTTGGCGACGCGGAGACCATCCAGCGCGTGCTTACTACCGGAGCGGACGTCAACGCCAGAGACCGCTTCGGCAAAACGGCGCTGCACTATGTGGCCGCCCAGGGACATGAGCGCGCAGCCTATGTTCTTTTAGCCCAAAACGCCAGCGTCGATCCCAATACTGTAAGCGGCACGCCGTTGCACTTGGCTGTGTCGGGAAGGCACCAAGCGGTCGTGGAATCGTTGATCGCAGCCGGGGCCGACCTCAACGCAAAGAATCACATGGGGGAAACGCCACTTCATGAGGCTGCCGGCAGCGGTCTGGTAAGAATCGCTGAATTGCTTATCAGCCACGGTGCTGATGTGAATGCAACGAGTGAATATGGAGGGACGCCCCTGTCCTGCGCGGCTCGCAGGGGCCAAACGAACGTAATGCAACTTCTCCTCTCCCACCGCACGGACGTCAACGCAAAGGCAACGCACGTCTGGGATCTAGGGGCACCGCTGCATGCCGCTGTGGCAGCGGGCCAAATCGAGGCGGCGAGACTGCTTCTTGCGGCTGGAGCCGATGTCAATGCTAAGAACAAGAGAGGACGTACATCGTTGCACGCCGCTGTCCGTAGCGACTATTGGGCCTCAGTTGCGGCGGTTCTCGACAAGACTCATCTGGGTGGTGACCCCCAAGACTACTATCGCCGGGAAGCTCTGGAGCATCAAATACGGCAGGACATCATGCTCGTCATGGTTCGGTTCCTCCTTGAGCAAGGTGCCGATGTCAACGTCGCCGACGAGCGCGGTGCAACTGCACTACACTGTGCCGCCGGTGAGGGGTACTCCAAGGTTGTGAGACCTCTTATCGAGGCGGGAGGCGATGTCACTGCAAGGACCTCGGGCAGGGCCAAACCACCAAGAGTCTACTGGACTGGTGGACACAGTTGGAAGGGCAGCACATCGCTTCATTACGCCGTATGGTCTGGTGATCCGAACACTGTCGCGCTGCTAATTCAGGCCGGGAGCGAGCTTGATGCCGAGGACGAACAACAAGAGACGCCGCTATCGCTGGCACTTGAGTGTGGTCATATTGCTGTCGCGAACTTGCTCGTTGCGAAAGGGGCATGCAACTGTGGAGCAATAGAGACGCTCGACCGCACGAGGCTTCGTGAGACATTTCTAACTGGCGGGGCAGGCTTGCTGAAGCTGCTGGTGGATCGGAGTGCCGATATTGATATCAGGGATGCTCACGGCAACACGGCGTTGCACGAGGCGGCTCAGAGGGGAGATACGGAGTTGGCCAGACTTCTGATCGCCTTTGGGGCGAACGTCAGTGCCAAGAACCCTGGCGGTACGACGGCGCTGCACTACGCGGTAGCCGACGGGTGCAGCGACATCATCCCATTGCTACTGGCCGATGGCGCCGATATCAACACAAAGGACCGCGATGGCGATACGCCGTTGCATACTGCCGCCATACGCGGTTACGGGGAGATTGTCGAGCTGTTGTTGTCGCACGGTGCCGACATGGAGGCTACGGACAACGCCGGTCGCACGCCGCTCGACGAAGCGCTGCGCCGAGGGCACGACGGCGTCGCCCAATTACTGCGCAAGAGAGGGGCAGGCCGGACGTGAGAGATTTCGACCGCCATTTGCAGAAAGGCAAAGGGGTGCGATCCGGGACGAGGGCGCCCCGTCCGAACCGCACCCGGATTACACTCGGCTGTCTGATTCTGGTGCTGTTGCTATGTGTCGCCGGTTGCGAGAAGAGACGACCGGACTCCTCGACCCCGTTGCACCGCGCCGCCAGCGAGGGGGATCTGGAGTGGGCGTTCTCACTCATCCAGGACGGCGCGCGTGTCAATGCCTGCGACGAGGACGAGATGACACCGCTTCACGCGGCCGCCGCCGCAGGGCACGCGGAGATGGTGAAGCTGCTCGTCAATGCCTTCGCCAGGCTCGATGCGGTCGATAACAAGGGCAGCACACCGGCCGCCCTGGCTCTGCGGCAAGATCACAAGGAGGTGGTGCGCTTCCTGGTTGACGTCGGCGCCGAGGTCAACATCCACATCGCGGCGTATCTTGGCGAGGCGGAAACCATCCGGCGCTTGCTGGACAGCGGCGTGGACACTGACGCCAAAGACCGGTTTGGCCTGACGGCGCTACACTATGCCTCAGCCCAGGGTTGTGAGGCCGCAGTCCATATGCTAATGGCCCGAGGCGCCGGCGTCGGCACCAGGACTGGCCGCGGGGATACGCCGCTACATCTGGCTGTGTGGGCAGGGCATGGGGCCGTCGCGGAATCGTTGATCGCGGCGGGAGCCGAAGTCAACGCCAGAGATGAACAGGGCGAGACGCCTCTGCACGATGCTGCGCGCAAGGGTATCACAGATATGGCCAGGTTGCTGATCGGCCACGGAGCCGACGTCGATGCGGCAAGCGAGTATGGGGCAGTGCCTCTGTACCGTGCGGCTAAACATGGGCATGCGGCGATGATCCAGCTTCTCATTGAAAGCGGTGCCAATGTTAACGCTACTGCTACGGACAGTTGCGATGTGAGGACACCGTTGCAGGCAGCAGAGCATACTGAGATAGCGCGGCTCCTGATAGATGCTGGGGCAGACATGGACGCCCCGGACGGCCACGGCGGAACACTTCTGCACTCCGCGATCAAAAGAGAGAGCCCAGACCTTGCGCAACTCTTGCTCGAACGTGGGGCCGCTGTCAACGTCCAGGATGACGATGGCCGGACGCCATTACATGAGGCAGTCGACAGGATGAATTGGTGGGGCATCAGACGAGTACTTCGCGCTCACTATCCCGGTTTCAACCGCATACCTTGGCGGCGCCGGGAGGCCCTGGAGCAACAGATGAGGCAACACATCATGCTCTCAAGGGTTCAGCTTCTCCTCAAGTACGGGGCCGACGTCACCGTTGCCGACGGTGAGGGTGTCACGCCATTGCACGAGGCAGCATTCAGAGGATATGCCAAGGTGGTCAGACTCCTGATCGACGCGGGGGCCGAGGTCAATGCGGGAACAGTGCGACAGGCCGACATCCCCCCCTGGAGCAGGTACTACTGGTCAGGCGGGACGCCGCCGCTGCATTGCGCTGTCCGGTCCGAGTGTACTGCCATAGTTGAGTACCTAATTGCAAGGGGAGCCGACATCGACGCACAGAACGAAGCGGGAGCGACGCCATTATTGCTGGCACTTAGATGTAGTAATCCTGACCTGGCGAACCTGCTGGTTGCCAGGGGGGCGCGCGATTGCGGGACTGTCGCCAGTCTCCGTCGGGAGACGATTTCTGAAATGTTGCTTGGGGTTGACGCCAGCGTGTTGAAGGTCCTCGTGGGCCATGGTCTCGACATTGACTTCAGGGACGAGAACGGCAACACGGCGTTGCACGAGGCGACTCGACGTGGAAACACGGAACTGGTCAGGTGCTTGATTTCGTTCGGGGCGAACGTCAATGCCACCAGCCCGGGCGGTACGACACCGTTGCACTACGCCGCCTCCGATGGGCACAAGGACATCATCCCATTGCTACTGGCCGATGGCGCCGATATCAACACAAAGGACCGCGATGGCGATACGCCCGTGCATACTGCCGCCATACGGGGAGACCGTGAGATGGTCGAGCTGCTGCTGTCGCACGGCGCCGACGCGGATGCCACGGACAACGCCGGTCTAACACCGCTGGACGAAGCCCTGCGGCGGGGCCACGATGATGTTGCCCGACTGCTCCGCGAGCAGGCGGCAAACCGATAAAGAGCCTTTCGAATGCGGTCTTCGGGTTTGATTCTTGGAGGCGGAGCGGATATTATAGAGACAGTGGAACTATGGATGCTTTCATTACCATAAAACGTTTGGTGATTGCGCGGCGCATCCTCTTCACCGAGAAGGCTGAAGCGGAGATGGCAAGGGACATGCTGACGCCGGAGCTTGTATACGAGGCCATCCTTTAACGCTCCAGCCGTCTTCAAGGTCCTGCGTTCTCGAAATCCGAAGACCAAGAAGGCGGAGAGGTTGTATGTGATCAAAGGGCTAACCTTTGACGGCGTCGCGGTATACACGAAAGGCAAGATCCTGAGGCAGGAAGGAGTTGACGTATTCTATGTGCTCATCTCTTCCAAAAAGAGCACCGATATCTAAGACCTTGCCGTGCCCTGCGTGTGGAGAGACTCAGATGACGCATAGGGTGGAGGACTGTCGTCTGGACGACGGCCTGACAGTCAAGAGACTTGGCCACTACAAATGTGAGTCTTGCGGGGCGCGTTTTTTTGACGACGATGCTATGCACGGCATTCAGGTCGCGCGTGCCGCGCGGTCGCGGTCGGAGTCCGTCCGCTAAGTGTCTCAGGTCAGGCATCCCGTCCTGCGCCGGACTTTGCGCATCTTACACCCGTGTCTTGCGCTCTGCGCTTCCCATTGCGCGTGTCCTGCTTTGCAACTCGCTTTTCTCTGGCCTCGGTGGGGTGGACGGCGTATGATTTCATGATGGAGGGTGCAGGGAATTGAATGGCATGGATCAGATGGAAGGGTTGGCAATGCAGAGCAAGGAAACATCGCGGCGGGCATTTTTGAAATCGGCGGCAGTGGGGTTGGGGGCGCTGGCGTGTGGGCGCGGGAGGATGTCGGCGCAGAACCGAGCGGCGAAGCGGCCGAACATTATCTTTTTGCTCACCGACGACCAGCGGTGGGACACGATGGGGTGCATGGGCAACCGGATCATTCAGACGCCGAACATGGACGCCATGGCCGCCGGCGGGGTGAAGTTCACCAACGCGTTCGTGACGACGAGCATCTGCGCGACCAGCCGGGCCAGCGTCTTCTCGGGCCAGTACGCCCGGCGGCACGGGATTCACGGCTTCGCCAGGCCGTTCTCCGACGAGGCGTGGGCCCAGACCTATCCGGCCCAGCTCAAGGGCGCGGGCTACCGCCTCGGCATGATCGGCAAATACGGCGTCGGGAAGGACCAGGACTTCCACAAGGAGACGTTCGACTACTGGAAGGGCATCCCGGGCCAGCCCAAGTACGAGCACACCGACGAGGACGGTAACTACAAGCACCTCACGAAAATCCTCGGCGAGCAATGCGTCGAGTTTCTGCAAGGCTGCACGCAGGCCCAGCCGTTTTGCCTGTCGGTGAGCTTCAAGGCCCCGCACGTGCAGGACGGCGACCCGCGTCAGTTCATCTACGATCCGGCCTACAAGGACCTGTACAAAGACGCGCAGATTCCGGTGCCGCGCACGGCCTCGCAGAGCCACTTCGAGACGCTGCCGGCCTTCCTGCGCGACGACAAGACGGAAGCCCGCGTCCGCTGGCAGATGCGTTTCTCCACACCGAAAGAGTACCAGGAGTCCGTCAAGAGCTACTACCGTCTCATTACCGGCGTCGACGTCGTCATCGGCAAGGTGCGAAAGGAACTGCAGCGGCTCGGCCTGGCCGACAACACCGTCATCATGCTGATGGGCGACAACGGCTTCTTCCTGGCCGAGCACGGCTTCGCGGGCAAATGGTACGGGTACAACGAGTCCATTCGCGTGCCGCTGCTGGTGTACGACCCGCGTCTGCCGAAGAACCTGCGCGGGCGCAGCCGCGAGGAGATCGCGCTGAACATCGACGTGGCGCCGACGCTGCTGTCCCTGGCGGGCGTGGCAGTTCCCCAGGCGATGCAGGGGCGGGACCTGGCGCCGCTGATTCGGGGCGAGAACCGCCCGTGGCGCATCGACTTTCTGTACGAGCACTTTTTCGACCTTCGCCCCAAAGGCGCGACCAAGAGCCTGATCCCCAAGAGTGAGGGCGTGGTCTCCGAGCGGTACAAGTACCTGCGCTATATTGAGGAGGAGCCGCCGTACGAGCAGCTCTTCGACCTCGAGACCGACCCCTTCGAGGAGCACAATCTCGTCGGCCAGAGCAACTACGAGCGCACCGTCAAGGCGTTGCGGATTCGCTGTCATCAATTGCGGCTGCAATGCCAATAGCGCCCGCCCGGTGCAATTCGTGTTTGCAGGTAAAACCGGCAGCAAGGCGGCCGCAACAGAGTGTCATTTCGACTAATGCTCTGTCTCAACTCATTAGAGGGTTGTCATGCTGAACGAAGTGAAGCATCTGGGCTGAGCAAGAGAAATCAGCATCGCCTCAAGAGGGACGTGCGGAGGCCAGGTCCTTCGCTCCGCTCAGGATGACAATCATCATATGACAAGCGACAGGGCACTAAGGGCGAAGCCCGCACGGAGAAATCTTGTCACGGTCGTTGCGCGCCCCTCGTCCGCAGCGAGATTCCTCCGCTCCGGCCTGCCTTCAGCAGTCCTGCGGTCGGAATGACAACTATCGCCACCGAGCCGACGGCGTTGCCCACAAATTCGAATCGCACCCGCGTGCGGGTGTTGCCGAAGCCGAGTTGACATCCCCACAGGCCGCTTATATGATGCTCGTCTCTCCGGCGGTAGGGGACCTGTTGTGGTCTGCCCGGCGGGGTGTTTCCAGAAAGCTGCGTTCGGGCCGTTGAGTGGCTGAGTCCGCGCCGGCGGCGCACCGTACAATTTCAGGGGATTGAGATGGGCAAAGAGAAGATTACCATAGTCGGGGCGGGCAACGTAGGGGCGACGGCGGCTCACATTGCGGCCGGGAAACGACTTGGCAAAGTTGTTTTACTTGATATTATCGGCGGCCTGGCCGAGGGCAAGGCGCTGGACATGGCCGAGGCCAGCGGCATCGATTTGTCGGGGCAGGACATCGTCGGGACGACGGACTGGGCGGCGGCGGCCGACAGCGACGTGGTGATCGTCACGAGCGGTGTGCCGCGCAAGCCGGGCATGAGCCGCGACGATCTGCTCGCCACCAACGCCGGTATCGTCCGGGACGTAAGCGAAAAGATCGCCGAGCACGCGCCGCAGGCGTTTGTGATCGTGGTCTGCAATCCGCTCGATGCGATGGTGCACGTGGCCGCCAGGACGACCGGCTTTCCCGCGCAGCGGGTGATGGGTATGGCCGGGGCGCTGGATTCGGCCCGGTTTCGCTACTTCCTCGCCAGCGAGCTGGGCGTGTGCGTCGAGGAGGTTCAGTGCGTGCTGATGGGCGGGCATGGCGACGACATGGTGCCTTTGCCCAGGTTTACCTCCGTCAGCGGTATCCCCGTTACCCAGCTTCTCGGCGAGTCCAAGCTCGCGGAGTTGATCGAGCGGACTCGCAAGGGGGGCATCGAGATCGTCAATCTGCTGGGCTACAGCGCCTACTACGCGCCGGCCGCCGGGGCGGTCAAGATGGCCGAGGCGATTCTCAAGGACACCAGGAACATCTTCTGCTGTTGCGCGTACTGTGACAAGCAGTACGGCGCGGGCGGATATTTCGTCGGCGTGCCGGCGATCCTGGGGGCAAACGGCGTCGAGCGAATCATCGAACTGGACCTCGACGAATCGGAGCGGACCCTGTTCACACAGTCACTCCAGCACGTCCGGCAGTTGGTCGCGAAAGTGCAGGCCACGCTATAAATGCCGGGATACGATTCGTGATTGTGGGCAAACGTGCCGACGGAGCGGGCGATAGAGGGATTGTCATTTCGACTAAGGGCGAAGCCCGCACGGAGAAATCTGGCGACGGCCGGCACACGCTTCCCACTCGCGGCGAGATTCCTCCGCTGCGGCCTGCCTTCGGCAGTCCTTCGGTCGGAATGACATTCGCGGGGATTGACCCGCCGAACCTGCCCACAAACGAGAATCAACTTGAAATACCGTAGCGTCTGTGTTTTTTCTTGCCACCGGTATGGCAATCCTATACACTGCCCTGCTTTTAACGGGGTGTTGCAGAAGGGGCCTTAGAGCACAATGGAACTGATAAAGAAGATCAAGCAAGCCGAAGCCGAAGCACAGGAGCTGATCGAGAAGGCGCGATCCGAGGCGGTCGCCGAGACCGACGAAGCCCGCCAGCAGCGTCGTCGGCGCCAGGAAGAGGCCGAGACGCAGCGCAAGAAGGCCATTGAGGCGGCGGTCACGCAGGCCCGGGCCGAGGCGCAGCAGGAGATCGAGACGCTCAAAGCCGACGCCGAGCAGCAGCGCCGGCAACTGCGCGACAGCGTGCAGGGCAAGATTCCCGCCGCGGTCAACAAGGTCGTGGATTATCTAAGAGGCTGACCATGGCGATTGCCCAGATGACCAAGGTCATGATTGTCTGCCATCGTTCGCAGGTCTCCGACCTGTTGGAGGCGTTGCAGGAAGAGGGCATTTGCCAGATTCTCAACGCCGAAGAGGCGATGGTCAGCAAAGACGCCCCGGAACTGGTGACCGTGGGGGAGCGGCCCAAGGATATTGAGGAGACCATCGCTCGGCTGGACAAGAGCATCGGCTTCCTGAAGGGCTATGCCGAGCCGGAAAAGGGGCTGGCCAGCATGCTCGCGCCGCGCAAGGTCGTCGAACGGCGGGCGTATCAGGAAGTCGTCACCGACGTTGAGATTCTGAACGTTGTCGATGAGGTCGAGCAGGTCCAGGCCGCCATGGACAAGACCGGCGGCGAGATCGAGTCGCTGCAAGGGACGCTGGACATGCTGGGCCCCTGGTCCTCGCTGAAGACGCCGGTGGAGGAGATCGGCCGGCTGCGAACGAGCGTTTCCTGGGCGGGTCTGGTTCCGGCGCAGCACATCGAGCATCTGGAGCAGGAGGTCGCCGAGCAGGGCGCCGCCATCCAGCGGGTGAGCTCGGCCGGAACGCGCGAAGCCTGCATCGTGGTCGCTTTGCGGGACAACGCCGAGCAGGTCCAGAAGCTGCTGCGATCGCTCGAATTTGAGGTCGTCAACTTTGAATCCATGAGCGGCACGGTCGCCGAACTGATGCGCGACCGTCAGCAGAAGCTCGACGAAGCCGAGGCCAGGCTCGACGAGCAGGGCAAATCGGCGGAAAAGCTCACCCGGCATTTGCTCAACATGCAGATCCTGCTCGATCACTACGAGAACCTCTTGCAAAGGGAGCAAACCCGGGACACCGCCCCGGCGACGCAGCATACGCTGATCCTGGAGGGCTGGGTCAAGAAGTACAACTACGAGCGTCTGACCCAGGTGGTGGGGCAGTTCGACGCGGCCAGCCTGAGCCGCATCGAGCCCGGCGCCGAGGAAGAGATTCCGGTTGAAATCGAGAACAATGCCAAGGTGCGGCCGTTTGAGGTCATAACCCGGCTGTACGGCATGCCGCAGCACTTCGAGGTCGATCCGACAACGGTGCTGGCCCCGTTCTTCGCCGTGTTCTTTGGCCTGTGTCTGACCGACGCGGGGTACGGGCTGGTCATCATCGCCCTGATGGCCTTGCTCATCAAGAAATCGCAGGGCGACAAGAAGCTGTACTGGATGTTGGGCATCTGTGCGGCCGCGACGGTGCTGGCCGGCGCGCTGACCGGGGGATGGTTCGGAGACGGCATCCAGCAGTTCATACCGGGCATGAAGGGCAAGAACGTCGCACTGTGGTTCGACCCGATGAAAAAGCCGATGACGTTTTTCTACTTGTCCATCGGCTTGGGATACTTCCAGATTATGGTGGGCCTGGCGGTGGGGTGCGTGCACAGTTTCCGTCGCAAGGACTTTGCTGCGGCGGTTTTCGACTACCTCGTCTGGCTGGTCATGCTCAACGCCATTGTGCTCTTCCTGGCCGGCCTGTTCGGGGCCTTTCCCGCGGCGCTGGGGAAGGTGTGCGGCTACGTCGCGCTGGTCCCGGCGGCGATGATCCTGATGTTCAGCCACCGGGAAGGCGGCTGGGGCGGACGCATCGGCATGGGCTTCTACAATCTTTTCAGCACCATCTTTTACATGGGCGACGTGCTGAGCTATCTGCGTCTGATGGCTCTGGGCATGGTTACGGCCGGCCTGGCCATGGCGATCAACGTCATCGTCAAGATCGTGGGGGGGATTCCGTACGGCATCGGTATCGTCGCGATGATCGT
>Ga0272442_10011057_pt1 | contig 11048 bp, 9 predicted proteins | sample SSMForm2O_FD_200262 | JGI IMG/M metagenome (GOLD analysis project Ga0272442, IMG submission 200262) | Marine sediment archaeal communities from Little Sippewissett salt marsh, Falmouth, MA, United States - SSM-Form-2O | ecosystem: Environmental > Aquatic > Marine > Wetlands > Sediment ... | reverse complement strand
AAAACCATTAAAGTTGGTGTTGCATATGGATCTGATCTTGATAAAGTTAAAAAGATTTTAATGGAAGTTGCTAAAGATCACAAGGAGGTAGTCAATGATACTGGTTTCGAACCAGTAGTACGATTTACTAATTTTGGTGAATCTAGTTTGAACTTTATTTTGCTCGTTTGGATTGACGATGTGATGCAACAATGGGCTGTGTTAAGTGATCTGCACAGTGAAATTGATCATCGATTTAGAGAAGAACATATTACTATTCCATTCCCACAACGTACAATTTGGTTCAATGATATGGATAAAATTGAACAGTGGAAAAATAAAGATGAAAAAACTCAATAATTTTGAAAGATCATCGTGAGAGTATAGGAGAAAAAATTTATGGATAATAGTCGACGAGTGTATGAATCATTTTATGATGTTCCCTTTTCTGAGCAATCTTCTTCAGTATCCAATCAGCATAGTGGTATGCGATTTAGTCGAACTGAAATTATCCATCTGTTGATTTCAATGGCTGTACTCACCCTCGCCTTTTCTTTTGCTTTTGTTCCGATTAGAAGCGCAAGTTGGAGTATTTCTCGTTTTTTATCAATTCTACCAATATCGTTCTTAGCGATTGTAACAGCATTTGTATGTCATGAGCTTGCTCATAAATATATGGGGCAAAAATATGGATATTGGTCCGAATTCCGTATGTTTCCTCAAGGGTTGTTACTAGCATTTATTTTTGGGTTATTTTTTGGAATTGTTTTTGCAGCTCCAGGTGCCGTTCAGATCTATGGACATCCCGAAAAAAAGCAGTATGGCCATATTTCGGTTGCTGGGCCTGTAACGAATATCATTATATCATTGGTGTTCATGAGTATTTCATTTCTTCCATTAGGCATTATTTCCTCCGCTGCTTATTTCATTGGTTATATCAACATTTTTCTTGCATTGTTTAATTTGTTACCATTCGGACCATTAGATGGAAGAAAAGTTATGAGTTGGCGATTTGATATTTGGATAGTCTTATTCGTCTTTTGTATCGTACTTTTTGTATTTTTCCTCAGACCATGGTGATAATTTTAGCAAAAATGAAGGATAAAATATGATGAGTAATTGGAGGGAGGGAGGGGAGAGTTTCGAAAAAAAAGTGAAACCGTGATAAGGTTTTTGGAAAGTCTCTCCCCGTCTGTATTATATATAGTTTTCATTATTTATAAACGTTTACCTAGCTAGGGTATAGTATTGGTAAATAAAAGGTAAATTGAAAGGAGAAATCATTTGTTAAAAAGAGATGCTATGAACACGTTAAAAAAAACAAAGTGTCCATAGATGAATTAAATTCAATGAATCCATAATATGACTGGGTCATTTAAAAAACAAAACACCATTTGATAATTTTTTTGAAATACTTGTTTGAAAACATCCAATTTATACAACAGTTCTTCGTTGTAATAATCGCCGCCCCTTATCTGTAATATAAATCGTTTTCAATCGACCTCTTTTCTTAATTGCCACTAAATCTTTTTCATCGAGAGCATTCATCCGTTTTGCAGTGGTAACCTTAGTAATTGAAAAATGCTTACTTACCGTTTTAAATGAAACCAATGATTTATTCGTATTTTGTTTTTCCACATATTGCAAAATATCAAATAACTTATTATCAATGGTAATATTTCCAACACTTTGTTCAGGCAGTTTCTCAAGTTCCTCATTCAGTATTGCTAATTCTTTCGAAGATATTACCGCAGGATTCAATCGAATCAACATGATACCATCATTTCGTGCTGTGATACTAGATAATGTATATATCATCTGCATGACCTCTTTAAATCCATTAAGCGCAATAAGATAATCTAATCGATCGATCAATACTATGGATTTATCATGGTCAGAAAAAAAAGCTGAAATAATATTAATCAAAGCTGATGGATCTGAGATAATAGACGGTTCTTTCCCTTGTAAATTTAGTTTTTGAGAAAAGGTATATTGAACCACTTGAAGCGTGGTCAAAGAGGAATCTAAAAATATTTTTGGACTATCTCGAGTTATAAATAATCCATAGTAATCATTCAATAACAACCCGTTTAATAAATCAACAGCCTTATCATTTGTCTCTTCGAGTATTAAATAACTTAATCCAGTTACCAAATGACCATGTATTTGTGAATCGCTTGTAATATCCCGGCCTGTAAAAACAACACCTTTTACTACTTTGTCAACCGTTTTTACTGGTGATCCATTAATTCTAAGAAGCTTAGAATCACCATGTTTAGTAATGATTTTTACATCATAATGTTTTGATGGTTGTTTATAACAATTTTGTACGTATGACTTAAATGATTCGTTGTTTTGTATCAATGGAATTGAATCTATTTTTTTTCCAACAATTGAAGCTGAAGAATAACCACTAATTTGTGTTGCACGCTCATTCCATAATGATATTCTATTATCCGGATCTAATGAAAATATGATTTCAGAAGTACTATTAATTATATTTTCAAGATATTTTTTCGTTTCTTGAGTTTCTATTTGTGCTTTATATGTGCTGGTAATATCTCTAGTAGTGATAATAATTCCTTGGACAATCGGATTTTTTAACAGATTATTTGCCATTGTTTCCATATATCTTATTTTTTTATTTTTACATATTACTCTATGAGTAATTGATTGGATCGATTTCCTCGATAAAACTCTTTCAAAAAATATATCGGCTTTCTTTTTATCTGGTTCGTAAAAATAGTCGAAAATATTTGTCCCAATTATCTTATCTGGTTCATACCCCATCATCGCATTGACTGATTCACTCACATAACGAATAATTGATTTGTCATCAATAATAAAAAATGAATTATTTGAATATTGAATCAGCCTTCTCCAGAATTCTTCATTTTTCTCAGTAAATTTTTGTTCTCGGTCTTTTTCACTAGATATATTATATATTATTGCTGCAACTTTATCAACTTCTCCTTTATTATTAAAAACTGGTTGATATAAGGTCCTCCACCAGGTTTCTCGTTCATAGTCCTCTAATAACTGAGGTTTTTTTTCCTCCACCATTTTGTAAAGAACTTGTCTCCTTCGTTCTCCAGCATCTAATTCTAAAAGAGGCCATCCTATGGTTCCAATTACCTCTTTTCTTGGTTTCTTAAAAACAGTTTCTAATGCAGCATTTATCCCAAGAACTTTCCCCGTAATTGTACTAATTATTAATGGATGTATGCATGCATCAAGTAGTAATTGTTCATCAGAAATTTCACCATCATCAATAAGTTTCGGTAAGTTTTGGAATATTTTCGATATTTCTTCTGATGATTTCTTTTTGGATTTCTCCATATGATTTTCCCTGCAATAATGTTACCATATAGTTGATTATTTTTTATAGATTCTTATGAAATAATCAAATAAATATATAATTATTCCACATATTGTTATTAATTTATTTATATTTGTACAAGGATAAAATTTTTAAATGGGTGATTGTATACAGGAAAAAAATTGAACTAGGTGACTATAGAAATGTCAATGAAATTTCAAGATCACATCGATAGAAGAGTTACAGAACTTCGACAGAGAGAACGAGAATTAAAAAAAGGAAGTCGCACGATTAAAGATCAACGCATTCATCTTTAAGTAAGGAACAACTACTTTTTTTAGTATAAAATTTATCAATAAGAATAGTTTTCATCCTTTTTCTCCCTCAGATTTAATGTTAAAGAGAACTCTAAAAAACTGTAACAATTATCATTTTAGGTGTAAAGCCATTGTATAATCTCATCAGAAACGGATGATATCCATACATGACCTTTTTGTTCATCAGTGATTAATGTACAATTAATATTATTACGTTGTAACTCTTGATATAAATGTAGTCCGCAGTTAAAAGGAACGATTCTATCCCTTTCCCCATGAACAATGAGAGTTGGTGGATGATTTATTGGAAATTGAAGGGGCGATTCACAATCGAATTCTGGGCCTTGATTTGAAAATGTAATCGAATCTGCATCAGTCCCTGAGTGAACGACAATACCAGCAAATTTTTCAGGAAATACTTTTGCAAGTCGACTTGTCATGAAACCCCCTGATGAAAAACCAGCACAATACGCTTGATTCAGGTTAAGAAGATCAGATTGATTCTGCATCCATCGAAACAAACTTGAAAATAATTGTAAATCTTTAGAATCAGCAATTTCACTGATAAAAGAACTCCAAGCGTGTGGCCCTGGTTTCATCGGCCTTCCAGATGAGGGAGCGATAACAAAAAAACCTGATTCCAATGCTTTTTCTCGAAAAACAGATTGATGATAATTCCATAGATTAATCGGAATGAACCAAGCAAAAGGATATTGTGAAGCACCATGAAGTACGAATAAGACAGGGTATCCTTCATTTGGTTTTAAGGAGAGTGGCTGTTGATAAAGAATCAATCGTTGATTCATTACCATAAATTGTGGGATTGATGTATTTTTAATTGTATTCACTAAATCACACGAATTAGATAGTGGTTCAGCACGTATGTCTAAAGAATAACAACCAGATATTTGCAAAAACAATATGAAAAAAGAAAAAAGGAATACCCAAACTTTAGATGAATATGAATAAATCATCAAGTTATCAAAAAGACTATCATTATATAAATAATTAGTTAATTTACCCCTGTAAAAATAATAAAAACTGTAATTACTGTTTTTTACAAGTGATGAGCAATGACAAAGGAAGTACATAACATCACAGTCACGGTCTTTGAGAAAAACGAGGAAAAAATCGAGAATCATAAAGATCTATTTCACTTCTTACTACCAATTGATTTTGAAACGCAAAAGGTAGATATGAGCATTGAATCTATTGAAGGATTAAATCAAAAACCAATCTATATTATTCGATTAAAAACAAGGAAAAATAATCATAACCAACAATTATTAGATATGGTTTTTTCCCAGTTAAATGAAACGGATAAGAAACAAATTGGTGACCAATATCTTTCTCGATTAAATCAAGAAGGATATTTTTTTATCAGACTTGATAAAGAAAATCTATCACAAAAAAAATTTGTGTTAACTGATAATGGAGATTGTTTTCATTTTAAAATAAAAATCGCGAGTTTTCCAGCGAAATGGGATGCATTTGTAAAAACAACAGAATCTCTATTGATCAAATACCATTGTATGAAAAATGATAAACAAGAGATTTTAAAGAAAAATAAAAAGAAAAAAAATGATTGAAAATTTAAATTCCTTTAATGGTATTTCGTAATTCGGAGATATTTGTTTTTATTGAATTCATTTCCTTCATTTTTTCTTCTTCAAACGAAGTGAGTATATCATCTAATGATGTTGTTGGTTGATACACGTGAACTGGGCGACCTTTTCCCTTCTTTTTTAAATCGCGTTTTTCTACCCAACCACGTTTTCTTAGTTCTTGCATAGCAACACTAACTTCTGGTTGTCTCAGGTCTGCACCCTGTTCAATATCAGTTGATCTGCATTCATTGACCTGACAGATATACATAAGTGTTTTTGCTAAATTTTTTGGCATTCCTAAATCAGCGAATAGTTGAACTGCTCGTTCATCATTCTCATCAAATACATCATTTGTTCTTTCTTTTATATCCCATCACCTCACATTTGTGATATTAACAACAATGTATAATAATATCCATTATATTAATCATACGGTTTTTTAAAATAATTTTATGACAGATTAATAATAATAGGAATTCGTTAGTTCTTCATCCATAATTTAACTATTTATGCTGAAAGATCCATGAAATATATTCCTGACCATTATCAACAAAAACTGGTGCAACATTCATCTCATTTTTTCCATCATTATCAAAATCACCAATATTTAATACTGCAAGATCTCCAAATGTTTCTGAGATGACCGCTTCTTCGACATAGGTTGTTCCATCATACTGAAGGATGTGAACGATGTCTGTGCCTGCACAGACTTCTACAACACCGTCGTAATCGATATCTCCTACATTCATTCCTTCAATAAGCATTCCTTCGCCACTCCAATTAACATCAAAACTCAACCGGTAAGCCTCCCCATCCCAATCAAAGATAGATATACGAGGTGAAACGTAACCCATATGTATTTCATCAATTCCATCTTGATCACTATCTGCACACCACCCTCCAAAAGGAGCCTCATTCCACCCATAAGATTCATAGAGAATAGTTACCTCGAAAGTATTTATTTCTTTGTTCCAATCAAGGACTAATTGTCTGTTAAACTTATTTGTCCCACTCTCATAATTGGTAATCCCTACTGAGATTTCATTTTCTCCATCATTATCTGTATCACCAACACCCGCCATATATGCATAGCCAAAAGCAGGGTCATCATATTGAGCAACTTTTTCTAAAAACAAACCATTCCATTTCAGAATCACAATTTCAGGAATAGGATTGTCTCTTGATCCCCCTCCACCACTCATAATCAACTCATTTTGTCCATCATTATCACAATCACCAATATAACAATCCCCATTACCACCCCCGTTACTAAATATCCATGAATTAAAGCCTATTATTCGATATGATCCACCAATATATTTGTAAACTGCTCCATACCAGGTAGCTGCAATCTCATTTTCTCCGTCTCCCGTGATGTCTCCGATAGCAAATCCTCCTGCATTTGGTGGAGGGATGTTTGTATCCAGATATTTCTCAGCGATGAATTGTCTGATTAAAAATATTCGATAGAATGGACTATGGAGTTCAGCGGTACATTCATAGGTTTCTGTGTTTTGATTCCATTCCATGACATCTATCTTTCCATCTCTACCTGCGAGCAACCATTCGTTATCACCATCATTATCACAATCTCCAATGGGCTGTGGTCCTTGGTATCGTCCGCCAGACCAATCTGTTCCGTAATTCTTTTGCCATTGAATCTCATAATCTTCATTGTTCATTGTTTTTGATTGATGTATATTGAATTCATTTGGTAGTGATAGTGTTTCCTGAGAAACAGCCTGGAAGGAAAAAGAACTGAGAATGAACGTTAAAATGAGTAATCCTGTTTTGATTTTATTATTCATTTAGTTTACCCATTTATTATAAGTAGATAGAGATTAAATAATTTTATGGTGATTTTTAATTAAATTGAATTTTTTTAGTGAAATCTTATTCATAATATTTAATAAAGCTTTTTTGTTGAATTAGTTATATGTCTAATTGGACAAAACCAACAATTCTTGTCAGTAAATGTTTAGAATTTGATCATTGTCGTTATAATGGTTCTATGATTTCTAGTGATTTTGTAAAAAAGATAACACCATTTGTTGAGTTCATACCTGTTTGTCCAGAGGTTGAAATTGGATTAGAAGTGCCTCGTAAATCACTTCGATTGATTGAAAAAGATAAACAGATTAGATTAGTTCAACCAGCAACCTCTAAAGATTTTACGAATAACATGATTTCTTTTTCAAAATCCTTCTTAGCAAAATATATAAACCTTGATGGAGCAATTTTAAAATCTCGCTCGCCCTCTTGTGGAATAAGGGATGTAAAACTTTACCCTAGCAGTCCAAATGCAATGCCGTTAAAACGAACAATTGGATTATTTAGTAGTACCGTATTAGAATTGTTTCCAGGTGTTGTTGAATCTGAGGGAAGACTTCGTAATCCTTTCATCCAAGAGCATTTTCTAGTGAGTGCGTTTACTATAGCTGATTATAAGCAAACAAAGAAAAAACATCATATTTCTGATCTCGTTTCATTTCATAGTAAACATAAATTCTTATTCATGGCTTATAATCAAGAATTGTTAAAGGTGCTGGGTCAAATTACAGCAAATCAACAAAATAACACCGCAGATCAAATATTTGATCAGTACGAGAAAGTATTATTCTCAATTTTTTCAAAACCTCCTTCAAATAAATCTACAATCAATGTGCTTTTACATCTTTTTGGATATGTATCAGATGATTTAAGTAAAGTTGAAAAGAAGTTCTTTCTTGACTTAGTTGACCAATATAGAAAGGAAAAAATATCTCTTAATGTATTAATACATGTGTTAAAATCATGGGTTGTTCGTTTTTCTGAGCCTTATCTAGCTAATCAATCAATTTTCAATCCGTTTCCTGAAGATCTATTAGAAGAAAAACTTTCAGTCATCGCTGATAAACAGAGGTATTGGAAATGAACGGTAATCATTCTACTGGTATGGATATGATAGAATCTGAACGAATTAGATCTTTAAATTCAAATAAGCCTTCCCACCAGGACTTTGTTATCTATTGGATGCAACAATCACAGCGAACTCATTTTAATCACGCATTAGAATATGCCATTGGAAAAGCTAACGAGTTAAATAAACCATTACTTGTGTATTTTGGAATAACGGATCAATTCCCCGAAGCAAATCTTCGACATTATCAGTTCATGGTTCAGGGTTTAAAAGATGTGCAAGAGAATTTAAAAAAGAGAAAAATCAAGTTCATTGTTTCATTAAATCATCCAGTGGATGGGATTTGCACATTAGCAAAAAACGCTTGTTTAATCGTTGTTGATCGTGGTTATCTTCGCATCCAAAATGAATGGAGAAAGAAGGTTTCAGATCAAATTGAGTGTCCTCTAATTCAAATAGAATCAGATGTTATTGTCCCTGTTGAAACTGCTTCAGATAAAGAAGAATATGCTGCATACACCCTTCGTCCAAAAATTCATTCTCACCTTAACAGGCTTTTAATTCATTTGCCAGAAAATAATGTGAAACAAAGCTCCTTAGATTATGATTTTAAAACCATTGATCTCTCAAAGAGTGATGCTGTCATCTCGAAGCTATCAATAGATTCCTCTGTTCAACCTATTGATTCATTTATTGGCGGGGAAGATGAAGCAAAAAACAAATTGCAATATTTTATAGCGAATAATATCAGTAGGTATGAAGAAAAGCGAAATGATCCTTCGATAAAGGTGACTTCACAGTTAAGTCCATATCTCCATTTTGGTCAAATCTCTCCACTTTTCATAGCTTTAGAAGTAAGAGAGAATGCACCATCCTTTGCTAATGTTTTTTTGGAAGAATTAATCGTTCGTCGGGAACTAAGTATGAACTTTGTTCATTATAATCAATCATATGATTCATTATCTTGTCTTCCTCATTGGGCGTTAGAAACATTACGTGATCATGAATCAGATAAAAGAGAGTATCTTTATTCAAAAGAAGAATTGGAACGTGCATCGACTCATGATCCCTATTGGAATGCAGCACAAAAAGAGTTGAGAATCAGAGGGAAAATGCATGGGTATATGCGCATGTATTGGGGGAAAAAAATTCTTGAGTGGACCGAATCATCTGCAAAAGCTTTCGAACGATCATTATATTTGAATAATAAGTATGAACTTGATGGACGAGACCCAAATGGGTTCGCCGGTGTTGCCTGGTGTTTTGGGAAACATGATCGTGCTTGGATGGAACGACCAATATTTGGTAAAATACGATATATGAACAAAAAAGGTCTTGAGCATAAAATCAATGTGAAGGATTATGTTGCTTATGTGGAAAAAATGCATTGGAAGATAAAATAATAAAGTATATCAAACAGTAGACGTTACCTTTAGGTAGTTCATAAAAAATGGGGAGATAAATATGAATTTTGATGATTTAATCTCAATGTTATCTACAAAAATACCTCTAACGGATATTACTATTGGAAATGTAATCATGGCTATTTTGATCTTAGCCATTGGTTACATCATTGTTGCCATTGCAGTTCGTTATATTCGTCATGCGATGAACAAAGCAAAAATGGCAAAGATCCTGGTAGAATTTGTCAGTAGACTCGCAAAAATCCTCCTGTTGATTGTAATTTTGATCATTGCAATCGGAGTTCTTGGCGTTGATGTCGGTTCGGGACTGGTTAGTATCTCTGTGGTTTTTGGATTTGTGATTGGTTTTGCCTTCCAAGATATGCTTGGAAATCTAGCGGCAGGATTTATGATTGCTTTAACCAAACCATTCAGAATTGGAGATTATGTTGATACTGCAGGTCATTCGGGTACTATTCAACATGTAGGGGTGAGTAATACCACACTTTTATCGGTAGATAATAAAAAAATCATTATTCCAAATTCAAAAATATGGGGGGATGCAATTATAAATTATACGGCAAAGAAAACCCGTATGATCGATTTCTCTGTCGGAATTAGCTATAGTGATGATATTGGTGATGCAATAAAGATAGCTTCAGATACCATTTCTAATCATAAACTGGTATTATCTGATCCCGCTCCACTTATCGCAACAAATGAACTCGGTGATTCTAGCGTGAACATCATTATGAGACCATGGGTGAAAACTGCTGATTATTGGACTGTGAAACGAGAACTGTTAAGACAGGTTAAAGAAGCCTATGACCAAGCAGGAATCACTATTCCATTCCCACAAACCGATGTCCATCTGTTCAAAGAATAATGGATAATAAAAAAATATCATCTCTTTTTCTTATTTTTTCTTATCTTTCCATTGTTTTTGAACTGGCTCTCTATAAATATCATTAATGTCGGGGTTTTCGTTTTTGAGTTTTTCTCCCTCAGTGATAAAATGATTTATCCCTTGTAATGATCCTTTACTTCTGCCCAATAGAGTACCTTGAGATGTATGCATATCTAATGCAAAATCCGGAATTGAATAGCCTTTTTCTTCTTTGTTCCATTTATATTTCATAACTATTTTGAAATGATCAGTAATGCGAGATTTTTGTGCTTTGCTGAGCAATAGGATGATGTAGGAAAGGACCATCTCCCAATCTCCTTTTTTATGATCATACATATTTTTCATATCTTGTAATGCTTGTGAAACAGATCCTACCATTAGTGGGTCTGCTAAGCCTATGTCCTCATAGCTTGTTATGAGCAATCGGGAATGTAAAAGGCCAAATCCACTTTTACCTTCGTTACCTAGTTCTAGAGCAAAGTACATCGCTTCTTCCTGCATTCCTCGTCGTATACATTTTTGAAGTGCACTAATGAGTTCATCGTCATTGTATGCATGATGTTTTGTTTGGAAATGTGCCATCTTTTTTATCACCTTTTTACATGGTTCAATAAGTT
>Ga0272442_10011056_pt1 | contig 11049 bp, 6 predicted proteins | sample SSMForm2O_FD_200262 | JGI IMG/M metagenome (GOLD analysis project Ga0272442, IMG submission 200262) | Marine sediment archaeal communities from Little Sippewissett salt marsh, Falmouth, MA, United States - SSM-Form-2O | ecosystem: Environmental > Aquatic > Marine > Wetlands > Sediment ... | reverse complement strand
GAATTCTCAACAAGAATCCTTCGAATGGTAATGTACATCTTTGTCATCGGAACTGCTATAGCATTTCTAGGCGTTGAAATAGGTGCTGCTTTAGTTAGTGTTTCTGTTGTCCTTGGATTTGTTCTAGGATTTGCACTTGGAGATACGTTGAGCAATATCGCAGCTGGTTTCATGATAGCAATAACCAAACCATTTAAATCAGGAGATTTCATAAAAGCAAACGGCGAAACAGGTACAATTACAAATGTGGGTATTAGTGTAACAGAGCTTGATACAATTGATAATAAAAGAATAATTATCCCTAACAAATTGGTGTGGGGTGGAAACATTACCAACTTCACCTGTCATCCAACTAGACGAGTTGATATGGAAATAGGTGTTGGATACAATGATGACCTCGACCATGTTATCAAGACAACCATGGGACTTTTAAAAGCGAATAAACGAGTATTATCAAAACCTGAACCTCAAGTTGCAGTAAAAGAAATGGCGGATTCATCTGTTGTTTTCGTAATACGACCTTGGGTGAGAACAGAAGATTACTGGGATTTTTTCTTTGCCTTCCAGAAAGAATTAAAACAAAAATACGACAATGAGGGAATATCAATACCATTTCCACAGAGCGATGTTCATCTAATTCAGGAAAAATAAATATGTTAAAAATATGATGTTTGATAGAATTAAGGTTTATGGGACAAAATTAAAATAAATAAACCAATAGGAAACTTATCAATCTAGAGAATAGTTACACTATTAATAATTATGTCCTCAACTGGCCAGTCTTCCTTGGAATACCTTGTTTTGGTTTCAACAGATGCTATATCACGTAATACATCAAGGCCGTTTATCACCTTTCCAAATGCTGAGTACTTTCCATCAAGTTGATGTTGCGATCCATCACAGATGAAAAATTGACTTGTTGCACTGTTTGGATCATTTGTTCTAGCCATAGAAATAGCACCATCAACATGCATAATCTCTGGATGAATCTCCAAGACTATAGGGGCATACGGACTTTTTTTATGCGTACCATTTGAATAATATCCGCCACCTTGTATAACGAAATCATCAATCACTCGATGAAATACCAGTTCTGTAAAGAACCCGATTTGTGACAGTTTTATGAAGTTTTCACTGGTAATTGGCATTTTATCAATATATAATTCAATTACCATCTCACCCATTATCGTATCCATTATCGCCAGTGGATGATTAGTTATTTCATATGGTTCAAAAGATGGATTCCAGTCAAGGTTAAACCATCTGAAAAAACCGAAAAAACCCTTAATTCCCTTAGGGAGAAAATTAAGAAAAGATATTTTTAAACCAATCCAGTCATCCCAATAATTCTCATCCCAAAGATTTTTTCTTGCTTTGTTTACAGCTGCATTGTAAACTTCGTTGTCTTTGAAATTGTTCTGCTTTATCTCATTACCTGTTGCATCCTTCTGAAGCCATATACCATGTGCATTATCCTCAATGTTATTCCTATAAGCAACATTATATGATGTATGAATACATATTGACTCAGTTTGACTTCCACTGATAAAGTTATAGATAATAGTATTACTATCACCATCAAGAATATGAACACCTACTTTGTTGTTCAACAGGATATTACCAACATAATAATTATTAGAACCATGTGACTCTATCCCTGAATATTCAGAGCTATCCATTGCACTGTTTTGAATAGTGAAATTACTGACAAAAACATTATCTGCCAGGTTTTTAATAACTGAACCAATTTGCCCTCCATCAATTATAGTTGTTTCTTTATCCTCACCTAACAAAAGTACTGTGTTTTCAATGATTAAATTTTCATAATAAGGTGTGTTTTTTGAATATACAAATATTGTATCTTCATCATCAGATATATCAAGTGCTTCCTGAATTGTACTGTAATTTCCGGGTCCATCGCCTCCAACGTAGAATATTTCATCGTTAAGTTTAGAAGTTGGTTGTTTAAAATTACTTGCATTCACACCTATAAAAGATAAGTTCAATCCAATTAACAAGATGATAATTATAACTGCTTTAATCTTATTTTTCAGTCTAACTCCTCCATTTTATAATAAACATTAAGTTTTATTTAAATTTTACTGATGATATAAAATATAATATATTATTGATTAAAAAATAATGTTGATTTTGTTTCAAGATTTTTTGCACCAAACTATGGAATAAATGAATATCATATTACTATCTCAGCATATATTATTCTTACACCATATTGGATCAAGAGTTTAAAAAATAACAATTATTAGCATTACAATTATCTAAGCGTATGGGCATTCTAAATTGTAAACTTGATAATGATCGAGTAAAAATTGCTAGTAAGACTAAAACATATTTTGTAGGAGAAATATTAATTCCTGATTAATGCTTTATTTATTAAATTGGTTTCACTTATAAAATCTTGCTTTTTAATTTTTGAAAAAATTTAATAGTTTACTTTTTATTTGAAAACTTAAAATGAGAAAAAATGAAAAATCAATTTTCATAATATTTTTGTTTACTTTATTAATAATTGTTATATTTATGGGTTGCATTAATAATGGAAATGTACCCCATTTAAAAAAATGGGGAATATATTCTTTGGATTCATCAAATCAAAGAGTAGAATTGATTTATAGTTCAGATAACAAAATTGAAACGCTGAGATTAAATACTAATGGCGATAAATTTGTTTTTTCAATGACTTTTAACGGTTCAGAGTATAATAACAGTGAAATATGTTTATTGAATCTGAATGGCAGTGATTTTATTAGATTAACCAATAATGAATATTGGGATTTATATCCCACATGGTCTCCTGATGAAACTAAAATAGCTTTTCTATCTTATCGTGAAGATAATTTAGATATTTATTTGATGAATTCAGATGGATCAAATCAGTTTAAATTTTATGATTCTGGTTTTCATGATGCAGATATTCATTGGATAGAAAATATTATAGTATTTACATCTGGAAGTAAAATTTGGAAAATTAATGAAGATGGTACAAATCCATCAATAGTGACTGATCCACCTAATGCGGGTGAGTGGGGAAATGCGAATTTACCTTTTGGTGATTACGATCCAAATATTGATCCAGATGGTACTAAGATTGCTTTTGAACGATTGGAAAATGATACTAGCCCTCATGGGAATTACAATATATTTATAATTGATCTAGATGGAAATGATGAAACTCGTTTAACCGATAATTATTATACTCAAGGTTTTCCTACTTGGTCTCATTCAGGAGAAAAAATCCTTTTTCTAGTGACTGCAATATATGATGAGGGAAAATATGATTTATACATGATGAATTCCGATGGATCTGATTATAAAGATATAACTCCAGATTTTTTTCCAGATAAATTTCTTTGTCATGCAGGAGTTTTTTCACCTGATGATTCGATAATTTATTTTGTTGGTGAATGGTGGGAATAATATACTTATTACAATTCAATATTTCAATAATTTTGATATAAGTTTAATTATTAATGGATAATGTTCAAAATTGCGGTAAAATAGAGATTTTAAATGTACTTTGTTTTTTGGCATGCTGACAGACAATGGATCTGCCCACTCGCTCTCGGCACCATGGGTATCCTTTGCTTTAACTCTAATTTCATAACTACCCTTTACATCCCATATATGTGTAATATTAATTTCATAACCTGAATCAAATGGTCCCAGCCATTCATCATCTGTAACATCTCCCCAATCAAATATAAAATATATTTCATCATCATCAACATCCACTGTTGAAGTTGAATAAGAATACTTTTTACCTACCTCACCATTGATTGGACCCGTGAGAATTGGTGGTGTTTCAGGAGGATTATTATCACATTCATCTACTATATTCCAAAGACTAAGATTATCTAAAACGGTATGTGATGCAACGGTCTGAAAATAACTTCCTTCTTCTTCAAGTAAACCACCATAGTAAGGAATATCAACAGAACTTTCCAGAAAAACAGTAGAAAAGATAACACATGCCATTAGATATGAGCCTTTAAGTGAAGGATGATTCCAATCACTCATATGTAAATAATGAAGAGGATAACTTTTTTCTTGAAGAACCATGTACCAACTCCATCCAACCGGGGCAATTTCAAAACCAATTTCATCTGAATATTGTAAAGTGTTTTCAAATATTTTTATTTGCATCTCTTCATAAGTGTCAGTCCAATCTTGATACCAAGTCATTCCATCTTCAAATGCCCAGGGTAAACAGAAAACCATTTTAGTTGATTCGCAATTTTGATGTATTTTATTCCGAAGTGTTACTAAAGCAGGATAAACTGGATGATCCGTAAAGTAATCCGGATAGGCCATAAGACTACCTACCCCCTGTAAAATAATATAATTCCAGTTATGTTCATTAATTTTTGATTCTGTAGTACTACTAGAAGCATGATCATCTAGGTACAAACCATTTCCACCATAATGATCAATATAGATATTCTTTCCAGAACTTATAGCAAGATTTTCAAATAAATCTGGCAGATTATTATAATTAAAATAACTACTTCCAATGAATAAGATACTACAAGGTCCATTATGACAAGAATTATTCACCATATCATAATTATGATTATTACGTAAAATCAAGGTATTATGTGACTCACTTTCTTTTAAGTAAGTACCAGCCCCTATTGTCTGAAATAAAAATACAAGACATATTAAAAATACGATTTTATTCATATTTTCCCCTTATCTATTAATTATAATATTGACGGCGATATATATTATTTATCGTAGCGGCATATATATTTTATGTGTATTCTCTCTATAACTAACTATAATGTGCTCCAAATACCACATATGAATTTTGAAGTTGTAATGCCATGGAAATTGGTGAGATCAATAAGATTACAACAAGGAAATCTTCCAAAGCTTTCATCAAGTATCTGGATAAACAGGTTCTGATCCATATTATAACCGATATACATCAATTTCTCTGGTACAACTCTAAAACTTCCGTCTTGATATTCGATATTACTGATTTTTCCGATGAGAATAGTCGCGGATAGAGGATTAACAGAAATTTTTCTCTTTGGCATACTTACTTCCAGAGTGGTCCAATCACTCTCAGCCCCATATTGATCTATAGATTTCGCTTTAATTTCATATGTTCCCTCAGCATCCCAAGTATGACTTACGGTTACTTCGTCCCCTGAAAAAACGGAATCAGTCATCTCATAAGTACCATCACCCCATTCAATATAAAAGGTTATATCATCTTCTTGAGGATCAGTTGCTGATAAAACAAATCCATATTCTTCATTTGCTTTTCCTTGATTTGGGCCAGAAATAATGGGTGGATTTGGTGCAACGTTATTTTGGATTTCCAAATATATTTTTAAAAATTCATCCCAGTTCGAATCTATCGCAAAAAGAGTCTCTTCATATGGTGATGGTAGTGCATGGTCATATCGTAAAGCATCATTATAGTCGCCCTTATTGTTAGGAAAGTAAAAATTAAATCCGCATGAGGGATATCCTTCCAAGGCTACTTTCGAAATAACAGCGTTTTCAACTTTATTTAAAACATTATTTTTTATGTCATTAAAATCAGGATCACTAATTGATAGATGCTCTAAGAAATCAACAAGATCGATATAATAATCAATATAAAATTGAAGACCATATTTTCTTGCATCTTCCAATGCTGGTTGAATATCATCCTTATATAGGTCAATGTTATCAATTAAAAAAAGCGCTAGATCGTCGATGGCAGTGGCAAGTTCATCAAGCATAAGTGAATCAGTTGCACCCATTGCCTGATAAATATTTTGAATTTGTTGAGGTGTAAAATGATCTACAACGGTTGTAGCAAATTGTTCAGCACTCATTGAAGGATTTTCAACGACATCGGCTAAAATACTATCAAATGGTATATCCCCAACTAAACCGCAATCAGCATAGCTAACATAATAATCACAGAATTGACGAACCTGATACCTAAATTCGAGGTTCCCACCAAGACATGTTTGAATCAATAAAACATCTAATTTAAAACAACCATTTTCCGTTATGGTATCGAAAGCATCGTGGATTTCAGGCATCGTAATCATAATATCATCACCATGTTCATCATAGCATATTCCCTGCCAACCACTTCCCTTGTTTGCTGTCATTTCTAGACAATAATGATTCGAAGGGTAATCAGCCATTACTTTTTCTGCAAATTGAACCAAAGTATTTGGATCACCCATATCGGATTCCATTGGCCAACCCTGTTCTTCAGGAATTTTGCCATTGTAATAATACAATTTTGTGTCATTTAGTGGTTTTTTATCAATAAGCACCGCGATTTTCACAGTATCTGTCGCACCGACAGTTTCAATAAGGTCAAGGCAAGAATCGATATAGGGTGAAAGCCTGTTATCACCATTCTGGTAAAACATCACAACCCATTCAGAATTCATATTTGCAATTTCTGTTTTTTCTGCGACAATATTTGTCTGATTTGAGCCCGCAATCAAAAATAGTATTACACAGGTGCAAACTATTTTTGCCTTTGAATAAACATCATTCATATTATTTTCTCCTTTTAATTGTATGATACAATTAACATATTTTAACATTTGTTCTTAATAATTTGTATAAAAATATAAAAAATCCAAACAATTTGTTGTTTTGTACAAAATATTCGATTTTTATAAAAATTAATGCTTATCTTGTTTTTCAAAAACACTTAAAAAATTTAAAACAAATGATGCTTCTAATAATTGGAAATAATCGTGGAAATTTTTCTAAGAAATCAAAGAAAGGTAGATCGATTAATTTCTTATTTATTGGCATACTAATTGGCAATGGATCTGACCATTCACTTTGAACACCATTAGTATCTTTAGCTTTGACCCTGATCTGGTAACGTCCCTTACTTTCCCAGGAATGATTAGCCTCTACGGTTTCACTTGAGTCATATGGGCCAATCCATCCAGATAAATTGGTATCACCCCAATCAAAAAGGTAGTAAACTTTGTCCCCATCCAAGTCTGTAGTTGATGAAGAATATGAATAAGAAATTCCTGGTTTACCTGATGTTGTGCCAGAAGGTTTAGTTGGTTTTTCAGGCGTTTGAGACACTCCTGCAACTACAATGCTTGGGTCACCAAAGGATTGCCATGATTCAAGCGTTGCAAAATCGCGAACTTCCATATTTGGATAGATATAATCCACCATAGACGCGCTCCACATATCTCCAAATGTTATTGACAATCCATCATCAACACGTTCATTATACGCTTCAAATATGTTCATCGTTATTTCTTCAATAAATCCCCCTGTTATCTCTCTTCCACCTCCATTAGCATAACCAAACGTAGTAACACCAAAAGAACCAATGCCACCCCCATTGGGATTAGAAATAAATGACCATCCAAAGCAATCATCAATCATATCAAATTTGCACGTAGAACAAGCACCAAGAACAACAATGGGAAGCTTTTCACCATTTGTTAATTTGGCGACATGTGAATTAAAGTATCCCCATGGTTTAGGAAGCCATACTCGTTCATCTTCATGTGGGTGAGTTGCCCACTGATCTATATAACCATGTCCGGAGAAGTCAACAAACCCACATCCTTCATTAATAACATCAGATATTTCAGTAACCCCTGATGGGGTAGACCCGCTCAATCTACCGTTTGAATCCCAAATTTTTTCAGGTATGAAACCATCAAGGATACCCATAACAACCTCATTTACATATTCTCCTTCATTAATTTTCCAAGTATCATCTGTAAAAGTATCTCCCCCCACCACAACAAGGTTGGTAAACCACTCTTGAGCATAAGCCCTTTCTGTTTCATAATTAATTATTTTATTCACACATGTGGTTACCTCAACCTCATTGATACAAGCCAATCGACCAATGTAGATATCAGGATAGAGATCAATCTCGTCTGTTAAATGAGAATCTCCCCAATCATACTCGGCAAATACATCGTTATTATTCGTATCCCAACTTGCAAAAGAACCATTAGCATCAAATATATCGGCATAATAAAGATCACTAACAAATGGTTCATTAACATCAAAATATTCTACATAAACATGTGTTTCTCTTGTTGGAAATGCATGATATCCGCCGATTAATAGTACCGAAGTAATACCCCATTGTTCTACAGCATTTTTAATAAAATATTTGACTTTCTCTTGGTCATCTCGACCTTCCATAGGAAAGTAATGACTTTGATATATTTCATCAAGAGTTACAAGTTTGGTATTAATGCCCATATTGTTTTTATGACTAACTAAATCCTCTAATTCATTGGCATATTCAACTGGGGAGAGTACCAAAAAATTATATTCATTAGCAAATACTATGGGTTCTTCAGGTTCTTTGTATTGTATTTCGATTTCAATTTGTTCAACCCATTCAATGGAATTTTTTGAGGGATAGTATTGTACTGGAAATGTCTGAATTTTAACAATTACGTTTCTCTCGTGTCTGTTTATGCCTGTTCCTATGTCATAATCATACCATCCATTGAATGTCATTGGAGTTTCATCTCGTATTATGTTTTGATATGTATTTGTAAATCCAAGTAAAACAGGTTCTGGTGCCGCCGTTAGTTCTTTTGTTAGTGTTTGTTGATGTAAATTTTTTGGAATGCATTCTATACTTTTAATTTCTGTTCCAAACGGAAAGATAAATGTTTCTATTCTTGTTGGAATCATATAATGATTATATTTCATCAATACCGAATTTGTTCCTTTTAATTCCAAAGTTACACAGTTATCATCCTCATTTATTAAAAGTTTTGAAAAGTATAACGTCATTTTTTCTTGACAGATTCCATCTGGAAAAGCAACTGCTCCAAATCCACATATAATCAGAATCCCTACGACGATTATTGCAACTGTTTTTTTCATAGTCTTATCTTCCAACAGGCACTATAAGAAGTGGTACAAAATCGTCATTCAATTTAAAAAGAGAACGAATAGTTGCAACATCACTGGGAAATTCAATGCCACCAGAAAGATCCCAAGCTGTGGCTTCTAAGAGGATATTTTGGGCTGATGCACCGGCCTCGTAATACCAGATATGTAACATCCCAGAAAGATCATCCCATCGAATTGTTTTTTCCAGATCTAAGACAGAAATAATTATTATAGGTGCAGAATCAATGGAGGGGTTAGAAGAAGCTTGAGCAATATCCTTTCTGTAATCCCCGTTTTTTATTTTAATCAAGAATGTAACAACGGGTAAATTCCATATTCCACGTAACAATCCATAAACGGGATTATAGAAGTTAGGGAAGTAAAGATAAATGCCAGATTCAGTGGCAACATACATTTGCAAAGGATAGTAACCATGAGCACTTGGAACAGTTCTATGTCTATCCAGTCTGCCAATAGTATTATTGCTGTCATCTAGAAAATAAGAATACCCATATGATGCCCATATCAATTGTGTTTCCTCTTGTTTTGTAAGTTCACCGTTCCAAAAGCTTGACTCCTCTCTTTCCTGAATCGCAGCTGATAGAGACACATCCGAGTATTGAATACGGGGGAGACAGGAAAGCCACCATGGTTTGTTTATAAAGTTATAACAATATTTCGGATGTCCAAGTGGCATAACAACCATGCCTTTTTCATTATCTGGGAGCCCAAGTGGTTCTATTGCTGAATCAGGACCTTGTGCTGTGACAACTGTTCCCAAATCAAGAGCATTTGCTATAAACTGGATATTCTGACCGATTTCTCCAAGTTCAACGCCGGCAAAGCAGATTTCAGTTTTGTCAGTATCCCAGCAAAGTCCCAATTGAATAGGGGCACTGTATTGCCATCCAACAATATCTCTGTAATCTCCCTCTTTGTAAAGGACAAGTGAATGATTCAATGCGTTGTATGTATATGCCGCGTCTTCTTTAAAAACATAAATAACCGCTGCATGGATACCGTCAATTGCAGAAACCGTCCGCTTACCATCATCTCTTAAACCATATGCAGCCCACAAAATAGTTGATAACTCTTCATCAGTAACAGGTTCAGTGGTAAATTCACGCACCGACATCCTCCGAAAAATTGATTCTTCAAGAATCATATCTACATCGCTTGGTGACGGAAGTGAGTACTTTGTCAAAGATGACGTTTCTATTGCTGGCATAATAGCAAGGCTGAAAAAAACTAGCGTGAAGCAAAAAGCCATAATTCTTTTACGAAAATTACTCTTCATATTTTTCTCCTATTTAAATCATAATAAGATATAATAATAATTAATAATAAATAAAGGTTACCACCAAAAATTTGTACAAAACAGTAAATATTAATAATTAAAAAATCATAATGAACAATAACATGCTAAAAATTGATTTAAAAGACAGGAGGATATTATACCAACTAGATATAGATTCAAGACAATCATACTCACAAATAGCTAAGAAAGTAGGTCTTTCAAAAACTGTATTAGTTTATAGAATAAACAGACTTAAAGAAAAAGGAGTTATTAAGAAGTTTTATACTGTTATTGACGCGTACAGATTAGGATATTTAGCTACCAGATTTCATTATTTGTACCAGTACGTGAAACCAGAGATTAAAAAAGAAATTATTGATTATTTTACAAAATACAAATATTCCATGTTAGTCGCTTCAGTTCAGGGGTTTTTTGATTTATCGGTTATTTTATGGGTAAGGGACATAAGTGATTTCTATCGTTTTTGGGAAGAAACACAAAATAAATATGGGTATTATCTTCAAGATCAAGTATTTACCTTTTATTTGAACGAGGTGCACTATAGACCTTCCTACCTATTATTAGACTATTATAAAAAATCTGAAAGAACAAAACTTGAATTTTATGGTGGCGGAAAAAAAGTGAAAATCGATACTTCAGATATTCAGATATTGAATGAAATAGCTCAAAATGCAAGACTGCCATTAACTGATATAGCCAGCAAACTTCATTCTTCTGCTACAATGATAAAATATAGAATAAAAAAATTGATCAAACTAGGTGTTATTCAGGGTTTTAGAACCGAGATAGATATCTCAAAACTTGGCTATCATACCTTCAAAGTTTATATTTTTCTTAAA
>Ga0272442_10011055_pt1 | contig 11049 bp, 5 predicted proteins | sample SSMForm2O_FD_200262 | JGI IMG/M metagenome (GOLD analysis project Ga0272442, IMG submission 200262) | Marine sediment archaeal communities from Little Sippewissett salt marsh, Falmouth, MA, United States - SSM-Form-2O | ecosystem: Environmental > Aquatic > Marine > Wetlands > Sediment ... | reverse complement strand
TCATCACGGAGCCGGAGTTGTTCTATTGTCCCGGCAACAATAATCCCACGCTTCAATATGGAAAACTTCCGCCGAATTCTTCCAACCGGGGCGGCGGCTGGCCGAGCACCGGGCACGTCCCTGAGGACCTCGGCCCCAATCAGGCCTGGGTGCAAACGACGTATCACTATCGGTCCCTGTGGGATGAAAAGAGATGGCGAGGGGTCAACTCCGCCAAAGACGCAGGCGGCATGGCGTTTATGGCGGATGTGTTTTCCGATCCGAGCCGCGGCGTGCAATACCATCACAAAAACGGCTACAACGTAGCTTACACGGACGGACACAGCGAATATGTCAAGGACCTGGAGCACGAGGTTCAGGAATTCGGAGGCGGCTCGACCTATCACGTGGACCACAGCCGTCAGGATTACGTCTGGAAAAAATTCTTTGACAAATTTGTCAAGTATGAGCCCCATCAGAACTATTAGCTCCGTCATCCCGGATGCAACGTCGCACCTGGATTGGAAGGGTGAAAGACAATCATGCATCGACGTGACTTTCTGAAATATTGTATTCTGGCTGTAGGCTCGACGGGGATGTCCCGCGTTTCGGGCTGGACCCCTTCGGCTCCGGGTGCCACCGACGTGCGTCCACGCGCCGGCGGCAAGTCACCCAATATCATCTTTATTCTTGCGGACGATCTTGGCTACGGCGATCTATCCTGTCTCAACCCCGACTCCAAAATATCCACACCCCACTTGGATCGGCTGGCGTCGCAGGGGATGATCTTCACCGATGCCCACTCCGGCTCGGCCGTATGCACCCCAACCCGCTACGGCCTCTTGACCGGGCGCTATTGCTGGCGTTCCCGATTGAAAAAGAGCGTCCTGTGGGCCTGGGATGCGCCCCTGATCGAGCCGGACCGGCTCACCGTAGGCGATTTGCTGAAGAAACACGGCTACAGCACGGCGTGTATCGGCAAGTGGCATCTGGGCTGGGATTGGCCGACAATCGACGGATCAAATATCAACAATCAGGTCGCTCTCGGGCAATGGGAGACCCAGAACCGCAACGCATTCGGAAGGAAGGTCGATTTTACCCGCCCCATTGCCAACGGTCCGATAACGCGAGGATTCGACTACTACTTCGGTGACGACGTTCCAAACTTTCCGCCTTATTGCTTCATCGAGAACGACCGAACCGTCGGCATCCCCACGGAGGAAAAACCGAAAGACATGTTCGGCACCCCGGGTCCGATGATCACGGGCTGGCAATTGGATAAGGTTATGCCCACACTGACACAAAAGGCCGTCGAGTACATCAAAGCGGAGCCGGCGTTAAAGCCTTTCAACAAGAAAAACGCATGTCCCTTCTTTCTGTATTTCCCGCTGACGGCGCCGCACACGCCCATCGCGCCGACCAAGGAATTCCAGGGCACGAGCAAGGCCGGGGCTTATGGGGATTACGTTCAGCAGGTGGACGGGACCGTTGGGCAGATCATGCAAGCCCTGGAGCAAACGCATCAGGCCGAGAATACGCTCCTGATCTTCACCAGCGATAACGGTTCGCCGGGTCGCGACGGGACAAACATGAGCGGGCCGACCAACTCAGTCCGCAGATACGGTCATCATCCGAGCTTCATCTACCGCGGGATGAAGGCCGATATATGGGAAGGCGGCCATCGCGTGGCCTTCATTGCCCGCTGGCCGGGGCGGATCAAGCCCGGCTCCCGGTGCGATGCGACCATCTGTCTGACCGATTTGCTGGCCACGTCCGCCGACATTCTGGGTGAGACGTTGCCCCGGAATGCCGGTGAAGACAGTTTTAGCCTATTGCCTTATTTAACGGGCACAGCGCATAAAGGGCCGAAGCGTGAAGCGGTGGTGCACCACTCGATCAATGGCGTGTTCGCGATACGAACGGGCCGGTGGAAGTTCATTAACGGCGCCGGATCAGGTGGATGGTCGGGCAAAGGGGATAGCCTGCCGGGCCAGCTTTATGACATGAAGGCTGATCCGGCCGAGCAAAACAACCTGTACGACGATCCCGGGCATCAACCGATTATCGACCGCCTCAAAGCGCTTTTGGCCGAGTATAAGATACAGGGCCGCAGCAGGCCCGTTCCATAATACGAAACAGGTGGATTTCTTGGAGCGTTCCAAGATGAAAAGGAAATTTTTCATTCCGTTTGTTAGGAGGATTATCATGTGTAAGAAACTTGTTTATATGATAAGTTTCGTTCTGGCGCTCGGTATCGTTCTGACGAGCTTTGCCGAGGCGGGTCTCGTCGGCCACTGGCGGCTCGACGGCAACGCCTTCGACAGCTCCGGCAACGGCCACGACGGGGTGATCTTCGGCGCCCCCCAATGGGTGGACGGTAAAGTCGCCGGGGCAATGCAAACGGACGGCGACGACTGGATCGAGGTGCCCGGAACCAGTGCGGCCGACGGCTTTGCCGGTTTGGACGGCGAGGTCACCTGGGCCGTGTGGTTCAAAACCCCCGGCGGCGTTTTGAACACGATCATATGCCAGGGGCCCGCCGGCGCGGCGCACGTGCGGGGTAATCGATCCATCAATGTCGAGGTCTCGGGCGTCATTATGATCCGCGCTCACAGCGTTGGGGATTTAACAAATATCAATTCCACTGCGACCGTCAATGACGACCAGTGGCATCACGTGGCTGTTACCATCGCTTTCGAGACGGACGGCGACAACGATACCATGAAGGTCTATATCGACGGGGACCTAAGCAAGGGTTATGAGACGAACACAATTAATATCAATCAACATAGCGGTGACGCCGCGGATTTCATTGTCACGCTCGGCGCCAGAGGCTCCACGCCCTTCATCGGCCTCATGGACGACGTGCGTATTTACGATCACGCTCTGACGGAGGTCGAGGTGCTCAGCGCTATGGAAAGCCAGCCGTGGCCGTATGCGTTCGGTCCCTCCCCGGCCGACGGCGCCCTGCACGAGTCCACGTGGATCAACCTTACCTGGATGCCGGGCGAGCTGGCCGCTTCGCACGATGTCTATCTCGGCGATCATTTCGACGACGTCAATGACGGCACTCGGGATTCCGATGTGTTCCGCGGGAATCAGACGGCCAACTTTTACGTCGCCGGCTTTCCCGGCTTTGCCTATCCCGACGGGCTGGTTCCCGGCACGACCTACTACTGGCGCATCGACGAGGTCAACGACGCCGATCCGAACAGTCCGTGGAAAGGCGACGTCTGGCGCTTCACCGTTCCTTCCAAAACCGCTTACAATCCCGATCCGGCGGACGGCGCTCAATTTATCGATCCGGAAGTGACCTTGAGCTGGACGCCCGGGATGGGGGCGATCATGCATACGGTGTACTTCGGCGACAACTTCGACGAGATCCATAATGCCGCGGGGGGCGCGCCTGTACCGGAGATAACCTATCATCCCGGTACGCTTGAATTAGACAAGACCTATTACTGGCGGGTCGATGAATTCGATGGCATGACCACGCATCAAGGCGATGTCTGGAGCTTCTCAACCTTACCGTTCATCGAAATGACGGACGATCCCAATCTTGTCGGCTGGTGGAAGCTGGATGAAGGCACAGGCAAAACCGCTATCGACAATTCCGGCTACGGCCATCATGGAACGATTTATGGCGATCCGGTGTGGGTGGACGGATATGACGTCGGGGCGCTGCAATTCGATGGGAACGATCGGGTCGAGATGCCCGGCACCAGCGCGGCGGATGGCTTTGCCGCTTTGGAGGGTGAGGTGACCTGGACGGCCTGGTTCAAGACGCCCGGCGAAGATGCAACCCAGACCCTCCTGGCTCTGGGGCCCGCCGGAGCGGCACACGTCCAAGGCAACAGATCCGTCAATGTCGAATCCTCGGGAGTGATCATGGTCCGGGGCAACAGCGTCACCGCCCTGATGGACGTCAGCTCCACCGGTACCGTCAACGATGACCAGTGGCATCACGTCGCCGTCACGATTGCGTTTGAAGCCAATGGGGTCAATGACAGCATGAAGGTGTACATCGACGGCGACTTGGGGGCAGGCTATGAGGTTGATGATATTGACATCAATCAATACAGCGACGTCGCCGGCGATTTCATCTTCACGATCGGCGATAGAGCGGGCTCTCCCTTCACCGGCCTGATCGACGACGTCCGCATCTATGATAAGGTGCTGACAGAGGACGAAATCGTGATGGTCATGAGAATCGATCCGTTGCTGGCCTGGAAACCGGCGCCGACAAACGGCTCAATGCCGGACATCGACAGCGCCCTGCCTCTGAGCTGGTCGCCCGGCGATAACGCCTCGCAGCATGATGTGTACTTCGGGCTGGATCAAGAGGCTTTGGATGCCGCCGATAGCTCCGACGCGACGGGGATCTATCGAGGCCGTCAGAACGGAACCACCTTTACGCCCTCGGAAGGCGTCGAATGGGGCGGCGGACCGTACTACTGGCGGATCGACGAAGTCAATACGGATGGAACCATTACGAAGGGCCGGATATGGGGCTTCACCGTCGCCGACTTCATTCTCGTAGATGATTTCGAGAGCTATACCGACAACGACACGGACGGCCAAGCGATCTGGCAACACTGGATCGACGGCTTCGGCGTTCCCGACAACGGCGCGCAGGTCGGCTATCTGCTCCCTCCGTACGCCGAGCAGACCCTTGTTAACAGCGGCAATCAATCCATGCCGCTGCTCTATGACAATACCGCGGGCGTGACGCATTCCGAAGCGGTGCTGACCTTGACCGCACCGCGCGACTGGACGCGGCACGGCCTGACGGACTTGTCGCTTTGGTTCCGGGGCTACCCGGGCTCGGTAGGCAGCTTCGCGGAAGCCCCCGCCGGGACGTTCACCCTGACCGGCGCCGGCACCGATATCTGGGGCACGGCCGATGAATTCCACTTTGCCTTCAAGACGCTGACCGGTCCCGGCTCCATTGTCGCGCGGGTCAACAGCGTCGAGAATACGAACGCGTGGGCGAAGGCGGGCGTGATGATCCGCGAGACGCTCGATGCCGGCTCGAAGCACGTCCTTGCGTGCGTGTCACCCGGCAACGGCGTCGCCTTCCAGCGGCGGACCACTACGGACGCCGCCAGCACGAACACGAATGAGACCGGCATCACGGCGCCGCATTGGGTGAAGATCGAACGCGACATGATGGGCAACTTTACCGTGATGCATTCGACCAACGGCACCGCGTGGCAATCGGTCGCCAACGCTATCCCGATCACGGTGTCGATGGCCTCGAACGTTTACATTGGTCTGGCGTTGACCAGCCATGACGCCGCGGCGACGACACAAGCGGTCTTCTCGAACGTGACAATGACCGGCAACGTAAGCGGTCAGTGGGCGCATCAGGACATCGGCATCACCAGTAATGCGGCTGAGCCGATGTATGTGGCACTGACGAATAAGAACGGCGCTCCGGCGGTGGTCGCCCACGAAGATCCCGCCGCGGCGACGATCGACGTCTGGACCGAATGGCGTATCCCATTGCAGGCTTTTGCCGATCAGGGCCTTAACCTAAGCGACGTGGACAGTATTGCTATCGGCCTGGGTAGCAAAGGCGGCGCGGCCGTCGGCGGCTCAGGGACGATCTACATCGACGACATCCAATTGCGTCAAGAGATGGTCGCTCCTTAGACGTGAACGGCTTTGCCCGTCGTAACATGATGGTTTATATTTTGAAGGAAAATTATGATGTGCAAGATAATCAAGCATTTAGTCGTTGTCATCTGTATGCTGGCCGTGGCTGTGCCGGGAATGGGCGCAAAAGACCCAAGCCTTATGGGCTGGTGGACGTTCGACGACGGTTCCGGCACTGAACCGGTTGACATAAGCAACTACGGTCGCCACGGGGAATTCGTCGGCTCTCCCGAATGGGTGGACGAGGGCCACACGGGCGGTGCGTTGAACATTACGTTAGACAGCCACGTGGTCATCCCCGGATATCAAGGTGTCCTGGGATCGTCCTCTCGAACGTGTACCGCCTGGATCAAAACCGCTACCGCCCCGGGCGTGATCTTCGGTTGGGCGCTTAAGGTGGCCGGTGGGAAGTGGATCGTCCGTGTCAATGATGGCGGGCAGCTACGGTGCGAGGTCCACAATGGGTACCATTATGGAACGACCATTGTCTCGGACGATCAATGGCATCACGTTGCAGTGGTGTTGGAGGATGACGGCTCTCCGGATGTGGCTGAGACGAAGCTCTACGTGGACGGCGTGCCGGACACGACCCAGGACGTGGCTGATGAGCCCATCAATACGGTGGTCGCTATGGATGTGGTGATGGGTTTTAATCCTCACGAGAGCGGCCGCAAGTACGTCGGCCTGATAGACGAGGCCCGAATCTACGACCGCGCCCTAACGCAGGCGGAGATTCAGGCTGTGATGGACGAGGCCGGACAGGCATTTCCCTTTGCGCGGGGGCCTTCGCCGGAAGTGGGTTCCATTCACAAGAGTACCTGGGCGAACCTCTCCTGGAAACCCGGGGATTTTGCTGTCTCTCACGATCTTTACATGGGCGAGACTTTTGGCGACGTGAATGACGCGACGCACGAAAGCGAGACATTCCGGGGCAATCATACCTCGACGTTTCTTGTTGTCGGCTTCCCGGGATTCCCCTATCCGGACGGCCTCGTTCCCGGCACGACCTATTACTGGCGAATCGACGAGGTTAACGATGTTCATCCCGATAGCCCGTGGAAAGGCGAGGTCTGGAACTTCTCCATTCAGCCCAGGACGGCGTATGATCCCGATCCGGCCGATGGCGCCGAGTTCGTCGACCCGGAGAATGTCACCCTCACCTGGACACCAGGCTACGGGGCGATTCTCCATACCTTATATTTCGATGATAACTTCGATGAGGTGAATAACGCCACAGGCGGGACGTCGCTCGGTTCTCCTACCTACAAGCCCGGCACACTCGAATTGGAGAAGGTCTATTATTGGCGCGTCGATGAGTTTGACGGCGTGGAGACGCATAAAGGTGAGATATGGAGCTTTACGACACCCGGCGCCGTGGGCAATCCGCAGCCGGCATATAAAGCTACGAATGTGCCGATGAATGCGACTCTAAGCTGGACACCGGCCGACAGTGCCGCCTCACATCAGATCTATTTCGGCGCCGACAAAGAAGCGGTACGCAATGCTGATACCGGCTCGTCCGAATACAAAGGCTCAAGGGCATTAGGCGTTGAGAGTTATGATCCGGGATTACTTGTAGCGGAAACCACTTACTATTGGCGCGTGGATGAAGTCGATGATCAGGGCAATACGGCGAAAGGCCCCCTCTGGCTCTTCACGACGGGCACGTTCCTCCTCGTCGATGGCTTCGAGAGCTATACCGATGACGATGCGTCCGGTGAGGCCATCTGGCAAACGTGGGTTGATGGTTTCGGCGTTCCGGATAACGGTGCGCAAGTTGGCTACTTAATGCCTCCATATGCCGAACAATCGATGGTACACAGCGGTTCTCAGTCCATGCCGATTTTGTACGTCAACGAAGCCGGCGTAACGAATTCGGAGGCGTCCTTAGCTCTAACGGCGCCGCGGGATTGGACACAGGCATCTGTTGCGGACTTGTCACTCTGGTTTAGAGGTGGATCGGCAAATGCGGCTGAGGCATTGTACGTCTCAGTCTCCAATGCCGCCGGCTCGCCCGCTATTGTCGCTCACGATGACTCAAACGCGGCACAGATCAGCCGGTGGACGCAGTGGACGATCCCATTACAAACCCTCGCCGATCAGGGGATCAACCTGGCCGACGTCGATACGATCGCAATAGGTCTGGGCAGCAAGGGTGGAGCAGCCGTTGGTGGTTCCGGTACGGTTTACATTGACGACATCCGACTGTATTTGCCGTGATTTTATACGTGGTTTCTCGACAGGGGCTTAGGCATAACGAAAATGATGTTTGAAAGCAGGGCTCTCAAAGTTTGAGAGCCCTGTGTCTTTTACTTTCGTAAAAACGTAAAGATTAAAACAAGGAGATCGAGAATCTGTCTTCTGTTTTCTGTCTTCTGTTCGTTATGTGTTCTTCCGGCTGCTGAAGAAGCTGCTGTAGCCGCCGGTGTCGGCGTCTTTGTCCGTATCGCCGGGCAATAGTGCCTGATAATTCTCCACGACTTTTTTGTAAGCCTCCGCGTGTTCGGCGATGATCTCCGGTTCGTCATGCTTGAACCACGGGACTTCAAAAACGCGGCGATTGATCCCCTCTGCGACCGGAAGCTTTTCGACATATTGCTCGATAGTGGCGGACTCGTCGAGAAACGCGATGCGCGTCGGTCTGCCGTGCCCGTAAACGTCCTGCTTCGTAAACAACGGGTGCAAATGCAGCGGCTTATTGCAGCCGGGATTGCAGATCGAGCCTTCGGCCTGAATGGCCTGAGAAAAACGCGAAAGCGACAATCCGCTCAGTTCTTCGGTAACGTATCTACAATGCGGATAGTACCAGCCGCCCTTGGTGGTGTGGGTGCCTTTAGCCGGTCTGATCGGCTTCAAGCCGGGCACTCCTTCCAGCAAGTCGCAGAAATGATTCATCGCCTTATCAATTTCCGCCATCTGTTTTGGATATAATTCCAACTGCACCAGTCCGAAGGCGGAGCTTAACTGGTGCATGCGATGTTTGAATCCCCCGGACGGCAGTCCGGCGAACGGCTTGAGCTTTTCCGAAGTAATTTCATCGTGACGGATATAGTGCCCGAACAAAATGGCGCGCTCATAGACTTCTCGATCATCGGTGAACAAGATTCCCGCTTCGCCGACGGCCAGCGATTTGCCGGTCATCAGCGAGAAGGCCGATGCCTCGCCGAAGGTGCCGACTTCTTTGCCTTTGTATAAAGCCCCGTGAGCGTGGGAGGCGTCCTCGAGCACCTTCAGACGGTGTTTGGCGGCGATCTCCATAATCGCGTCCATCTCGGCGGGCATGCCCGCGTAGTGCACGACGACAATGGCCTTCGTTCGCGGCGTGATGCGATGCTCGATGTCCGCCGGGTCGATGCAAATCGTCTCCGGATCGACGTCCGCAAAGACCGGTGTAGCGCCGAGTGTGTAGGCCTGCGCAACCGAGGCCCAGTACGTGATGCTCGGGCAGATCACTTCGTCGCCGAGGCCGATACCCAGGCCGTACATCGCCCCCAGGATAGCGGCGGTGCCGTTATGATAGGCCAGGCCGTATTTTCGGCCGAGTAATTGGGCGTACTTTTTCTCGAATTGCCGGGTCAGCTCGATGCCGGACATCTGGCGGGACCGCAGCACGTCCAGCACGGCTTGCTCGTGCCGCTCGGTGATGATCGGCCATGCAAAGAGATCAGGCCGTTCCGATTTGACGGCTTTGTCACCGCCTAATAATGCCAATGTGTTTTTCATTTCCGGGCCATCTCCAGCGCCTGGGTCGTGATAGAGTATTTCGCGATCATGAAGGACACTTCCCAATCGGGCAGTCGGCCTTTCGGCAGATATTCAAGATAGGTTTCCATGACGTTTTTAAAATGAGCCTCATGCCCGACGCGACAACTGTCGGGAATCACCACGTGCCAGCCGTCCCCTTCTTTCTGTGACCTCAAGCCCGGAAATTCGGATTGCAGAGACGCGACGGCCTTTTCCAATGCAACGGCCACCTCGTCGATGTCGCCGCCGGGCGCCGGTTCGACGTACACCTCCGGCCGATAGTTCTGCGCCTTGCCCTGGCGAATAATCACGTGCGCCTTGCTGCCTCTAAACAGCGAGTGATGTGTATCGCCGCCGCCCTCCGGCGCCTCGAAATCCCACGACACCGACAGCTTCACACAGATATCTTTGAGTGTAAAGATCATCTGGCCGTTTGAATAGCACGGCAACGCGCCCTCCTCATTCAATTTGGTTTTAAGATAATCAGGGAATCCGGCGACCCCCGTGACTTTCTGATATTGCTCCGGCGTGAGCACTGTGGGCCACCGCCGGGCCTGTTTCATCCCCACGTCCCGTGTGTCATCGAGGATTTCTTCCGAAAGGCACGTCCACAGGACCAGATCGATCAAGTGCGTCGTCACGTCCACCAGCCCCTCGCCCTGTTGCGTGGTATCGAAATACCAGGCCGGGCGTTTGATTGGGGCGCCCGCAACGTACTTGAAGAAGTGGTGGACGCTCTCTTTGACGACGCCCGGGTTTTCGACGGAGCCGGTTTGCAGTTCGCCGAAGAGATTCTTATCGAGCACGAGCCGTTTCTGCAAGATGCAGGTGACATTAAAACGCTCGGTCATAATGTCGTAGAGCAGCAAATTCTTCTCTTCGGCCGTGGCGAAGGCCCGCTTTAAAACGTCAAAGCCCTCGGCGTCGATGCACATCGGCTTATCGCAGAAGACGTTCAGTCCGGCATCGATGGAGGCCTTGATGTACTCGGTCTTCCGGCGATTGTTGCCGGAGATAACCACAATATCACCACGTTTGTCGGCGACCATTTTTTCGAGGAAGTCATCGCCGGTATGGATGATCTGTTGCCAGTCCGTCGGGTTCTCCGGTCGGCTGTTAAAGCGGAGAATCTGCCGCATATGATTGCGCACGTCGGGGCCGTTCGGGGCATAGATATAAACCGTCGGGTCCACCTGCTCGTACATGCTCTTTTGAACCAGTGCGGCGTGATAGTGCCCCGGGTCCAGCGTCATGAGGTTGACTCTTTCTTTTGCTGGTTGGCGAGTCACGTCCATCTGTTCTTTTTCAGTACACGAAACCGTCAACAGGCAAAGGCTCAACAGTGAAAAACATAAATTACGCATCATACGATTTACTCCTTCATCTGAGATTCCGCGTGGGCAAAAAAGAGTTTGCCCACCCTACAGGCCTGAGCATAAGAGCCGACGTAGGGTGTGCAACTTGTTGCACACGCTTGCTCATAAAGCATTTTCATTGAATAATCCAGTACACGGTGCCGATCAGCAGGCCCACGCCCAGCCAGGCGACGAGAAAACCGCCGATGCCGATCAGGGTCGGTTTGGGTATCTCGAAATCGGGATGCTGTATCAGAGCGTTTCGCGGACCCGGCTGCACCCCCGCCGGAAGCGTGAATGCCTCGGTCTCCGG
>Ga0272442_10011054_pt1 | contig 11050 bp, 7 predicted proteins | sample SSMForm2O_FD_200262 | JGI IMG/M metagenome (GOLD analysis project Ga0272442, IMG submission 200262) | Marine sediment archaeal communities from Little Sippewissett salt marsh, Falmouth, MA, United States - SSM-Form-2O | ecosystem: Environmental > Aquatic > Marine > Wetlands > Sediment ... | reverse complement strand
TCGAGCACCTCAACGCGGCTGAGATCATCTATCCCGGCACAGACCTGAAGCTCGTCTACGACTTCCTCGGCCCTGCAAAACAGAAAAATGGTGTCACTTCAACTTCCACGAGGTAAGGAGTTCTGAATATCGAATGGAACGAAGAGAACACGCTGCCGGCGCTGCTTGGCGATGCCGGCTACCAGACCGCCTGGATCGGTCGCAGCATGCACGTGACGCCGCCGGAGAAGCCCTTCGGATTTGAGAAACTCGTCTTCTGTGATCACCGATATGCGCATGATCACTACGATGAATTCCTCAAACGGAACATGCCCGAGGGAGGCGGCGGTTACTGGGGCGGCGGGGTCGGGCACAACGACTGGACCGCGCGGCCGTTCCACTTGCCCGAAGAGCTGCACAACACAAATTGGACAATCCACGAGGCCCAGCAATTCCTGCAACGGCGCGATACTTCGCGTCCGTTGTTCATGGTCGTTTCCTTCGTGGCCGCACACCCGCCACTGGTGCCGCCGGCGTTCTACATGGACCGCTATATTCGGACCGGCGTGCCCAATCCCGCCATCGGCGACTGGGCCGTACCGCCGCCAAACGGCGGCATCGGACTCAACATCGGCGGACAGGCCGTGGATCTCAAGGGCGAAGCGCTGCTCTCGGCGCGCGCCGGATACTACGGACTGATCAATCATCTCGACGACCAGATCCATCGGCTGCTCTACTGGCTTCCCATGGCCAACAACATTCAGCCACGCGATACCGTGACCGTCTACACGTCGGATCACGGCGAAATGCTCGGCGACCACTACATGTGGCGCAAGAGCGTTCCCTACCAGGGATCGGTGCGGATCCCCTTCCTCATGAGCTTCCCCCACCGCTACGAGTTCCCACGCGGCCAGGTGCTCGAACAGCCGGTCTGTCTCGAGGATCTCATGCCAACGCTGCTGGAAACAGCCGGCGCTCCCATACCGGATTCAGTCGAGGGCCGCAGCTTGCTGCCACTCCTGCGTGGCGACACACCCGAATGGCGTGATTTTATCCACATCGAGCGCGGAGGACAACACCACACGCTCACGGATGGCAGGGAGAAGTACATCTGGTTCACGAAGGATGGACGCGAGCAGTTTTTCCGTCTTACCGACGACCCCACGGAATGCCACGACCTGGCACCCGAACCGGGCGAAGCTGACCGTATTGCGGCCTGGCGTTCACGGCTCATCGAGCAGCTGGAAGGCCGTCCAGAAGGCTTTACCGACGGCAAGTATCTGATCCCCGGCCGCCCCTACCCTGATTCTGCGCCTTGACACCCGCGTGCGGGTTCCCCCATATCGTGCGCGGGAGATACTCCATGATTACGGTCGGGGCATTGAACGGAAGCGGCGGAGGCAGAGGGCGGTGGCCACCGCCTCAGCAGATCCAACCAGCGGCACGGACTGGAAGCACTACGTGATACCTGTGGGCCAACACTGCACCGGCGAGTTCCTCTATCGGATACCGTGAAGACCGTCCTCAGCATCCAGCGGCTCGACCCCGAACCGGAAGACGACATATAGCCCGCCGGTTCATTTCGTGTCTTTGTCGAGCTTCTCCTCGTAGGCATAGGCATCAAGGATGGCGCCCCTCTCTGTGACCACGCTCACAGCGGTGACCTGCAGGCCTTCGGCCTTGGACTTGGTCCGCCAGAACTTCACTGCGAAGCCCTTCTTCATCAGGACAGTCTTCCGGGCGCCGTCCGCCGCGGCGAGATCAACGTCATGCTCCCCTCTCACCGATCTGACACAGGCGTAATTGCCGCTCGGTGAGCCGGAAACCAACAGCGCCTCCCTCTTTTTAACCACGGGCACCTCAAAACCGGGTCCGAACACGCTGATGGTCCCTTCGGTGCATGCGATGGCCGTCATGCTCAGGCCCTTCCTCTTGTCGGTCGTCTTCGCCACGTTGAACTTGCCGCCCATCGCTTCGACAATTCCCATCGTCATGTCGATGTTGAGTGCGTCCGTCTTCCGCTTACTGAAGCCCGGGTCGAGCTCCATCATTATCTTCCCTTCGTGAAGCTTCACGATCTTGAGCTTCTCGTCACGCTCATCCTGGAGAACGGTGATGCAGGTATTCTGTTCGAGCCGGCAGTCGTTGCCGTTGGAGAACCTGACAATCGCCGCCGATTCCGCGCCGGTCCGCACTTCCGTGCCGTACTGGTAAGCCTTGTTCTCCGTGGCCGGGACAAACTCGTCGGAACCGGGCGGCTTTACCGTGCATTCGCCGCGAATGCCCACCACCCTGAAAAGCGGATCGAAACGCGCCCCAAACACAGGCCCGGCCAGTGAGGCAATACCAGCCGCAGCCAGCCAAACAACCACTACTGAACGTAGTCTGGTTTTCACCTCTTCACCTTTGCGACCGGCCTATAGCAATCCAGCCGTTCTTACGGAACTATACGCCTGGATCGGCCAAAGGACAAGAGGGTCCGTCCTTAGACCCCTGATTTTGGGTTACGCAAATCAGCGTTCTAAGAGTCGATTTCACTGTCAAATCGCTCGTTCGTGCCCGGATTTGTTGGGAAAAGCGTGGCTAAGCCACAGCCGGCTGATCGGACTTTGGAAAGTGTGGTCAGGTCAGTCTTCATCTGCTGTCCGAAAGATCGACCAGGAACTCGGCAACAGTACGTCTCCATTCCGAGGGAAAACGTCCTATGTAGCCCTCGTGCCCTGCCTCGCTGAATTCCTTGAACAGTTTCCTGCCCGGCACGGCATCGTAGACGCGGCGGGCCTCTCCGATCCGGGCGCGCGGATCATGCCTGCCGTGCATGAACAGGATAGGACATCGAACACTCCCGGCGTATGCCACCGGGCTGTACTCGAACGCGTTGAAGCCCAGCTGTCGACCGCCCCAGAACACCAGCAGCTGCGCGCTCGGAAACGAAGGAACCTTCATGGCCCGGAACCTGTTTTTCACTGTTTCCAGCATGTCGTCGAACACGGCCTCCAGGATTACTGCCGCCGGCTCGACACCGTGCCTGTGGACCGCGCACAGGATCGCAGCCGCGCCCATGAATTGACCATAGAGAACCACACGGTCATGCTGCAGAGCACTCGTTTTGTTTTCTTTCGCATCGCTCGTCGTGACTCCAATCGTGCCATTTCTCGGTGCGGCCGGCAAGATGTCACGCATAGGACCTTCGTAATTCGCCGGGCCATTTCTCTTGCCCCTTGCCCTCTCCTGCCCCATAATTCCGCCATACGCGGTGGGATCGGTGCGGGTGGCCCCCGAAACAGCTGATGTGATGAGTATCTGGAAGTACAACGGGTTGGGGATGCTCCTTGTGATCAAGCCCTTCTGTATCTTCACGTTTATCATCGTGTGGAACCTCCTGTGCGGGCTGAGCATTCTGCTCAGATGAAACATCGACTGCCAATCCTGGTCTTGATCCTCTGTTCGTGTGGCTGCGCCAACATGGCAGTGCAAGACGACTCCTGGACCGGAAGGGACAAGTTCCACCACTTCTGGGTCTCGGGCGTGATATCGGGCGGGGCCGCAGCGATCCTCAAGGACCAGGATGTCGATGACGCCGACCAATTGCCGATCGCGGTGGGAGTGGCATTGTCGTTTGGCGTCGCGAAGGAAACCTACGACATCCACGCACGCGGCGGATGGAGCTGGAAGGACCTTGCCTGGGACATTGTCGGAGCACTAACCGGCTTCGCCGTAGTTGAAGCACTGGATTGAGCCACCCCCGCCCACCAACACAGCCTGATCTCGACATCTCGACATCTCGACATCTTGTCAATTGCACAATTGCACAATTGCACAATTGTACAATTGTTGAAGTATTGAAGTCTTCCTCCTCCAAGCACTCGCCTATTGGGCGGACGCTTCGCTTTGGTACCTATTTTACTGTTTTGACAATTGTCAAAATAGTGAAACAGGGCGTCCATGTGCGGTTGATGTTCGGGGCGGGATGCGGTACCGTTCGGCCGTTGGAGGACCGGAGTCATGCTGGATGTACGAGAGAAACCCCGGATGGTTGAGCGCGCATTTCTCGTGGGCGTTCACCTGCGGAAGGAGTCTGCCGACGAGGCGGACGACCTGCTGCGTGAGCTGCACGAGCTGGTCGCCACTCTCGGGATCCAGGTGGTCTGGTCGACCCGGGTCGAAATCCGGAAATGGCATCCGAGGCTCCTGATGGGAACCGGTCGGGCGGAGGAGCTTCTCGAGGCGGTCCGGGCGACCGACGCGGACTGTATCGTGTTCGATAACGAGCTCACGCCCGCACAACAACGACACTGGGAGGATTTTGCGGATGTCTGCGTGATCGATCGGCAGGAAGTGATCCTCGACATCTTTGCCACGCGTGCACAGACACGAGAAGCGCAGCTGCAGGTGGAGCTTGCGCGCACCGAGTATAACCTCCCGCGTCTCAAACGCGCGTGGACCCATCTCGGACGGCAAGGCGGCGGCGGCAGGGAAAGCGCAGCGCACCGTGGCGAAGGCGAGCAGCAGATCGAGGTCGACCGCCGCATGGTTCGCCGCAAGATCAGCACACTGAAGAAGGAGCTGGCCGCGATCCGCAAACACCGGGCAACCCAGAGAAAGGACCGGGTCCGCGTCCCGATCCCGCACGCAGCCGTTGTCGGCTATACGAACGCGGGCAAAAGCTCACTGGTCACGGCGCTTTCGGGAAGTGAGATCTACGTCGCCGACAAGCTTTTCGCGACCCTGGACACGACCACGCGGCGTATCCGGCTGCCGAACGGTCGTCCGTTACTGGTAACGGATACGGTTGGATTCGTTCGCCGGCTGCCCCACGACCTGGTGGAATCGTTCAAAGCGACGCTGGAGGAAGCCGTGCTGGCCGACTTCGTTGTGCACATCCTCGACGTGACGGCCCCGCAGGTCGACGCGTTCCACCGGACGACGATGGACGTGCTCAAGGAGTTGGGCGCCGACGACAAGATGATGCTTACCGTCTTCAACAAGACCGACCTGCTTCGCTCCGATCAACCCACGGTCCCGTCGTTGCGGCAGCGGTACCCCGATGCGGTTTTCGTTTCCGCCAAGACCGGCGACGGGCTCGACGCACTGGAAGAACGCATGGCGGATGCGCTGGCCGACCAGGTCGAGGACGTCGAGCTGCTCGTCCCCTACGATCGCACCGACGTGGTGGCCATGCTCCATGATCTCGGCGAGGTCAGGTCCACGGATTACGTCGATGATGGAATCCGAATCGCCGTCACACTGTCACACCGGGTCGCCGACCAGTGCAAGGAGTGGCGGCCGGCCTCGGGGTGAGCCTGGGGTCAGGGCGTGCCGAGACAGCGGACCGAGCCTTCCTCCGTGCTCATGTAGAGCCGGCCGTTCGCCGCGATGAGGCCGTCGAAGACCGGCGGTGTATCGAGCGGGATGTTCTTGACCTTCTTTCCCGATTCGGCATCGAGCACGAGCAACTCGCACCGCACCCCGCCCAGCCGGCCCCGCTCAACGGCGGCGTAGAGCCGGTTCCCGGCAAGCAGTAGCCCTTTCTGATAGGGCGCGCCGGTCCGGTGGCGCCAGACGGCCTTGGCGTGGACAAAGATCTTGTTGCCGAGCCGTATACGGGGCAAATTCCCGGGCGGACCACCGCGCGGCGCTGCAAAGATCTCATGTGGTTCCGCCGCATAGTGCCGCTTGTCGTCGGCAACGGCCAGGAACCCACCGGTCCGCCGTCCACGACGCGGCCCCAGAAGTGGTTGCGCCGGCAGGAAGCGGATAGGGACGTTGCGCGGCGTGTCCGTCACCTGCCGTCCGCAGACAACAACCTGTGCAGTATCCGCTCCTAGAATCTGCTTTGCATGCAGCCGCTTGCCGGTCCGGGTCTCAAACGCGTATGGTCCCAGCCGAACGTGCCCAGTGCCCTGCGCGGTCAGGAATCCCACGCGGAACCCGCTCGCACTCCGCCCCATGGGTCCCGCCTGACGCGGCGTACGGCTTTCCCACTTGAGATCCCCGGTCATGGGATTGATGGCACACACGCGCAGTCCGCCGTCGAACCCCGTGTGCCAACCCGCGACCGCAAAGGCAAGACCGTCGTGGACGAGCACGCTGCCGTGTACCGGCCACTCCGATTCCAGACGCCCGTGCACCAGAACGCGGTTGTCAATTGGGGCCGCCCTGAATCGCCACACCAGATCGCCTTGCTTCGCCCTCAGACAATAGACCCAGCCGTCACGACAGCCGAATAGGCAGAGATAGGTTCCAGGTTTCAGGTTTCGGGTGTCGGTTCCAGAAGCATTGGGATCCGAGGCTCTGACTATTGTCGGAGGATGATCGATTGCTCCGCCGGTGATGAAGGTCCAGAGCTTTTTGCCTGATTTCGCATCCAGCGCATGAACGACATGAGACGCCGGTGCCGCAACGAACAGCCTGCCCCCGGCAACCACCGGAGCAGTGAGCGGCGGCATGTGCTGCTCGAACTGGCGCTCCCAGAGCTGGCGTGAGTCTGGCGGCACGACTTCCGTCGCCCATTGCTCGACCAACCGCTCCGAAAGCGTGCCCGCCGCACGTCCCGTCCGTTGGGCATCATGCCGGTACGTGGACCAATCGTGAGACTCTCCCGGGGCCGTCGTCCGTCGTCCGTCATCTGTCGTCTCCGCGTACGCCGGGCCTTTCTCCAACCGGCCGGCCGTATCGATCGGGTCCTGCTTGTCCCAGGCAAGGTCGCGAGACCGGGCGCAGACGGTGCGGTTGAAGTTGATGAAATCGTAGCAGTTGCAATGACCGGCATTGAAATAGACCAGACCGTTGGCCGGCACGGACCCAACGTGGCAGCTGAACCGCAGGTGAGGCACGCCGCGGAGGATCCCCGTATCGAAGTCCGTGTAGTTCGCGAAATCTGTCCGAAAGCGCGCGGTAGCTTTGTACGGCTTAACACAGCGCCCGCCGAACGGCGGAGGTGCCGCCTCGCCCAACGTCTCCCCGGTGGATGGGTCCACTTCCCTGCAGCCGAACCACCAATGTCCACGACCGAAATGCAGCTGTCCTTTGGGAGCCGGGATACGCCACTTCTCTTTGCCGGTCCGTAGCGAAAGCGCCACGATTTCCATCGGTGGTTCCTTCCTGCTCTTTCGTATGATCGCCTTGCCCCCTGTCTGCACCAGGGGTCTCCGGGTAATCAGAATGCCGTCGCGACAGGCCAACGCTTCCCGTACACCGGCCTCGCGCCACAGGGTGCCACCGGTCTTCAGGTCAATACCCAGAACACCACCGCCCTGAAGTTCGCACACGGCTACACCGTCCGCTGCGAGCACCGTGCCGCCGGAGGGCGTACGTACATCAGCTTTCCGCCAGATGCGCCGCCCCGTCCCAGCGTCGAAGCATCGCCCATCAGAGGTGATGAGATGGTAATCCTCCACGACGAAATCGAACCGATGCTCTTCTACGATATCGCCATATGTGTGGACAGGCCTGCCGGTGGCGCCGTCGAATGCGACCACCGCCATACCCTTTTCCGTGGGCCACAAGGCGAACACACGATCTCCCTCGGCCACGACCGGGATGTACATGGCCCGAAGACCGACCGCCTGTTGCGGCGACCGAAGCCACAGCATCTGTCCGTTGTAGGCGTTCTGCGCCAACAGGTAGACATGCGTCATGCCTCCTCGCCCGACGTATCCTGCCTGCGAGAAATGGCCGACGCGGAACACCCGCCCTTTCGCAGAAACAATGCGGTAATGCTCCCATCCAGGCCCGGATATCCATTGGACCCCGGTTGGCGGCCCCACTCGCGCGTCCGACGAACAGAGACTTCCTCCGGCGTCGTACCGGTGATGCGTCCATTCATCCGTTTCCGCAGGAACCGGTTTTGCGGTCTCTTTCCACGCGTCGCCGTGCCTGGTTCGCACCTTGCCGCCCGGCCGGACCACACGCAGGGCTTCCGCTAAGGGCACGAGGTCGGGTTTGTAGATGACTACCAGGTCAACAAGATTGTCTATATAGGGCAGCCGGCCGCGTCGGATCGGCACAACAGAGACGGGTCCCGACAATCCCTCCGCAAGGAACGACCGGCGCATTTTGTCCACGTCTCCCTTCTCCGCGACGTGGCCGCAGACCACGGCATATCCCTCCCTGTACAATGCTCTAAGGTCGTCGGTGTCTCCGCCGACGACGATCGCGGCTCCGCTCCTGGCGGGCGTTCGAACGGGGCCGGGACGCCCCTTCTCCACAACCTCCGGTTTGGTCCCGGCCTTCTGCGTCCCGGCCGCGGGCTGTGTTGCTGCGGCCACTTTGTCGCCGTCCACGGACACCAGGTGCGGTGCAGGCGGCGAGAGATGACTGCCCAGCCATGTCATGGGGATGAGAAACGAATACAGGCCCGCTGCCAGTCGAACACGGTTCCCACGTCGAAGCAGTTGCCCGTTGAGATATGCCTGTGCGCATGTCCATTTCCGTTGACCGCTTCCGCCCTTGGCTTCACCGACGTCTTGGGCGGTCCGGTCATACATGAGCGTCTGTTGCCAGTGTTCCGGGCGGACCTCGTAGGTCCCGGGGTCGGCCACTTTGAGTACCGTGTACAAAACCGTCCGGCTGTGGGCAATCGAACCCATTATTGCGGGCGGAAAATGAACGCGATTCTCTCTTACGGAGCCGGAAGGCAGCGGCTGGAACACGTAGCGCTTTTCCTGGAATGTGAAGGCCGTGCCCTTCACGGGCCGCGCTTTGGCGTATCCCCCGATCGATGCCAGACAGTCCACTGTGTGATCGTAGAGTGCTTCGTCTGGTCGTCCGGCGACCACGTCCAGCGCTGGATCGAGCTCGGCCTGTTCCCGACAGAGGGTCGGAAGCTGTTTGGCGGCGGGCTACATCAGCGGTTTACCGACAAAGGCGTAGTAGATGATGCCGACGAGCATGGGGATGAAGCGGCCGACTAGATCGCCGGCGATGATACCGATCATCAGCGGCTTCACCCGCTGATATGCCTTCCCTCCCCCGTAACGGCTGACGGCGGCCTTGATAGCCCAGCCTATCAGGAACGACCACGCCATGTACTTCCCCTGGTGACCCGCGATGAATATGAATACCACGGGGTGCAGCGGCCACTTCGGGAACCGCAACCTGCAGAATCCGAAAAGGAGCGACAGACACAGCGTGATCACCATCGCGGTAATGAGGTTCCATGACGGCCGGAGGTGAAGAATACGCCGCCAGCTCCCCAGGGATTCGGCCGTCTCAAGCATGCCCTGCGCTCGCAGCTGCTGCTTCATAACAACCAGGTTGTCGCCGGGATACTTGCTCAACGCCTTCATCCACCCGCTCGACGTAAGCATCGCGCCCTGGTCATACTGCCAGTACAGGGTTGCCGGGATGGCGATCAACGTGCAGAGAACGGCAACGATCAGCGACCACTTCAGGACCTTGCCCATCTTCTCGCCGGTCAGGTCCACCAGCTTGTATCCCTGCGTAGCGAACGCCATCGGGGCCCACCCCGGCGCACCAAGTACCGTGGCGGTCAACAGGTAGACAATCGCAAGCATCTTCGGCCCCAGCGCCACGGCGCCCATCATGCCCCACAGAAAACCGCCCGGGAATATTTGGCTGCCGATATGAAACGCCCCGGTCTCGGCAAGAACGCGGCTGACCATCAGCCAGGTCATCAGCGCCAGAAGAACGAAAATGACCGCCAGCTGCCACTCCAGGCCAACCGCCATGAGCTGTATGATGAAGAGCAACGTGCCCACCAGGACCAGCCGCATGGCCAGCGTAACGTGTGGCTCGATCTTGTCGGCTGCCCCGAGACCCAGGCTGCTCTTCAGCACCTGCGCGTAGTAGCGTCTGCCCGTATACAGAACCACGGTGAGCAAACCGATGTATCCACCAGTGAACAGGAAAATGTCATAGTTTGGGGCCAGGTGGTTGCCCGTGCAGAAGACGATTCCGTACGTGGACAGCCACCCCGCGACCGAAACGAACACAAACGGCATAACACCCATTGAGAAGGAAACATCCGATGCGATGAGATAGGACAGGCCGATAACGCTGAACAGGAGGTTGGGGTGCAACAGGAAGTAGCCCCCGCCCCTCATGATGGCCGGGAACAACGATGATAGCGGCATGAAATCCAGGTACAGCTTCACGGGGATTACGTATGTCGGCCATAGCTTCGCGAAGTAGTTGTTCAGATGGATGACCAGGATGACCCCGGCGGCGATCCAGAACATGCGTTCCCGGAACACCGCGGAACGTTCGCGGTCGTGCCCGGGGAACATTGCGTGGGCAAACGTGATCGTCGGGTACGGCAGCTGCTCGTGTTCTATCCATTGCTTGTGCACCACAACCGCCATGCCCACCGTTATAGCCAGAATCGTAACGAAGAGAGGGATCCAGAAGGCGAACGGCCGAACCCAGCCGTACCACGGCACTTCCATGAACGATATATGCTCGTCGCCCTCGGCAAGACCCGTAACGTACCCGTCCAGCACAACATCGGTGTTCCGGCTGATATCCGGCACCATCCGTTCCGGGGCAAGCTCCACCACACGCTCCTGCTCCCACCCGGGCTTCGTGCGAACATGGTGATTGGGGAGCATGACGCTGGTCGGGAACAGGCGAACCATGCCCCAGCTCGCCACGGAGCCCGAAAGCAGCGCAAGCGTGGTGATAACGGCCAGTTCCCTTGCGGACAGAGCCCATTTCTTCCGGAAGTACCTGAGCGCCGGGTTCAGCAACAGTATGATCAGGATCAGGGGACCGTAGACGCCCGGCGGAAGGAGGTCGGAGATCAGCGAGCCGCGCCGGATAACGCCGTCATTGAACTGGCACAGCGCCGCGATAGCAACGGCGATGAACAACCCGATAAGCAACCCACGCAGTGTCATTTCTTGTAGTAACCTTTACCTGGTCTGACAGACACTGCCAGACGAACACGAAACACGGGCGGACCCGGAAAGAAACCACGGAGAGCACAGCGCGGCCCGAGAGGGCCGCAACCAAAGAAGATTAACCACGGATTACACTGATTGCACTGATGAATTTGTTGAAGTAGGACGAGAAAAAGGCATCCTCTCCAAGTTGAAGAAATAACCAGCAA
>Ga0272442_10011053_pt1 | contig 11051 bp, 11 predicted proteins | sample SSMForm2O_FD_200262 | JGI IMG/M metagenome (GOLD analysis project Ga0272442, IMG submission 200262) | Marine sediment archaeal communities from Little Sippewissett salt marsh, Falmouth, MA, United States - SSM-Form-2O | ecosystem: Environmental > Aquatic > Marine > Wetlands > Sediment ... | reverse complement strand
TCCAGGACCAGCGCATATCCAGGGCAAGCTCGGCCAGGGAATCGAACCCCTCGACCTTTGCAGGTAAAAGATCGTATATCGGGTTGCTGACACGTGTTTGTTTGCTCATAGTTTCTCCTCCAAATCCGTATTGCCAGCAAGCCCTGACCGCTGTGGGACCGCAGCCAAAGCATCGTTGATGATCGTCTGTGCTTCCTCCAGGATGCGGCGCAGATGATCCGCTCCACGGAAGCTCTCCGCATAGATCTTGTAGATGTCTTCCGTCCCTGACGGACGCGCCGCGAACCATCCGCCTTCCGCTACTACTTTCAGCCCGCCGATGGGCGCGCCGTTGCCGGGCGCGTGGGTGAGGATGATCCGGATCTTTTCCCCAGCCAGGTCGGTGAGCCGGACCTGTTGCGCCGAGAGTCTCTCCAGCATTGCCTTTTGCTCCGGAGTGACCGGGGCCTCAACTCGGTCGTAAACTGGGTCACCGAACTCGCGGGTGAGTTCGTGGTAGATTTCGCCAGGATCTCGGTCCATCCGGGCCGTGATCTCTGCCGCGAGCAAAGCCGGGACGATCCCGTCTTTGTCCGTCGTCCAGACACTGCCATCCAGACGGACGAACGACGCACCCGCGCTCTCCTCTCCGGCAAAGCCAAGCGAGCCGTCTAGCAAGCCATCCACGAACCACTTGAAGCCAACCGACACCTCGTAGAGCTTCCGGCCCAGTTTCGCGGTAACGCGATCGATCATCTGGCTGCTCACCACTGTCTTGCCAACCGCCGCTTCCGTGCGCCACTTTGGTCGGTGTTGGAAGAGGTAGAAGATGGCGACCGCAAGGAAATGGTTGGGCGGCAGCAGCCCCGCGCTCCGGGTGACAATCCCATGCCGGTCGTGGTCGGTATCGCAGGCTAAGGCGATGTCGAAGCGATCTTTCAGGCCGATTAACCTCTGCATCGCATAGGGTGAGGATGGATCCATGCGGATCTGGCCGTCCCAATCGAGAGTCATGAAGCGGAAGGTCGGGTCGATGGCCTTGTTCACGACCGTGAGGTTCAACCCGTAGCGCTCGGCAATCGGCTCCCAGTAGTGGACCCCAGCGCCTCCGAGCGGATCTACGCCGAGGCTGATCTTTGCACCGCGAATGGTGTCCATGTCGATCACACTGTCAAGATCGCCCACGTAGGCATCGAGGTAGTCATACCGATGCGTCGTGGGTGCGCGAAGAGCTTTCTCGACAGGAATCCTTTTCACACCCAGAAGGCCGTTCTCGAGAAACTCATCTGCCTTCGACTCGATCCAGGCGGTGACGGCGGATTCCGCCGGTCCGCCGTTTGGGGGATTGTATTTGAACCCACCGTCATGTGGCGGATTGTGTGACGGCGTGATAACGATGCCGTCGGCGAGTCCTGTCCTGCGCCCGCGGTTGTATGTGAGAATCGCGTGTGACACGGCAGGGGTTGGGGTGTATTCATCCCCCTCCGCGATCATGACTTCCACCCCGTTTGCCGCCAGCACCTCAAGCGAGCTGGCAAGAGCCGGCACGGAAAGGGCATGCGTGTCCATGCCGAGAAACAGCGGGCCGTCGATCTTTTGCTGTGCCCGGTATAGGCAAACGGCCTGACTGATGGCGAGGATATGCCATTCATTGAAAGCTTTCTGGAAAGCCGAGCCGCGATGCCCGGACGTGCCAAAGGCGACTCGTTGTTCCGGCACGGAAGGGTCAGGCACCTCGGTATAATAGGCCGTGATCAGTTCAGGCACGTTAACCAGCATTGATGGTTTGGCTGGTTTTCCTGCACAAGGACTTGTTTTCATGACTCTCTCCCCAAATGCTGTGCTGACCTTTGCGCCAAGGTCTCCATCAGTTTGTTGAACGGCTTGCTGAATTCCTCGACTCTTTCGTCCTCAGGTTGCCGCGTCACATTGTCGATGCTGACTCCCGACTCCGGCAGTCGCTCCAACACCGAGCGGGCTTTCCTGACATCTTGTTCGAGCCGGGCTTTCGGCTCTCCGTGGTCGCGGTAGGTGTCAGGGGTTCTCAGCGGGGCCGTGCTGACCGTGTCCGGTCCGATAAGGGCCTCGATTATGTCTGTCGATTGAGGCTATCATTGTTATCTACAAGTTGGTAGTTTGTGCGCCTGGCTTTTCCTGCGCCGGTTCTGTGCTGAGAGCGACTTGCTCAGGCAGTTCGGTCGTTTCTTGAGAGTCCTCTTGCTTGACGCGACCAACGGCTTGGTCTATCTTGGCTGACAACTCGTCGACCTTGCCTCGCAAATCGGCAAAGGCTGCCTCCGCCTTTTTGTGCATATCGGCGTAAGCCCCCTCGGCCTTTTCTTTGAGTTCAATACCTTTATCTTGAATCATGGTGCGGGTTTCTTCACCCGACTGTGGCGCCATCAGCAGCGCAGTCGCCACTCCGATCACGCCTCCGATCACAAACCCTTGAACAAAAGATCCAAAAGAATTGTTGCTAGCCATTTTACTCTCCTTTTCACATATTGTGCTAAAAATGTCCCATCATACAATGTCACCTCGACCGATCTTGATGATCTGATCGAGCAGACGCAGTGCATCAATCTTTTCTCGCTCAAAGATGTTCCGAATCCCTTTATGCAAGTGATAGCGTGCGTCATAGACTCGTTTTCTGTCTGGCGTCTGCTCACGCACCGGCCGGCCGGCCGGTTGCAAGCAATGCCGACTTTGCTGATCGCTTGCCTTAATCACCTTATGAGCGTGCGTTGCTCTTTGGGTAGTCGTTTCAAATTTACTCCAGCTTTAACTGCGCGATGATGGTTTTCAAAACTTGAGCTGACTGACACATAGCCTCGGTCTCTTGTGGGTCTAGATTCATCGGCAGCACCCACTCCACGCCGCCCTGGTCGAGAGCGGCGGGCAAGCTCAAGCAGACGTCGTTGATGCCGCAATAGCCTTGAATCAGGCTGGACACGGACAGCACGGTGCTCTGGTCTCGCAGGATGGCCTCGACGATGTCCGCCAGCCCGGCCCCGATCGCGTAATATGTGGCTCCCTTGAGCGCCATAATGGTGTAGGCGGCTTCCCGCGTCTGCCGAAAGATGTCATCCATAGCCGCCTGGTCGTAGGTCAACCCTCGCGCGGCGCAAAAGTGGGGCAGCCGCATACCCGCGATGTTGGCCAGTGACCACACGGGCACCTCGCTGTCGCCATGCTCGCCGATGATGAACGCGTGAACGCTGTGCGAGTCTACCCCAAAGTGCTGGCTCAAAAGATAGCGGAAGCGGGCCGTGTCCAGAATCGTGCCGGAGCCGATGACACGCTGCGAGGGCAGGCCCGAGAGCTTCCAGGCTGCAAAAGTCATTGCATCCACGGGGTTACTGGCAATGAGCAAGATGCCATCGGGGTTGTGGCGCGCCACCTCAGGCACAATCTGGCGGAAAATATCTGCGTTCGTCTTTGCCAGGTCAAGGCGTGTCCCGCCTGGTTTCAGGTAGGCTGCGCCAGCGGTGATGACAGTGACGGCCGCTCCCGCGCAATCGCCATAGTCACCGGCCCAGATACGGGTCGGGTAGGCAAATGGAACGGTGTGATTCAGATCCATCGCTTCACCTTTGGCCTTGTCTTTTTTCACGTCCACCAGCACAATCTCCGTCACTAGCCCCCGGAGCAGCAGAGCGTAGGCGCAGGTGGCACCCACGTTACCAGCGCCAATGATAACAACTCGGGTCGAATGTAATTGTGTACCCATAGGCTTCCATCTCCTGTTCACTCGTCCGGTCGGGTGATGGTATAGTCGATCGAATAACCGATTCGGCGGCTAATTCTACTGGCGGCTAAACACGGCTATGGTGCGCAGCATACTGATCACATCGTCTCGGCCCAATACACCCTGAAGCTGATCGCCCACCATCACCGGCAACTGGTTGATGCCATCACGAGCCATCTCTTTCAGGGCGTCTCCCAGCTCCGCATCGGGCTGAATCCGCTTCATCCGTTCAGCCGGGATCATGGCCTGAGCGCTGGTCGTGGTTGGCCAATCGGATCGCGGAATCTCTTTGACGTCATGCAGGGTCAGCAAGCCAACAACGTTACCATTCTGGGCAACGATCAGGCTGCGCCGGCCAGCGCCCAGGATGTGCTCATCGACCAACTGTTCCAGGGTATTGCCAGGTTTCACCACCGTGGAGTTGCGGCGCATAGCATCGGCGACATGATGCCCGGCTAACGCTTCCTGGAGGGTCTGTTGCTGGATTTCAGAGGCTGCGGCGGTTTCCAAGAACCAACCGATGAAGGCAATCCACAAGCCATTGCCGAAATGGCCGGTGAACATCTGCCACACGCCCGAGATGTTCCCACGATCCAACCAGCCGTAATACTCACAATCCTCTCCAGGACAGAAATGCCCACTCGTGTCTATCTCTGGTCGGCGCCCTCGTTTCCGCTCAATTCGCCGCGGCGGTTCTCTCGCCGTACTCGCTCTACCCCGCTCTTCCTCTTTCGCACACGCTGCACAGACCCGCTTCCGCGTCAATTCCGCAGACGGTTCGGTTTCTTGTACCACCTGGATCGCCGCTTCCACCATCTCAACTGCCCCCAGCCTGGCCAATCGCGGACAAACAGGCACCAATACACGGCTAGACGCCATACCAACACTGCCAACAACAACCAGATCACACTCTGCTCGGTCATTCGTTCCCCCACCGCGTTTCCGAGTGAGCTTACACCATCTCCCGATCCCTGTTAATTATCCGTAACCTGCTGGGACACCACCCGTGATGCCCGACTACCGGGTGACGGCCTCGGCGGTCTGGACAGTCTCCAGATCGCCGAGGTAATGACGGTTCATAATGCGCATGTCCTGGTCCAGTTCGTAGAGCAGCGGCATGCCGGTGGGGATATTCAGTTCAGCGATCTCGTCGTCCGAGATCCTGTCCAGGTGTTTGGCCAATGCGCGCAGGCTGTTGCCGTGGGCCGAGACGATCACCCGCTTCCCGGCCCGTATGTGCGGCACGATCGCCTGCTCCCAGTAGGGCAGCACGCGATGACACGTATCCTGCAACGACTCGGTCGACGGCCATTGCGCCGGCTCGAGATCGATGTAGCGACGATCAAAGCGCGGGTGGCGTGGATCGTCGGTCTCCAGCGCGGGCGGGCGCACCGCGTAACTGCGCCGCCATTGGAAAACCTGTTCCGGACCGACTTTTTCGGCCGTTTCTGCCTTGTTCAGCCCCTGCAGTGCGCCATAGTGGCGCTCGTTGAGCTGCCAGGCGTGCTCCACCGGGATCCACAGCAGATCCATCTGGTCCAGGACGATCCACAGTGTGCGAATGGCACGCTTGAGCACCGAGGTAAAGGCAAGGTCAAAACAAAGTCCTGCGGCCAGGAGCTGATCCGCCGCCCGGTGGGCTTCATTCACCCCCTGTTCGCTCAGATCGACGTCTGTCCAGCCGGTAAACCGGTTTTCCTCATTCCACACGCTCTGCCCGTGACGCAGCAAGACGATTGTGCTCATGATCCTTTCTCCTCGCACCTGTCCTTTCAGCGCGCCAGAATGCCGGCCAGGTCAAACAAATGCAGATCCAGCGGCTTTTTACCGGCCACCACCTCTGCCAGCGGCGTGCCAGTCACCGAACTCTGCATCGTGCCCACCAGAATGCCATGCTCACCGCGGGCCAGGTATTCGACCGCTCCTGCGCCTAGTCGCGTCGCCAAGAGTCGGTCGAACGCGCCGGGCGTGCCGCCGCGCTGCACGTGGCCCAGGATCGTGGCCCGTAGGTCGAATCCCAACCGGTCGTGATGCGTCTCAAAGTAATCGACCAGCCCGGCAGCGTTACGGTGGGCGCCTTCGGCGACGACGATCAGGGCATGCGGTTTGCCGCGTTCATAAGCAGCGCGGATCACCTCGGCAAGCGATTCTGGATCGGTCGCAATTTCCGGGATGACGATCGCCTCTGCCCCGCCGGCGATCCCGGCGACCAGCGCCAGGTAGCCACAGTTCCGTCCCATGACCTCCACCAAAAACGCCCGGTGGTGCGACGAAGCCGTTACTTTGAGTCGGTCGATCGCTTCCAGGGCAATGTCCAGCGCGGTGTCCACGCCGATTGTGATCTCTGATCCGACCAGATCGTTGTCGATCGTCGAGGCCACACCAACGACCGGAAAGCCCATGTGCGACAGCGCATGCGCGCCGGCCTGCGAGCCGTTGCCGCCGATGACGACCAACGCGTCAATTTGACGCTGTTCCAGCATACGGATGGCCTGCTGCCGTCCCTCGACACGTTTGAATTCGGGGCAGCGCGCGCTGCCCAACACTGTCCCCCCGAGTTGGATGATGCCGCCCACGTCGCGCGCGCCGAGCAAACTCATCTCGCCCGCGATCAGACCGGCGTATCCGTGTTGAACGCCGAACACCTCCCAATTTTGAGCCAGCCCGGTCCGTACCACAGCCCGGATGGCGGCATTCATTCCCGGGGCATCGCCTCCGCTCGTCAACACTGCGATTCGCTTCAATTCCTACCTCATTGAGTGTGGTTCGCGTTGACCTGAATCGTCAACTCCACTTCCTCCTGAACGCCAAAGCATTTGACACTGCTGTTCGCTTGCGCGGTCCTGGAACGACACTGCGCGACAAAGCGATGGCCAGCAGCCATACCAGCTATCCTCGTTTCATGACGCTCAAGATCAACTTTGGCGCTCTCGCTGGGCGGCGCCAGCAGCTCCAGGGCGCTCAGCACCTGCTCGTCCTCTGTGGCTTGTAGCTGATCCGGCGTCATTCCGGCTTCGGTGAGTGGCAGCAACAGATGCACAGTTGGCGGCAGCGTGACCTCGATGTCGGGGACAACGCCCTGGTGCCAGATGACGCGCCCCGCCAGCGTAAGCCATTCCTGCACAGCCAGAAGCAGCGCCGAACCATCGGACAAGCCATTGAGGTCTCGCGGCGCCAGATTCATCTCTGGCGGTGGTTTGATAGTCGCTATCATACTGCCTTCCAGGTATTGTGGTTTGCCCTTCTGGGGTAGCATGATAGCTCAAGTCAAAGTCTCGTTGTAATACTAGGCTATGGATCAACTTTCCTGAAATCAATAAAGCCTCGCTGCACGTCTACAGCGGTTAACCGCACGCGAATCCGGTCGCCGACATCCAGGCCCGCGAATCCACGAACCACCTTGCCTTCAACAGGAATGTTGAGAAGCCTGGCCCAGGTCCCCTTATCAGAAGCACCCGTGACAATGGCATCAAACTGCTCGCCGATTCTCGAATCGAGCAGCAGCGCTGCCGCGGATTTGCCGACCTGCCGTTCGACCTTATTAGCGGCATCTTCTTTCTCGGTGCAGTGTTTCGCCAGCACATCCAGTCCATCCTTGCTATAAGGCCAGGCACGACCCGCTATGGCCGCCTTTAATAGACGTTGCGTGATCAGATCGGGATAGCGGCGATTCGGCGCGGTAGAATGGGCATAGTCTTTGACCGCGAGACCAAAGTGACCGGGGGCCGTGTCACCGGGGAGTTCTGCCATGTATTCACCTGCGCCCAGAAGTTTGATCACCGCCAGGGATAAGTCGGGAAACTGCAGGGGGTCTGCGGCTTTTTCCTTGATCAGAAAGGCGTTCAGCGCTTTTGAATCCGGATCATCAGGCAGCTTGAACCCATAGGTCCCGGCCAGCTCGACAATGCGTCCCCAGCGCTTGGGCGTGCGCACCACCCGTCGGATCGAAGGGAATTTCCTGGACGTGAGATAGCGGGCGGTTACGCCGTTGGCTGCGATCATGAAATCCTCGATGATTTCCGTGGCGCGGTTCTTTCCTTCCACCTCCAGATCGCGGACTTGCTCGCCATCAAAGATCGGTTTCGCCTCAAGCGTTTCCAGACTCAGCGCCCCGTGGACATGCCGGAGCTGCCTCATCTTTTGTGCTGTCCGGTCCTGCAGGCGCAGGTTCTCGGCCAGCCCATTCACTGCGGCAACCGCTCCCGGCACGGCGCCACCCTCCAGCCAGGCGGCCACGCTGTCATAGGCAAGCTGCGCGTGGTTGCAGACGCGCGCCCGGTAGATATCCGAGTCCTGTAGGGAGCCATCCGCGCCAATCACCATTTCAACGACGACAGCCAGGCGCTCCGCGTTCACGTTCAGCGAGGTAAGGTTGGTGGACAGCTTTTCAGGCAGCATAGGGAATATCCTGGCTGCGGTATACACCGAGGTTGTATTGTGGCGCGCGTGTGCGTCAACGGCTGAGCCGTTCTTGACGAGTGCGTCCACATCCGCGATGGCCACCAGGAGCTTGACTCTATCTCCGGGCAGGGCCTCGGCCACGGCCAATTGATCCAGGTCGCGCGAGTCGTCGTTATCAATGGAAGCCCACAGCCGGTGGGTCAGATCGCGAACTGACTCACCCTTCATAGCTGTGGCAGGCGACTGAATCCCGTCAAGTTCGGCGAGTACTTGGGTGGAAAAATCAGGGAGCAAGCCTCGCTCGATCATCGCCCTGTGGGCCAGGCTTTGCAGAATAGCATGGTGGTGCTGACTGTGGGCATTCATAGGGCGTACCTCTCTCCTCCATGATCTAGTTTTGCTGGCCGCCAAACTCAGCCATGGTGCGCAACAAGCTGATTACGTCGTCTCGGCCCAATACACCCTGAATCTGATCGCCTGCCATCACCGGCAACTGGTTGACGCCATCGCGATCCATCTCTTTCAGGGCGTCCGCCAGCTCCGCATCGGCACGAGTCCGCTTCATTCGCTCAGCCGGTATCATCGCCTGAGCGCTGGTAGTGGTTGGCCAATCGGAACGCGGAATCTCTTTGACGTTATGCAGGGTCAGCAAGCCAACGACCTTGTCATTCTGTTCGACGATCAGGCTGCGCCGTCCGGCGCCCAGGATGTGCTCATTGACCAACTGCTCCAGGGTATCGCCAGGTTTCACCACAGTATAGTCGCGGCGCATCGCGTCAGCGACGTAATGCCCGGCTAACAAGTCTTGGATGGTCTGTTGCCGGATTTCAGAGGCTGCTGCGTTCTCCAAGAACCAACCGATGAAGGCAATCCATAGGCCATTACCGAAATTACCGGTGAACATTTGCCACACGCCCAAGAGGATAAAGAGATAGGCAATGAATCGTCCCAATCTGGCAGCGACGAGGGTGGCGCGGCGCAAGTTATGTGTGACCCTCCAGACGAAGGCCCGAAAGATTCGACCGCCATCCAACGGGAACCCCGGAATCAAGTTAAAGAGAGCCAGCACGCCGTTGATATAGAATAGATACTTGACCAAGGCTAGCAGCGGGGCAATCGCGCCGACAATGGGTTGTAGCAGGCCAAAAAAGATCGCCAAGGCAAAACTCACCGCTGGGCCGGCTATGGCAATCCACATCTCGGCGATGGCACTGGGCGGTTCGGCTCCGACCCGGGCAACGCCGCCAAAGACAAAGAGCGTGATGCTGCGCACCGGAACTTTGTAGCGCAGGGACACCACCGAATGTCCGAGCTCATGCAGCAGCACGCTCGCAAACATCAAGATGGCCGTTGCCGCGCCCACGATCCAATACTGGATTGCCGGCCAATCCGTGAATTCAGTCGGATAGTAACTGGTAGACAGCGACCAGGTAAGCAGCGCAAAGATCAAAAACCAGGAATAATCCAACCCGATGGGAATTCCCAGAATGCGTCCTAAGGAAAGGGTGCTCTTGTTCATACTCCATACTCCTTTATGCCAGGTTTCAAAGCAACGTGCGTGTCAGATTCAGCATCTGCTTGGGTAAAGCGATTGCCATGCCGGAGAGCTAACCGGGCGTCACTGGGCAGCGTCCTTGAATAGCAACCTCTCTACCTTTATCGGCTCATCAATGCTCTTCACGATCAGTATTCGTCCAGATGATTGAACTCGGCATTCTCTATCCAGGTTCTTGGCCTATCGATAAACTCGACGATTCGGTCGAGCAAAAAATAGTGACGCTGCTCCTCATCTGCGATCTCGAGCAGGATCGTTCTAGCGGAAGCCTTGGTCGCCTGGTCTGCCTGTTCTTTGTAGAACTTGCGAGACTGTCGCTCGATCTCTTGGGCCTGGCGATACACCTCAACCTGAAGTCCGCCAAGGTCGAGTGACGTACCCTGCATCTGCGCAAACACGTTCTTTGCATCGGTTAGGACCGTCGTTTTGTCCATGTCGGGTTCGACATCCTCGGCCATTTCCTTTACAGTGATATAGTGTTTTGCCTCATCGTCTGCCAGCGCGGTCAGAATACGTGACATACCCTGGCTGCTGCTACCGTCTGCCAGATTGCGATAGAACCGTTCCCCATCACGTTCCATCTGCATGGCAAACTCGTAAATGTTCATTATGCTTTCCCTTCTTTTGAGCGCGGATCAGGCTATCTTCTGTATGAACCGCTTGACGTCATAGTCCCACTCACGGGTGACCAGTTCGACTTCTGTCTTCTCTCCCTCGCTCACCGTCATAGAGACTTGCCCGCCGCCTCCCTCAAAATGAGCACAGCATCGGCTCCGATCCGCTATCTCGAGCCCCACACCGTCCTTCCCGAAAAAGTCTATTGCCTTCTGGACAACCTCTTCGGGACTCATCTTTGTTTCCACACCATAGCGTGCCATGTTTGCCTCCCAACTGCAGTCTTTTCTTGCACTCTAGTCGATCAGCTTGCCTAGCCCCACTGCTTCATCTCGGAGCGTAGCCGCCACGTCCTCATAGGGTACGCGCATCCGGACCAGGTGCTGCATCGGCTCGCGCTCTTCATCAGGCCGATCTACAGCCAGCACACCAACCATCTTGGCCTGGTCAAAATAGTAGAGCGCAAAGCTATCGCCTTCCAACGTGCCTCGCAGAACCGTCTGATCCCAAGACGTCAGATCCCCCCACACCTCAAAGCTAAAATCGAACAGGTCCGAGAAAAAGTAGGGCAGTGCCGTGTACGCATTTTCCTCGCCGGCCATATTGCGCCCTGCTGTCATCCCCTGACCACGGGCGACGTCCCAGTGCTCGACGCGCAGCCGCTTGCCAAAGGTGAAACTGGGCCACGAAGCGATGTCGCCCGCAGCATAGATGTCAGGATCGCTGGTCTGTAGGGCACCATTCACTACCACG
>Ga0272442_10011052_pt1 | contig 11051 bp, 5 predicted proteins | sample SSMForm2O_FD_200262 | JGI IMG/M metagenome (GOLD analysis project Ga0272442, IMG submission 200262) | Marine sediment archaeal communities from Little Sippewissett salt marsh, Falmouth, MA, United States - SSM-Form-2O | ecosystem: Environmental > Aquatic > Marine > Wetlands > Sediment ... | reverse complement strand
TCAGGGACGTTCGACTATAACGGGGCCAAATACCCGGTGTCGGGCACGGACCAGACGATGGAGGTAAATGACGGATACACGCGATGGTACAACCCGTCCGAATTCATGGGCTCGGGACTCTTCAGCTATACGGTCGGTAATTTCGCCAGCAGGAATTACACCGGCAATTGCGAGGTTAATCCCTACATGTATTTCGCCGACGGGCTGTCGGCGACCGCAAATGTATGGGACTTCCTTGTGAACACCGACCGCAACGGCGTGTTCAGCTCGGGCGCATCCAATTCTAGGTTCTATGAGATCAGATTCCCGAACTCGAAGGGAATTAAATACAATTACGCGGTAGTCGCGAACTGGGAAGGCGAGGATCCATCGCATCATCCCGGCAACGCTCCCGAAGCGCCCGCGTGCAGTATCGAATACACGCCGAACGTCTGGTACGAGGACGGATCGAATAACGGCGGGTATTTAATTCTCGATATCAGCCTGTTCTGCTGGAAAGACCGGCCGTCTTCGATAATCGTCGAATCATCGGTGCAGAGTGCCGAGCATGAGTTCACACCTGATGAAATGATCCCGGTGGGAGGAACCGAGACATATTCGACGTGGCATGTAGAGATCCCCGCAGATGATGTCCAGCAGCGGAATGGCAATATAGCATGGATACTGGCGGAGAATGACAACGAGGATTACAGCAATCCGTCGGGCATACCGAATCAGATCCAGAACCTTCCCCTGACTTCATATTTCATCTATTACTTCGATGCACTCGCGGAGGCTCCGTGCGACGATCCGATACTTACGGAGATGAATCCGGGCAGCGCGAATGTGAGCGAAGCGCTGGATGATGCCGAGATAATCGGCGAGGAGTTCGATAACGGTCCGAGCCTCGCCTGCTACCTAACCAACGGCTCGATCGATATCATCGGAACGGATGTCACTTATGTTGACGCGCAGACCGTGACAGCGGACTTCGATTTCGGCGATGCGGGAGCGGAATCGGGCTATTACGATCTGTATTTCACCGATGGAGACGGATGCGATGTGATGCTCGAGGACGCGATGCTGCTGACCGAGTTCCCGGTGATGGTTGCCGACGGGACCGATTACCTGGCGGCGAAATTTGTCGAGGACTCGAACGGCGTGTTCCATATCCTTTGCAGTGTCAACGAGGTCGGATCGACCTCGTTCGAAGTACACTGGTTCCATTCCGAAGACAGCGGAATGACGTGGACGGACGAGGGCAATATTTTCGTCTGGGCGCACAGTGCGAACGCTACAGCCCAGTCGGTCGGGCATGTGCTTGCCGTGGATGGTAACGGCGGTGTATACGCTGCACTTCCGGAGAGAAGAATCACGGGGTACGAGGATTTCTACACCCATCTGGCGTATCTCGACACGGCCACGCATGACGATCCCGACGCTTGGACCGCATCGGACTGGGAAGCAAAGATAGTGACCGGCTACTATTATCGGGACCCATCCTACTGCGCGCTTTCGGTGACTCCGTCCGGTGAGATATACGTCTACGCGCGCCATTACTCCATCTATCAGCGTTATGTTTACGCCACCAGCTGGGCATCTCTGCCGAGTACGCAGTATGGAACCCCGTTCCCGACCAGCATATCGGGGCATTCGCTGCAGGAGCACCTCGTTAGTAGAAATAACGGGATTGTCTACAACCCCGACACCGACACGTTCTTCCTGGCAATAGGCGGTCGATGGGATCTTATTTACTGCGGCGCGTACCTGGTTGAATATGATCCGGACTATAACACCTACACGTGGCGTTCCAGCGTTGGCTATGAATTCGACCATGTGAACGGACTCGGGAGCTTCAATGACATCTACTACGGCGATGTGGCGATCGACTCGGACAACAATATCCACTGGGTATACCAGTACACGTGGCCGACCAACGAGCCGACATCCTACTACAGCCGTCAGTATCAGAAGTATGTTATGAGCTACGGGACGAATGTCAGCGGAAGCTGGGTCGAGCAGGATCCGATCAGCGATGGATATATCTTCGATCCGCAGAACCTGTATTCCGATCCGCGTGCCGCCTTCCGGCCCGCATGGATCAATCTCGTGGTCAATTCGGACGATGAGCTGATCATGAACTGGATGAAGTGCACCGATGACCGCAAGATGATGACCGCGGTGACCGAGGCTTCGGACGCGGACTGGCCGGATCCGAGTGTTCTCATGGACACCGATGCGACGTACCCGCTTTACCAGGGTCCGCACGGAGAAGCGTACGGCGACAACGGCCTGGTAGCGATTACGTACACGAGTCAGCCGACTCCAAGCAGCACCGAGCGCGGTTCGCTGATCTTCACCATGACCGACGGCGGCTGATTTAATGAATAAACGATGGGGACAGCTACCTTTCGGGCGAGGACGCTCCGAAAGGTAGCTGTCCCCGCTTGCTTTACATCCCAACCTGCTTTCCATACCGATACACCTCCCGGTATTGTGCTAAACTTCCTATCCTGGCTAATCCGCCGGTTACAATGCTGTGTCCTGATTGATGAAGCCTTTAAAAGATGGAAGTGCTGTCCTACATACTCCCCTTCGTCTATCTCGTCCTTCTTGAGGGTCTTACTGTCAGATGGGTTGCGGGTGGACGTGTGCCGGGGCTGTTCAGCCGCGTATTCGCAACAAACCTCGCGGGACTGGCCCTGCTGCTGCTCGTCTCCCTTACCGGATGGTTCCTTGGCTGGTGGCCGGACATACGTAACTGGGCGCTCAGGGACAGCTTTTTCCTGTTTTTTATTATCAAGGCACCGATATTCTCATTCCTGTTCCGACGCTGGGGCACCCAGAGGGTTTTCACTCTGCATGTGCTGAGCAACTTCACAAGCATCATTATTCTTTCCCTGATGTTTGTCTACTCGCCGTGGATCATGGCGATCAAGCCGATAACCGAGGAAAACCTTAACGAAACCGCTATACGACGGTTGATGGAAATTCGCGACGCGGTCGAGCGATACAAGGTTACCCACGGCTATTTTCCCGCCTACCTGTGGGGTGGTGATGATATATCGTGGGGAAACGAGCGTCCCCCCGATCCTCTTCTCAGCGAGGGCTACCTTGCCGCTTATCCGGTCAATGCGCTGAATCTTAGAAAGACCTACTTCGAGCCGCGACGTGTACCGGGCTGGAGGGAGTTGTGGTTCGGCTACAAGAGCGAGGAATTCCTTCGAGTGCGAAGCCTGTGGGGACCTATTGTCGAAAGCGAGGCGCGGTTCGGCTACCGGGGCACGAAGATGGGAAATGTTCTTCCCGACTCGCGTATGCCCGAAACGATCCTGCCCGAGAACGTGAGATTCACTATCGACGAAGTGTGGCTGCCCGGAGCATTTTTCTATCGCGCATACGATATCGACGGGAACGGGCATGCGGACGCGTATATCATGGGCGTGTTCGGGGATGAGAACGCGCAGGCGACGGTGGACTGCTACGATTATCGCCTCGACAGGCTCACCTCCCGTATGGACGATCGGCTCCTGCCTTCGGCGAGTGACCGTGTTCGGGACGGGATTAAATATCTCATCAAACGCGGCTTCCCCGAGATATCAACTCCTCCCGAAAGACAATTCCCGCCGGGCACGGCATTCTCGATCGATCCCGAGACCGGCGAATTGATCTGGTCGTTTGGAAGCAGATCAGCCGGTGAAACCGAATCTGCTGTCGTGCCTACTGATGAAGCAAATTAGTGAGGGCTTACTTCCTGTGCCAGGGGCGACGGTGGGGCAGGACAAACCATTCGATCATTCTGAGCAGCTTCGTACCGATCCAGTCCTTCGGAGTCAGCGGCTCGACCAGAACAGTGGTCACGCCGCCCCAGTTGCCACCGAGAATGTCAGTGCAGATCTGGTCGCCGATGAGGATCGCTTCATCCTTCGAGCAGTCGATCATTTCAAGCGCTTTGCCCATCAGTTTCCATGCGGGTTTATAGACTTTCGGAACCGCAGGCAAGCCGGTGAGTTCCACGAGCAGTTCGATTTTCCACTGCGTGGCATTTGAATAGAGTAGGCACTGCACGCCTGCAGCTTTCGCACGTTTCAGCCATTCAAGGTTCTGCTCGGGAATGACATCGTAGACGCCGTACTCGATCAGCGTGTTGTCGATATCCAGAAGAGCGCCCTTGAATCCGCGCGACGCGAACTCCTCGATGGGAACATCGGCAAGAGAGGGATATCGGTAATCGGGCTTGAAGGGATTCACGTGGTCAATTAATCGGTTTCGGATATTCTTGTGCCGCCGTCGACGCCCTTGATTGGCTTTCTTTTCGAGCGGTCGAGCCATGTCTGGAGGATACCTGCCGCGGCAAGCGCGTCAAGGAGTTTCAACTGCTCCTCTTTCGGCATGCCCTGCAGAAGGCCCTCGTTGGCGCGGGTGCTCATACGCTCGTCCTGGAAGTGGACGGGGAGGTCCATGCGATGCTGCAGATCCTCGGCGAACTCCCTGACCTTCATGGCCATCTGCCCTTCGGTGCCATCCAGGCTCAGAGGCAGGCCGACAATCACCACGTCCGCCTCACTCTTGATAACCATCGCGAGGTATTCCATGTCCTCCTCATGATTTTCCCCGAATACGAAAACGCGATGGGGAAGTGACATGAGGAGCTCATCATCGGCCTTGGCGAGTCCCACGCGTTTTTCGCCCCAGTCGATCCCGATATATCGTTGAGCACGCATCGCCCGGCACCTCCGGCGCTTTTGTGCGTGGGATTATAGCATGAAGGGAATAGCAGCGCACCCGACTGGAATCGCCTGGCTGTGCTAGCGGAATTTGAAAATCCTGAGGTTGTTTCCGTCATGGCCCTGAGATACATAAAAATAGTCTCCATCCACAATCACCTGCGAGAAGCTGTAGTCCCGGAAGTAACCGGCGGTGATCGAAGCGGTCTCGGGGACGGAGATATCGATCTCGACGATGCCGTTCCCGGAAGGCGTTACATACAGCCTGTCATCGACGATATACATGTCCTGGGGATTATATACATCTATCTCGTTCACTATTTCGGGCGAATCAGGTGGATCGATATCCACCACCGTGATGAAATCATCGGCTGATCTCACATAAACGTATCCGTTGTGAACAACCAGGCCCCTTACATACTGAACAGGTTTAAGGGAGAGCTCTCCGACTAACTCGGGGGAATCAGGAGATGCCAGGGAAAATACGCGCAACTCGGCCACCGGGTTGTAATCAGGTCCGGTCTTTATTGCGGTTGCCGCCAGGTCTCCATCGGCATGGAAATACGACGAGGCCATACGGATATCATTAAGAATCCCCGGGGAAGACGGATCGTGAATGTCAAAAACTGAAAGCCATTCGTATGATCCATAGTATGTAGAGCTGTAGCCGGCCACATACAGGATTTGCCCAAGGATGCATAAATCTGTGATTCCGGTACCAAGCTCGAGCGAGGCAGCCATTGTTATATCGCAGGCATCTTTCACATCGTAGATCTGCAGAGCCCCGCCGGCAATGTAAACGTAGCCGTCTTTGTAAGCCATATCCCGTAAATTTCTGGGAGCCGAATCCTGGATTATGGACTCTATATGCGCAAGCTCTGGAATGCTGATATCAATAACAGCAATATCGTCCGGGATTCCTGTACTGAAGAGATACCCATCGCCCAGCACCATCCGGGAGCTTGCAAGCGCCCTGACCATCTTAACGACGTGAGCGGCTTCGGGAGGATTGAGATCAATGATATCGAACGAGCTGTCAGGATTGGGCACGTAGGCGTAATCACTACTGATGCAGTAGCCTTCGACCAAATTTTCGCGCGGCAGTTTGTGTACGAACCGGGGGTTCGCGGGATCGGTGATATCATAGAATTCCACCGGTCGCCGAATATTAATGAGCCATCCGTTCCAGAAATCAAGAGTCCCGATAACCGAGGGGAATTCGCCGACAACATGAGCCATCTCGGGAGGATCGACATCTATGACGGCATTCGGTGCGTAAAGGTAGCCGTCGACGATGGTCATGTCGACTGGCCAGGAATCGACCGTCAGGGTTTTGACCACATGGGCCATGGAGAAGGGCTCGATATCGACTATCTGGAGAATGTCATCTCCCAGCACATACGCGTACCCGCCGCTTACTGCGATATCTTCGGCCTCCTCCGGGATTTGGAGAGTACCGGAGAGGAACGTGGAAACAGGATCCGAAATATCGTAGCAGTAGATCGTCTGCTCTTCGTCCAGCAGGTAGCAGTAATTGCCAACGATTTCCATGGCTACGAAATGCCCGTATTCGTAGAAGGTCACATTTTTAGTCAGTGAGGGATCCGGATCGTACACCAGAAAATTCTGGTTAGTATCCCCGATACCATAGATGTATCCACCATGCGCCGTGAAGTCAATCAATTCATGAGCCGGGAAGGATCCCTGCCAGACAGGATTAATTGGATCGGAGATGTCGAAGATGTGAACATTTTTTTCATAGAGAGAATAATTGAAAAGGACATACGCTAAATCGCCTTCAGCAGCGATTGTATGAATACCCGCGTCGGAGAACTCAAATGAATTCGGGGTGACCTCTCCGATATCGGATACCGGCTCGACCCAGAGATTTATAACGGTGTACGCGCTCAGGTCAAGCCAGGGCTTATTCACCGGATCATTCTCGACCGTTTCTCTTCGGATCAGGCATGGAAAATCACCGCCGTACGCTAGTTTCTGATTTTCTACAAGCGCGGTGTATCTCGTGTATGCGTTCGCCTCCTCGACGAACTCAGCCTCGATGACGCCATCGAAAAGCGCAGGACATTCCACTACCGGAGGATTCCCGCCATCGTAGCCCTGCCAGTCGTAAACATCGATACGGAGAATCGCGGAGCCGCCTTCGGATGTCAGGCCATTACCCACGGGCAGGACCGCGATTTCGATTTTCCAGCCTTCGGGGCAGTTTGCTTCCATTGGGAAATCGGTTATGGGGTCTTCGACGGGTGAAGTTAAGGGCTCCACCCAGCTGGCATCGATTGCATAGCCGAAGATAATCGGATGATCCGGGAATGACAGGTGATAGGTGACGGTCGAGCTGTCACCCGCGTAGAGAGCGTTCCGCCAGTTGGAAGAATCGGTTGTCACATGTCTTTTGAAGCCGTTGACGGTCGATTCGGGATTCACCGATGGCGCCATATCACCCGGGTAATATCCTTCGATTCCATTTCCGCCCGTCGTGGGATTGTAGAGAGCCGTAAATCCATCGGGATTAAGAAGCTCGCCGTCGCCCAGTAACACCGAGGCAATGCGTACACCGGTCGATGGGAATTCGAGGCCTGAAGTGAACATGACAATCCCGCGGACGTCGAACGCGGTGAAGTCGGGATTGGAGAAGGGATGCTCGACAGTGACGTCCGCGAGCCAGGTGCCATCGGGCTCTTTCCGCATGCTTTCGATGCGCAGACAGTTGTCGCATGGGGAATCCTCCAGGAAATTGGTGACGTTCATGTGTCCGGCAGCTGCGCGGACCCTGGTCACTTCGGTGATCCCGCTCGATGCATCGGCCCGAATTTCAAACCATCCCAGCAGCCGGTGAGACTCGGACATGTGGGATTCCTGCGTAATATCTGAAAGATCAGCGCCGGGAAGTGTCGGGAGTTGTCCCCTGCTGCACGATATGATCAGTGTCGCGAAGAGCGCTGTAAGCCAGATTCGTAAGATTGTACCTGTTACTCTCATTGTCCTGTCCTCCTGAAATCACCACAACCGGCCGATGTACAGCCCGTCGGTATAGCAAGCGTAGAATAGGTTACCGTCGACCGCGATATCGGGAGAGCCGAAGCCGGTATCGAAAGCGTACACCACCTCGCCGACCCAGGGCGGGCGCATGTCGAAAATCCGAACAGGATCGGATGCAGCATAAGCATATCCATCCTGTGTCGCGAGATTCCTGAATCGTATGTCCTCATCATCGATGCCAGAGACTATGAAGGCCTCATCGGGTGGGTCGATGTCCAGGAAGTTGAGACCGTCAGCATGTGTCACAATCGCGTAACCCCCCTCTACCGACAGATATTCGCCGTCTGCCGGGAGAAGCACCTCGGTCACGAGGGAAGGAGAATATGGATCGGAGGCGTCGAAGATCCAGAAATAGGGCCCGAAGGAAGCCGCATAAACAAGACCATCACGCCAGAAAATATCACTTATGCCCATGGAAGTTTCAACTACGGCTATCTCGACCGGCGACAGGGGATCACTCACATCATATATCCCCAGGCCAATGGAGGCTGTATACATGATGTTCCCCACAACATCCACATCGAGAGCATAGATATCGGCATCGACCGTGCCCAGCATTACGGGAGATTCGGGATCTGTAATGTCCAGCACGCAGTAATCGTAAGGACCCATCGCGACGAACATCAGGTTGCCTTCGATATCAATGGCGCGTGATTGCTGAGGGATATCGACATTGGCGACGAGGTGGGTCGATTCGGGCGGCTCGATATCGAACGCGGACAACTCGTTATTGTTGGAGGTTGCATAGCAATAGCCGTCCCGGATATACAGCTGCTCAAGACGAGTAGTGCAGTGAATGATCCCCAGGGATGTCACAGCTTCAGGAATGGCTATGTCGGCGATGATATAGTCCATGGCGGAAAAGAAGGCGCGTCCGCTATTGACCTGAATCGTGCCTCCATAGCCGGGATACGTGTACAGCTCGACCGGCGTTGCAGGGTCAGAGATATCGGCGATATAGAGCGTTCCTTCAGCGGAGGAGTGATCGGTGTAATAGAGCAGTTCACCGGCAGCAGCGACACCGATCCCGTAATCCAGCTCGATCAGGTGCAGGATTCCCGCGTCACCCGGCGTTGAAACATCGACGATAAAAACCCCTTTCTTCGACATGGCTATACACAGGATGCCGTTCGAGACGGAGATCTGGTATATATTTTCTCCCGGAAGATCTATCACATCAGTACTAACCGGGTTGTAAGGGTCCGATATGTCCCAGATCACCAGATCACCGTTCGCGATGACATATAAACTGTCATTCTCTGAAACGATCAATTCCGGTTCCTGCATGACGGTTGCGGAAATCCTGACAGCATCCTCCGGATTGGTAATGTCGATGATCTCAAGATAATCGGATGATCTTTCAGAGGTGACCACACAGGCGTATTCCCCGGCGATGGTTACATCCTGTGGCTCTTTGATGGTCTCGACAGTGTGGACAATCGACGCCGATTCCGGCGGATCGACATCGACCACCGCGATGTAGTAATTTCTCGGGCAGGCGTAAACATAGCCGTCCCTGAAATCGATATTTCCGATCTCTTCCTCAAACTCCACTCCTCCTGCCAATACCGGAGCGGATGGATCGGTGATGTCATAGATTACCAGTCCGGCTTTTCCGCAAGAGATATAGGCGTAATTCCCGTCCACGACCGAATCCACCGCTTCGAAGTTAAGAAAATCAGGGGTCAGGTCGATCGGATTGAAGGGATGATTCACCCTGAGGAAGTAAATCTCGTATGCGGTCAAGTCCAGCCACGAACTGGACTGGTCATTCTCGCCCGCTTCTTTGGAAACGAGGCAGGGGTAGAGCCCAACCTGGGCAAGCTTCGAGTTGGTCACAGTGGCTTCGTAGCGGCTGAATCCGTTGAAGTCGGCAATCCATTCAGCTTCGATTTCGCCATCGAAGACCTCCGGGCATTCTATAGTCGGTCGATGCGTCATGTCGGAGCCCTGCCAGTCGTACACATCGATGGTCAGCACCGCTTCGCCGCCTAGATCGTTCAGACCGGCATCGATGGGAGTCTCTGAAATCTCGATTTTCCAGGATTCGGGGCAGTTGGCATTGGGGCCGAAATCTATCATGGGATCCTGAACCGGTTGATTCACTGGTTTCGCCCAGCATGCATCGACTGCATAAGCGAAAGTAAACGGGGACTGTGGTTTCCGAAACGTGCAGGAAAAATCAAGTGTCGTTCCGGCGTAGAATGCATTGCGTGTGTTCGATGAATCGTCGGTGAAGAGACGGATGTATGGATTCAGGCGGCAGTTCGGGAGTTCGTAGGTGGCATAGCGTCCCCTGAGCCAGCCCTCGAGACCGTGACCTGCCGTTTCGGGATTATAAAGGGTCGTATAGCCGTCCGGATTGGCGAGGCACATACCGGACTCAATCCTGTCGGCGATTGTGAATCCGCTTTCCGGAAAGACATATGACCCGTTAAACATGAAGATTGCGCGAACATCGAACGCGGTGTAATAAGGATCGGGGAAGGGGTGGGTAATCCGCAGCTCAATCAGAAGCGTGCCGGGAGATCCGGGCTGTATGCTTGTGATGGACAGGCAATCCTGGCACGGACTCACTTCGAGGAATTGAATGATATTCATGTGAGCAGCGGCTTGACGGAGACTGACTTCCTGGAACTCGCATGTGGATGGATTCACGTATACCAGTTTCATCCCCCAGGGCATGTGCTGCGCGGGATTCAGCGCTGCGGAACCGCAGCCCGGATCAGTCATCCTGCCTAAATCGGGAAGTGGCTGTGGAATTATCGGAGCGTCGCGGGTCGAGCATGACACTGCCAGCATAAGAATAAGCAGACCGGGGATGAGCAGGCGGTAAACGTTCGCCAAACAGACTCCTTTGGTTTCGGGATACATATGGGGCGCACCTTCCTGAAAAAATGACGTATTAATAAGTCATTTTAAATTTTAAGCTGCACAGGGAATCCTGTCAAGAATCCAGTTTTTTATCTACGAAAGGGCACCAGTAATGAATCTCCCGATAACCGGTGACGCCCACAGAAACACCGGGGACGGTTTTTGTGGGCGCTACCGTTAATAGGTTTGTTTTGCAGGCTTCACTACACTACATTTCAAGCGCTTTAAGGAATGCTGCTTTGCCTTCGTCGTATTTAGAGGCGTCTACTCCGCCGCGGGCGAATGTAGGTTTACCGCCGCCACGTCCGTCCATTGCTTCGGCTACCGCCTTCACTATCTGCCCTGCTTTCAATCCATTCTTTACTGCGGACTCCGAGCATCGTACGAGGACTGTCCCTTTTCCTTCATAAT
>Ga0272442_10011051_pt1 | contig 11052 bp, 2 predicted proteins | sample SSMForm2O_FD_200262 | JGI IMG/M metagenome (GOLD analysis project Ga0272442, IMG submission 200262) | Marine sediment archaeal communities from Little Sippewissett salt marsh, Falmouth, MA, United States - SSM-Form-2O | ecosystem: Environmental > Aquatic > Marine > Wetlands > Sediment ... | reverse complement strand
AAATGCTATTAAAATTGTTGCATTTTTCCAAAGTAACCGATATAATTGAGCAAATATAAGGTATTGAAAAGATCTGATGGAGAAAACACAGTATTGTCGTTAAAACAACACAAAATAAACAAGGATCAATAAAAGGATGAAATCCAGGGAGGTCGTAATGTGTAAACTATCCAATATCACCAAGTCGTTGTGGGTTATTTCAATCGTGTCTGTGTTCATCGTTTTCTGTCTGCCTGTGTCTGCCGCGAATATATCCGCTTCCAAAACAGCGGAACAGCAGGCCCTCGAGGACAAAGAGGCCCAAGAACAGGACGTAATCACGGACGCCTCTGTCCCCGCTCCTGAGAAGGTTGCCGTTGAGAATCTGCCCGAGGATACAACGCCCCGCTACAATTTGAACCAAATCTCATTTAGCGGGAATACCTTATTCACTGATGCGCAGATTCTGAAAAAGATGCCCGATATTTTCAACAGCGCCAAAGACGGTTCCATCGAATCCGCCAATCTGTATGATCTTCAGGGCCTGAAAGCCATCGCGTCTGTGCCCGGTACGGAACAAGCGGTTTCGGCACGGAGCATCCAGGGCTTCACGCAATACGTCCTTTCGGTTTACCAACGCGAAAACTATGCAGGCATCTATGTGTATGTTCCCAGCGAAGCATTCGAGGCAAGCGGATCCCTTGAACAGGGCATTCTGCCCGTTCAGGTTCTCGAAGCGAGTGTGTCAAATGTTTCTTCGGCTTATTACGACCCCGACAGTCAATCTGTTGAGGACGGTTATTTAGACTCCGATGCCCTGCACAATTGGTCCCCTGTCAAGGAAGGTCGGGTGATGAACCGTAAAAAGCTGGATGATTATATCAATCTGCTGAACCTGAATCCAGACCGGTATGTGTCCGCCGTTGTTTCAAAAGGCAGCGAATCCGACAGTTTGGCGGTCAAATACAATGTGTATGAGGCCAACCCCTGGCATTATTTCATCCAGGTGGACAACTCCGGCACCAAAGATATCCAATGGCACCCCCGCTTTGGCGTGATTAATACCAATCTGCTGGGCTATGACGATAAGTTTACGGCGATCTACCAAACCCTGCCCGATTCTACATGGGATGAAGACTACGCTATTTACGGTGCCTACGATTTCCCCATCGCCGGGCCCAAACTGCGGCTGAATCTGTTCGGCGGATATAACGAATTTGATATTACCGACCCGGATCTCAATTTCCTGGGGTCCGGCAAATTTGCGGGCGGCACCCTGCGGTATAACGCCCTGCAACTGGACGACTGGTTTTTTGACGTAACAGGTACGATTCAATATGAAGAAAGTAAATCATCTCCTGATTTGCCTTTCCCCGATTTCGATACAAATATTCACATGGCTCTTTGGGGAGCGGGCGCAGACTTATATAAAACGACTGACATGACGGATACGTTCTTCGGCTTTAGCATGCTCAGTCCCTTTAACAGCTCTGATCAAGCGGAAATGAATATCGCCCGCGGGTCGGGAACTGTTGATGACCGTTTCCATGTTTATTATTTTAACGCACGGCACAGCCGCTATCTGGACGTCGATAAAATCCAGCGTGCGTCTGCCAGTTTCCGTTTCATCACTTCGGACGACCGCCTGGTACCTTCGAAGATGACCTCGTTCGGCGGCATGTACACAATCCGTGGATATGACGAGTCCGAAATTGTCGCCGATGGCGGTTTGATCGCCTCACTGCAATATGAATATGATCTTGTCCGAAAGGGCCAGATTGAGTTATTTGGGCAGGAAGTGGATGAAAAAGAGCGTAAACCATTCCTGAAAAAACTGGCTCCGCTGGTTTTCCTGGATTACGGTCAGGCACGAGTTCAGGACGCAACAGCGACGGAAGAAACCGATGAAGAACTTTGTTCTGTGGGCGGCGGACTTATTGCCGAACTTGGAGACAACTTATCGGGAACAGTCTATTATGGGTATCCTTTGATCCCAACTGATGATACGCGTTCCGGCAAGGGCCGGGTACACGCAGGGTTTTTACTACGGTGGTAGAAACCGCTATAAGAAAAAATGAAAATTTAATATTTTAAGGGGTAAAAAATGAAAACTCTTGCACACAATCCGTTACGTATTGCGCATAAATCCCTTGCATGCATCCTTACGTTCTGCATCGTGAACATGCCGTTATGGGCCATTGTAGATGGCGATGTTGTAGGCACACCAACAAATGCAACTGTCAGTATCACAGACAATGTATTAACTGACGTGGTTTTGTCTGACAGCAGCGCTATTATTAACTGGAGCAATCTGGACACGATGAACGGAGAAGACCTGAATTATACTTATGATTCGGGCTCTTTTGCTGTTTTGAACAGGGTTGCTCAGCGGGTTGATTTCAACGGAAACCTGAATGCTATGGGTGGTCATGTCTTTATCATGAGCCCCAACGGGGTTATTATTGGTTCAACCGCAAATATCAATGCGACACAATTTACGGCTTCAGGGTTGGACATGGCCGATCAAGATTTCCTCAACGGTAATCACCAATTCCAGCCCTTTGTACAAGATCAGGCCTTTGAAGGCATTGATGGCGGCATGGGTGATGTCAAAAACTATGCCAGTATTTCGGCCGAGCAGGTTTCTTTGATCGGCAAAAATGTGACTAACAAGGGTGTCATATCAGCCGATGGATATGCAATAATGGCTGCCGGCGAAACCGTGTTTATTAGTGAGAACGGCAGTGATGTGGCTGTTGAGGTTGCGATGCCGGATGGCTGGACCTCTGGCAGCGGTATCGGTGAAGTTAAAAACAATGGTACCGATAACGGTGACGGCATTTATGGCAAGCATATCATACTCGCCGCTGGCGACATTGAGTCGAGTGCATACATAAATGCCACAGACAGCGCAAGTTCTGACGCTGTTGCCACCGTTCTGATTGACGCGAAAGGCGATGTTCGTATCGAAGGCGACGTTACCGCAGAGGCTTTCGGTGATGGTGAGTTTAACGCCACTGCAACAATCACGATTAATGCCGGCGACGATGTGAAGATCGATTCAGACGGCAGTTCTTCAACGGATGTCAAAGCGAAAGCCGAAGACGGCCTCGAAAATCTCGCTGAGATCATCATTGAAGCGGGTGGTGATGTTGAGTTGTTGGCCCAGAATGGAGACGCCGAATTATATGCCGAAGCTGATTCCGATTGCTATGACGGCGAATTGAACGAGGCGAATATTAAAATCACCGGGGCAAATGTAGAAATTTTGAGCGAAGATAATGGAAGTGGCGGCAGTGATGACGCTCTGGTTAAAGCCTGGGCCAAAGATGCTGATGAGAATGTTGCTAATATCGAGATTACCGCTACGGGCACAGAGGTTATCGAAGAAGATGTCGTCGTTGACATAGACGGCGGCGATGTCATAATCGAAAGCGAAAGACGTGATGGCGACAATGCTACCATATCAGCGAAAGCTGAGCAAGGCACGACAAACACGGCAACAATTGAAATCGATGCCGCCGATGACGTCAGGATCATAAGTGACGAAGATGATGCGGTTGTCAAAGCCGAGGCCTTGAATGATCTTGATGAAGACGACCTGGTCGATGGCGCTATCGCGGGTCTTTCGAACACCGCAACAATTGACATTACTGCGGTTGATGAAGTCGAGATAACAGCGGAAAATAGCAGCTCTGCTGATGCCGCTGTCGAAGCTGTCGCCAAGAATATAATTGACATTGACCCGGTTTCTTTGACCGAACCAGAGCCAGATACAGAAGACCCGGCTACAGCAGATGTAACCATTCAGAATCTGACAAACACTGCCACTATTAATATCACTGGCGGCAGTGTTGATGTGAAGGGATTGGCCGGCGACAGCAGCCCTGAAGCCGCTGTGACAGCAACCGCGGCCAATGAAATGAAATTGGACATCGACAACTGGGATGATGAAGCGGAAGTCAATATCACTGTAGACGGCCTTCAGAATAACGCCTCAGTTGCTATCGCCGCCAATGGTGAAGTATGTGAGACCAACGTGGAAATCGAAGGCGACGATGGATATGCGCTCGTAAGAGCCGAGGCATATAACGAATTGGAAGTTGAGCACAAGGGTTATTCTTCCAGAGGATCCTATACTCCGGTTGCTCCCGCTACTGTGAATTTGACTGTCGAGAATCTCACCAATAATGCCAACGTTGATATCAGCTCCGTCAACGGCAGCGTGGTCGTTCGAGCCGACGAAGGATATGGAAAGAAGGACTGGAATCCTTACACGGCTGGTGTTGAAGCTGAAGCGTATAATGTCTTTACGGTAGAATTTGACGAGACGACAACAGGCGGTTTATCCGTTGACAAGCTTGACAATAATGCAGGTATTACTATTACCGCGGCAGACGACGTTAAAATTCTTGCTGAAGATGGCGGCAGGTCTGAAGTCATCGCTGAAGCTTACAATGTATTAACTGGCGATGCTGGAGAGGCTGACATTGATGTAACCGCTGAATTTGTCACGAATGACGCTGCTGTAGTTGTCACTGCCGTTGACGGTGTTGTCGAAATCGAAGCGGAATGTCATGGTGATTGCAGCGAAACCGGAATTGTAGCACTGGCCTATAATGAAGGCGAAGGATTTGAAGAACTTGGCATCATGGATTTGCCGGAGACGATGTTTAATGTTGCCACCGTGGATATTGTCGCAGGCGATGATGTAAAAGTGATTGGTGAAGACTGCGGTACCGCTTACATTATAGCAGAAACATGGATGGCTACTGAGAACATATCGGCCATCACGATCAACACCACCGACGGCGATGTTCTGGTTATTGGTAAAAACGGTGATGCTGAAATATTCGCATGTGCCTTCGAAGGCGTGGACAACAGCGCTGCTGTTGCAATCGATGCTGTCGGCGGCGATGTTAAAGTCATTGACATCGGCGAAGGCGGTGAAAAATCAGCTCATATAGAAGCAGTTGCCAAAGGTGCGTTCAACAGCAATACTGCTGATGTTTCGGTTAATGCCACAGCGGTTGCAACAACCTATGAAGATGATGGAAAGGAATGGACCGAAGTCGAAGGCGGCGATGTGAAGGTCATTGCCATAGATGGCGGTGATGCCGCAATAACCGCTTACGCTGCTGATTCCGGAGGCCCTGAGACCAATACCGCCAATGTCAGGATTGATGCGACCGGTGTAGATCTCGTCGGGGTAGAACAAGTTGATTGTGATGTATTTGTTTCCGTAGATAACGGCGACTCCTTCACAGAAGGCGGTAATGTGGAAGTCAGTGCCGAAGGTTGCGGCAGTGATGCTGAAATCGAAGCGATTGCCAAACAAGGCGAGACCAATGTTGCTAATGTTTTGATTTGTGTCGAAAACGTCCTCGTTGAAGGTGACCGTGGCGGTGAAGCCGAAATCGAAGCGATTGCCAAACAGGGTTATTCCAATACCGCTACCGTTGGGATCGGCGCCAGAGGCGATGAAGGCGTCGGTGTGCTTGCTCAGCGTGGCGGCGAGGCCTCAATCGGAACCAAAGCCAAACAGGGTTATATGAACACTGCCAGTACCATCGTTTGTACCCAGGGCGGCATTGATGTCTTAGCCCGAGATGGCGGCGATGCCGGGATATTGGCTGAGGCCAAAGAGGGCGCTATCGCAGACGCCTATGTTGGAGTTTGTGCCCAGGATGATATTATCGTACAGGCCGGCACTGAACCAGAACCCGGTTGTGATGCTTTGATAAGATCAGAGGCCGAAGCTTGCGAAACCGCTGACGCAGAAACTGTAGCTGTTTCCCATACGGGCAACGTTGAGGTATTAGCTTATAACGGCGGCGAAGCTCTTATCGGGTCAGAAGCTCATGGCGCACATATAAACACCGCAAACACCGGAGTCGCAGCCGGAGCCGATCTTAGCCCTTCAGATGTTTTGATTCCGGAACCTGACTTCTCAAGTGAGTTTCTCACGTCACCCGGTGATTTTGAACTTGAATTTTCACAGTATTCGACCGGAAATGTTATTGTACGGGCCATGGGGCGCGGCAGTCGTGCCGGAATCGTGGCTAAGGCCTACGATGCTTCACCGAACTTTGAGTTCCCGGATATCCCGGATACTCTGGAAGTGCAAAAAACAGAAGTAGAGCCCATAATAATTCCGGGAGAGAATTCTGCTGATGTTGTCGTTTGTGCTCCTGGTGAGGTCGTTGTAGTAAGCGGCAAGGGTAAGGAAAATCCGCCCGCAGCCAGAATAAGAGCTGTTGCTGGTGAATATGAAGGCGAATCTGATACTATCATCAACAGTGCTTCTACTCAGGTTTACGCCAGTGACGTTTATGTAAGCCGGGGTGCTCGTATAGCAGCCGTTGCCGGAGACGACCAGAAATTTGTTGGCGGCAACATTGAGTATTGCCTACTAATGGATGGTGCAATAGGATTGACCGATGGTGATTCCATCTTGATCATTGATGATTACAGCAATCGTAAGGACTGCCCGACCTGTCCGCCTTGTCCGTGTGAAGAAGGTGGATTGTCAGTGCCTCCAGTTCCGCTTCCGTTGCTTGAAATTCCGAGGTTGGCGGGTTGCCCGGCTGTGATGGATGCCGCGGCCGATGAGCTGGCTGTGAATTCCGACCAGTTGCAGTTCATGATTGCCAACGCGATGGCCACCAACCCGAATCTGCAACCGTGTACGGCATGTGAGAACCTGCTGCAAGCCGCTTCCGCCCTGAAAGGCATTAATCCGGAAATGATGGCCGCTATGAATCAGATATTCAACAATCTGGCTCCCTCGGATGCACCGTTTACACCTGAAGTCTCCGCATCCATTCAGACAGCGTTCGCTGACTTCCGTGAGATGGAACCGCAACTGGCTTCAATGTCTGAGGAAGAGTATCAGCAGTATCAGCAATATGCCATGGCTGATGAAGTCGTTGAAGCATTTGTCAGCTATGTCGCTGTTCTGGATAACGACTTGAAACTCCCGGTAGGCGACGCGATGGCACTCGTCATGCAAAAGTATTTTGAGCCGATCGAAACAAGTGAAAACCCGAACATTGGTTCTTTCCTGATCGGGCAAATGGAAGGGGCTCGAGTTGTGACTCAGTAATCAGAACGCGATTTAAATACAGCTTAAAAAAGCGTCAGAAGCTTCGGTTTCTGACGCTTTTTTTATGGTCGGCTGATCCTCAGTCTTAAACAAATTTCTACCCTGTTTTTCTCAGAACCTTTAATATGCGAGGCCCCTCCCCACCCTTTTTTTCGAAGCGTCTTTGCTTATTTTTATCTCGTCTGTCCGATAACAACACAGAATTGTATTAACATCCCTTGTTTTTTTCGTTTTCATTGTCTGAAATAATTGTCGCCTTTTTGAATTACTTGAATTATCTTGTGAAATATTGTATAATACACCTCACACCTGTTCCTGCTCGGAGCAGATATTACACGTTATGGCAAAGGTAAGGGTTACAGGGGAAAGGGTTTTTACTACGGTGGTAGAAACCGGACAAAAAACTGAAAACTATAATTCATATTCGAGGGTAAAAAATGAAAACTCTTGCACACAATCCGTTCTTAAGAATTACGCACAAATCGATTGCCTGCATCTTGGCGTTCTGTATTATCAACATGCCCGTCTGGGCACTGGAAATGGGTGATACGACCATAACTCAGTCTGCCGGTTCAGCAGGTCTCACTGGATCAGGTAATACTGTTTCGGTTGACTTGATCAGTAACCATGCTGTTTTAGACTGGACAAAGATGGATATTGGTGCCGGAAAAGCGATAGATACACTTGCTGTTGGAGGTGCCGGCAGTTATTTGCTGAACCGTGTTAATGGCACCGAGCAGGCAATTTTCAATGGCTACTTAAATGCCTTAGGAAAGAATATATTCATCGTTAGTCCCAACGGTGTCATTGTGGGTCCCGATGCATCAATTACCGCATCTGCCTTCACCGCAGCGGGTCTGAACATCTCCAACGACGACTTCACCAACGGCATCTATAACTTTGTACCGTTTGCCGGTGGGATTGTTGGTGATGTTGAAAACTACGCCACGATTGAAAATGTCACTGACCAAGTCAACTTCCTTGGAAAAAGCGTTCTTAATGACGACATTATCTCTCTTCCTGAAGGCGGTGTTGTTGTTATGGCCGCTGGAGACAGTGTTTTATTCGGTCAACCGGGCGAAAAAATCCTTGTAAAAATGACCTCCGTTTCCGATGGAGTCGGCAGCGTAACCAACGCCGGAACCATTGAAACACCTGGCGGTGAAGTTGTACTCGCGGCTGGAGACATTTTCTACCTTGCCACCTTAGAACCATTGGAAACAAATATTGACAAGGCCGTCAAGGTCCATTACGGAAGCGGCACCGTTGAGCAAAGCGGTACAATTGACGTCAGCGCCACCACGGGCGAGGGCGGCGTTGTCAGCTTGACCGCAGGTGATACAACCACTTTGGAGGCAAATAGCAAAACATACGCCAATGCCGGAACCGATGGGGATAGTGGTTTGGTTTCTGTTCATTCAACCGGGTTAACTGAAGTTGATCCGACAGCAGACATTCAGGCAACTGGCGGATATTCGCCAACTCCGCTGCAATCCGATGTAGATATTGCCCCGGGCAATAATCCGGATGATATCTCTGTCGCCCATATCATTCAAGACAATAGTGTCCAGATCATCGGTGATACTGTCCGTCTTGACACCTCAGTAGATCAGATCAACGCAACCGCATCCGATTTTGACAAGAAGGGCAAGATTTACATTGAAGCGGAAAGTTTGACCATTGCCGATACATTGCCCGTTAACTATGACAATGTCATTCTCGGCAGTTTCATCGAAGGTCAGTCTGTTGCCAGAGTGGACATTGAACTGGCTACAAACAGCAGCGATGGAATGATTACCGTTGGTGCTCTTTCTGACGGTGCCTTGTCAGACGGCATCATTACCGGCGGCAGCGGCGACATTACACTGCGTAACCTCTTCGCAGGCGGGGGGGTCGATCTGACACCTGTCGGCAGTAATGATCCGATTGATATTGAAACAGCTGCCGGCTTTAACAACGATTATCCGTATAATGCTGGCAACCTTTTCATGATCGCCGGTGAAGGCGGGATTAATGCGGGCAATCTGCTTTCGTATATCGTAGGCGGAGAATCCCAGCCCTATGAGCCTGGAAGAATTCGAGTTCTCACAGACGGAACGGGTGATATTACCACTAAAACATTGTTTGCTGAAGGTGGCGGTGTCACAGAAGTCAGCGCTATCGCAGGTGGAAACTTAACCGTTAATGGTGCTGTTAATGCTTTCACGCACGAAACATCTGAAGACGAAAAAACAATTGGCTTTGCACGTATCTGCTTAATTTCTGAAAACGGTGATGTTACAGTCAATACCGCCTTGGCAGATGTTGACCAGGTCCGTGAGTCTCCGGATGTCTGGATTGATGTACAGGGTAAATTTAGGGCCGTAGGAGAAATCAAGGTAAAAGCAGACGGCAATATTACCATTGATGCTCCCATCTTGATCAATGCCCAAATATCTAAGAGTCCAAACTCTGAGAGCAATACTAATAATCTTCCGTATACAGTTGATGCAACTGTAGAGGTTGATGCCGGAGGCACCATTGCAATTGAAGGTATTTCAATCGAAGCTAAAATGTCGGGTGCAACTGCTGACATTGACACAACTGATTATAACCCTGTCGAGATAATCGAAGTTGATACGATTTCAAAATCGGGGGAAGACATTGGAATAGCAACTGCTAAACTGAGAATCAACCAAGGGGAACCCCCTTGTATCGATTGTCCTCGTCCGCCGGGATTGATCCTGGAAATTGCTGCTGTAGACGATTATGCTATTGACCATATGAACACGATTATTGACACATTAAGCGGCGGCAATACCAGTGTGCTGGATAACGATACCGGAGACGGTTCTTTAACCATTGTTAATTACACTGATCCGGTTATTTCAGGCACGAGCGAAAAACTCGGCACACTAACCTTTGACAGTCAAACCGGTGAATTTTCTTATGATCCTGAAGATGGTGGTTTCGCAGGGGGTACTGTTGAGTTTGAATATACGATCATGGTCATTGATCAGCAGAGTGGCACGGTTCTTATCGACACCGCTACAGTTACGCTTGAATATACTAACACCCTGCCGACCTTTAGCGGCGACCTCGGCAATGTTCATATGAACACACAGGTAACCGGCATCGACCTGCTCGATCCTCAGTATGCCTTTGATGCTGATGGCGACCCCCTGTATGTAATCGTCAATGGTCAAATTGCATCCGTTTCCGACTTCATCGAAGGCAATAACATCACGGCTGCCGAGTTGGAATATCAAGGCAACAACAGCTGGACCTACACCCCCACCGACGGCTATGTCGGCGGCGAGTCATTCACGGTTGTCGTCTGGGATGGTCAGTATGAATACACCGACGGCATCAAGGGCGACAAGGTCACCGGTAGCGGCGACCTGACCGTCAACATGACAAACACCCTGCCCAGCGGCGTTGTGACCCTTGAAGACGCTTCGATGAATGCCGTTAACGAAGAACTGGCTGTTGCCAGCGGCAATTTCACCGATGGCGAAGATGATGATTTTGCAATCACCAATATCACCCCCGCGACCGATGACCAAAATCTCGGCTTCGGCGGCGATCTTGATTACAACGGCACTAAAGACCCGTATGCAGCAGGCGACACCTATGATTACTCCGCTGACACGCTGCTGCCCGGTTACACCGGCGAAGATAACTTCAACGCTCAGCTCTGGGACGGTCAGTATGACTATGTCAAGGTCGAAGAAGGACCAACTCCGGCTGGATACGAATTCTTCTCCGAAGGCGACGGCTACACTGTTTACAGAGCCAAGGTCTACGGCACAGGGACAATCAACCTTGACGTAACCAATGAGCTGCCCGGCGGCGATGCCTGGTTCGGACAGGTTCACATGGATTCACAGGACGTGAGCAAAGATGATCTTGCCAGCGCCTTTGGTGACGGTGTGGTCGTTGAAAGCGGCACCTATACAGGTTCGGTCATCGGCAGCAACCTGTACGGC
>Ga0272442_10011050_pt1 | contig 11052 bp, 9 predicted proteins | sample SSMForm2O_FD_200262 | JGI IMG/M metagenome (GOLD analysis project Ga0272442, IMG submission 200262) | Marine sediment archaeal communities from Little Sippewissett salt marsh, Falmouth, MA, United States - SSM-Form-2O | ecosystem: Environmental > Aquatic > Marine > Wetlands > Sediment ... | reverse complement strand
CATGATATCGTTTCATTCTGTTCGTTCGCGGCCGGAGCGGCGTCCCGCCTCGCGCGGTGCTTTGTGGCGACAACGGCAATCACCGCTACCGCCAGAGCAACGACCACGACAGCTTTCCACGCAGCGTTCATGGGTTCACCACCTTTCTTCGCTCGCCGACGCCGGCCGCTTTGGAGCAGGCACGAATCAGTCTGTCCCCGCCATCGCACTCCTGCGGATCTGCGTTGTTCATTCTGGGCTCCTTCGTGTCAGGTTCTTGGCCGGGTCACACATTCAAGCCAGCATCTGCCTGATCTCTTCCGTCGAGGGGACCTTGCCGACGACCTTGACCTGGCCGTCAATGGCCAGAGCCGGTGTAATCATTACGCCGAACTTCATGATTTCATTGATGTCCGTGACCTTCTCAAGGTCGCATTCGGCTCCCAGGTCCTTCACAGCCGCCTCGGCGTTCTCCGCCAGCTTTTTGCATTTGGGACATCCGGTTCCTAATACCTGTATCTTCTTCATAGCGAGCGTCCTATTAGGTGTGATTCTGGAAAAATCGATCATCCGCCTGCGTATTTTCCTTCGCGACCGCATCCAGCCAGCCGTTGCGGCGGACGTCGAAGCAATCGAATTTCTTGACGTACGGCTTGATATCCAGCAACGGGGTGCCGTCCAGAAGGTCGATGTCGGCAACGTGGAGCCTGTTGTTCTCCACCGACAGCAGCTTCACACACGACAGACCGATGGGATTGGGCCGCGACGGCGCGCGCGTGGCGAACAAGCCGCGCGGCTGACGGTCGAGATAGGGCTTGACCTTCAGGTGGAACTGCGAGGCGCGGTCGAGCCAGCAGAGCAGCCAGATCCGTTCGAATCCCTCCAGGTCGCTCAATGCCTCCGCGAACTTCGAAAACACCTCGACCGTTCCTTCCGTGCCTTGCGCGAAGGCCGGCTGGATCGGCGTGCCGGCACTGTGCTGGAAGGGAGAACGGATAATGCCTATAGGCTTGATGTCCATTTGTCTTCTTCCAAGAGTTTTGCGAACGTTCAGTTCTCAGTGGAACAGGGCCCCAAAGATCAGGCCCGAAATCGTTGCCATGATGATGACGAGAAGCACGAACACGGCGGTCTTGCGTGTTCCCATGACCGAGCGGATTACGAGCATGTTGGGCAGCGAAAGGGCGGGCCCCGCCAGCAGCAGCGCCAGCGCCGGACCTTTGCCCATCCCGGCGCCGATGAGACCCTGCAAGATCGGCACCTCCGTCAACGTGGCGAAGTACATGAAGGCCCCGGCAATTGCGGCAAAGAGGTTGGCCCAAAGCGAGTTGCCACCGACGGCGGCATTGACCCATTCGGTGGGGATGACCCCTTCATGTCCCGGTCCGGGCCGGCCTAACAGGAAGCCGGCGATCACGACGCCTAAAAAGAGCAGCGGCAGAATCTGTTTGGCGAAGCCCCAGGTGGCAGAGACCCATTCGCGCAGCTCACCACCGGTGAACCAGGCGCTGACCATGACCGCAAAGGCCGCCAGCAGCACGGCCACGAGGACCCAGCGGAGACGGTGAATGAACTCGTACAGGCTGTTCTTCTTGATGTCGTGGACGTCTTGCATGAGGTCCGCTGCAATCTCATGCGTTTTGCCGGCGGTGTCTACGATGGTGACCTTCTCGTCCGTCCGGCTGACCAGGGTGCCTTCGACCTTGTACGCCGTCAGGCCTCCGGGGCAGCACAGAAAGATGGCCCGCACGTCTCCGCTGCGCGCCCAGTTGGCAAAGACCAGGATGGCGACCATCGAGGCGAAATACAGGGCGTTTTTCCACAGCGGCCGTTTGACTTCGGGCTCGGGCATGGCGATCTGGCCGGCGGCCTTTTCCGTTTCCTCCTTGCGGTAGATCAGGTGCATCAGCAGTCCGATGACGATGCTGAAGACCACCGCGCCGACCGCGCGGGCGATGCCGATTTCCAGGCCGAGCACGCGCGCGGTCAGGATGATGGCCAGGACGTTGATCGCCGGTCCCGAATAGAGAAACGCCGCGGCCGGACCCAGACCCGCGCCCATTCTGTAGATTCCTGCAAACAGCGGCAGCACCGTGCACGAGCACACCGCCAAAATCGACCCCGAGACCGACGCGACGCCGTAGGCCAGGACTTTGTTGGCCCTGGGACCGAGGTACTTCATCACGGAAGCCTGGCTGACGAACACCGAGATCGCTCCGGCGATGAAGAAGGCCGGCACCAGGCACAGCAGCACGTGCTCCCGCGCGTACCATTTGACCAAATGCAGCGATTCCATGATCGCGTTGTCGAAGCGCGCGATCCCGGCGGGCAGGTAGAAGCACCCCAGAAATACGGCTACGATCAAAACGAGCTTGGTCCACTCGTTCTTGAGGTTCATTCAGAATCCCCCGTTATAGTGAGGCCATCAACTGCTCGTGCTCCTTGGCCTGTTCCTTCAAGACGCGTATAACGCAGGTAAAAAAATCCACGATGCACGGAGTCTTGAGATGATAGAAGACCTTGAGCCCTTCTTTACGGCAGCTTAGCACGCCCGCGTTGACCATCACGGCCAGATGCCGCGAGACATTGGATCGCTCCGAGCTTACATACTTGGCGATATCGCACACGCATTTCTCGCCGTCTTTGAGGTAGTCGATGACGGCGATGCGCAGCGGATGAGATATCGCCTTGGCGATCTCCGCCTGTCTTTCGAACAACATGTGTTTATTCTTGTCCATGGTACAATGTCCTCGCGACGCTGCTGCATCTCTGTGGTTTGGCGGTTGCCACGCGGATGGCCTGCTTATTGTACACGCTCTGGTGCGGTCTTGTCAGCCTTTCGCCCTGCGGAGCTTCAAGGCCGCTTCCGCCACACGGATACCAAGCTTTTGGGCCGTCTCGATGCCGAACTCATCTTTCATGATGTCGTCTTTGTACGCATTCCAAAGGGTAGCTCCCTGGTGAGCCCGGGGCTTGCCTCCAACGGGCATCACCTCGTGACAGAGCATGGCCGTTTGGATTTCCTGGATGACCAGTTCCTGCCCGCCATTGCGGTAGGCACCCACACAGAGCACTCCAAGCGGCCTGTCAGCGAGCATGAGCTTGGGCGAGCGGAAGACTTGAAGACGTTCGAGAAAGGCCTTGCACAGCGCGCTCATGGTCCGGAAATAGCAGGGCGAGCCAATGATCAAGCCGTCCGGCAGGCGAGGGGCTTTCAATACGGGCAGCACTTCAAGTTCAAAATCATCCTCCGGCTGTTTGGCTTCTGCCGAGGTGGCGCCGCCCAGCGAACCGGCGATGTTCAGGCCCCCCAGATCGATCAGCTCCGTCTGGATGTCTGGATCCACCCCCCGGGCTGCATCGAGGGCCGCGCTGACACCGGTGGCAGTGGTTTTGCCTTTCCGCGGGCTGCAGGCGATGCCCACGATCCTCACCGGCCCGCCCGTTGCATTCTCGCCGCTCAAGGCGGCCGTGCCGCCCAAAGCCATCGTGCCGGCCATCCCCAGCGTCGCACGCCGCGTGATTCGCCCCGTCATTGTCTTGTTCTCAGCCCTTCTTTCCATTGTCAGCTCCTGAGAAACGCGTTTCTCGACACCTCATGCACCCACCGCGTCAGCCGCGGCGCCACTATGTTACCATATACGCATATACTCATACATAGTTCGCCACCAGGCAAGCACAAAATCGGGGCCGGTCGAGATGACGCATCCTCGGTCCGATGCTGTCTGCCTGTTTCCCTGCGGACACGAGTTGCGCCCATGGGAGCAGCAGTTCCTTGTTGGAGTGAGGCGTCACGATTCCGTTGGGCCTGTCTGTGTTGTCATTACTGCAATATGTCATTGCTGTTTGCGGCAAATCGTGCTAACACATAACGCCTATCGCTCATGGCCGTCGAACAGAAGAAATATCGCGTGTTTGTCAGTGTGAATGAGCCCAGTGCCGATGCGCACTGCGCGGGGTTGGTTTCTGCGCTGAAGCGAACCGGCGTCGATTTCGAGTGCGTGGGGATCGGCGGGCCCAAGATGGCCGCGGCCGGGTGCGAGCTGCTCGAAAACACGGTCGGTCGGGCGGTGATGACGTACAAGGCCGTGGCGCACGCGGCGCATTACTACCAACTCATCAAACGCGTGCAGCGCTATCTCCGCGCCAATCCGGTCGATTTGGTGATCGTATGCGATTCGCCCTCCTTTAATTTCCACATCGCCAGGGCGGCCGGGAAGGCCGGCATCAGGACGCTGTTCTATGTGGCGCCGCAGCTCTGGGCCTGGGGTGGCTGGCGCATCGGCAAGCTGCGCCGGCGGTGCGACAAGCTCTGTTGCATCCTGCCTTTCGAGCGGGACTGGTTCGCGCAGCGCGGGGTCGATACGACCTTCGTCGGCAGTCCGCTGCTGGAGACGTTGCCCGACGATTTGACCAGCTTCCGCAAGGACTACTCGAATTTCGATGCGCGCAGCGCGCAGATCGCCCTGATGCCGGGTTCCCGCCTGGCGGAGATCGAATCGTTGTGGCGGCCGATGCAGGAGATCGCTTCGCAACTGAAGCGCAAGTACCGCCAGGGGAGGTTTGTTGCGGTGGCGGCCAGTGAGGACCGACGGGAGCTGCTCCGACGGAACCAGATTCCCGGCTTCGACTGCCAATACTCGGTAGATTCGGTGCGCGACACGGCGGACACGGTCGACTTTTCCGTCGTGGCCAGCGGCAGCGCCACGCTGGAAGTAGCCTCGGCGGGCTGCCCGATGGTGGTGATGTACCAGACCAGCCGCCTGTTGTGGCAGTTGATTGGGCGCTGGCTGGTGCGGCCGAGGTTCTTCACCCTGGTGAACCTGCTGGCCGACCGGGAACTGGTGCCGGAATTCCTGCCCTATTTCACTTCGATCGACCCGATTGTCCGGAAGATCGACGCCTACTTGCAGGACCCGAACGGGCTCGGGCGCATCAGCAATGAAATGATCGACGTCGTCGAACCGCTCAGCAAGAAGAAAGCCGGCGACGAAGTAGCCCGGGTGGTCGTGGACATGCTGGCGTAGACGCTTGCTTTTCTGGGCGAGACTATCTGGAGAACCGGAGTAGATGTTTTGAACGAATCGCATACCGATGGCAAGATCGACATGGTCGCGACGGCGGCAACTCTCGGTGCGCTGTGCGGCTGGTCGCTGGGGCCGATCTTCATCGAATACCTCACCGCATACGTGGATTCCTGGACGCAGAACGCACTGCGCTACACGGTGGCGTGCATTTTCTGGCTGCCTGTCCTGTTCCATTTTTACCGAACCGGGAGGCTGGATCGCCGCACGTGGCGTCGGGCGCTGTTGCCGGCGTTGGCCAATGTGACCATGCAGAGCATCTGGGCCCGCGCTTTCTACTACATTGCACCGGGTTTTCTGGTCCTGCTGTCCAAGACCTCGATCTTGTGGGTCGCCGGCTTTTCTCTGCTCTTCTTTCGTGACGAACGACCGCTGGCCGGAAGCCGCCGCTTCTGGGTGGGCCTGCTGCTGTCTCTGGCCGGTGTGTTCGGCGTGCTGTACTTCCAGGAGGATTTCTCCGCCGCCGGCACTGTCATCGGCATCGTTATTGCCCTGGTGACGGGCTTTATGTGGGCGGTGTATACCCTTTCGGTGAAGGTTTCGCTGCACGACATCGATTCGCGCTGCGGTTTTGCCGTCATCAGTCTCTACACCGTCGCGGGGCTGTGGGTGGGCGCTGTGGCCTTCGGCGCGCCTCAGGAATGTGCGAGCATGGGCCTGCGTCCCTGGATTGCGACGGTATTCTCCGCCATTGTCGCCATTGCCCTGGCCCATGTGTTCTACTATACGGCGGTCAAACGCATCGGAGCTACCATCCCGATGCTGGTGATTCTGGCCCAGCCTTTCGTGGTTTTCAGCATCTCCAGCGTCGTTTTTCACGAGCGTCTCGGCACCCTGCAGCTTCTGTCCGGGGTGGTCCTGCTGGCCGGCTCGGGTCTGTCCGTGTGGGCCCAGCAGCACCTGAGGACGCGACCGGCCCCCGCCGCGACGGCGAAATCCCCTTGACGTCACCCCGGCCTGCGGCTATCATCGAAACGATAAGACCTTTGTGGTTGTCTCCTTTGACGTGCAGGCATCGGTCTGTTCGGGAGGGTCCGGAGTGCAGGAGATGGACGGCAACTTGTCACAGAGGAGCGATTTCGGCCTTCGGGCGGGTCTGCCAGGAGCCTTTCCCAAACGGATTGATTGGTCAAACGCAAGACCGGTCGCGCCGATGATGCGGCTGGTGTCATACCTTATCATGCCGGGATACACCTCCGGCGGAACGCTGAATCACTGAGCGCCGGTCGCGCCCGACAAACGACGTTGTGTACGCAGCAGAACCTGCCCCAACCGGGAGGCGTGCATGTGTGACAGTCGAAGAGTCATTTCATGTCAATCGCATCGTTCTCTTGAAGGAGGACCATCATGCGCCGAACACGAATTCTCTCGATCGTTTGTTTCGCACTATTAGCCTCGGTCTGTCAAGCAGCAAGAGTGGATTGGACCGGCGCCGGCGGCAACAACCTCTGGGACAATCCGGCCAATTGGAAGGGCAACCAGGTACCCGGCCCCGGAGATGAGGTCTACGTCGACGTGCCGGGCGCAACTCCACCCAACGGACCGCTCATCCACGATGGCGTCGAGGCGACAATCCTGGGCCTCGCCTGTGAAGTGGCCGGAGAACCCGAAATCACCATGACCGGGGGGACGCTCGAGGTTACCGATTGGATTTGGTGGGGAGACGGAGCGGGGTCGCACGGAACGTTCCACATGAGCGGCGGCACGATAACGGTCGCAAACGAATTCGAACTCGGCTGGGGCGATGGGGAGGGGACCTGGATCATGACCGGCGGGACGATCACCGCCGGAGAGTTGATCATTCCCACCAGCAGCGGACGCGCGGGACAACTGTACCTGCACGGCGGCACCTTCAACGTGGGCGGTGACGGCCTGAGCATGACCGCTGCCGGTTTGATGGATGTCACGGAAGGGGTGCTTCTGCTCGAAGGCGACCTGACGGGGACGGTCCAGGGGCACATCGATTCCGGGCGGATTACGGCCTACGACGGCGCGGGGTATTTCGAATTGGATTACAACGTGCGGACCCCGGGCATGACCACACTGACGGCGGGTCCCATTACGGGCAAGGCCTACCGACCGACGCCGGCCGACGGGGCGCAAAACGTTACGTTCTGGCTGATGGAGTGGGAAGCCGGCTTGAACGCCGTCTTGCACGATGTGTACATCGGCGCGGCGCCGGATGCCCTGGAGTACGCCGGCCGCCACCCGCTGCCGATGTACTATCCCGCATCCGGTCTGACCCCTGATACGACCTACTACTGGCGCGTCGATGAGCTGGAGGCCGGCTTGACCACCGTTCATGAAGGCGACGTCTGGACCTTCACCACGGCGCCGGAAACCGCCTACAACCCGAGTCCCTGGGACGGCGCCAGGCATGTGGACGTCGAGACCGATGTAGCCTGGACGCCGGGGTTCAACGCTACCTCGCACGATGTGTACTTCGGCACCGACAAGGCGGCCGTTGAGGCCGGGCAGGCCGGTGTGTCCCTGGGCAACCAGGCCCCGGCCGACTTCGACCCCGGCACGCTTACGCCGGATACCGCCTACTACTGGCGGATTGACGAGCATGGCGCCGGCGGCGTGGTGCACCGGGGCGCGGTCTGGAGTTTCACGACGCTCGGTCCCGGCGGCGGCGTCAAAGCGGAGTATTTCCGAGGCAAGGATCTCGCAGGCGCTGCCGTGGTGACTCGGATCGAAGAGGAGATCGACCATCCCTGGGGCAACGGCGAGGTGGCTGCCGGCATGAGCGACCAGGTTTCGGCCCGCTGGACGGGCGATCTGGAGGCGCCGTTCACCGAGAGGACCACCTTGATCACCACCAGCGACGACGGCGTTCGCCTGTGGCTGGACGGCCGGCTGCTCATCGACAACTGGACCAATCACGGGACGCGCGACGACTTCGCGCGGGTGGACCTGGTGGCCGGACAGTACTATTCCGTGAAGATGGAGTATTATGAGGATGGCGGAGGCGCCGTGGCGCAGCTCTCGTGGCAGAGCCCGTCCATGCCGAGACAGATCATTCCGACCGGCTGGCTGCAGTTGTCGGTCCACGCGACGAGCCCGTACCCGGCCAATACGGCGGTTGATGTGACCCAGAGGCCGGAGCTGCGCTGGAGCGCCAGCGAAAGTGCCGCCCGGCATGACGTCTATTTTGGCGACGATGCCGAGACCGTAGCCAATGCCACGCCCGCTGATGCCGGCATCTATCGCGGGCAGCAGGCCCTGGAGGCAACCAGCTACGATCCGGGGCCGCTGGAGTGGAACAAGACGTATTACTGGCGTGTCGATGAGGTCAATACGCTGGATGCCGATAGTCCGTGGCAGGGCGCCGTGTGGAGCTTCACGACGGCTGACTTCATTGTCGTCGATGATTTCGAGAGCTATACCAACAAGGTCGGCCGGCGCGTTTTCGAGGTCTGGGTCGACGGGGTGGGCTTTAGCCAGCCGGCGCCGGGCCATCCGGGCAACGGCACCGGAGCGGAAGTCGGCCACGATGTTTGGAGCCCGGAAAGTCCGCACTATAACGGTTTGCTCATGGAGACCGACGACGTCCACGGTGGCTACCAGGCCATGCCTTTGCGCTACGACAACTCGAAGGCGCCGTACTACTCCGAAGCTGAGCGTACGTGGGCTGCGGCGCAGGACTGGACGGCCAACGGCGTCGATACGCTGGTGCTGTACGTACGCGGCGATGCGGCCAACGGTGCCGCTGCTCTGTACGCTGTCATTGAGGACAGCACGGGCCGAGCCGGCGTCGTGACGCACCCGGATGGTGCGATTACAACCGCGACGGAATGGACCGAGTGGAGCACCCCCATGGCGGACTTCGCCGGCGCCGGTGTTTCTCTCGGCGCGGTCAAGAAGATGTGCCTGGGCGTGGGCAATCGCAACGCCCCGACGGTCGACGGCACCGGGGTGGTGTACTTCGACGACATCCGCGTGATCCGCCCGGCGTCTGAGGAGGCGGGCGAGTAGCCTCCTGGCTGTCTTGCCGGCGGTTTGATCGGTAGAACGCAAGAGGTAGGTGGCTCCGGCCTGGTCTGCCGGAGCTGCCTCGCGCCGGACGACGCGAGCATCCGTCGGCAGCGTCTCTGTGTGAAAACATCCTGGCATGAAAGTGTCGTCCGAATGCTCGTAGGGGCTCCCCCCCGTGCCTGCCCGTCTCGTCGAAGGCCATTGTGCGTTGGGCATGGCCAGCCAGGGCAACCACGGGGGGGCCCTACGGGCGCGCACGGCCACGTGTGGCCCAAATGGGCATTGCCCGAAAATCTGCACAGAGACAGCGTCCGGGAAGGGAGAATTGCGTTTGATTATGTGGACGGATAATGGTATACTAGCTGTATAGGGTCTGTACGCGTGTTTATGTTCATTTGGCAGGCGTCGGTCATTTCGTTGCAACGTGGAGGAGCACGGTATCAGGCGAGCAAGTGAGGCCGCAACGTTGCTCTGCGGTTCCGCGTCTTGACGGCTGTCTTTGGGTGAGCTATCTGAAACGGAGAAAAAGGGTCCCGTGGTTCAGGCCTATGCGCGTACGACGGCGGTACGGCTGTCCGGTGGTAACGTCGTCGAGGGCGCGTAGCCGGAAAGCGACAACGGCGATGTCTGAAGGGCATCTCGCACGGCCAGGAGGTTCGATTCTGTGCGGTCCAGTGCAATCATCTTACATTCTCACTCCGCTTTGAAGGAGGATTCCCATGTGCAGCAGAATTACTTGTCTTCTTGTACTTGTGTTGTTGCTGTGCGCCGCGCCGATGGGCTATGCCGGCGCCCTCGTGGCGCATTGGTCGCTTGATGACGCCGCCGGCAGCACCGCCGGCGACAGTTCCGGCAACGGATTCGACGGTGCGATCGGGGGCACGCCCAACTGGGTCGACGGAGTGGTAGGCGGCGCGCTCGATCTGGACGGCGCCACGAACTACATTGACGTCAACACGGAGGTGGTCCGGGGAACGTGCTCGCTTGCCCTGTGGATGATGCCCCGAAATCTACCCTATTCGAGCGGTTACCGATCTATCCTGCACAACAACGCATGGAACAGCGGCTCGCTCCACGGCCATTTGCGCGTCAACACCAGCCTGTTCAACTTCGACGTCAACGGGGGTGGCGGTGTCACTTCGACGACGGCTGCACAATCGGGCGAGTGGTACCACGTTGCCGGAACGTTCGACACCGAAGCGGCCGAATCGAAGCTGTACGTCAATGGCGCACTCGAAGCCACCGCCGCGGGATTGAACTCGGCACTGTACGTCGGACCGTTGAACTGGGGCGCCTGGAACACGAGCGATAGGTACTTCGACGGGGCCATGGATGACATCCGCGTTTACAACCGCGTCTTGAAGGACGCCCAGGTGGAGGACTTGTTCAACGGGATTCCGCCGGCCTTCACGAAAGCCGAAGAGCCCGTGCCTGTCGACGGAACCACCGGCGTGGCGCAGTCCCTGTTGCAATGGTCGCCCGGGGAAGACGCGCTCTTCCACAATGTGTACCTCGGTACGAGTCCGGACCTGACGGAGGCCGACTTGATCGGTCCGCGGCTGATGTTTCCCATGTGGTACCACGTGCCCGGCTTCGCCTCCGCGACGACCTACTACTGGCGGGTGGACGAAATCGGCCGCGACGGCGTGACGGTCTATGCAGGCGACGTCTGGAGTTTCACCGCCGCTCCGGTGGAGGCCTTCGATCCCAAGCCCCGCAACGGGGACAAGTGGATCGACCTTGAGGTGGTCCTGACCTGGCAGCCGGGGCAGGGTGCGATGTCGCATGACGTATACTTCGGCTCCGATGCAGACGCCGTCGCCAGCCGCGATGCGGGCGTGCTCGTCGGCGACAAACAGCCGGCCAGAACCTACACGCCCGAACCGTTACAGGAAGACACGACCTACTACTGGGTGGTGGACGAATACGACAACTTTGGCGCCAAGCACGAAGGCGAACTGTGGCATTTCACCACCGCCGGTCCGGGCGGCGGCGCCAAGGCCGAATACTT
>Ga0272442_10011048_pt1 | contig 11055 bp, 6 predicted proteins | sample SSMForm2O_FD_200262 | JGI IMG/M metagenome (GOLD analysis project Ga0272442, IMG submission 200262) | Marine sediment archaeal communities from Little Sippewissett salt marsh, Falmouth, MA, United States - SSM-Form-2O | ecosystem: Environmental > Aquatic > Marine > Wetlands > Sediment ... | reverse complement strand
GCTCTCGAGCAGCACCCGCTCGGCGTCCGGGTCGGACGGGCACAGCAGGATGTTCAGGTCGCTGAAATACTCCGGATACGTCTGCTCGCCATCGAAACACAGGTCCGATATGTTCCAGACCCCGCACGGGCCCGGCCCCCAGTCCTCAGTCGCCCGGATCTTCATCGTCGGAAACGCCCCGCTGCTCTCGTTGGCGTACATCTTGAACACGAGCCCCTGCTGCTTGAGGTTATTGGCGCAGCTCGCCCGCTTGGCCGCCTCCCGTGCCCGCGCCAACGCCGGCAGCAGAATCGCCGCCAGTATCCCGATGATGGCGATCACCACCAGCAACTCGATCAACGTGAATCCGCTCGTACGCATGACACACGCCTCCTCTGGTAAGCCAGAACACCAAGTCCACCGCGCCTATGATAGCATCAACGCGTCCCGCTGTCACTCGGCGCCAGCAGCCCCAATCACCGCGTAGGCCGCCCTGTACCGCCGGCATCTTGCCGGCCGTATGCTCGCGCATGCGTCAATCAAAAGGGGACGTGGCAAGTCTCGGTTGTGGCGGGCCGCCGCTGGCGTGCTATCGTACACACGAACGCCGAGTCTGGTCCCTGCAATTCCGGGAGCACCTCCCAATGACGCCGAAGAACGCAATGCTCATAGGCGCCGTGACGTCTCTGATCACACTCGCCGGTCTGTCGGCCGCGCTCGAGTCGGCGCCGCGCTGGATCTGGTATCCGGAAAACGCCGTTTCCGAAGCACGCGACGCCGACCGCTTCTTCCGAGTGCGGTTCGACCTTGCCGAAAACCCCGAGCGCGCGGACCTATGGGTCGTGGTGGATGACGCCGGCGAGTTCTGGGTCAACGACGAACGCCTCGGCGAGCCGGCCGAGCGCCGCGGCGGCGGTGTGCGCTTCCCTGTAGCCCATCTGCTGCACGCGGGGACGAACGTACTGGCCGCCAAGGTGCACAACGCCACGAATGTCGCCGGCCTCATTGCACGCCTGACAATCGCGTTGCCAACCGCACCGCAGCGTTCCGTCGTCACCAATGCCGACTGGAAGGCCGGCCGGGAGCCCGCGGCCGGCTGGACCGGCCTAGGTTTCGACGACTCGGCGTGGCTCCAGGCCCGCGAAATCGGCGACGCGTGGGCTGCGCCCTGGTCCGACTACGCCGCCTATGACACCACAGCGTTGGTCACGGACGCCGAAAGGGCCGCCCGCACCGCCGCCCTCGAGCAGATGCTCGAGTTGCCCGAAGGGCTTGACCGCGAATCGTACGCCCACGCGGAGATCGCCCACCGCGACGGCTCGGTCGCCGTGATCATCGACGGCAAGCCACGGCCCGCGGTTTTCTACAGAGCCACCATCGACCCGTTCAGCGAACACGGGCGCCGCCAGATCAACCTGTTCGCGGCCGCGGGCGTCCACCTGTTCGCACCATACTTCCGAGCCGACAAGTGCTGGAACGGGCCCGACGACTACGATTTCTCGACCGTGGACACCGGCCTGCGCGCCTATCTGTCCGCGGACCCGGACGCCTACCTTCTCCCCATCATCCGCCTGATTCCCCCGCCGTGGTGGATGGACGCCCACCCCACCGAATGGGTCCACTACGCCAAGACCGACGCCTTCGACAGCTCCGACGAGGCCCGCAACGTCAAGCGGGCTTCCCTGGCGTCCGACGTGTGGCTTGCCGACACGTCCCGCTTCTGGCGCGCCCTCATACGCCACGTCGAGCAACAGCCTTGGGGCAAGCGCGTCATCGGCTGGCAGCCCGGCTACGGCATCTACGCCGAATGGCACTACTTCGGCGGCTGGACCGGCCAGATGCCCGACACCGGCGAGGCCATGACACGGCGCTTCCGCCAATGGGCCCGCGCCAGGTACGGCACGCAGGCCGCGTTGCGCACGGCCTGGGCCGATCCCGGCGCCGCCTTCGAAGGCGTGGCCGTGCCCGGCGTGGCCCCCCGCGAGCGCGGGCAACTCCTCAGCTTCCGCGATCCCGAGCACGAGCGGTGGGTCATCGACTACTACCGCTGCCAGCAGGAGATCACCGCCGACTGCATCGAGACACTCGGCCGTGCCGCCAAAGAGGAGAGCGGCGGCCGCTGCCTCCACGGCGCCTACTACGGCTATTTCTTCAACGTGATCCCGCAGGCCCAGGCGGGCCACCTCGACCTCGAACGACTGCTCGCCTCCGACGCCATCGACTACTTCGTCGCGCCCTTCTCCTACGAGTTCCGCCTCATGGGCGACGACGGACGTCTGCGCGCCGGCGCCCGGGCCTATGCCCTCGCCGGCAAGGTCCACATCATCGAAGCCGACATCCGCACCCACCTGCACTCGCGCAACGAATACGGACGCGCACAGAATCTCACCGAGAGCCTGGCCGCCATACGCCGCGAGTTCTCCACCGCGCTCACCGAAGGCGCCGGCTTCTGGTTCGTCGACTTCGGACCGGACAGCCGCGGCGGCTGGTTCGACGCGCCCGAGATCATCGCCGAGATCAAGAGGCTCGTCGACCTGGCCCGCGAAGCCATCGGCCGGCCGCGACGCCCCACGGCCGAGATCGCCCTCGTCATCGACCCCAAGTCCGGCTACTACCTCAGCGACGCAGAGGGCACCCGCACCGCGCACCGGCTCATCGAGAACGTCGCCACCGAACTGCATCACACAGGCGCGCCCTTCGACCTCGTGTTCCTCTCCCAGCTCGGCCGCGCCGACCTCGAACGCTACAAGCTGCTCGTGTTCCTCAACACCTTCGCCATGGACGATTCGCAGGCCGCGGCCCTCGCACAACTGCGCGAGGCCGGTAGCCACGCGATGCTGTGGCTGTGGGCGCCCGCCCTGCTCAGCCCCGATGGCGTGGACGTGGCCCAGGCCGCGCGCGTGACCGGCTTCGATCTCGAACTCCTGCGCAGACGCCTCCTCGGGCGCATCCGCGTCACCGCAACCGACTGCCCCCTCACCGCCGCCATTCCGAAACAGCCCGTGGTCTCGCTCACCCCCGCCCGCGCCGTCGAACTCGAGGACACGCGCCGCGCCGCCAACTGGTTCAACCCGCGCGACCAACAAACCATGAACAAATGGTTCCGCGCCTACGAAGTCCGCGAAGAGGACCGCGGCATCTGCTGGACCTTCGATACCGACTACCACTGGAACGATATCCATGCCCGCGTGCCCATCGACCCCTGCGACGGCCTCGCCATCAGCCTGCGCCCAAGAGGCCGGTGGGACAGGCTCGAGTTCCGGCTGGTCATCAAAGACGCCGATGGCGCCGAGTTCATGACGCCCAAAGAGCCCTTCGACGGCGACGCCTGGACGACCAGGCAGTACGCCTTGCAGGAGTTCACCAACGCCGACTGGTCCAAGCAGAAGCCCGAGCGTCCCGCCTGGCCCCTCACCGGCATCAAGCTCGTCTTCTACGGCACCGCTGGCGCCGGACGGTTCGACGTCGGCATCCGCCAATTCGCACGCCTCTTCGGCGAGACCTCCCAAGAAGAGCGACACCTCTTCGGCGACAACGCGCCCTTCGGACCCGTACTCGTTGCCAAGGACGGCGAACCCGTCGGCGTGGCCGACGGCACGGACCTGTGCCTCCTGGCCGTGAAAGACCACGGGCGCAACGTGTTCCTCGGAGCCCCCTTTGCCCCGCGCGAACTGCTCGCCGCGCTCGCCGAAGCCGCCGGCGTACATCGCTACGATACCGACCCCGGCGACGTCGTCCGCGCCGATTCCCGATATCTGGTCATCCACACCAAGCACGGCGGCCCCCGCCACATTCACCTGCCCCACCACGCCGACGTAACCGATGCCCAGACCGGCGACCCCGTCGGCACGGGCACCACCTTCGACACCGTGCTTCCCCCCAATTCCACCAGCATCTGGAGCAAGTAATTCTGGCCTTTCCGGCTATTCGAGTTCAGTTCGCGCGCTATTCGCTTCCTTTGTCAGCCCAATACCCCTTGTTTCGCAGGAAACCTCCAGCGCTGACCCGTCACCACACCTTCTGTCTCCACTGTCGGCCGGCGCGTTGCGGAAGGCGTGTACGCATTATGTACACGCGCCAGGCGCGAGATGACCATGGCCTGTCGGCCCGTGGCCGCGCCGATGTGGCATCTCAAGCGTAAGCTGCTCATGTGACATAACTTGCGAAATGGCAGCATTTTCGGCACGGGACTTGATACGGTACAATGCAGAAGGGGAGCGATGGTGCCTGTCAGGCTCCCACAACCGTGAGGTATCAATCATGAGTGGTAGTGAGAAGCGACGCGGGCCGTGGATTCACCGGGCGCTGATCGTGTGGTTTGCGGCGGTGCTGACGGTGCTGTTGGTGTGGCTGCTCGAGTTCGTGTTGTCGGACGTGGGCAAGTTTCCGGGGCCGGACTACAAGGTCATCGAGGAGAAGTACGTCGCGACGGAGATGACCGACCGCTTGAAGGCGCTGAACAAGGACCTGGCGTCGCTGGAGAAACAGATTGCGGACCAACGCGAGATCCAGGGCATTCTGCTCTCGAGCACGCAGAACTCGCAGGAGACCATGAACCAACTGGTGTCGCTGCACAAGCTCAACCTCGAGAAAGGCGTCAAGCCCACCGAGGTCGAGCAGCAGGCCCTGGCCGAGAGCGAGGCGCAGTTCCTCGAGAACCAGAAGCGGTTCCAGGTCGCGAACGAGACCATCGCCCAGTTGAGCGAAAAACAGCGCGACGTGAACCGGCAGATCGCGGCCCTCGAGGAGACGCTCGGGGAAAAGCGCCTACCGGCCCGCGAGGAATACGACCAGGCCAAGGAGGTCCACGCGCTCAAGGTGGCCGCGGTCAAGCTGGCCATCGTGGTGCCGCTGCTGTTCGCGGCCGCGTGGCTGGTCATGACGAAACGCGCGAGCGCCTACGCGCCCCTCGCCTACGCCGCCTTCGGCGCCACCTTCTGGACCACCGGGCGCGTCATGTACCAGAACTTCCCGCGCGAGTACTTCAAATACATCGCCATCGGCGCCGCCATCGTGATCGTCCTCGCCCTGCTCGTGCACTTGATCCGCATGCTGACCGCCCCGAAGCGCGACTGGCTGCTCAAGCAGTACAAGGAGGCCTACAACAAGCGGCTGTGCCCGGTGTGCGCGTTCCCGATTCAGCGCGGCCCGTTCAAGGGGCTCGTGTGGACGCGCCGCGGCCCGCGGGGGGTCCTGCCCGTGCCCAAGGGGGGCGAGGACGACGAGGAGAAGCCGTATACGTGTCCGTCGTGCGGCGAAGCCCTGTACGTCGCGTGCCAGAGTTGCGGCAAGAGCCGGCACGCCCTGTTGCCCTATTGCCAGCACTGCGGCGCGGAAGCCGGCGGCGCTTCACAGGCGGCGCCGTGACGAAGCGGCCTCGAGCCGCCCCACGCCAAAGTCAAGAACTGCCGCCGTTCTTGACGCGGTTGAGGCCGGCGACGATCGCGCGGACTGCGGCCTGGTCGATATTGGTGTCGGTGCCGACGCCGAAGACGACGCGGCCGTCGGCCATCCGAAGGGGGACATACGCCATGGCCGTGGCGTCGGCGCTCTTGCCGATGGCTTGCTCGTGGTAATTTTCGAGGGCGAACTTGGGCGCGCCGAGTTCGCGCATGCCGTGGACGAATGCCGAGATGGGGCCGTTGCCTTCGGCGATAACGTGCTTCTCTTCGCCCTTGATCTTGATGCGGATCTCGCCGTGGATCCGCGTCGGATCCTTGTCGTCCGGCCGCGGCCAGTAGCCGATCAACTCGTAGGGGCCCTCGGGCTTGAGGAAATGGTCCTGGAAGAGCTGGTAGACCTCGGCGCTCGAGATCTCGCGGCCCACGTCGTCCGCGTACTCCTGGACGACCCGGCCGAGTTCCGGGTGCATGGCCTTAGGCGCATCGAGGCCGTAGTCCTGCTCGAGCACCCACGCCACGCCGCCTTTGCCGGACTGGGAATTGATGCGGATGAGGCGCTCGAAGCTGCGGCCGATGTCGGTGGGATCGATGTGGAGGTAGGGGACCTTCCAGCCGACCCCGAACTGCTTGGCCGCCTCGTGCTGCTTCTGCATGCCCTTGCGGATGGCGTCCTGGTGCGAGCCGGAAAACGCGGTGAAGACGTATTGCCCGGAGTACGGCTGGCGATAGTAGATGGGCATGCCGGTCAGGCGCTCGACGGTCTTGGCGACGTGCTCCAGGTCCGAGAAGTCCAGGCCGGTATCAATGCCGCGCGAGCGCAGGTTGTTGGCCACGGTGACGATGTCGACGTTGCCCGTGCGCTCGCCGTGGCCGAACAGCGTGCCTTCGACCCGGTCCGCCCCCGCCAGCAAGCCGAACTCGGTCGCCGCCACGCTCATTCCTTGGTCGTTGTGCACGTGCAGCGAGATGCATACCTTGTCGCGCTCCGGGAAGTGGCGGCAGAACCACTCGATCATGTCGGCGTAGTGATTCGGCGGGCGGCGCTCGACGGTGGCGGGCAGGTTGAGGATGACGGGTTTCTCCGGTGTGGCCTTGCCCCAGGCCTCGTAGGCGGCGTGGCAGACGTCGAGCACGAAGCCCAGGTCGGAATCCGTGAACTCCTCGGGCGAGAACTCGAACTGCACGTCGCTGTCGGGCATGGCGTCACAGCCATCGCGAATCTGCCTCACGGACTTGACCACCATGTCGATGGCGCCCTTCCGGTCGGTGTTGAAGACCTGGCGCAGATGGAGGTCGGACGTGGCGATGTAGGCGTGCACGATGCCCTGCTTGACGTCCTTGAGCGACTCGATGGTCCGCTCGATGAGGCGCGGCCGGCACTGCACCAGGCTCATCACGTACACACCGTCCGGCACGTGGTCGCCCTCGATGATCTCGCGCACCGTGTCGAAGTCGTCCTGGCTGGCCGACGGAAAGCCCAGCTCGATGTGCTGGAAGCCGACCTCGCACAGCAACCGGAAATACTCGAGCTTCTGATCGGGATCCATGGGCGTGGGGAGCGCCTGGTTGCCGTCCCGCAGGTCCACCGAGCACCAGATCGGGGCTCGGTCCAGGACCTTCGAGGGCCACTGCCGGTCGGGCAGATCAATCGGCGTCGGCAAGGCGTACTTCGGCGTCCCGGCGGCGCCGGGCTGGGTCGTGCTGACAGTGCTGTGGGTGTCCATGGCTCTGTTCTCCTTGTCAAAGAAAAAGGCCCAAGGGCGTTGCGTCCGCACTTGGGCCTGGTTTCGTCTCTGTTCGCGTGCTCTACATGGGGCGTCTTCCCGCGACGGAGACAAACCAGGCCCCCGACAGGGCGAGGAGTCGCAGTCGCAGTAAATTGCTCTGGTTCGTCCACGTCATCGTTCGGCACTCCCGTTGTGCACGTATAGATATACTATACCTTCTTCGCGGCCGGTACGTCAAGTTGAAGCGCGCCGTGGCATGCGGCCGGACCTTCAGTTGGCCACGAACTCGAGGATACGGGCGGCGTGGCCGGTGCTGGCCTCGTTGTTGTCATCCGCCATGCGCAACTCGAGCACGTGTTGGCCCGGCGGGAGGGCCTCGGCCAGCACGTGGCAGACCGGCCGGTGGAACCGCTTGCAGTAGTGGTCGAACAAGTCCACCGTGCGCACCTCGCCGCCGTCAACGCGGCATTCCAGGATCCCCGCGTCCATCCCGGCGATGGCCGAAATGCCGATCAGCGAGCCCTTGAATTCGAGTTCGAGCACGGCCCCCGGCGTCTCGGCCGCCAAGACGTCCACGGCGCCGCCGTAGTTGCACTTCTTCTCGGCGTCCCATGCCGGGTCACGCGTCCATCCACGGCGGACGCGCGCCGCTTCCAGGGCAATGAAACGCCCGTTTTCGTAGTTCAAGGGGTCGAGCGGCGCGGGCATCGCGTGCGGCGTCGTCTCGGGCGCCGGCGGCCCGGCCCAGGCCGCGGCCAGGAACGCGTCAATGCACGCGGCGTACTGCTGGTGGCCGAAGGGCAGAGGATGGCAACTGTCGCGGGAGAACTGCTCCCAGGTGAATTGGCCGTCGTTGAGGCGGCGGGTCATTTCGCGTGCCAGGTCGATCACGGGCACGTCGTAGTGGGCGGCCACCTCTTCGTGGTGTGCGATGCTCTCGGGGATTTTGCCCGCGTTGATGGCCGCGACTTTGCCCCTGTCGGCGAAGTACTGCATGATGATGTCGATGTGGGGATTGAGGCGGCGTGCATGGCGGATGATGCCTTCCATGGCGCGCCGGCTGCGGTTGCCTGGCGTTTCAGTGCCGCCGTCGTTGACGGCGAACTCGAGGAACAGCAGGTCGACCGGGCCGTTCTTGAACACGTGGTCCTCGAAACGAAACGCGCCGAGGGTCGAGTTTGTGCCGCCGATGCCCGCGTTGATGAAGTCGAACTCCGTGTCCGGAAAGCGCGTCTTGAAGAGGTCGTAGGTCAGCTCGCGCCAGCCCTTCATGGTCGTGATCGAGCCGCCGATGTAGGCCACCCGGCCTTCCTTGTCGTTCAGGAACCGCATCCGGCAGTTGTCGATGCCGCCGCGAAGACGGTAGAAACCGTCGCTGGCTGAGGCGCGTTCGGCTTCGCCCCAGGCCGCCGCGCCGTATACCGACACCAAGACGGCGATGACGCCCCATGAAACCGTCGCTTTCATCCGCGAGACTCCCTCGTTGGATTTTTTGACTCGACCTTCGGGCACCTAATGGACGGCAGAGCCGGGTCCGGCTATCCGAGTTTCCACGGCGGCCGGTACTCGTAGTGCAGCAGCTTGTTGGCGTCGTCGTTGTTGGTGATACGTTCGCTCTGTGCGTCCCACTCGAGCCGGGCCTTGGTTTTGAGCGAGATGTTGCCGAGGTGGGAGAAGGAGGTCGAGCAATGGCCGATCTCGACGTCGGCGTTCGGGCGTTCGCGGCTTTTGATGCAGTCGAGGAAGTTGCGCATGTGGCGCTCCGTCTGGCTGCGGTTGCCGGAAGGGGCCTTCTCGTTGACGGGCTCCATGCGCGGCTGCGTGTCCTGGAACTGGCCGCCCCTGGCCGGAACCACTTCGTAACCGCGATCGTCGATGTAGAGCGTGCCGAGCGTCCCGCGCAGCTCGAGATCGCCACGCCGCATGGCCGCGCCGCTGCTGGCCTCGTACTGCCCGAAGCTGATGATGCATCCAGAGGGCATCTCGAACATGGCCTCCATGGTGTCCGGGATGTCGCGGTCGTCGTCGACCACATACCGGCCGCCCAGCGCGACGGCCGAGGTGGGGGCCTCTTCACCGATGATCCAGCGCATGGCGTCGAAGTAGTGGACGCCCCAGTTGCCGATCTGGGAGGAGTAATCACTCCACCAGCGAAACTTGTAGGGGCAGATGTTGGGGCGGTAGTTACGCCAGGCGCGGGGGCCGAGCCACATGTCCCAGTCGAGGTCTTCAGGCGGGTCGCAGTCCTCGACTTTTCCGATGCCTTTGGGCCACATGTTGCTGATACGGTAGGCGCGGGCGCTGGTGACCTTGCCGATGAGGCCGCCCTGGACGCGTTCGGCGAGTTCCGCGTACATGGCGCCCGAGCGGCGATGTGTGCCGACCTGGACCACGCGCTTGTTGCGCCGCGCCGCCTCGACCATCCGGCGGCCTTCGTGGATGGTGATGGACAGCGGCTTCTCGACGTAGACGTCCTTGCCGGCATCGCAGGCGTCGATCGTCTGGATCGCGTGCCAGTGATCGGGCGTGCCGATGACGATCGCGTCGATATCCTTGCGCTCGATTACCTTGCGGAAGTCGCCGTACTGGTCGACCTTCGCGCCGGTCTTCTCGGCGACTTTCTCGGCGGCCTTTCGCAGGGCGGGCTCGTAGACGTCGCACAGGGCCACGATCTCCCCGTCCTCATGGGGAAACGTGGCGTCGAGCAACTGCCCGCCCCGGTTGGCCACGCCGATGAAGCCCATGCGGATGCGCTCGTTGGCGCCGGCGGCCTGCGAACCGGCCAGGGCGGCCCCGGCCATGAGGCCCGCGCTGGTTTTCACAAAGGCCCTTCGATTCATCCCGTCAGCCATGGCTAACCTCCTTCTTGTTCCAGCAGTTCGAGTGCTTTCCAGTGAAACGGCGGCGTAATCGCGCCTCGCAGAATCGGATCCTCGGTCTCGACGAGATGCCGCCGCAGACGCGTCATGAGGTCGCGCCGCACGGCCGAATAGGCCGGCTCGTCGGCGACGTTGTGCAACTCCCAGGGGTCCTGCTCGAGATCGTAGAGCTCGACGTTCTTGTGCCCCTTGCCCACGTTGTTGTCCGCGAACACCGTATCCGAGCGCGGCCGCCACGACTGCGACGGATCCATGAAGCGGGGCGCGGACGAGCACACCAGGATCAGCTTGTGGGTGTGGGTTCGGACGCAGCGCCGCGGCGAGTAGTAGTCGTGGTGGCTGATCTCGGCGAAGATCTCGTCTCGCGGCGTGTAGGGCCGGCCGTCGAGCAGGGGGGCGAACGAACGGCCCTGCACGTTGCGCGCGATGGGAATCTCGATCAGGTCGAGCATCGTCGGCAGGTAGTCGATATTCGAGATCATTTCGTCGCGGACGAGTCCGCCGTGCCAGCCTGTGCGCGCGGGCCATCGCAGCATGAAGGCCACCGCGATCCCGGGATCGTAGAGGGCGCACTTGGCGCGCGGCATGGCGTAGCCGTGGTCGGTGGTGAAAATGACCAGCGTGCTCTCTTCCAGTCCCAGGTCGGCGACGGCCGCCATCAAGCGCCCGAACTGCGTGTCCACGTGGTGGATGGCGCCCTGGAGCTCCGCCAGTTCGGCGCGCGTGCCTTCGGTGTCGCGCAGGTAGCCGGGCACGTCGACGCCGAGCTGGGTATCCGGGCCGAACTCGTCGCTCAGGAAGCCCATGTAGTCGCGCGGCTCGGGAGGCGGGTTGCGATGGGGCTCGACGAATCCCACGGACATGAAGAAAGGGCGGTCGTCGTGCTGCGCGAAGTGGCGCAACCGCTCGATGGCGGCATCGGTGGCGGCCGACGCACGGACGTCGTCGACGTGGCGCTCGTAGCCGCAACGCCCGGCGCCGGCGTTCGTTTCGTGGATGATGCCGACGGCCTCGGCGGCATAGCCGGCCGAAGTGGGGCTTCGGCTTAGCCGAACTGAGGTTCGGCCG
>Ga0272442_10011046_pt1 | contig 11056 bp, 8 predicted proteins | sample SSMForm2O_FD_200262 | JGI IMG/M metagenome (GOLD analysis project Ga0272442, IMG submission 200262) | Marine sediment archaeal communities from Little Sippewissett salt marsh, Falmouth, MA, United States - SSM-Form-2O | ecosystem: Environmental > Aquatic > Marine > Wetlands > Sediment ... | reverse complement strand
TTTTAATTCTTCGAGAAATTTTTTCATATGGTCTTTTCGTTCAGCCCTGGAAAAGAGAAGTGCCGATATCTCAAACTCATGTTCAAGGGCGGCATTTCTATCGAGACGGGGAACAATGTCTGAAATTCTCTTGACTGCCTCAACTGCCCTTGCCGATCTTTTCGACAACTCACGGGCAATTTTTTTCGCTTCTTCCATGAACGTTTCAGGAGGTACAACTTTATTTACAAGACCAATCCTCAACGCTTCCTGTGCACCAATAGGTTCTCCGAGCATGATAATTTCCTTAGCCTTTGAAATACCCACAATCCGCCGTAAGGGATCAAAAAGCGGGTTTAACCCAAATTTTAACTCGGGATGACCAAATATGGCAGTCTCGGAAGCTATTATAATGTCACATACGGTTGTAAGGTTGAAACCACCTCCCAGGGCTATACCGCCAACGGCAGCAATAACCGGTTTCCTGAACGAATAAATGCGCTGTAAGTACTTAATCATAGATGAAAAATAATCATCTATTTCTCCGTCGGGCAGTGCCGACATTTCTTTTATATCCATGCCTGCAGAAAAAACGTAATCGCCACCTGTCAGTATAACTGCCGCAATACTATCGTCCTTTTCGAGCTGGTAAAAACAATCTTCCAGTTCGAGCCTCATATCCTTTGATAGGGCATTCATCTCATTCGGGCGATTCAATGCTACGATTACATACCCGTCTTCTTTTGTAATTCTTATCGTATTATAATTCATAAGATACTACAGAATAACTCCGTTTAGAATGAATGAATTACCATCTTTTTAAGTTCTTTACCAACCTTGGAAAGGGGCTCTTTTCTTGCGGAACTATAAACAGGCGAACCCGTTTTCGGATTCCTGATCATTCGGAATTTTCTTGACTTGATAGCAATATTCAATAATCCTCTAATTTCAATGTACGTTTCATACCTTCGAATATACTATCAACGGTTTATCCCAGATCTTCTCGTGAGTAGTCTTTCAGTCTTTCCTTCAACGTTTCAGTTAATTCTTTCTTTGTCATAACGACTCAATACAGAAACCACTTATTGAACATACATGTAGCGGACACCCGTTTCCCGGTTGAGGAACTCTTCAGACACGACTGAGACAATCTCTTTAATAACATATCTCAGGAAACCGATGCGCTTTTCTTTCGGATAAACAACCTGTGGTTTTCCCTCAATACCGGAGAGGCGGGCTGCAAGATCGATCGAATATTCCATAGTGCCGAGATAATCGACAAGGCCGAGTTCAAGCGCCTGCCTGCCGCTTATTATTCTTCCGTCAGCTATTTCTTTGACTTTCTTTTTCGGCATGTTTCTACTGAAGGAAACAGCTTCAACGAATTGATTATAAATATCGTCAACCAACCCCTGCAACAGTTTTATTTCGTCTTGCGATATCTCACGCGATGGGGAACCAACGTCTTTGTACTTCCCGCTCTTGATAACCGTTGATTTCAACCCTATCTTTTTGAGCAGTTCTTTCACCTGGGGAAACTGTATGATAACTCCGATACTTCCCGTAATGGTACCCGGATTGGCAACGATTTTATCAGAAGCACAGGCAATGTAATATCCACCAGACGCTGCGACCGAGCCCATTGATGTAACAATTTTCTTTTTCTCTCTTATTTTTTTTATCTTATCATATATTTCCTGGGCAGGTACGACGGCACCTCCCGGCGAATCTACCCTCAACACAATGGCCTTGACATCATCGTCCTCACCATATTTATCAAGCTGGGCGACAATCGCCTTTGATGTATTCAGTACACCCTTTATAGGAACAACGCCGATTTTATCCCTCAGGGAAATCATCTGCCGTTCTCCGGTCAAGGACGCAATTCCATATATGATAAGGAAAAACAGGACTCCAACGATTACTAATAACAGTAACCCGAAAATGATAGGGTGTTTTCTCATTGAACTGTATTTTTTAGACGTCGTATAGCTTAAGGTCTGCTAAGGCCTTACCAAGACTGGAGGTAATTTTTTCCTTATTATTTACATAATGCTTTAATGATGACTCTTCGGAACTCGATTCATAATCTTTAATACTCAATGCCAGTTTTCGGTTTTTCGCGTCTATATTCTTGACAACAGCCGTTACCGTATCTCCGATCTCGTACAAATCCTTCGCAGACTTAACACGTTTCTGGCTGAGTTCTGATACATGGGCCAATCCTTCAATACCTTCTTCTACTTCAACAAAAACACCGAAATCCGTAACATTGGTTACCTTCCCCGATATGACTGACCCTATATTATATGTTAGGCTGAGTTCTTCCCACGGATTATTTTCAAGCTGTTTAATACCAAGAGAAAATTTTTCGTTTTCTACGTCGACATTCAAAACAACCGCTTCAATTTCATCGCCTTTCTTGTACAATTCTCCCGGGTGCTTCACCCGTTTCCTCCAGGATATATCTGAAACGTGGATCAATCCGTCTATTTCATCTTCAATACCTACAAAGATTCCAAAATCTGTAATATCTCTTATCTTTCGACTCACAATATGTCCGGGAGGGTATTTATCCTTGAGCGTCTCCCATGGGTTCGGCATTGTCTGTTTCAAACCAAGAGATATTCTCTTATTATCAGGGTCAATATCCAGTACTTTTACGTTGACAATGTCACCAATTGATATAATTTTGGATGGGTGTTTCATTTTTTTTGTCCAGAACATTTCAGAAATGTGCACGAGTCCTTCCACACCCGGCTCGATTTCCACAAATGCTCCGTAATCCACGATATTGACGACCTTACCCTCAACCATAGAATCAACAATGTATTTATCCTGTATCGTGTCCCATGGGTTATCGATGAGTTGCTTGAGCCCCAGCGATACACGTTCTTTCTCTCTATCAAAAGTAAGCACCTTTACCGTTACTGTATCGCCCTTTGAAAAGTTTTCTGACGGGTGTTTTACCCTTCCCCATGATATATCGGTTACATGTAAGAGTCCGTCGATTCCTCCCAGATCGATAAAGAGACCATAATCAGTAATATTTTTTACGACTCCTTCTATTACCGTTCCTTCTTCTATCGTCGCAAGGGTTTGCCTTTTTTCATGGTCTCTTTCCAAATCCAGAACGGTCTTTCGTGACAGTACAACATTGTTTCTCTTTACATCATATTTAAGTACGTGGAAATCAAGGGTTAGTCCTATATATTTATCATAATCTCGTACGGGACGAATATCGACTTGGGAACCCGGCAGAAACGCCTGAATACCGATATCAACGGAGAACCCCCCTTTTACACGCTCCAGAACATTACCCGTTACCGTAGTATTTGCCTCGCATGCTTCTTTTATATCATTCCATACCTTTACTTTGACAGCCTTATTCCGAGACAATATGAGGTTATCTTCATTTTTTCTATCTACTACAACTTCTATTTCATCTCCGACAGATACTGTTATGTTCCCCTCTCGATCCTGTAATTCGGCAACCCGCACCTGTCCTTCTGTTTTATAACCAACATCAACCATGACAACGTCGGGGTTTATCTGAACGACTTTTCCTATGAGAATTTCCCCATAGGGAATATCCTGGAGACTTTGCTCATACAGATCAATAAAACTGAGTGTCTCTTCCTGCGGGACCGTTTCTTCTCCCTCTCTTGTATTCTCCAGGGAAGACTCATCTTCCACTGATTTGTTTTGTTCTTCGTTTTCGAGCATTACGTTATTATCATTAACCATTAACTGACTACCCCCCTGACGTTTTATATAAAGCCGCATTTTATAGTATTCTGATCGAGTAACACAGTGACAATAAAATTTCAAGCGAATTAAACCAAAACTCTATATCACAACATATTAATCATTCATTATTTTTTAATCGCTTTTTTAATAATTCCTGACATTTTTTCGACGACTTCTTCCACCGAAAGAATGGTCGTATCTATGAAAATAGATTCGTCGGTTTGTTTCAATGGTGAAATCTCCCTTGTCATATCCTGTTGATCTCTCTTGATTAATCTTATCCTTATTGCTTCATAATCAGCATTATCGTCTCTTTCAAGTATCTCCAGATATCTTCTTTGCGCTCGCTCCCGGACATCTGCATCAAGAAAAAATTTGAGGTCCGCATACGGGAACACGACAGTTCCCATATCTCTTCCCTCGGCAATAACTCCTCCTTTCTCACCGGCCGTTCTCTGAAGAGAAAGAAGAGCTTCTCTGACAGCAGGAATCGCGGAAATTTCAGACGCAAGGAACCCGATCTGTTCTGTCCTGATCTTTTGTGTCATATCCTCGCCATCCACGAGAATTCTCATATCTCCATCAACTTTTTTGAGAGAAACTTTCATTTTCTCACATAATTCAGACAGGCTTCTCTCGTCATCTGATAATATCCCACATTCTGACGCCTTGTAGGCACATGCCCGGTACAGGGCACCCGTATCTAAATACATATAGGATATCCTTTGTGAAAGAATCTTGCTGACGGTGCTTTTTCCTGCTGCAGCAGGACCGTCTACCGTAATAATTAATTTATTTTTCATACATCAAATCTGCTCTATTCTTTCCTCAATTCGCCGAATAACAGGTACCCTGTATCTCACATACCGATAGGCCATTACAGCAATAATGACGCCCGATACATCAAAGAGAAAATCATACACTGATGAGCATCTTCCAAGAACAAACGATTGGTGCCACTCATCACCTGCTGCGAACAGTATTCCTGTAAACAGAGTAAAAACAGCGGAGTAACGGCCCCGTACTTTCCCCTGAGATGTCATAAACATTCTCATAAAAAGGTAACCGAATATAACATATTCAATGAGATGCAGTACCTTATCAACGTTGAAGAGAACAAAGAATTGTTCCCGGTCATGGGGGATCGATGACAGAAACGTTATAATAATAGCATAGAAAAAAGGTGGGAAAATGTAAAATATGGAACGTTTCGTGTCAGCGTAAGTCATATAATAATAATCCCCGTAAAATATCGGGAAAACCTATCACATCTTGGTAAACCTGTCAAAATGATGATTTGTAATATATCATAAATAGTATCCTTGTGTTCTGTTCAATCCACTCATCGTTTATCGCGAATTATCGTCTTTTTATCCGTGTCAAAAATGACTGCAATCACGATAATAGAAGGATATATCCTGGCACACTTGAGCATTTTCACTGTCTTGCCATGAAAATTCATTTCTTGATTAAACAATCGTAAGACGTTAAGATACCAATTGAAAAAATGGTGAGGATACAATTTCGGTGAATTATAAGAAGACTGCGACAATAGCACTCACACTCATTGCAATTTTTACAATGGTATTCTATGCGGGAAAACCATCTTATGCATCGTTTACTCTCACAGATGAAACCAAACTGGGAAAAGAATTTTACGATAAATTGAAGGGTAAGGGGGTTCTGCTGAATGACCGCAAAGTAACTGACTATGTCAATAAGATCGGTCAGAACCTGGTTGACCACAGTACGACGTCACTGTTCGCCTTTACCTTTTCTGTCATAAAAAGCTCAGGGATAAATGCTTTCGCCACACCCGGAGGATATATTTATATTTATGAAGGATTAATTAAACTTGCTGAAGATGAAAGCCAGCTTGCAGGTGTGCTGGCCCACGAAATCGCGCACGTTCAATCAAGACATATTGCAGAATCAATTGAGAAATCTCAAAAGCTTAACCTCGCCACACTCGTAGGAATTCTTGCGAGTGCCTTCCTCGGAGGAGGAGGTGAAGGCTCTGCAGCCATCGCAACCCTGACCATGGCAACGACTACCAGCTTAAACCTGAAATACACAAGGGAAAATGAGGAAGAAGCTGACCGCAAGGGAATGAGATACATGACTAAAACAGGATACGACGGTCAGGGAATGCTGGATTTTTTGAAAATTATGAGAAGATATGAATATTTTTCCGATTCAATTCCTTCCTATTTTCTCACTCATCCGGGAACAAACGATAGAATCAGATACCTCGATGGATTACTTCATGCAGTGTATACAAAACGAGGTGCGAAAAGTATTATGGGAGGCCTTAACAGAATAAAAACAATACTTGTTCTGAGAGAAAAGGATCTCAATTCATCCCTGAAATATTTTCAAAATGCATTACAAGAAAATCCTCATGATGTTGATTTTTTGTATGGCCTGGCAGTTATTCAGGGCAAGATGGGAAAGCTTCAAGAGTCTCAGAGCAATTTCTCTCGCGCACTGCAACGATCACCCCATGATGAAGATATTCTTCGCGATATCGGCATCAATTACTTCAAAATGGGTAATTCGAAAGATGCGATAAAATATCTCCGACAGGCTTATTTAATAAACAATAAAAATGTCGACACGATATTATATCTCGGCAGGTCTTACGAAGCACTTAAAGATTATTCTTCGACTCTTGACCTGTATAAGAAATTTCAAAAAGATAATCCAGATGATGTTCCAATCTATTACAATCTGGCCATGATATATGGTAAAATTAATGATCCCGGCGAATCACATTACAACTTCGGAATATATTTTAAGAAAAGAAACAAACTCAGGAGTGCTCTTTTTCACTTCAAAGCAGCTCGCAGCTACTTTCCCGCTGAAACAGAAAGGGGGAAAGCCATTCAAAAGGAAATCAATTCCCTTAACAATTGATCCATAGGTGAAGTGTACATAATGATTGTCCCGTAGGAGACAACAGGTTGCCATATGCCTGTTGTTATAACGATTTATCTAATGCTTCCCTGACTGCCATACCGATTTTTTCAAATAAATACGGTTTCTTCACATAGGCCCCTGCACCCACTCTTTGTGCTTCTTTGACACTTTCTGTCTCAGAAAATCCGCTAACAATTATTGCTTTCTGGCCGGGATGAAGTTCTATTATTTTTTTGTATGTTTCGAGTCCGTCCATGTCTGAATCCATAATCATGTCTAAAATGAGCAGATCTGCTGAATGATTCTTCATATACTCGACAGCTTCTTCACCACTTGAAACGGTAGTAACGGTATAACCCATCTTGGTAAGCATCATTGCGGCAATGTCTCTCTGTTCCTCAATATCATCAACGACTATGATTGATTCTCCTCTTCCCATATAATCCTGAGCAGATGACGCAGCTTTACCTTCGACTAATCCTTCTCGTGTAACGGGAAAATAAAGCGTGAATACTGTTCCTTTTCCTTTCGTACTTTCAATATTAATATATCCCTTATGATCTTTTACGGTCCCCCATACGACAGCCATGCCTAAGCCTGTTCCGCTTCTTCCCATTTTCTTTTTTGTATAGAAAGGTTCAAATATCTTTTCCATATCCTCTGAGGAGATACCTGTCCCCGTATCGTAAACAGTCAGTGTTACGTAATCACCTTCCCTCACATGATCGTAACCCTTGACGGGTCTATCGATATATTCATTGGATGTCGTTATAATGATCGATCCTCCATCGGACATCGCTTCTGCAGCATTGGATAGTAAATTCATAACTGTCTTGGAGAGGTGAATAGGTGAACCCACGATGTTGAGTAATTCTTTATCAAGGTGCGTCTCAAACTTCACACCGGGATGAAAGACCTGTAATTGTTCATGCTCGGGGGTGTTAAAATGATCTAAAATAATTTGATTTAAATTGACTGTTTCGGTTACAGCAACACCTCTTCTCGCCAAGGTGAGCAAATCCTGAACAATTGCCGCTGCCTTCTCTCCTGATTTTTGTATTGTTAAAATGGGTTTTCGTAACGGGCTCTGCTCCGGAATTTGCATTAACAATAATTCGGGATAGCTCACGAGGCCGGCAAGAACATTGTTCAGGTCATGAGCCACCCCACCTGCAAGGGTGCCCAGGGCTTCCATCTTCTGAAATCGCAGGATCTGCTCCCCAAGTTTTTTCCTTTCTCTTTCTATTTCCTTATGTCTGGAAATATCCCGATTATAGATAACAGAACCGACAAACTCTCCACCTTCATTGTAAATTGCTTTTTCTTTCCTCCACACGGGGATGGTAGATTTTTTTTTACGGATAAGTTCGATTTCACCTTCAGCATATCCCGTTTCTCTCAAAACTAAAAACTTCTCTTCAAATAAGGCCCTGCTTTGTTCGGAAAAGAAATTCGTCGTATGATTGCCAATAATCGTATTGCGATTCTCTTTCAAAAGCATCTCATGAGTCTTATTACAGTCTACTATATTGCCTTTGGCATCCAACACTTCCACTCCGTCCGGTGCGGCATCAAACAATATTCGATAATTTTCTTTCTTTTCAAGGTTATTATTGATTTCTCTTATCATTTTATACAATTCATTGCTCTCAAGGGCATTTGAACTGTTCAAGAGAATAATTGAAAGGAGCGAAAGAGATATGTCCGGAATGTCGGTCTTGTCCTTTTCAAGTAAGCCAATGAACATACCTTTGATCCGCGAACTGGTGGCCATACCATGAAGAATTAATTGCTTATCGTACTGTTTAGAAGAAACAATGACCGGCCGTTTTTCCCTCAGTGCCCATGCGAATGTTTCATTTTCAATCAGAAAATCAACCTCATGATGAATATGTGATTTCAACGTATGGGGTTCTATATAAATAAGATCAAAATTGTTGGTATCATTATTTACCAGAAAGAATGCAATGGCCTCCAACTGGATCAAGCTTTGTATCCGCGATCCCGTTTCTTCTAATACGACGGACGTATCTCGCAAATTATTAATACTGGACTGAAAATCTCCAAGAGAAGCCGCCATCTCCAGGGCATCCATGGTAAAACGATTAACCTTCTCAAGATATCGGATGCGCTGTTCAAGGTACCAAATATTATTATCTTGTCCTTCGTCTTTAGTTATCATGTGAAAAGAATAGTTGAATAACTTCGTCAAACTGACGATCCGATTGCTGTATGATGGAAGACAATACCTTTTCCGATATGCCAATTCGATCCCAGGATAATGGATCTATCGGGGGAACGTAATATTCTCCACTTGTCCCTATTTTTATAGCGTTTGTTATGATATCGGCGAGATGTACAATGGAACATTCCAATTGATTCTGTGATTCTTGAGGAACATGGTGGTGAGCAACAATGTCTTCTAAGGAAAAAGGTAGTTTCCATTTCTTTAAAAGCATCTGCCCGATCATTGCATGGTCTAACTTCATGATTTCATACTCCATGTCACATAACAGGCATTTGGCTTCTTTGGCCTTCTGAATAGCAGATAAAGAAACGGTGGGCATATAGCTGTACAATATGAGACGGCCGATATCGTGGAGCAAACCGGCAACAAATAAACGTTCAGTGTTTCGAATGTTTTTATAACCGGCTATGATTCGAGATATAACTCCGCAGGCAAAGCTGTGTTTCCAAAACGATTTCATGTCGACTATGTCGGAAGAGATATCCTCAAACACACTGATTATTTTAATTCCAAAGGCCAGGATACTTAACTGTTTTGTGCCCACGATAGCTACTGCTCGCGTTAGTGTATCTATCTGCGAGGGAAACCCATAAAATGCACTGTTCACAATTTTTAATAACCGTGCGGAGAGACTGGTATCCATACTGATTGCATTAGCGATGTCTCGAGCTGAACTTTTCGGATTCATTATGGCTTCATTGATATTCATAAATACAGCCGGCAGTGTCGGTAACTCTACGTCACATGTTATATACGCAAGAACACCTTTTTCCGTGGTTAAATGCTCCGGCACGACAGCTATGCACGTATCTATCCGGGGAGAGTCATCATATGCACTATTTGTTTTTCCCTGTGCAAGCGCTATGGCCTTTCGTAATGAGCAAGCGTTAAACAACTCTTTTATCGCCGGATGATTCCTGTCAGTATGCATAAACAAATCACCCGTTACTTTTTCAGCTACATTAATCGACGTTGCATCTGCATAATCGGACGATTTTTGCTCGGAATATTCATATTTACTTCCTTCAATGTCGGCTTCAATCACACCCCACATTTTCAACATTCTGATTTGGTCCATTGTCAGGTTTGTTCCTTTCGGTAAAAGAAATCGACCGGTACTGTCCCTCACATCGTCACGTAATATCATGGTTGCTTTCAATTCAGACACCTTTATAATGCTCATAGTTTTATATCTTCATCAAATCAAAAATATGAATACCCCGTTTCTATAAACGGGGATGAAACGATTATCTGCCAAAGGCAGATACAACTTATTGATAATTCTTCCTTAAGGTGCCCCGCCCTGCAGGCGAGGTGATTCACGTGCATCGAGACGAATTTAGTCAATTATTCTGTTGGACATTTCCTAACGTCCCATACTGATTCGTCCATCGATTAATTTTTTCAAATGCATCCTCAACGGCTTTAAAGAGCATATCAAGTTTTACCGGTTTCGTGAATAAGTCATCGAAGCCCGCCTCCCGGCACTCTTCAACCTCAAAAAGTGTTGCCCAACCGGTTATTGCATATATAAGCGAAACCGGTTTAAATTTACGAATTTTCCGGCATAACTCGATTCCATTCATCCCAAATAATTTAAGATCTAAAAAAATGACATCAATGCTTTCTTCCCGTAAAATGGCAAGAGCCTCATCGGCACTTTCCGCAGTGTGCACTTTGTAACCGGTACCGCTCAGAGCATCTTCAAACAAATCACGAACGGATATTTCATCATCTACAATCAGAATGCTTCTCTCCATACATGCCTCTCTCTATACAGACGAGTGATGATACACTACATACATAAAAAAAAGTACGACCCTGTCCGTTAAAAAGGACTTCTGACAAGATATGTATGCCTTTCCATACCATAACGCTTGTTTTTCTTCTCTCATTCACGAGAAAAACCCTGCCTCGTTATTTACTTTGAAGTAGTAACAGCGAACTATGCTGAAAATAACGTTACTTTTATCTTTCGTATAAAGGGTTATCACTTTTTCGATATGTTATTTAAAAAAATTGATTCATTAAAATTAAGCGACTTTCTCAAGGGAATCAATTTCAGCTTCACTGAGCACACGATCAATATCGAGCAATATTTTTACGCTCCCTTCAATTTTTGCCATCCCTGAAATATATCTGGTGTTAAGACTCGCACCG
>Ga0272442_10011045_pt1 | contig 11056 bp, 6 predicted proteins | sample SSMForm2O_FD_200262 | JGI IMG/M metagenome (GOLD analysis project Ga0272442, IMG submission 200262) | Marine sediment archaeal communities from Little Sippewissett salt marsh, Falmouth, MA, United States - SSM-Form-2O | ecosystem: Environmental > Aquatic > Marine > Wetlands > Sediment ... | reverse complement strand
TTCTTTTATTCCTTTTTGAATTAATGGTTTAAGAAAGGTTACTTTTGGATTAGATAGTTGTTTATCAGAAAAATCATAAATAAGGTATTGATCAGCATTAAAAATCGATATTTTAACTGCAATACTTAATACGATCCAGGAAAGAAGTTCATTTCCCTTAAGGGGATATTTCCTATAGAGGATTGCTTGAGGATTATCAATACTTACACAGGGGATACCACTGAATCGACCTGCATAATAACTAATTGGTTCCCCATCCGTTATTAACACATCGGGATGAATTTTTTTTATCATTTTTTTCAGGATAATAAAGGATGGAATCGAACCAACAAGCGTTTTATAACTCATCAATAATATGCTATGAAGCATTTTCATTTCATTATGGTGATAGACAACTCCAGGCCATTCGATTTTGATAACAGAATCAAAGAATTTTGATAAATACACATATGCTTTTCCACCAGCAGCAATGGTGATTTCATGATGCTGTTTTAAAAGATAATCAATAACGATACGACTTCGACTTGCATGTCCCATTCCTTCTCCACAAATACCATAGATAATCTTCACGATTTCTCCCTTCAACTTATTCATACCATATTTCTAGATCATCTAATATATCCGGATCTTTTCGCAATGGATGTAAATCTTGATACGCGATCATTCCTACCCAGATATAATGTTGCAAGCCCTTTATGGTTGCATTTGCTCTGATACTGACTTCTAACCAATCAGGTAATAGATTCAATCCAGTTGGCAATAATACTTTTGTGTATGGAATTAAAACTTCTCCAGTAAGTTTCGTTAAGGTGTTTGCTTGGATTACACCAGAATCAATGCTTCCATTACCAATTAGTGTTCGTTGATTGTTATCAATTCGATAGATATGAACTTGAATATCTTTAACGGTGAATTCAATGTTATTAGGATTTCTCACTACCAGGATAATCGTATCAATGAGTCCATTAAGAGAGGGGTGGTAATCACCTTTAATGATGACGTCCGTAGGAAAAGAAGACGATAGCATTGTGTTTAAATCAGGTAGATTGATTTTTGATGAAATATTCAATGGTAATTGTTTAGCGAAACCTGCAATGATGAATTGTATATCCATTGAACTATTTAGAAATAGCAAATCGGAATTCAAAGCATTTAATGAGATACTAATCGTTTCTTCAATGATATTATGTTTTTCAGATTGAATGATGACATCTGATGGGGTACATGAACTATAAGAAGTATCCTGTTTATCTAATAGTTGAATTGATATATTGTTAATTTCCATATTAAATGAATTAGGATTATAGATATCAAGAGATAATGATACATTGATTTCATTTTGATTTATCGATCCAAATTGTAGCTGTGAATTGATCATTGGAGCCTTCACTTCATTGATCATGTTCATCATATTGGTGTTGATATAAAAATTAAAAGGAATGTTTTTTTGAAATAACCCAATTTGTATTTCAAAAATACCTGAGGATTTCGTTTTCAATAATGTTGGATTTTTTCCATGAAATGAAATATTAAAATTTTCACAATACTGAGTTTTTTTATTTGCAGGAATTGATAATTCATGAATTGTTAAGTGGCCAATCGATTGACCAGTTGGTATGGTAAGGCTGATGTTAATTTTTTTTAGCACCATGGAAAAATCGTTTGGATTGGTAATGAATACACTGACATTAAAATAGGCAGTAGTTGAATTAAATCCGGTACAAGTGAGTTCTATTTCAGTTTTAGGGCATTCTATTGAATTTAATTGAAAAAGAGGAATGAGTATTACTAGGGTACAAATGAAAGAGATGAGAATAAGAAAAAATATGATTCTTTTTTTCTTATTAATTATATTTATTAATTGCATCTTATATTAATAATAACGATTGAATACTTTAAATAGTTTTTTTAATAATAAGATTAAATTTACAATTAATTTACTTAATTGGATGATATTAATCTAAAAGTATATAAATAGGCTATCTAATAATATTATTTAAAAATATAATAAACATTCAACATACATGATAATTAATTGTATTAAAAAATTGAAGGGAGAGAATTATGATAATCAAATGTCTTTGTACAAAAAAAATAATAACTTTGTTATTAATTGTATCATTTGTATTGCCCTCCTTTTCTACAACAATTTTTGCAAACCCGATTTTAAATTCCACTCTATCAAATAATTCAAATCAGGATATAATAATTGAACCATTAACATCAATTTTTAATAATAGTGCAGATGGAAAAAGAAGAGACATTGTAACGAATAGTTGGACACAACTTGTTGGAAATTATCCAAATGGTATGCTCGATAATGGTTTTAATAATTCGAATAATATAAATGTACGCGGTAAATCGACTTTTACGGTAAATGAAACCGATTATTTATTTATCGGAACGGGAAATATAAATAAAAAACAAGAAATCAATAAAATCGTTTTTTTCCCTTTTCTTAAAGCAATGATATTCTTAATTAAGATGTTCCTTGAAACAGGAATCACATTTTTTACAAAGCTAATACTACATAAACAAAAATTATTAGATTTTTTTGTCATCAACTCAATTGAAAGCTATTTTAAACAATTAACTAGTGACGGGTGTGAACTATGGCATTATTGTAATGATTCCACTTGGATACAATCAGTTGGAAATCAATCAGATTCTCTAATACGAAGCGGTTTTAATAATTCTAAAAACCTTGAATTAACCGTACTCACACCATTTCAAACAGTAGAAAAGGAAAACTTTCTTTATGCTGGCACTTGGAACCCAAAACAAGGTTGTGAATTATGGCGCTCATCTGATCCAGTATCTGGAACATGGGAACCAATCATTCATAGAGATGGAATAGGATATTGTTCTAGTGGTTTTGGCAATGTCAATAATACTGCTGCCTATGCATCAGCCATCCTTGGAGATTGGTTGTATATCGGAACCATGAATTGGGAAAATGGCTGTGAAATATGGCGAACGGATGGAAAAACATGGCAACAGGTCGTTGGCGGTAAAACACCAATTAGTGGTCTTCCAAATGGTTTTTCTGAAAAAAATCGTTTTTTTAATAGGAACATCTACGCCTGGGAAATGTGTACCTATACTGATTCCAAAGGTGAGGCACTCTATGTAGGCACGTTTAATATAGGCGGCTGTGAACTATGGAATACTCGGGATGGTGTCTCTTGGAATTGTATGATTGGTGATCAGGGTCAAATGAAAAGAGGATTTAATTTACTAAACATGCCCGTTCGTATTCTTAATTATGGAATTCGACGGATGGAGGTGTTTAATAATAGTCTTTATATTGGAACCGCATCGACACCGTCGTTTCATTTTCGATTTAGTGATATTGACCAATACAATAATAGAATAACAAAAATGGGTGAAATCCTGAGCCCAGGATTTGAAATTTGGAAATATGATGGACGAGATTTTACCAAAGTAGTAGGGAAAACACTTAAGGAGCAAGATAGTGAAAAACTTGGATTTAATGATAGAACAAATGCCTATTGTTGGTCTATGGAAACGTATAACGACTGTCTTTTTGCTGGAACGATGAATCCAGGAGTGTATTTAATCAATTTTACTGAGAAATGGATGAATTTAATAAAATGTAATATTAGTTTTCAGTTTACTAATGGTTTATGTGATTTTAACTCCGGAGGCGGTTGTGAAATTTGGTATTCTGAGAATGGAGCTAAGTGGTATCAACTCATTGGTGATGAATCATCTTATTGTAATACTCAATGTTTGGGAAATGGTTTTGATAATCATAATAACATTGGGGCACGAATTCTTGTTACGTATAAGGATAAATTATACGCAGGAATCATGAATGGCATCGAAGGATGTGAAGTATGGTCATTTGATGGAGGATATTATCCAGAAAAGCAGCCGATTGTAAATGAGAGTTTTACCTTTGAAAGTAATGGGTATAAACTGTATGGAGAACTCTATTATCCAAATACGAATAAAGACTCATATCCTGCACTCGTTTTTTGTGAGGGTTTACCCGCGTATATTAGTGCATATAGTTGGCTTGGTAAAGCACTTGCAGAGAAAGGATATGCAGTGATCATGTTTGATCCTCCAGGACTAGGAAAATCTGAAGGATTATTTAGTTTACGAAATGTATCGTTTCCCTATTTAAATCTCTTCTTCCGATTTGGATCTTATGCTGAAACCCCGTATCAATATCTATCTAGACATTGGACCGTTGCAGCATCAGATGCCTTGGATTACTTACTGCTCAGTAGTTCACTTGCTGGAAAGATAGACTCCTCAAAGATTGGGATCATCGGACATTCATTAGGAGGAATAACTGCTACAGAAACGGCAGCAAGAGATCCTCGATTTAAAGCAGTGGTAGCATTATCCCATGGGAATCCTTTATTCATGAGGCGAATACAGGCCCCTGTTCAATTCATCTGCGGAGGATTTGATCTAGCATTACAGAGTTTACCGGTGTCCTGTAGTTGTTATCAAATAGCAGCTTATCCAAAGGAAATCATCGTGCTCAAACGCTGTAATCATATCGGATTTACCACTACATTTGGCTCGTTTTGTCCCTGTCCAGATTGGCAAAAAGAAATGATCATCAGATATGCTACTGGATGGTTTGATTATTTTCTCCTAGATAAAATAGAAGCTTATCCAGTGATTACATCTCGAACTGCGTATGTATCAAAGTTAGACATTTCACAATATAATTTCAATGGAGAAAACATCCTGTTATAATAAAAAATAGTGATGAATTAAAAGAGAAATCAGCAATATTTAGTGTTATTCTTTTACCATTTTAATTTCCTTGGTTATACTATCAAAGGTTCCGACTTTTTTTAATTGACTAATGCTTGCTTTTGGAATCACGATAAAATCGTGCTCATCATGATCGATACTATACCCATGAACAACTCTAATTTTTTCCTTATCTTCACTTGCAACAAGACCACATTGAACGGTTGGTGAGAGTTGAAAATTCTCTGTACTTAATTCTTCTTCCTCGAATGCAAATGCATCATTCCAAATGACGACAACAATATCAAATAACATAATTTTTGTGTTCCTGTTCATTAATATTTTTACTAGCAAACAAAAAAGAGTATTAATTCTTTTTTATCAAAATTGAATTAAACATGAATTTATTTTTTTATGCCATCCCCATCACTTTGCTCAGAATATATCCCGCAGCCCATATTCCAGCGATGATGAAGGATACAATAAGAATCTCCAACCGTTTCATAATCTTTCCAAGAGACAATGAAGAAATTATAAAATATAAAATTTTTGGTAATATATTTATTTTAACATTATAATTAAATGATTAAACATATTTTATATCAATTTACTATCAATAAAAAGGAAAAAATGAATTGTTCGAATTCATGGATTCTTTATCATGCTTATATTGAAAAGATCATGTAAAACCAATAGAAAATCATGGATCCAGAGAGAGCATAGACTATCGTCGAACAAATTTTATCAATTACTCGTTGAGACAATTTCATAGTGCATCCATCACAACAAACCAAACTTAGCAGGGGTTAAAATAGGTTTTTTGTTTGTGAATACGTAAATGCATATTCGCTTAAGGACCGAAGCATCAGTGTAGTTTAAAAAAACAAAGATATATGAGTACTAATATAACTGATAAATAAGGCTTTTTAATTCTATTTAGAATTCCTTATACATCAATTGAATGGGTAAAATAAAAAAAAGAAAAAATGATGAAAACATTCATCATTACTTATTGTCGTTATCGTCTTTTACTTCATAGTCAGCATCAATAGTCTTATCTGAATCATCAGATGGATGTCCCGTCCAGGTTTCCTGTTGTTGTCCAGCACCACCAGCTTGAGCTTGTTGAGCTGCTTGCTGCTGAGCAGCAGCTTCTTGATAAATACGAGTGCCTACTTCTTGTAATGCTTTTTGTAAGGATTCAGTTTTTTCTTTGATCTTATCGACATCATCACCAGTTAATGCTTCCTGAAGACCTTTGATGGCGTCTTCTATCTTTTGTTTTTCATCATCAGTGATTTTATCTTTTAAATCCTCAATAGTCTTCTTTGCTGTGGCAACTGCAGCATCACCATTGTTTCTGATTTCGATTTTTTCTTTACGTTTTTCGTCTTCCTCTTTATGAGCCTCAGCATCCTTTTTCATCTGCTCGATCTCATCATCAGATAGCTTTGTAGATCCAGATATTCGAATGGATTGTTCTTTTCCAGTTCCTTTATCTTGCGCTTTCACATTCAAGATGCCATCTGCATCGATATCAAAGGTTACTTCTATTTGAGGCATACCCCGAGGGGCTGGAGGGATACCATCTAAATGGAATCGACCTAAGCTTTTATTATCCAAAGCCATAGGTCGTTCACCTTGCAAAACGTTAATATCCACACTAGTTTGACTATCTGCTGCAGTAGAAAAGATCTTACTTTTTTTCGCAGGAACCGTCGTATTACGTTCAATTAACGGAGTGGCAACGCCACCAAGTGTTTCAATACTCAGCGTTAACGGGGTAACATCAAGTAAAACAATATCTCTATCAACATCACCAGAAAGAACGCCTCCTTGAATCGCTGCACCAATTGCAACACATTCCATAGGATCAACATTTCGCTTTGGTTTTCGCCCAAAGATTTTTTCAACATGTTGTTGTACATAAGGAATTCGTGTCGTACCACCAACTAAAACAATATGATTAATATCGCTAGGTTTTAATTTTGCATCCGATAATGCTTGTTTACACGGTTTCTCTGTTTTTTCTACAAGAGGTCTAATCAGTTCTTCGAATTTAGCACGGGTAATCTTTGTTTCTAAATGCTTTGGTTCATTATCAATAACGGTGATATAAGGAAGATTAATATCGGTTTGAATCTTAGTCGAAAGCTCCATTTTCGCTTCTTCAGATGCTTCATACAATCGTTGCAATGCTTTGGTATCTTTTCTAATATCGACCTTATGTGCTTTTTTAAATTCAGCGGCCAAATAATCCACGAGTACCTCATCCATATCACTACCACCAAGTTTGGTATCACCATTTGTGGATAATACTTCAAAAACACCATCACCAACTTCCATAAGCGTAATATCAAAGGTTCCTCCACCAAAATCATAGACTGCTATGGTGTGATCTCCTTCTTTATCAAGACCATACGCAAGTGACGCAGCAGTTGGCTCATTAATGATCCTTTTCACATTTAACCCTGCGATTTTCCCTGCATTTTTTGTTGCTTGACGTTGATCATCATTAAAATATGCAGGAACCGTGATCACGGCATCCTTAACCGTTTCACCAATGTAGTCTTCCGCATCCTTTTTGATTTTTTGTAAAATAAATGCACTGATTTGCTCAGGAGAATAAGTTTTATCGTGTAATTTTACTTTTTCACCAGAACCCATTTTTCGTTTCACTCGATGGACTGTCCCTTCTGGATTGGTAACCGCTTGTCGTTTAGCTGGTTCTCCAACAAGAAGTTCTCCATCTTTGGTGATTGCAACAATAGACGGAAAATAGGTGTTTCCTTCTGCACTCTTAATAATGGTTGGTTTTCCTCCTTCCATTACGGCTACTTCTGAGTTTGTTGTTCCTAAATCTATACCAATAATCTTTGTCATAATATCATTTCTCCTCACATTGATTTCTTTTTTGCAACCACCACATGTGATGGTCTTAGAACTGTTTCATCTACTTTATATCCTTTTTTAATTTCCTCAATGATTGTATTTTCTTCACAGTCATCTTGTTCAATGGTTGTTACTGCATGATGCAGGTTGTGATTAAATTGTTTGCCAATACATTCAATAGTAGAGACATGTTCTTCATCAAAGAAATGTTCTATTTGTTTTAGGATAAGACGTAATCCTTGTTTGGGATCATCATCTTTTATTGCTTTGAGTAATAATTCTTTAATATCAATGAATTCGGATAAGTAAATTTGTTTGATTTCTGTCTTTGTTTGTTCAAAATTTTTTTCAACTCGTTTCTGATAATTTTGATAATCAGCATAACTACGTAAGAGTTTATCTTTTGTTTCTTTGAGATCGTTTTCTAGTTCAGTAATAATTTTTTCTAATGAGCCCATTTGTTCTTTGTATATAGTAGAATCATCTTTTTTATGAGATAACGCAGTTTTTACTTGTTTCTTTTGTGATGTTGTTTTTTTTGTCATGGTTAACAACTCACCAAACCCCTATTGTGTATAAAAGAAAAAAAGAAAGGATGAAGGAATGTGTTATTACATCATTCCTGGTGGCATTCCGCCCATTCCGGCACCTGGTGGCATTCCTCCACCACCGTCTCCTCCGCCGCCTTTCGATGCGATAACGTCATCAATGCGAAGGATCATGGTTGCAGCTTCAGATGCAGCAAGGATTTCTTGTAAGCTGACTCGTAATGGTTCAATGACTTTTTGTTCAATCATATCGTCAACTTTTCCTTGTAATACATTGATACCAGCATATTTTTTGCCTTTGCTATGTGCATTTCTAATCTCAAGCATCATATCAATGGGATCAAGTCCAGCGTTTTCTGAAAGGGTTTTTGGAACGATTTCGATGGCATCAGCAAATGCTTCAATAGCCATTTGTTCTCGTCCACCGACTGAAGGTGCATATTCTCTCAGTGCCATTGAAACAGCAATACTTGCTGCTCCTCCGCCCGGAGTCATTTTTCCATCTTCAAGAGCAACTTTTACCACGCTTAATGCATCATGAAGTGCTCGTTCAAGTTCATCAGTGATATGCTCTGTTGTACCTCGGAGAAGAATGGATACTGCTTTTGGATTCTTTGCTTCTGTAACAAAGGTCATCTTGTCATCGCCGATCTTACGTTCCTCAACGATTCCTGCAAATCCCAGATCTGACGCAGTTAACCCATCAAGGTTTGCTGCGATTTTTGCACCAGTTGCTTTAGCAAGTTTTTCCATATCGCTTTTCTTAGCACGTCGAACCGTGTAAATTCCTTTTTTTGCAAGGAAATGTTGAGCGATATCATCTACTCCTTTTTGACAGATAAGAACAGTTGCACCGCTTTTGATGACTTGATCAACCATTTTCCTAATCATAGATTCTTCTTCATCAAGAAATGCTTGTAATTGGGTTGGGTCCTGAATTTGAATGCGAGCATCTACTTCTGTTTTCTTGACTTCAAAAGCAGCATTGACCAAAGCTATTTTTGCATTTTTTATCTGTGATGGCATTCCTTCATGTACTCGTTCTTTATCAAGAATGATACCATCGATAATTTCAGTTTTGCTAATGCCCCCACCTTGCTTCTTTATAATTTGAATGTTATCCAGATCAACAATGGTTTCATTTCCACGTTTTTCAGCAACTTTTGTTACTGCATCAACCACGAGTTCAGCAAGAATTTCTTTTTCACTACTAGCATTCTTACTTGCCATGGATGTTTTTGCAATGTCTATAAGCGTATTTTTATCATTTGGTTTGATATCAATAGCAAGTTTCTTGAGTACTTCAATTGCTTTTTTTGCAGCGAGTTGATATCCACTGTTAATTACGGTAGGATGTATATTTTGGTCAAGTAGATCACCAGCTTCTTTTAAAAGTTCGCCAGTAAGAACAACTGCGGTAGTAGTTCCATCACCACATTCTTCATCTTGTGATTTTGCAACTTCGACAATCATTTTTGCGGCTGGATGTTCAACGTCAATTTCTTTAAGGATGGTGGCACCATCATTAGTGATGACTACATCCCCCATCGAATCGACAAGCATCTTGTCCATTCCTTTTGGACCAAGTGTGGATTTGACAGATTCTGAAATTGCACGAGCTGCAGCGATGTTATTCTCTTGAGCGTTCTTTCCTCTTTCTCTTTTTGTTCCTTCTCTAAGAACAATTATTGGTTGTTGTCCTGACATCATAAATACGTTCACCTCTCCTAAAAATATTAAATTTAGAATTGAGTTGCAATACAAACACTACTATATAAATATTACTGTGGTTGCAGTAGTTCCGAAAGTGTTCCAAAACAAGAGAATTTCAGGATAAAAACTATGTATAAATAGGTTTTGATATGGAGAAAAACAGGTTTTTCCATCTGTTGGAGGCGAAAATAAGGGGTTTTTTACTAAAAATAGAGAATATAGATCTATTATAAATTAAGGAGAAAAGAGAATAAAGAATTTGTTTGAAGATTCATGTTATCCTCCTCCAGGATCTATTGTATATAGTATAGTTCCAAAGTATTTCGAGGTTATCAGATGATCTTGCTTTACTTCTCCAAAGAGAGCAAGCCATATCAAGATATCTGCAAGTAACCAAAGGTTATACAATAGAACTGAAAATAAAAAGTAGAATATCCTAATCAAGTAATTCTTAGATGTTGTTTTAGGTAGGAATGAATGTTTTTTGACTTTGTAACTTGTCTCTATTCCCCATCGTTTGCCATAAAGTAAGAATAATCTTGTTGCCAGATCTACATCATTTTCGTTGAATTGTTCATTGGTGGCAAATGCTTGTTTGTCTCCGTCGTCATCTTCTACAATTACTACATTAAAAAGTGTATTTTCCATCTCGTAATCATTAATTACTGTCGGATAAGGCATAATGTCTAGGATTTTCTTTATTCTCGCGTTTGCTGAACATGGTATGAGAAATTTTAGTCTGAACTGTTTTATTGTGTTTATCGATGTTGAGTCAAAGAATCCTCTATCCATATAGACTCTTTTGATTTTTATTCGTTTAAAAGCATAGGTAAACAGTTGTTTCAAGATCGTTTCTTTTGTATCAAAAGGCCCTACTGGTATTGCAAGTAGTGTAAATCGTTTTCCTGATTCAACTATGTTGATAGTCGTAAACTTGTAACATTTACTGGTTCCTCTTTCTGGTTTCTTTCCAACAACCATAGGGCTGCTTCTATCTCCATAGAAATACCATTCTGTATAGTCTATTGCAACATCATATGACTTTCTTAGGTCAATAACATTGGTCTGTTTGGTCATTTCCCAGAGGATTTCAAAAAGTGTGAGATACATTTTTTGTATTTCTTTTAAATCATTATGATTCTTGATATGATAAAGAAGAGTAT
>Ga0272442_10011043_pt1 | contig 11056 bp, 5 predicted proteins | sample SSMForm2O_FD_200262 | JGI IMG/M metagenome (GOLD analysis project Ga0272442, IMG submission 200262) | Marine sediment archaeal communities from Little Sippewissett salt marsh, Falmouth, MA, United States - SSM-Form-2O | ecosystem: Environmental > Aquatic > Marine > Wetlands > Sediment ... | reverse complement strand
TTCGCTACAGGAACGCAAGGATGCCTGCAGACAGTTGGCCGTGGTGGGGGGGGCTGATTCCGTGCCAGCGCTCGCCGATTTGCTGGACGACAAGGGATTGCATCATCCGGCTCGGAACGCGCTGCAGATTATGAACAATAAGGCTGCCCGAACCGCTCTTCGTCGTTCCCTCGATCACCTCGAAGGGGAATGGCTTGTCGGTTCGATCAACTCCCTTGGCGAGATGCGGGATCTTCGATCAGTGAAGCCCCTTGCAGAGCGATTGACTGAATTGGATCCGGCTGTGGGAAGCGCCGCCGCGGAAGCTTTGGGAAAGATCGGAACGCTTGGCGCCTTCCACACCCTGAGGCGAGCGAAAGTGCCTCAGGAGACCCAAGCAGCCGTGTGGAGGGGACTCCTGGACTGCGCCGGGCGCCTATTGGATGAAGGGAAGAGGCGCCCGGCGGAGAGAGCGTACGAGAAGCTTCTGAACGAAGACGTTCCCTTGGGAATCCGAAGAGGCGCTTTGCGGGGGACCCTCTTGGCGGGAGGGAAGGATCGAATCCCTCTTCTTCTGGGATGCCTGGAATCCGAGGAGGAGGCCCCTAGAGAGGTTGCCCTGTGGCTGGTACAGCACGAACTGTCTGGCGCGGAGGTGACGGAAAAATTCGCGGAAGCCTTGCCTGGGCTTCCCTTGGGGCCCCGCATCTCACTGGTCAGGGCGCTCTGTGCGCGGGGCGATCCCGCGGCCCTGCCTCAACTGGCTGCCCAGGCCAGGAGAGGAGAGAAAGAGATCCGGTTGGCGGTTCTTCTGGAGATCGTCCGTTTCAGGGATCCTGTCGCGTTGAGGGTCCTGGTGGACACGCTTTCGGATCCGGATGAGGAGATTTCAGAGGCCGCGAGGTCGTCCCTTGTCTCCTGGCCGGGGCCGGAGGCGGACGCTGAAGCCATGTCTCTCTTGGAAGAGCCGAGAGAGGGGGAACATCTATTCGCGATACAACTGGCCCGAGTGAGACGCCTTCAGGAGGCGCTTCCTTTCCTCCTGCAGTGGGCGGCGGAAGAGGACGAGGACCTGAGCGTGGCGGCTCTGGAGGCATTTCGCGACCTGGCCGCTTCGGGAACGATCGCTTCGGAACAGATGGCGAAGATGGTGGAGCTCTGGGCGAATGCCGAGAGTGAGACAAGACTTGCCGCCCTGGAGAAGGCCTTGATCGCGGCCTTGAAGGGGAATCCACAGGCCGCTTCCCACGTGGACTCTTTGATCTCCCGCTCCTCAGAAGCGGACGCGGACCGCAAGAAGAGCCTTCTGCGTCTCCTACACGCTGCCGGCGGCAAGCGCGCCTACGCCTTCGTTCTGGACTTTGTCGAGAACGAGCAGGGGGAGGTCCGAGCCACGGCCCTGAAGACGCTCTGCGAATGGCAGGGCTTGGAAGCCGAGAACGATCTTTTTCGTCTGGCGAAGGAGGCGGCAAATCCCAAGGATAGGCTTCTTTGTCTGCGAAGCTGCCTTCGGCTGGCCGGGAGGGAGGAGCTACCTCTGGAGAGGCGCGTCGCCATCTGCAAAAAGGCATCCACGCTTACGGAAAGGGATGATGAGAAGCGTCTTCTCCTCGGAATGCTGGGCGATTTGGGTGCACAGGAAGCCCTGAATCTGGCTTCGTCTTTTCTGGAGGATCCAGGTGTTCGCGAAGAGGCCGAGGCAGCTGTTCAGCGCCTTGAGAAAAACTCACCATGAACAGTAGCGCCAGAAGAGCGTCTGTCGTTCGGTAGATTGCGCGCGTCTCTTCGGGGCTGTTTGCCGCCCTGATTTTGCTCATCTTCGTTGGCGGAGCGATCTCTCAAGGACCGAAGGGCTTCCCTCATCTATCGCTTCGCGAAGCTCTGATGTTGGCCGCTTTCAGTGTCCTGTGGCTGGGGTTGCTCCTTGGATGGAAATGGGAACTGTGGGGAGGGCTCCTCACGATCAGCGGCTTTTTCTCTATTGCGGGCTCAAAACGAGAAGAGAAGAGCTGGGCAGAAAGGAATCCTCCTGAAGCGGAAAACCGCTTGTCGTCTTTCACGATTGTTCATGTATTCTAGACAACAGATTTGATCGTGTCGAGATCGATATGATATATGTATTACAAGAAGGAGATCGAAAATGTCCTCCGTAACCCTTTCACCCAAATTCCAGGTAGTCATTCCCAAAGAAGTGCGGGAAAGAATGGCTCTTAGCCCTGGAGAGAAGCTACAGGTCATCAGTTTTGACGATCGGATCGAGCTTCTCCGTTTGAAGCCGATGAGTTCGATGAGAGGCTTTTTGAAGGGCTATGACTCGACATTTCATCGAGAAAAGGTGGATCGTGAATGAATTTGGTCGATACGTGCGGTTGGGTAGAGTATTTCTTTGGGGGAGGCAACGCGGCCTATTTCGCTCCTGCGATTGAGGATACTAAGGAACTCGTCGTTCCGGTCCTATGCCTCTATGAAGTGTTCAAGAAGATCAACCAGGTGGCTGACGAGGCCAAAGCACTCCAAGCTGTGGCGCATATGAAGGAGGGTCACGTCATACCCCTAACGGAAGAGATTGCTCTCAAGGCGGCCTTGCTCAGTTTGAAACACAAACTCGCTTTAGCAGACAGTGTCATCTATGCTACAGGCCTTTTGACGCGTTCAACCATCTGGACTCAAGATGAGGATTTCCGAGACCTTCTTTGCGTGAAATACAAAAGGGCCAGAGACTGAGTCAGTACTTGTCGTCGAGGACAGGAAGCCTGTACCTTACGAGGATGCGTACATCAAGATCTTTCTTCCTAGCGCTTTTTGAGCTGTTCTTCTTTTTCTCAACGGCGTATACCTCTTCTGCCCAGGAAACCCAGGGCTCCCGCATCGTCTCCGCGGCGCGCACCCAAGTGGGCAAGACGGTCATCTACGATCCGGCGTACGTTCGATTGGACTATCCAGGGGGGGACGTGCCCCTTACAAAAGGGGTCTGCACCGACGTTGTGATTCGCGCTCTCCGCGATGCGCTCGACATGGACCTTCAACAACTGGTGCATGAGGACATGAAGGAAGCCTTTTCCGAGTACCCGGACAAGTGGGGACTCAAGAAGCCTGACCCCAACATCGACCATCGCCGCGTGCCGAATCTCAAATGCTATTTCAAGCGAAAAGGCTACTCGGTTGGCGTGAGCCGACGGAAGAAAGACTATCTTCCAGGGGACGTGGTGACCTGCATGCTGGACGGCAATCGGCCTCACATCATGATCGTGAGCGACAAGAAAACCCGTGCCGGTGTGCCGCTCGTGATTCACAACATTGGCAGAGGCGCCAAAGAAGAGGACCGGCTGTTCGAGTTCCCGCTCACTGGGCATTATCGGATCAAGATGGAAGAGGTCCGAGAAGCCGAACGGACGCGTTGACTGGATAGGAGGACGTGCCGTTGAAATTTCTGTGCCAAAGCATGCTGCTTGTCTCCTTGCTGCCTGCCGTGTTGGCGCAAGATGCCGAGGAACACGTACAGCTCCACAACCCAGTGGCTCGATGCGCCGATAGCGGGGTGTTTGCGCATCGCGGGAGATACTACATTTCCGGGGTGGGACTCCCCGGACAGATGCTCGTCTCTTCCGACCTGGTTCATTGGGAGGGGCCCTACAAGGTTTTTGAACGAGAAAGCCAATGGACGGAGACCAGGGCCCATCTTTCGGCGGTGCAGGACCTTCACGCTCCCAGTATCGAATACGTCAACGGGGTCTTTCACTTCTACTGGAACGGCATAGGACACGCCGTGGCAAGGGACCCGCTGGGGCCTTACAGGGAGCCTGTCTTGGAGAAACGTTTCGATGGGGAGATCGATCCATTTCTGTTCGCCGGCCCAGACGGATCCTTCACCTTCTACACCGTTAAATTCGACAGAGGCAATGTAATTTACGGACAGGAGATGGAGGGGCCCTCCCAACTGAGAGGAGAGCCGAAGGAACTGTTGCGTGCGGCACCAGGCACCTGGGAGATGAGGCATGCTTGCGTCATAGAGGGACCGGAAGTGTTCTGGTGTCGAAATCTTTATCACATGCTGTACGCGGCCAACCACACGAGCACGCGTTTCGGGCAGTACGCGATCGGATACGCTCAGGCTGAGACGCCTCTCGGTTTCAACGAGGCATCCAAGAAAAAAGAACCTGTGATGAACAGGAATGAGTTTTTAATGGAGCAAGACGCTCAGATCCTCGTTCCCACAGGAACGAGAGGAGGGTCCCCTTGGCGCTATACGCTAGAGAGGCCGGGTCCAGGCTGGGAGAAGCCTGGCTTCCAGGGGACCATTACGTGGGAGGAGGGACGAGGAGGCTTTGGTTGGCCTGTCCGCCCTCAGTCCCAGGTGCATTGCGTGAATACGGTCTGGGAACCGGGACAAGGAAGGGAAGTTTTGTATCTGAGAAAACTTTTCTCGATACAGACCAAACCATCCCCGCACTTGAAACTAAGGATCAGACACATCCAAGGCGTTCAGGTGTACCTCAACGGCGTGTTGGCCTACGAAGCCGATGGGCGGAGGGGTCCCCTCTACGCCGACGTTTCCGAAGAGGCGATCGTCACCCTCGACAAAGGGCCCCATCTCATTGCGGCGCGCGTTCAGGGCGGGAATTCCGAGGAACGGTTTTTCGACCTGGGACTCGTGGATTTCCTGGACCATGAGCCTGACGATCTCGTCTGGAATACGGGACAGCCCAACGTGGTCCGGGGACCGAACGGGTTCGAGAGGTACCTGGTCTATTTCGGGATCTGGAACGACGGTCCCCATTCGCAGGGAATCAACAGGATCCATTTCTTCGGAAGGGATCTCTTTGTGGAAGGTCCCACAGGAGCGCGTCCCCTGCAGTATTGTCCCCGGCCCCATCCTCCCAACTGGCGGGACGCTTTCGATACGCATGACAACACAATAGGGGAGGACTGGGACACAAAATGGGAAGTTCAGCAGAAGAACATTTCTTCCAGCGGAGTTCGCGTCCTGCCTCGAATGGAACCCGCCTCCGAATATCTGTTTCAGGCTTGGGCCCAGTCGCTTCCGGGGAACGAGTTGCCCTATGGACTGGTCGTGGTTGACGAGAATTGTGATCGTTTTCTCAGGGTGATGCTGGATCCTAAGAATAGGGAGTGGAGATGGGAGTTTGGAGAGGAGGCAGCGTTCCGAACAGGGGGAGGAAGCCTTCCTCCTGGATTCAATTTCGAGGTCTATCACAAGCTGCGTTTGGAGAAGAATCGGGACCTTTTTTATCTTTGGATCGATCCTCTTCACGTCACCTTGGAAAGGGCAATCCAAGTGCCGTTTGCTTCTCCTTGCCGGCCCGGGCTTTTCAGCGGACAGGACGGTGCAGCGTTCGACGCGGTCTTGTACACTCGCGGATGGGACGAATCTGGGAGAGAAATCCGGGGATGGCGTGAGGCTGCGCCCCGTCTGAAAGAGACGCTGCGGAAGACTTCTTGGATCGGGGAAGAAGGCCTCGTCGTTGAGGGATACAAGAAGGGCTCTTGTCTGGTCAAGGGAGACCTTTGGCCTAGTTATGATTTTACCGTGCAGGTCTCAGGTCGCAAGCGTCATCGAACCAGTCGCATGGGCGTATATGCCGTCTACGTGGACGAGCAGAACCATCTAGCCGTTTGGATTCAGGAAGGACGAGATAGGCTTTGGGTGACGGGTGTGAAGGAAGGAAAGACATTAGACGACATGGAGACGAACCTGCATCCAAAGAATGAAACTCAGGAAGAGAACTCCTACAATCTGAGAATCGTGAAGCTTCCAGAAAGGGTTCTCGTCTTCTTGGATGGAGAGGAACGTCTGGAAAGTCCCGGTATGTGGCCCAACTCATGCGTGGGCTTGGGCGTGGTGGACATGGCGGCCACCTTTGACGGCATTACAGCTTTCCGTTTGGGATCAGATCCCTAGACACCATAGCGGTCTGCACTTCGTATGGTTCCGTGCTTCGCAGGGTCACTGCCTATCCGCAGGCGTACTCACCGATTCGCTCAATACCTCCTCATAAACCATGACCCATCTGCCATCTTTAAGTTCCATCTCTGCGTAGAACTTCTCGGTTACGATGTTGGCGAAGTTCAGAGAAGCGGCATTGAGGGGCATCCAGTAGGACTTCTGTGTCGCGTAGACTTCGGTATAGCCATCCTTGGGCGTACAGGAATCAATCTTCAGGTTCCAAGTCTGAAGCCAATAGGGCTCTGTGAACGTCCGTTTCTTCGCGTTCTTGGAGGCAACATTGCGGTGTTCCTTGTAGGCCCTAGCAGGAGCGGGCGTGAAGATGTCGAACTGGAAATGAGCGATTGCTACGAGGATTCCCAGGAGAACGATGAGGACGATGGCAGTTTTCATAAGTCACCCTTCCTACAGGTCTATCAGTTGAAGAGGAGTGTCTCTAGCCACAAATGTATTCACATCTTAAATGGCAACTCAATAAACATTGTCCCTTATAGGACTGTCACCTTTTCTTGGGTTGCAGGAAAAGAAAGACTCGGCTATCCCCTTCTGCGGTGGAAACCGTGGAGCGGGGCATTGCGATACGAATTCTTTGTTCCTGATGGTTCTTTTTTCCTCGCAAGAGGCTAGATAGCTTGCTGTGGACCCTATCTAACCTTTCCTCGGCCAGCGACGCCGCAGCCGAACGCATCCTCTTTGCTCGATATGATTCTGCCTGAATGTCGATGTTTTCGCAAAGGCTCTGCAATGACTTGTCCATTTCGCATAGCGTCTGTTCGGTTTGCCGGTACCGTTCGGACAGTATGGGGAACTCCTCTTCTCCTTTCATGTGGATGTCTTCCAACAGGTCGAGAGACTTTTGCCTCTTCTTCATAAGCTGTATCCTGCCCAGACGTACGAGGTTGACCAAATCTCTGCAGAGGGAAGGTTCTAAACAGACCCGTTTTTTCAAGAGGTCCAGGTCGGATTGTCCCCACACGTGTCCTATGACCAGGTAGAGAGAGCCGTCCTTTTTGAGCCTTTGGGCTACCTGCCCCAGCACCTCTTCGACGTCGCCCTTCCACGCGAGGTCTCCGTCCGCGAAGGAAATCTCGAAAGCTTGTTCCTTGGAGGCCTTTTTCTTCAAGTCAAAAGGGAGCAGTTGGGGCAGGGTGCCTATGACACGGCGCGGAGAGGTCGCCACGGCCCTGGCTACCATTTTGCTGAGTGTGGCGCTCGCTACCCCGGCCATTTTAGTGAAGGTCCATCCTTTACTGCCCATTGAGAAACGGAGCGGCATGCGAACCACGCCTGCTTGGTCCTGTAGGAGAAAAACGACTGTATCCAGAGGGGCTGGCAGCCGAAGATAGCGTGAGATGGGACCGTTAGGAGGCTCTGAGATCCTCAGATCCGTGAAGAGGAGATCAGCGCGCGTGTCCATTTGGCCTTTGTCTTTAAAGTGTAGGTCTACGTTGGCGTCCAGGACTCCACTGTCCACCTTGACCTCCACCTTTTGTGCCGCACCTTGGAAAGCTTCCAAGTCGAGTCCTTCCACCTTCAATTTGGCTCGACCCACTACAGGATGGGCTGGGACAAGGCGTCCCTCTGCCGTGGCTTGCAGGCAAAAGGGGCGCCATACTGTGGCCTTCTCGTTCCCTTTGCCCTTGCCTGAGACCAAAGAAACCGCGTCTCCTAAAAGATTTCCCAGCATACCCTTGTTTTTCCTTTTCTCGAGAGGAACTTCGCCGAACCCAACATATAGAGAAAAGTCGACAGGATACAGAGTGCTGCCGCTTCCCTGGCTGTACCCGTCTATCTGCAATTCGAAGTCCGTGATAGGTACCGTCAAGGGAGGGTCACAGGTGGAATCCACATAGGAGAAATCCATCCCCGAGACGACGAAGTTTTCTACTCGTAAAAGAGAGGTATCTGAATTTGAGGCGTCGAGTTCGCCTCCTGTGGATTTCGCCGTCACCTTTTCTTCTGGTGCTTTCTCCGGCCCAGTTTCTTTCTTGTCATCTGATGGAGGGGATTCGAAAAGAACTCCCGCGATTTCCGTTCCAGCGGAATCTTTACTAACGCGAAGCAGTGGTTCCAAGAGGAAGGCCTTGGATACCACGACGCTTTTCTTGTGTAGATCCAGGCGGGGCACATCCAGTTGGATCTCATCGATTGCTGCCAAGGGTTGACCAGACGCCTTTTTCAAAGAGAAGTCCTTTGCCGTTGCCTCCAATCCAAACGGCTTTCCTAGATCGGGAAGAAGGCCGCGTTGCTGGGCTTTCAGGACGACAAGGAGTTGTCCTGATAAAGAGGCGTCCTTTAGACCTTGGGGCGAAAGACCCTCTTTCTTGCCTGGAATGAGACCCCAAAGGGGTTCTCCCTGAATTCCCTCCATTTGAAGAGAGAGTTTTCCTGTAGAAGATGTCGGCTCCCACTGCGCCTTGAGGAGAAGTTTCTTGAGGCCTGGATCAAGTTTTCCAGTAAGAGCCAACTGCAGCGGCTGGAGTCCCTTCTTTTTTCCTTTGTCCAAAAGGATGGGTTTTACGCTGTAGAGGTGGAAGTCGCGCAAGAGAAGTTGCCTCTCCTCAGTTTGGGTCCCTTGGATGAGACGGACTCTGTTAACGGCGAGATCCAGCTTGTCCAAAGAAAAACGATTCCATTCGGTGACGGACGGTGCGGAGGTGTTCTGCACGGGGATGGTCTCTGCTTCTTTTTCAAAATCGGGCTCGCCAACGACGCGAAAACCCATGATTTCAAAGGAGTCTTCCTTTAGCCGAATGTCTGTATCGAGGCCATTGAGGATCACTTCGCCGAGATCGATTTGTCCCTGTTTGGAGTTCCAACGTTCTAGGGAAGTCCTTGCCTCCTGGACTCGAAAAAGGGGGTCCTCTTCACGATCATCCCGAAGGAGCGTGTCGGAGAGGGACACCTTTCCACTGAGATTTCCATCGAGGGAGCGCTTCATCTCTGCCGTGAAAGATAGCCCACCGCTCAGTCGCCGTTCCTCGCATTCGACCTGCGGGGGAAGATAGGGTTTCAATCGAGTGGTCTCAAATTCCTCCATTTCCAAACGCAGCTTGACGTCTTGGCTTCTTTGCGAAAGGCATAGTTGTCCCGAAAGGTCGAGTTTTTCAAAATACCCGGGCGCATGAGCGACGAGTTTGAGATCGGAGGGATTCCCTCCTTGTTCAGTGGAGAACTTTTGCAGTTCAACATCCAGTAGAAGAGTGCCCTCAGAGGGTGGTGTTGCACTCTTGTCTTCCCACCGGAGGGTCCCTTGCTTCAAACGGAGTTGGTCCAAAGAGAAGTTGGAGACGTTGGACGTGGGAGCGTTCGATGACGCGTCTCTTGACGCGGATTGTGGAGTCTTTGAATCTGGAGAAGAATAGGAAAAACCCGCGAAGGAGACACCGCCCTCTAACGGTCTGGAAAGAGAGAGCCTGGGACGCTCAAATCGGAGGGCTTTGAGGCGAGTGGACCTTGGAGTCTTTTGCAGAGATGAAATTTCAATGGTATCCGCGCCCAAGAGTTCTTCTCCATCTCCTTTCCAAGACAGGTCGTGAACCAAGAGCCCTCCACGCATCTGTTCGGCTTCGCGTTCAAGGAAGCCATCCGCTTTCAAGTGAAGATCCCCTCGCGCCATTAGGGGACGGACGCCGAAGCCATTTAGGATCGGAGACAAAGCTTCCATTCGGACTTGGTTGGCGTGCAGTTCACACTGTAGCTGCGGATTTTTTGGATCGAGGACGCTTTCTCCAGAGAGGGTGACCTCCTCACAGAGATCCTCGGCCATCACGCGCCAGGTGAAGGAGGAGACCGAGGGATGTTCCCCTGTGGGATCCAGATTGATGTCCAGGTCCTCCATCTGTCCTTCCACGCGGAACGTCGTTTCCATTAGTGCCGGGGCCATGCTCTCGTCGCGATAGGTGACGGCCACATCGTCAACGGACAGAACGTCCATACGGACACGGGGAAAAGATGCGTTCCCTTCGGCCTTCTGGTGACTAGGCTGCTCCCTTGTCTCGGAGTCTGTCTGGTTTACCGCGCGTGGGAGGACCCGAAACCCAAGGAACTCCCATGCGCTGGACTCCTTGCGAGACAAGGCGCAGCGGAGTCCTTTCACGGAGAGTTGGCCAAGATCCCATGATTGTCCCTCCTTGGGCTCTTCCCAGTCGCGCACAGCCAGTCGGTCAAGAGAGAAAAGATCTCCTTCTTCGCAGCGAAAGGAGAGGTTTTGAATCTCGGTAGAAAAGAGAGTCCCCCGGGATTCCTCGCTTTGCTCCGTCGTTTCTGTAAGAAGAGAGCATTGTAGGGAACCCTCCTTGAAGAGAGGCTCCACACCCACGGAGGCGAGGTAGGGGCGGAGGTTTTGGCCTTGGATGCCTGTGGCTCTTAGGGTGCCTTCAAATTGTCGGTGTTTTCCTTCTTGGGCCCCGCGACCTTCCATGCTGAACGTTTCCATCGTCCCCGGAAGGGAGATGTCCAAGCGCATCTCGGTTGGTTCAGGGGAAAGGGAGAGGGGAAAGGAAAGATGCCGCACATCCGCTTGTCTGATCCTGCACTCCACTGGGTTTGACTCAGGAAGCGACTCGTCTCGATAGACCCATGCCGAATTCTTGATGTCTAGTCTTTCCAATATCCAGGGCCTTGTTTCTGCCTGCTGTTGTTCCGTGTTGCTGGTTGTTCCCTTGAAAACCAATCCGCCGATCAGCGTTCCGTTGTCCTCCAAACGCGTGAAATGAAGATCCGCGCCTTCCAGATCCAGAGAGAGGCGTCTTTTCCCTGTGTCGATCATGTCGGTGATCGTCAGCGCGAACTGGTCAATAGCGTTGAATGGTCCCTCTGCTGGACTTAGCGATACGTCCCAGGCTTTCCAGACCTGCTTCAGCTTGTCTCCTTGCTTATCCAAGAGAAAGCGGCCTTTGAGCCGGCCATCCAAAGAATCTGTTCTGGGCCAAACACCTGCCATCTCCAAAACTCCCGAGAAAGAAGCGACCTGGAACTTCTGAAACGCCAGGGATAGAGCGATCTCTATCGTTTCTTCTTGGAAACGCCCTTCGCCTTCCAAGGAAAGGTCCCTGAGGTGGTGGGGGGACGAGGCGTTTAGGGACCATTTCATCGGAGCAGTTTGGGATC